>Ga0265295_1000210_pt1 | contig 121234 bp, 94 predicted proteins | sample Munlansysbiofilm_FD_192503 | JGI IMG/M metagenome (GOLD analysis project Ga0265295, IMG submission 192503) | Leachate microbial communities from a municipal landfill in Southern Ontario, Canada - Methane capture system biofilm | ecosystem: Engineered > Solid waste > Landfill > Unclassified ...
CGGTCGATGACATTTGCAAATACCTGAATGTAAGCAACGAGACGGTCTACAAGTGGATCGAACAACGGGCTATGCCCGGTCATCGCGTCGGCCGTCGCTGGATGTTCAAACAAGACGAAGTGGACGCATGGGTCCGCTCTGGTGGTGCGGCTGACAGGGTAAATGTCACAACTGATAAGTGAGTAAAGGCGATTCATGAATAACCAGCGAGTAAAATTTTCAGGACATCAGACTTTTTCCCTCCGCTATGGTTGGTTGGAGAAGGGCTACGAGTTCACCGCAAACAGAAAAAGCTTTTCTCACGAATCAGCTATTGTTGATTTGGGTGTTGGAAAAAACATGGTCGATAGCATTAAATACTGGTGCGATTTGACCGGGATCATCGAAGACGATGTTGTTACCCGTTTCGGGAAGAAACTATTGGACGAGAGATCAGGCTGGGATCCTTTTTTGGAGGACCAAGCTTCCTGGTGGTTGTTGCATTGGAAACTTACTACAAACCTGAACTATAAGACCTCAGGCACGGCTCTCTTCTCTTATCTCAGAAAGCCTGAATTTTCGAAACAGGATGTGGCTGAAGCAGCCTTGCGTTTTGTTGATGCAGGCAAGAAAGCCCCTTCCGACAATATTATCATGAGAGATGTCGACTGCTTTATCCGCTCTTATTGCGGGCTCAAGCGATTTGAGAAAAAAAAATCCGGAGAGGAATCATTCGATTGTCCTCTGCAAGAGCTGAACTTAATTCAGGCGATGAGTGGAGGAGACTTTTACCGCTTTTCAATTGGGGCTAAAGCTTCTCTTCCCGCAGAAATTATTGGTTATGCAATCTGCGAGTATTTCGGACGAGAAAACAAGAGCGCAATGACAATTCAGGGAGTGCTCTACAAGGAAGGAAGCCCTGGGCAAGTGTTTATGCTGGATGAAAACGCATTGATTGAGGCCGTTCAGGAATTACATGAAAACTCGATTTGGGGGAATCGGTTCGATTTCACAGAGTCCGCTGGTGTTGCACAAGTGCATTGCAATGTAGCCCTCGATGAAGCCGAAGAGTTGCTAAGCAGCTATTACTGCCGAGGGGATGTGTGATGGGCAAAGGCCTGAAAAGATCTCATTATGTTGCGGTAGTGCCTCGATTTTTGCGCTCTGTCAACCTTCATAACGACTGGCAGAACATTGGCAGTGCGTCCGGTTACATTGTAACCCCCAATGTAGCTCAGGCGCTGGAGCAACTGAGCGAAGGGTTGTTATCTGAAAAGGGGCAGCGGGCCTTCGCTTTGACCGGTCCATACGGAACCGGGAAATCAGCATTTGCGGTTTTTCTTTGTCAGCTTTTGGATCGGGATGCCAGGAAGGTTGACCAGGCAGCTAAAATGCTTGCCCCGGAATACTCCAAGCTGAATGCAAAGTTGCGGCAAATTCGCAAAACCAAAGACGGCCGAGAGGGATTTCTTCTTGTCCCGGTTACGGCTCGTCGTCGCCCCATCGCGCAATTGCTGTTGGAAGGAATGCTCGAGGCCGTCAGGGGCATGAAACCTTCTACATCAGTGAGGGATCTCCATGCTCGAATTGAGGAGGCGCTTCGGCGAAAGGCTTGGCGAGACACTGCCATTGTGGTTGGTTTTCTGACTGACGTTCAGAAAGAGGCGGAGAAACAATTTTTCACTGGCGTTCTCTTGCTTGTTGACGAGGCGGGGAAAACACTGGAATACGCCCTTCAGGATCGAGCAGGTGGCGACGTATATATTTTCCAGGAGTTGGCGGAATACGCCAGCCGCCAATCGAAAACACCTCTGCTGTTTCTCATTACCCTGCACCAAATGTTTGACGACTATGTTGAGCTGTCTGATCGAACTCTTCGTAATGAGTGGAACAAGGTCCAGGAGCGTTTTCAGTCTATTCAATTCAGCGAGTCAGCGGGCACCACAATAAGGCTTATAGCTTCAGCATTACATCCAGCTGTCAATTTGCCAAAGCCAATAGCGGATGAGTTGGATTACGCTTTGTTGGACATCAAAAAGGGAGCAATCTCACTCCCTTTTGGCCTGGAATATGCCGAATTTGAAAAAATAGCTCGTCGCTCATGGCCATTGCACCCTAGCTTATTGCTGGCAATGCCCTACTTATTCAGAAGGCTCGCACAGAATGAACGATCCATTTTTTCTTATTTAACCAGCTGCGAGCCATTTGCCTTCCAGTACCATATTGACCATCCTGTTGACGGGGGTGACAACTTTATCCGTCTGCATCATATCTATGCCTATTTATTAGCTAACTTTGAGGCGGGGCTAGCTCGCTTGCCGCACGCGAAACGTTTATTGGAGGCCAACGACATTATAAATAGCCGTCACTATCTAAGTCACGCCCAACTTGAAATTGTGCAGACAGTGGCGCTTTTGAATGTCTTGTCAGAAATATGTCCTCTTCGCGCCACAGCGCAAATTCTCAGGAGTGCTGTTTCTAGCCCGGCAACACTAGATCAGGACCTGGAGTTTTTGAGACAGCAGTCGGTAGTCACTTATCGACGATTGGACAACTCATATCGGGTTTGGGAGGGCAGCGATGTCGATATCGAAGCCCGAATGAATGAAGGTAGGAGAAAGCTTCAGATTGAAAGTGTGTCGCCCTTGGAGGCTCTTTGCCATCACCTTCCTGCCAGGACTCTCGTTGCCCGTCGCCACAGCCTGAAAACTGGTGTCAACCGTTATTTCAATCTGATGTACGCGGAGAGTTTGAGCAAAAGTATTCTGAAGGCAGCTGATAGATTTGAAGATGCAGCAGGCACCATTATTGTGTTGCTGCCACAAGCCAACATAGAGCGACTGAAGGCTGAAGCTCTCGAAGCGACCAAAGGGCAAAAAAGGCTCATTATTGCTCTGCCCACACAAGTTGATGCCTTACGCGGTGTTGCGGAGGAGGTAGCTTGCTTACGTTGGGTCGAAAAAAATACGCCTGAACTCCGTGATGACCGCATTGCCCGGCGCGAGTTAAGCTTGAGGCTCGCCATGGGAGAACAGCACATCGCCCAACATATTCAGACGTTGCTAGATCCTCGTCCTGCGCCGGTGGGCAATTCTTGTCAATGGATATGGCACGGTCAAGACCAGCAGCCGCAAAAGCCTGTTGATGTAACAAAATTGCTATCCCAGGCATGTGACCAAATATACCATTTAACCCCCATGGTCCGAAATGAGTTGGTCGTCAGAAAAAAACTTTCAAGCGCTGCTTCAGCAGCACGACGTTGTCTGTTGGAGCGCATGTTGGAAAGGCGCGGTGAGGAGTGTCTTGGCATTGAGGGCTACCCTCCGGAACGCAGCGTATATGAATCCGTGTTACGTGCTTCTGGGGTTCACTTCTTTAATGATGACCGTCAGCGTTGGGACTTCGGACCTCCTTCTGAGGGCAATAGCTGCAACCTACGGCCATCGTGGGATTTGGTTGAGGATATAGTATTCGCGGAAAATATTCAGCGGATCGAACTTGTCGATCTGTTTGAACAGCTTGCAAATGTCCCATATGGTCTTCCGGATGGTGTTCATCCAATTATATTTGTTGCCTTTTACCTCCATTACCAGGATGAGTTGTTTCTTTATAGGGAAGGTACTTTTATTCCCGAAGTCCAGTCGGCCCACCTGGAGCTGCTGCAAAGAAGGCCTGACCTGTTTGCGGTTTCGGGCGCAAAGCTTGATGGCACCCGCAAGGCGGTCGTGGAACGTCTGGCCACAGGCTTAAAACAGGCTCCTAAGACGGCGTCGGTCGTGCGTGCACTGTATCGGGTATTGAATTCGTTGCCACCCGTCACACAGAAAACAACCCAGATCGGGAATGCTGCGGCAGTAAAAGTGCGCGACTGCCTGTTGCACGCGGCTTCACCGGAACAGCTCCTCTTTGTCGACCTGCCACGTTGTTTTGGGCTGCAGCCATTCATGCAGGGGCAGAGGCGTGAAAGAGACGTGGATTATTTTTTTGAGCAGCTCAATAACAGTCTTTCCACCTTAAACAACTACAGCCCGAAGTTGCTTGAGAAGAAAAGGAAGGTCTTGCTCCGTCACTGTGGGCTTGCCGAAAACATCGATGGGTGGCACGAGCTCGAACGTAGAGCGGCATGGCTCGTACCACGCATTAAGCATGAGGTGCTGACCCCCTTTCTCAACTGTGTGAACAACGGCATTGCCGACGACCACAACGCACGCCCAGCATTGTCTCTGATCGCCAATCGGCCTTTTGAGCAGTGGACTGACATGGACTTAGAGAGTTTTGAAGGGTTGGCAAAAGGCATGGGGGAGCTGTTCCGGCAGACCTGGCTTAACTATGGGGATGCTGGTCCTGTCTTGACTGACAAGGAGCTCGAGCAAAAGGAGGCCTTCCGGATAATGCTGGAACCTCAGCTCAGCAAACTAAGAGGGAGAGGCAATTCCCGCGCCCTTGCCGCTGCCTTAAGGGAGCTATTGAGCACAATTGAGTCGAACCAGAATTAGATTGCAAGGAGTTCCTGATGTATTCCGATACTCAAATATCTGCAAAATCCGATAAGCCTGTGCGACATATTCTGGCGCTGTCAGGGGGTAAAGATAGCTCTGCACTAGCTGTTTACATGCTCGGAAAAGTTGAAAATTTAGAATATGTATTTTGTGATACCGGGGAAGAGCTTGATGAAACATATGAATATATAAATCGGCTACAGGACTTTCTTTGTTCAAAAATAAATTGGCTGAAGTCTGAGAAGGACTTCAGGTATTACGTAGATCTTTACAACGGGGTTTTGCCAGATGCACGAACTCGCTGGTGTACTAGGATGCTAAAACTTAAGCCATATGAAGATTTTATAGGCGATGATCCAGTTATCAGCTACGTCGGTATCAGAGCGGATGAACCACGTCGGAAGGGGTATATTTCTACTAAACCAAACATTAAGACAGTTTTTCCTTTCGTTGAAAATAATATCCGCCTTGAAGACGTTGAAAGAATTCTCAAGGATTCAGGATTGGGTGTGCCTCGATATTATGAGTGGCGTTCAAGGTCAGGTTGTTATTTTTGTTTTTATCAGCAAAAACGTGAATGGATAGGCCTGAAAAATTTTCATCCAGAGCTTTTTGAAAAAGCTAAGGCATTTGAAAAAATTGATTTGGAAACAGGTGAACGGTACACCTGGAATCAGGGGGAAAGTCTCGATGAACTGTCCCAGCGATCAGAATCAATCATGGAAGAGTATGAAAAAAGGAGAGAACGTGAGGCGAATGCTTTTAAAGGCCATCAGAAATTGAAAGATATTTGGGGCTATGACTCCGACGATGGGGAGTCTCTCTCTTGCAACATCTGTCATCTTTAGGATTTTTTTCAATGATTTACTGGGACCATAATTCGACAACACCATGCGCCCCGGAAGTCGTGGAGGCGATGCAGCGTTACTGGAATGAAGAATATGGTAATCCCTCCAGCGCACACCTGATGGGGCGACGGGCAGCGGCGGCCGTCAGAACAGCCAGGGAGCAGGTTGCCGCTTTGGCCAATGCGCTCCCCGCCGAAATGATTTTTACCTCGGGAGCTACCGAGAGCAACAATCTGCTGTTTCTGGGCGTGTTACTGACACCCCGCTCCGACCGAAAACGGATCGCGATATCGGCCATTGAACACAAGTCGGTCCTCGAACCCGCCCATATGCTGGAACAGCATGGATTCGAGCTGGTGATACTGCCGGTAAACAGCGACGGCGTTACCGACATTGAATCCGCTCGCCGGATGATTAATGAAGAAACGCTGCTGGTTTCCGTGCAGGCCGTCAACAATGAGCTGGGCACGATCCAACCGGTGGCCGAGTTGGCTGAGATAGCACACAATAACGGGGCCTATTTTCATACAGACGCCGCGCAGGCGCTGGGAAAGATTCCGTTCGATGTGCAACAGGTAAACTGCGATTTTGCCTCTTTTAGTGCCCATAAAATGTATGGTCCGAAGGGTATCGGAACCCTCTATGTTCGCGGCGGTCCCCGGCGCTGGCCTTGGGGAACTCCATTTAGGGGAGGCGGACAGGAAGCCGGGTTGCGACCCGGGACCAGCAACGTGCCTGCCATTGTAGGATTTGGAAAGGCCTGTGAGTTGTGCGGAACCAGTCTTACTAAAATCGATCAGCATCTGAATTTACTGACGGGCCAGTTTGCCGAAATGCTTTTAAAACGGTTTCCGCGAGCTGTTATATTGAACAGACAGCGGAACAGTGTTCCCGGAACATTGAGTGTTTTATTTGAGGGGATTCCTTCCGATCTGTTACTTGCTCGCTGTAAATTCATTAACTTGTCCAAGGGATCAGCCTGTAACGGGATTATGGAAGCATCGCATGTCATCAAAGCAATCATTACAGAGCCAAATCGACAGGAAGCCGTCGTCCGAATCTCATTCGGCAGAAATTCCGGCAGCGAGGGGTTCGAACAGTTTTTTGAAATCCTAAACACAATTGAGCAGGAGCTGTAACGATCATGGAATCACAGGAACTGCATCTTCTTTTAAAAATCAATCCAGGGCAGTCAATGGGTCAAATAAAACCCCATAAATATGCCTTGATACTTGCGATCATAAAGCTGTACGAAAGGCAACCTTCCCGACCGAATAGATTTCATATTACAGAAGAATTGGAAGCGACTTTTGAATTCGCATTCCGAACGTTGTCCCCTGATTTGGCTTTTTCATCAGCCATGCTGGAAGCTCCTTTCTTTTATCTTCAAAATGACGGCTTCTGGTTCCTGCATATTAAACCCGGCAAAGAAGATGATTTTAAATATATTAACCTCCATAAAAATGGGCGGTTCACGAAGAAACGGCTTTTGGATATTTTCAGCCATGCATCTTTAGATGAACGGTTGCATTTACTTTTGGGAAATCGGGACGCCCGCGAAAAGGTAAAAGGAGTTCTCATGGATATGTACACAAATCCCAGTTCTTCATACGAGGGGGAGTTGGCTCGTTTGCAGCCGAATTCTGAACTAGGAAGTGAGTTCAATCCCTTTGTCGGCTACCTTAATTCGCTTCAGCGATCCGGTGGGGGGAATGAAAATGCGCTTGCTGAATCACAGGTATGCAATGCGCAGTTTGCCACCATCCATGTAAAGCATCCGCTGGCGGACATCATTTATGAAGAGCTGAGGGATCCGGGAGGCCAACATGTACTTTTGACGGGACATGCGGGAGACGGGAAATCTACCCTCGCCATGGAGGTATATAAACTTTTTCGGGATTGGGATCGCGACCGTCCCCTGGATGTGCCGCCGCAACCTCGGGAAGATACGGGAGATGTATCTATCATAAAAGACCTGAGTGAACGTGATCGTAACGAGGATCCAAGCCTGCTGGACGAGTTGTCAAAACGGGAGCGCCGTTTTCTTGTGGTCTCCAACACCGGAACCTTGCTGGATCTGGCCAAGCGGCATTCGGCATATTTCGGCGAAAAAGATGTTGAAGTGGAAAGCCGCGTCTTAAAGGCTATCAGCAGCGAGAGCGGGGAATCGACCCTGTCTCTGGGCGACATCAAATTCCGGGTATTCAACCTGGCCCGCATGGATAATATGGCGCTGGCCCGCCGGGTTTTTGAAAAGATGCTGGCTCCGGAACGCTGGACGATCTGCCAAACTCTGGATTGCCGGGAAACCTGTCCCATTTTCATCAACGTCAACCTCCTGCAATCCAATCAGGAACGGGCAACCGAACGGATCTTTCTGGCTTATCGGCGCATGTATGAATATGGAACGCGCCTGACCATGCGGCAATTTACAGAGCACCTTGCGTATCTCATTACCTCCGGGCTCGATCAACAGGACATCCGGGAGGTTCAGATACAGAATCCGCCTCCGCTGATTTCCGAATATCTCTTTTTCAACCGCTTTTTTGGCGACAACGGTTGCGAACCCGATGGTTCAGCCTTCGAAATGAAGGCGGTGCAGGAGATCGAAAAACAGAAATTCGGGGAACGCCCCTGTCCAGGATGGGAGCACAAACTGTGGCTGCGCAACTGTGACGAACCAGTGACGCTCGGTGTGGATTCGCTGAATGCGGAGTTTGAAAAGCTGCGTCGTCATGGGGCTCATGAGTCGCAGTTTGTCGGAATGTCATCGGATCAGGCCCGGGAACAGGTTCGCCGCATGCTCTATTTTCTGGTGGACTTTCCCGACGGGAAACAGGGATATCTGGGGCAGTACCTGAACTCTCCGACGCTGCTGGATTGGATAAGATGGCAACACGATGGTGTTCACCTTGAATTTCAGGAAAAGAACACGCTCGAACGCAAGATTTACCATGTCCTCCAAGAACACTTTACCGGGGTGCGGCTGCCCGAAGGATCGACGCAGAACGACCGGCGACTTTATGTGACTCTGAGTCGACGACGAAGCGAAGTGCGGCAGAGCGCCCAGGTTGTTTTGGCCGAAGTCGACTGGGGAGACTCGACAACATTAAGGCTAATCAACAGCGTCAGTGCATCGGGTGAATTGCGTCAAGATCTCATTTTATGCGGAAAGGAAAATAGTCGTATTGACGGATTGAAGTTGCCGTTGAAGGTACCGTTTCTGGATTATGTCATGATGCGCCATTTCGGTGAACTGGGCGAGGTGCTTGAAGCTTCCTATCTTGAGCGGCTCGATTGCTTCAAGGCGCAGGTTCAACAAAAGGCCTCCGCTCATGACGACGAACGGATCATGCTGGTGCGGCTGAAAACGGATCACACCTTTCGCAGACAGCGTTTTGCCGTAAATGGCAACAATCTGGAGGTAACCGATGACCTTTAACTATTTTCCCTACACTCCAGATGATGTGAAAGCGATGCAGAATCCGGCGATTCAGCTCTATGGCAACCGCCTGTTTTCCGACCAAACCATCAGTGAACTGCTGAGCGAATTCCTGCTTGTTGTCTTTTCGCCCAAACGGACCGGACACTCGGTTTTTGAAACGGCCTTGCCGAGCCGGGAACTGCTTTTTGCTTGGAATAACGCACGACTTGAATATGCGCCGAAGGCGCGTCTGAACCTGAAACTCTTCTCCTTTTTGGGGGCATCCCGTCTGGAGTCTCGCCACCAAACACACCGGGTCCACCATGAGCAGTTGATCCAAAGACTGCACGGTCAAATTCAGGTCGATGACCCCGAGCATAAGCAGGATATTATCCGTACTATCGAAAACCTGTTTCTCGGGTTTCAGGGAGCAGGCAGCGGAAGGACTTGGTGCGCTCAAAGCTTTTTGCCGATTTCATCTGGGTTTCTTTCTGGCGAATCGATCTGGAAGGAGACAAAAGCTGAAAAAGACAATGTGGACGATTGGTACGAACTGATTGAAAACCGTTCATCATATTTCGATATGAACCAGCACCTGTTCTTCGCTCGAGGCGGTGAGCTGCTTTATTTGCAGGTCTGCAATGCGCTGAGGCAACCTCACGACCGAATCACCGCATGGTGCCGGGATGGGGTTTTCGGATTGACGAAAGACGAACAGGATCCGGAGTGGCTGCACACTCAGCTGAACGAATCGTTGCAGAATCTGATGAGCTTCTGTCCACCCACCTTGACGGAACTTGCGGAATTCATTGACTCCCGTTTGGATCCAATCACCCCGGAAAGCACTGATGGGACCGAGTCGGATCGTCGTTTTGTCTCCGCCGGTTGGTGCAATGCAGAAAGCTGGATGGAAGGCTATCTGTTTGCTGTTGATCTGCTTCGTCTCATGCAGAGCAATCTGGATGTGGTGGAGCGGATTTATATGCTGGAGACCGCTTGTTCCATGCAGGTTCTCCGCACCCTGGCAATGCAGAGTATGCGACTCATGAGCGGAGCGGAATCCTTTAGCGGGCCGGACTATCGGCTGGCCGTATCGGCTCCGGAAGAGAACCGTCCGGTTATCCGTCGCCTTTCCCAGCAATCAGTCAAAGCGATTGAAAAGATGATTTTTCAATCGTTGAGGTCGGATATGGTTGAGCTGCCGGAGGATGAGGGTAAACGGAATAATAAACTTAAACAAGCGGACCGATCCTACGGCAGCAAGCTTTTCGTGGGCCTCTCCAAACGCCTCGGTTTCGTTGTTCCCAAAAGGGGGGCCGGTGCGCGGTTCGTTTTGAATGAACAACTGCTGCGCCTGCTGGTCGTGACCACGGTTCCGGTGGGAGGTCGACTTACGTTCGACACATTCAAGGAGCTGCTGGAGCGTCGGCATGGGTTAGTCTTTGATGCCAAAGGACTTGATCGGGCCAGCGAGCGACTTTGCGGTAAGGGAATCTATTTACCGGCAGACACGGACCAGTGGCTTCAGGAAATGCTGGAGGCCGCCGGGTTCCTAATCCATCTATCCGATTCCTGTGCGCTGATCCACAATCCGGCGGATGACAGAGGGGACGTCCTATGAGTTATTTTGCTAATACAGTACGAAACCATTTGAAAAACCGGATCGAACGTTTTCAGGCAGATCCGGCGGATGGCCGCAAGATGATATTTATGATTCCGGCTATGCAGGAACCGACCCTTCTGGCCATTGCCGAGGCGGTAACAGCCGTTTGCCTGAAAGACCCAAAAATCAGACTGGTTCTGAAAATCGCCTCCGCACTGACGGCAGATTGGAGTGACGCAGGAGTCGCCCAGGCCCGCAGCAATGAATGGCTGAGCGAAGGCCGGGATCTGACATATACCCGCAGTATCGTGAATACGGATACCAACCGTCTGCTGGTTATTGTTCTTTGCGGTTCCGATCAGGTGACGGACTCTGCGGGTTTGGCGGATTTCCACACCTGCGATCCCGACATGGTCTGGAATGAGGATATGCGGGGAAGTTTCAGTTCGTGGATAGAAGAGAAACTGAAAAGCATTGGAATGCATGACTACCGCCCGGATGATCTCACGACCATCGATAGGGTCATCAAGCCGCTGTTTACCAGCGGAACCGGGGATCTGTTGCAGCTCAGCGATTGGCTGGAAAAAATGGATCTCAGCCTTGCGGCCGGCGTGACGGATGTTCCCCGATTGATGCTTGCAAATCTCCAGGCGTTCGGCCTGCCGGTTCTTTCCCGCTTTCCGTTCCATCAAAAGAGAAAGCAGCTAGGACCATACATACATAAAGCGGTGGAGTTCTTCAATTACACGCTCTTCCTCGAGGCCCGTCAACGGGACAAGGCGCTCAAGGCTATTGACAGTTTACAAAAAGCGATAACAGAAGGAAATGATCCGGGCATTCCCTTTGACGATGAAGAAGTTTGCGGCCCCTATGCTTCCGGGCAAGAGCTGCTAGTCGGGCTGAGGGACTTTATTGAAAACGATGGGCAATGTGAACGCGACAAGTTAAGACAGTGCGACTTTGTAGTTATCTGGGACGATATTTTGAAATTCAAGGACAGGGCTCAAAAGGAAAAGAGGGAAAGCACCAGAAAGTTGGCCGGAAGCCCCGTCGAAGTTCTCCTGAATGCCGTCTGGATGACGCTCAGAGAATTTTATATCGAGCATAAAGACAAGGCCGAGATCTCTATTCAATCCATCGAAATTTCTCCCGTGCTGTTTAAACACGATGTGGATGGTGCCGGAGAAGAGAACAATATGGATGATGGGCTTGGGGATGCGGCGGAAAATGCGGAATATGCCCGGCGTTACCTCACCCGTCTGATCGGCGGAATCGATGAGTTGTTGACGAAACATATCAATATCAGCAATGCCGATGGAAGCGAGATTACCATATTCAGCGATCTACTCTCTCCGGAGATCAACTGTCGGTATGCAAAAACCGCCGAGCCGGTTCTGGAGTTTGCAGTCGTCATTTCCTCGGAGCATAAACCGTTAAAGCGGAAATATGGCTGGCGGCTTCCTGAACACCATATGTATCGACTGTCGATTGACCTGCTGCGCCGCGCCAGGCTGTCTATTGCCAGTCTGCAGGAAATTCACAAACTTCCTGTCTATCATATTTCCTATTTCGAGGAACTGCTGCAGGCCACGGCCGACGAAGAGGTTCGGCGCATACTCTTGCACGCAATCCGGGATGAACGGGAGTCCAACGGGGCGCTGACCAACCTGCTAAACGGAGAGTGGAGCAAGGTCGATGATCCCTTGTCGCCCAAACTCAAACTGCTGGCAGAGAAGTATGACCGGTTTGTAACCGCAGCATCCTCAAACGGCCTTTTTTCAACCATCTTCAGCGCCAAGCCGGAATGGCCGGATCTTCGCAAGGCCTACGCGGAATCTTTTGAGGTGGCGCTTGCCCTGTCCGACATTTCTGCGTCCTCCCTCATCGGGATGCTTACCCGGGCGTTTTTGGTTGTGGAGCCGCGTTCCCTGAACCTTGACGATACCTGGCATGCGGATGTTCACGAGCGCTCCGGCGTGGCAACCATTCTTCATCCTTCCGTCGTGGAAATGCTGGAGGCACAGGTTGTCTATCTGACCAGGTGCTTTAACTTTGCGGTGAATAAGGAGTTGTCCAAAACCCCGAGCCGGGATGGTTTCAAGGCCCATATTTGGAGAACGTATGTTGACCTCTCGAGCATTCAGTCTCCCCTGACGGGACTGCTAAGCGATGAAAGCAAAAACCTGTGTGCCGATGTCAGGGGCAACGAGCTGATCCATCGCATCGGATCCTCTTCAACGATAGATGCGCCGCTCTCGACGCGGTTGCTAGTTCGTTATAACGAGGGCACCGAAGATGACAGTAATCTAAATGATGCCGAGATGTTCCGTGAAACAAGCGAATCAAAACTCCTCCTGCGGCTCATGCAGGACTATTTCGATCTTCACCCCCATGCGCGAGATGGATTAAGTATTGCGGTTTTCAGGAATAAAGATGTTCAGCCGGTGGTCGCAGCGGTACATGCTTATCTGAAGGTTTTGGCAACGAAACCGACTAAACAGAAGCCAAATAAGCGCTATGTCCTGAACGAGGAACGAAGAAGACCCTACGCCATCAGTGTGACCGTGTTTACGGAATCCAATGATGAATCCGACATTTCCAACTGGGTGCAGCAGTGGAAGGAGCGTTGGGAGGCTGCTGAAACCGAAACAAAATATGAGCTGTACCGGAACTGCCGTTTTTCTGTGGCTCACCGTATCGTTGAAAAAAACGGTCTCGGTGCATTCCAGAAGCTGATAAAAGAGCAGTTTGAGGCGGATATTGCCGTTTTTTACGATTTCATTGGCGCTGGTACCGGTGTGAATGAGTTTGAGAGAGTCGAGCCCTTCGATATCACCAGCCGCGATCTTAAATTCCCCATCCTTGAAAAGGCCTGCTGCACTGTCAGTAACCCGGCCGATAAATACAAACGGAAACGGGTTGTGAGCAACCGGCAGTTTGCACTCGGAGCCTATCACGCCACTCTGCTGCATGGTCTGAAGACCGGAACACAGCAGACCGGCACTGTCGTCGTTGGCTCCGGAGATTTTTCGCCGTGGAGAGCGCTAATTGACTGCCTCCATGACAAAGCCGAGTGGATTATTTGCATTGATCCCAATATGGATGAACGCCTCATCAGAACGCCCAAACTCGAAAAGAACAAAGAGCGGGAAATAATTGGCTTTGGTTCAGGAGTCGGTAGCCACGGCGAAGACAATTACACTATTTCGACCGAGCAGTTTTCTTTCGCTGATATTCACTTCCGGCTGCAGGCTGCCATTCAGCAGCTATACGCAGCGGAAGCGGGCTGGTCTTTGGACGATTGCAAAGCTGTTGCCAAAGGAGTTCTTCATGTTGCCCCCGAGCTTTCCGGTCTATCTTTGGTAAGGGCAACTGGAGCTGCAGATCAATACATCCGTGATTTCATGGCATATTCCTTGACCAGGAAACTGCTGCGAGGGTCCGAAGACCTTCTTTGTGAATCATTGATTTCACTCGATGCCTACCGGCACTGGTTTGATCTTGCAGATAATTTACGTCGCCCAGATCTAATGTGGATGCAGGTTTGGCTGCGGGAGGATGGACGCCTCCACGTGAAACTGCATCTGATCGAATGCAAGATGGGACAACAGTCGCCGGAGCACATTCTTAAGGCCAAGTCGCAGATTGACAACGGCCTGTCGGTATTGGGTTCCGCCTTTAAACGTTCGACGGGAAGGGCAGGAGGTGCGGGCTCCATCGAAGATCGTCCCGACCGCCGCTATTGGTGGATGCAGCTCCATCGTCTGATTGCTAGCAAAACGGAAGTCTCGAAAATCAAGTATTCAGATGTCCTGTCGGCACTCGAACGTTTGGCGGAAGGAGATTTCTTAGTAACTTGGGATGCCTCAGTATTCGCCTTCTGGATCGATCAGGATCCAGAAATTAAACGCGCCGGATATTGGAGCGTTGGTGGAGATCTCGATGTGATCGCCAATGTCTACACTGTTGGGGGAGGATTTGTACGCCAATTGATGACTGACTCCTTAGAGTATCCTGTCGACTGGACAGCCATCAATGCGCAGAAGGCTGCGGTCGTTGAACAGGATGATGAGTTTATTCCCGAGGATACAGAGGATGATTACACGCCTTGGGTAGATGACGAGGATGAAAACGAGGATGAGTCCTCTGAAGATGAGGTTTTTGAACCAGCCGGTCAGCCGCTGGCTGCTGAGCTGATCAAAGATTCAACACTACCACCCGAACCCGAGATGGAGACAAAGGCAGCTACGGAGCCATCAGGCACAATGCCGCAAGAAACAGACTCTGAAAGCGTTGCGGCGGTAACACCCGTCGTGAATAAAGAAGTGTCTCCCGGGAGAATCCTGCTTGGTGAGACAGTTCCCAATGGCCAGCCAGTTTATTGGGAATTCGATCATCCCACGCTTGAGAACCGCCACATGCTGATCTTTGGTTCTTCGGGGCAGGGTAAAACCTATGCTATCCAGGGAATGCTCTGCGAAATGAGCAAGTTTAAGCAGAACAGCCTGATCATCGACTATACATACGGATTTTTGCCGAACCATCTGGAGGACGTTACCAATGAGGTTTTGAAGCCAGCGCAGCATGTGGTTCGTAACGAACCGCTCCCGATCAATCCGTTCCTCCCGCAGGTGTCAGACAATGGTGGCATCGTAATCAGCGAGAATTCGAATGCCGTCGCGAAACGAATCGCCGGTTTATTTGATTCGGTGTATGCCATCGGTAATCAGCAGTATAGTGTATTGCACCGGGCAATCATGGATGGAGTGGATGCCTTGGGTTGCGGAATGAACCTAGACCATATGCTCGAGGCCATCGAATCAATGGCGGAGGACAAAAAATTCAAGGCCTCAGCTCAATCTCTGCACAGCAAACTTCGGCCGTTTGTGCTGGACCGTCCGTTTTCCTCGGGCAATGTCAGCTTTGATTGGGATCACCTTTTTTTGAAGCAGGATCCGCTATGTAATATCTTCCAATTGGCAGGGATGGACATGTATTCGGCACGCCTGATCACCGAATTTATCCTCTGGGATCTGTACGGTCATCTGCAGTCAAAGGGGAAGAAGACAGACCCGAAAGTCATCGTGCTAGATGAAGTCCAGAACCTTGACCATCAGGAAGGAAGCCCTCTTTCAAAGTATCTCCGGGAAGGCAGAAAATTCGGACTTTCGTTGATTCTTGCTACCCAGACCATGAGCAATATGAAAAAGGATGAGCGGGACCGTATGTTCATGGCGGAGCACAAGCTCTTCTTTAAACCCGCAGATACTGAATTGAAGGCCTTTGCGGAATTGGCCGCGATGACAACACGCCAGAGAGTGGATGACTGGATTCGTAAACTGTCAACGCTCTCAAAAGGTGAATGCTATTCCATCGGAAAAACACTTGACCCGAACGGAGAAAAGTTGATTTCGCGGGCCTTGAAAATTCGCATTGCGTCTATGGAGGAGCGTAGTTTCGATGAGTAAACCTTCACGCCTTCCACGGAATTTTCATAAATCTTTCAAGCCGGAGCGTCAGTACATCAATGCATTGCTCCGTTATGCGGCATCTGGAAAGTCAGGGGACTATCAGGAAATCGCCTCGGAAACCGGCATTCCTATGGGGGTGTCGAGTGGCAAGGTTCCCGCTATTATCGATTATTGTCGGGGGATGGGGCTCATTCGACTACCTGGTTCCAGTCGCACATCTATAAAAAAGCCAGATCTCACACCCTTTGGCCGCATTGTGCTACTAGAAGACCCATTTTTAAAACTGAATATTACACAGTGGCTAGCCCATCTAAATCTATGCAGCCCTTTATGCGGTGCTGAAGTATGGTATCAAACCTTCTTCCCTGGCAAGCAAGCACTCGGAATGACATTTGAGCGATCTCAATTGGAGACTTACCTCCACTCTGCCCTCAAGATAGACAAGTCCGGGATAATCGGGCCATTGGTTGGCACCTACGAGGATGATGCTGCGTTTCGAACTTGTGGAGCTTTGTCGGAAAAAAGTGGTGTTATTACTCGAAAACCTGCCCCGGTGAGTGACGAATTCGGTTTTGGATATGGTGCATGGTTGTTGCAGCTTGTACATGACCATTTTCCTAAGAACGGCCAAATTTCTGTTGTAGAGCTTGATTCGGTTGCTGGCTGGCGAACCATTCCAGGCTGGGACATAGACGCTCTCCAGCGAGTGCTCCAGCTGGTCGAAAGAAAAGGATTGTTTTCCGTTGACCGTCATATGGAGCCTTGGCTTTTGCATCCAAGGATGGATCTAGAAGCAGCCTGGAAACTAATTTTTTGTGATTTGATCTAAAAGGAGATGGCCTATGTCAAAGTTGCTTGGCGACATTGTTCGTTTTCGCGGAGATAAGCTTTTCAATGGTGCCGTTAACATTGATTGGCTAGAAACCGACGAAGCTAAGGCTTTGGCTGCGTCATCTGCCTTTGTATTTCACGGCCCTGCTTACCATGGTGTTTCTCAAACAGATATAGGCACTTCTCATGGCCATCGGTTGCAGGACACGGCAAGCTTTGTAAAAGCCATATTTCATCGCTGCTATGGGTTGGAGGAGCAGCCTTTTACACTCGCCATAGCCGGTTATGGTACTGGAAAATCACATCTTGGTCTGACCCTTGGCAGGCTTCTTGGTAATCCAACTGGAATTGAAGCTGATGCTATTCTGTCAGGAATCGAATCTGCGGACCGTGAGATTGCGGCCGACCTCAAGACTTTGATTGCCGAAGTTAGTCAGCCATGTTTGGTGGTAGCCTTAAATGGCATGCAAAGTTTCGATTTGGCCTCTGAGGTTTCCAGGCAAATTATGAACCAAGTCAAGAGTCACGACTTGGATACCCGCCCACTCGATGATTTGCGTCCACGGTTTGCTCAAGCATCAAGCTTGATTCAAATGGCTGCTGGCAATAAAGATGTTGTTGATGAGTTGCTAGTCGCATGTGATGCTGAAAACATCGATGATGTTTTACAAAAATTAAAGCAGCAAGACGACATAACGTACAGCAAGGTCTATAAAATACTAGCGTCCAGAAATATCAGAATTTCCGCATTGGGCGGAGAATCTGTGAGGGATGTTATAGACGTTGCATCCCGCGAGTATTGTGGAGTTGGAAAACCATTTAAGTGCATATCTATACTTTTCGACGAATTTGGTAGATATACGGAGTTTGCTACTGTCAAAAGTCATGTTGCCGGAAGTGGTGTCCTGCAAGACATGTTCGAGGCAATCCAAAACAATACAAGCAAGGTATGTTTTGTAGGGTTTATCCAGTTTGAGTTAAACGCATACATACAGCGTGTCGCTCCAGAGCATCGAAATGAAATATTGCGTTATGTCACAAGATATCAAACTGCTAGCAAAGTATACTTGTCAATAAATTTAGAAACATTAATTGCAAGCCTTATAGAAAAAAATGATACGAATTACATAACTGGGTTGCTTGACAATGATACTGCAAGAAAAGAATCCGAATTTATTATTGATAATATTTCTAGGTGGTTTCCAGTTTCACAAAATCATAGAATCTGGAAGGATCTGACTCAATTTCACAGTGTTATCCGTAAAGGTTGCTGGCCCCTTTCACCCTATACTGTCTGGCTTCTTTTCCATTTTGCAGCAGCGGGAAAGCATCTTCAGGAACGGTCGGTTCTTGCTTTGCTTGGGGATGCGTTTGATCGGTACAGGGATCGAGCCGTTGAGAATGGGAAGGTTGGGCTTCTGGCTCCTGCGGATTTTTGGTCGGAAGCGCTTCAACACGAGCTTATAACTTCTGAAGAGGGCGGACAACAAGGTGCTATTACACATTCCTACTCCTCGGTAATAGCACGCCATGGGGCACAATTATCATCTGATCTTTTAAAATTACTAAAATCAGTGGTGCTTGCCTCGAAACTTGGAATGAAATCTATCAGCCAAGAAGAGGCGATAACGGCGCTCTCTGAACTGTCAGGACTTCATTCTAGGACTGCCCATGACGGACTTAAGCTCTTACGTGAAGAATTCAACATTATTGAATGGGACGAGGCTTTTAAGCAGTTTGATATTCTAGGAGATGCTGTACCTCGAACTCAGTTTCTCGCTTATGTTCGCCAACGCGTTGCAAGTACGTTTGATGAAACAGGTAAGGCTTCATTATTTTCAAAAAAAGCTGGAGACTGGTGTGATCTTCTAAGTGATCTTGAGTGTGATTTTGCCGAAGAAAATAAAATTACTACCAAAGAATGGCGCTACCAAGCCATTACATCAAATCTTGACGTCCTCCCAATACACGTGAAATTGGCCTCAGACCGCTGGATCAATGCAGCAAGTATTGACGAGCCGAGAGGGACAGTAATTTATTGCTATGTAGAACCTAGCAGAGATATCAACGTTGTTGAACGTGATACATCAATCCTTCTTAGAACAATAGCAAAAGATTTCGGAATTGTTGCTCAGCCAGTATTGATTGTAATGCTTTCTGATGATGACGGGAAATTAGGGCAATCATTGGCGGAGCTATCAATTTTGGAAGACTCTCTCAGTGCCCAAGACGTTGCAAAGTTTGGCAACCTTATTCCAGCGCATAAACAAAAAATGCGTTCAGACATTAAATCCCGCGTTGAAGGAATGATTAAACAGCGCCGATATGTAACCGCCTTTAAAGAACCCATGGAATCGACACGACTCGGGCGTGTCGGATCTGATATCTTTGCAAAAATATACAAAAATCCAATCACATTTCCTTTTGATGGATTCACCACGATAAGGGGGAACGCAGCTACAACCTGCCAAATTCTTACCGCAGAGCTTTTGCAGGGGCGGCTTGACTGGAATTCTATCATGGCAAAACCAGCAAAGGATCAGAACCGTGCAGCTTCTGTTCTTCGCGAGTCGTGGGGCGTTTTTGCGAAAAATGGCTCTGTCCGCACACGTCCAGAGCATCCGGTACTTAGGGGGCTTACGGAAAAATGGGATGAGCAACTTGCTAATGGCGAGAAAAGGATCCTATTGCAGGATGCAATAAAACGACTTTGTGCGCCACCATATGGGGCAAATATCGCTTCTGCTGGGCTATTTCTAGGAGTTTTTGTAGCCCCGCGAAGTGAAAAGCTCTCTATCGTTAAATCTGGAAGGTCTGTATCCATTACTGAATGGATGCAAGAAGGAGTTTTTAGGGGAAATTTCATCGATGTCAGTAGCTTGCATGATGTTGAACTGATGTTTTCCGGGGACTCTTCTTCCGAATGGGAAAACCTTCTTGACGAGTGGGAACAGGCTGAAACCTATTGTGCGCGGAGAGATTGGTACATCAAAGCGGAAGAATTAAAAAGAAGGCTACCGCTGCCGCCCTCCCAGGCTTATCGAGAATTACATCTCGAGGAGCTAGGGAAAACGGCCTTTATTGAATTGAAAAAAAATGAAGAAATACAGGAATCCGCTATCAGTAAAATCGATAATGGACTCGAACGTTCTGACGTTGCCTTGCTTTCTTGGGGAACGGCTGATCTTGTTGACTTGATAGCCCGCATGACTTCAAAAAAACCATTATGGTCAGATCATGAGATAGAGAAAATCAAACCAATTGCTGAACGTTCTAGGCAAACATTGATTCATATCTTTCCAGATTGGCTCAAAAGGCAATCCCCAAAGGATGGTACACCTGATGCTGTTGGTGAATTTAAGCACAAGATGATTCATAAGGTGGGTGGAAGTTTTCAAAAATTGAAATTGGACGAATTGCAAGATGAGATTGTTAAATATACCAATACCGCTATTCGAAAAGTTGAGTTAATTGCTTCTGCGCACCAAATGGTGAGGGAAATTGGCCTATGGCTCACAACTAATGCTCAAGCTACAAGCTTTGTTCGGATAGCTGAGCTACGTGCACTTCAGAAAGTCGGTACCGAATATACTAATAAGCTTCGAAGCATTTCTACGCATATCGAAATGCCAGAGATCATCGAGTTGCGCCTGCAACTGTCAAATAGACTTGAAGAAATAAAAGCAGCTCTGAATGGAGCCAAAAACCGTGCTTCAAAACTATGGCAAACAAGGCTCAATACGATTAATGACGCAGAAGATCTGCAGAATGAAGTCGATGAGTTATTTTCTGTTTTTGAGGGCTGCAGAGAGGATCTTGATGATTTGCAATTGATGCGTAGATGTTTGCGTATCTATTTACAAGTTTATCAACAGTTAAACAATGATCGGCTTACCTGGAACGAGTTTGATTCACTGGCAACCAAACTAAAATCTGAAGTGTTTGATGCAGTTGGTGAAGATGAGCCACCATGGGAACCGTTGGAGACTATAGAAAATTTCAGGAAATTGATAGCCGAAAGCAGAGAAGAGAAAAGTCTTGAGTGGATTCGAGATCTCGAAAAAGAAACTACAGATTTTGAAAGCCTAAATACGGCAGATATTAATAGTTTGCATGCACGCGCTAACTGCCCTCCTGCAGTTCTTGCAGATAACCATCGTGCTCGGCTTGAGGAAATTAACAAAAAAATCGAAAAGCATTTGAGCAAACTAAAGATCGACTGGCTCATTGAAAAGTTCAGAGAGCTTTCTCCTGAAATGCAGAAACAGTTTCTATCACGAATTACAATTTGAGGTTTTGCTAAAACATAATGCAATGGCAATAGACGCTTGGAAAGTGCCGGAGCAACAGGAGGCGACGGTAGATTCACATTCGAAATGCACCAGCAGCAAGGCATGAAGAGTTAAAAGGACACAGCGGAATTCTGGTAGAGTTGGAAGCGCCAACCACCAACCAGCCAGAAGGAGCCCACTATGTCCCATACACATCTTACCCTGGAAGAACGCATTGTTATCGAAGTATTTGTGCAGATGGGCATGACTTGCCGCGAAATCGCCACATATCTTGGCCGAAGCCATACAACCGTTTCCAGGGAACTGCGCCGAAACAGCTCAAAAAGCGGCTACCGTGCTCAAACCGCCAATCGACGCGCTCAAACAAGACGAAAAATACCGCGTCATTACCGCTGTTTGAATCAACCTCAACTGATCGCTTACGTCGATGAAAAGTTGCACAACGACTGGTCTCCGGAACAGATAGCAGGGCGCATTCGACTCGACTATCCAGAGGATGCGACCATGCGTATCAGCACGGAAACCATCTATCGCTGGATCTATGCCGCGGCACAGGTAGGCGATACAAGTTATCGCCATTTACGCCGCGCCCACAGACGACGCAGACGGCAAACCAGGTACGGCCGAGGCAGACGTATTTTCCCGGGACGTATTGATATTGCCCAGCGTCCGCAGGCTGTTGCCGACAGATCCCGGTTTGGAGACTGGGAGGCTGATCTCGTCTGTGCCTCAAAAGGCAAAGCGGCACTGGTTACGTGCAACGAGCGCAAAAGCCGTTTTTTACTGCTCGGCAAGGTTGAGAACAAGAAGGCCAACTCATTCAACAAAGCCCTTATTCCGCCCTTGCTCGACATGCCACCGGAGCTACGGCAGACCTTGACTCTTGATAATGGTGCAGAGACGGCTCAATTCAAAGAGCTGGAGTCGTTAACCGGTATACGCACATATTTTTGCCGCCCCCATTCGCCGTGGCAGCGTGGTTCCAACGAGAACAGCAACGGCCTGTTACGGCAGTATTTTCCAAGAGGAATCAGCTTTCACAAGATAACGGAAAGGATGATTTCTAACGTCACAGAACGGCTGAATAATCGGCCTCGAAAATGTTTAAACTACCAGACTCCCGCTGAAGTTTTTAGCCAGGCTCTGCGTGGTGCGCTTGCTATTTGAATTCACCGACCATGCCAAAGAAACCAGGATCACATCATGTCGTACCCAACGCCGACGGCGGCTGGGACGTCAAGAAAGACGGCGCGACCCGCAGCAGCGGCCACTTCGACAAGAAGCAGGATGCCGTCGATGCCGGGCGTAAGATCAGCCAGAACCAAGGCACCGAGTTCTACATCCACGGCAAGGACGGGAAGATCCAGAACAAGGACAGCCACGGGAACGATCCGTATCCGCCGAAGGGATGATGTCAGGATCAATTCGATTCCCGTTTTGGGAACTGAACCGGCGTCCGAAAACCGGATTCGAAGTTGTTGATGAAAAGCCCCAGGTATCCGTTTTTACTGCAACCCGCCACCCTCGTCCGGTGCAGGGAAATCAGGGGAGAAAATCGTTTCTCTGGTCGGATTGTCGGGAAATGGTTGTGCGAGATGACTTCGGAGTTTATTATCAAGGAGTTACGAGGAACGCGGGCTTTGAGACTGTTTTGTGGTAGGTCGTCGTTCCCTCCGATTTTGCCGGTCTGAGAGCTAACGCAAATCGGACTCACCTCAAATCCGCAAAAATTATTCACCCGGATTTCCCGCGTTTCCGACCTTCCGCCAAAGCCGCCTTGCATCGAAACCCAGATTTTTCAATGGGTTGAGCTTCAAGAGTGGTTCAAGACGAGTTCGAGGATTTTTCGGTGGGACAGAGAAAACGCAGGTCCGAAAGTGACCCCGAAAAGGAAATGGGGTTGAAACTGTACTTCCCACCCCCGGAGAATGCCCATTCCGGCCAACGGCCAGAAACCCTTTGATGGCAGGAGATTTCCGGCAATCGAAAGATCGGAGCCGTGGTTGTAATTTTTTTCCGCTTAGCAGATGTGTTGCAGCGTCGAACGCTCGTCTGAGGAAATCGAAGTGGCCGTTCAGGAAATCCGCTTGATTTTTCCTTCCCGATTCTTTATTTTAGGATGTGCAGTTAAAATAAAATAAAGACGAACCTTATTTTAGGTTCGAGGCGGGCAGGATGAAGCGAGAACTCCAAGGCAGATACGTGACCATATCGACGGTGGGTGAGAAGGCCCAGGCCTTCGTGCCCGCGCCGCTGCCGCCACGTCCAGCCATCGAGTGGACGGCGGAGCTGCGCAGCAAGTTCGATCAGGCGCTGCTGGCGCTCGGGCGGCTGGACAGCGTCTCGACCCTGCTACCGGACACCTCGCTGTTCCTTTATATGTACGTCCGTAAGGAAGCGGTACTCTCCTCAATGATCGAGGGAACGCAGTCGTCTCTGTCCGATCTGCTGCTGTTCGAACTGGATCAGGAGCCCGGCGTTCCGCTGGATGACGTGCGGGAGGTCAGCAACTATGTTGCGGCCCTCGACCATGGCCTGCGTCTGCTGGAGGAAGGGCTACCGCTGTCGCTGCGGCTGTTCCGCGAGATCCACGGTGTGTTGCTGACCAAGGGTCGTGGCAGCAATCAGACCCCGGGGGAATTCCGGCGCAGCCAGAACTGGATCGGCGGCACCCGTCCGGGCAATGCGGCCTTCGTTCCGCCTCCGGCCGAAGAGGTGCTGGAGTGCATGAGCAAGCTGGAGCTCTTCCTCCATGACCAACCGGAGCCGACCCCGGTTCTGCTCAAGGCGGCGCTGGCCCATGTGCAATTCGAGACGATCCACCCGTTCCTCGATGGTAATGGTCGTCTCGGTCGTCTGCTGATCGCGCTGCTCCTGTGCGAGCAGAAAGTGCTGCGGGAGCCGATGCTCTACCTCAGCCTCTATTTCAAGACGCACCGCCAGTATTACTACGAACTGCTCAACAACGTGCGCATGACCGGTGATTGGAAAGCCTGGCTCGACTTCTTTGCTGAGGCCGTGATCGTCACTGCCACCCAGGCGGTGGAAACGGCCCAGCAGCTCCTCGACCTGTCGAACCAGGACCGTGACAAGATCAGTGGGCTGGGACGGGCGGCTTCATCCACCCTGCAGGTTCACCGGGCACTCATGGAGCATCCCATCGCCACCTCGGGCTCGCTGGTGGAGAAGACCGGCATCACCCCGGCCACGGTCAACAAGGCGCTCGGTCACCTCGAGCAGCTTGGCATCGTCAAGGAGCTGACCGCCCAGAAACGCAACCGCCTGTTCAGCTATGCGGGCTATATCGAGATCATGAGTCGCGGTACGGAACTGCCGGGCAGGTAGGCCAGTTCGATTCCGGTTTTCGGAATCGAATCAGATTCGTTGGGAGATTGTTCCTGGTATCCGCGCGGGTTGCAAACCCAGCATCCTCGTCCGGAGCTTGGAAATCGGGAGAGAAAAGTTGCTTCCTCGGTGGGAACTTGGGGCTCGACTTGACTTCCTATGTGAATCCCTTGTTTTTCAATGTGTTACGGGGAAGATTGAAGCTTGAGACTGAGTTGCGGTCGAGCGCTGTTTGCTCCACCATTTACAAAAGAAAACCCGTCTCTCCAGAGAATGCCCCTGGAGTGACGGGTTTTCTTTTTCCGCGTACCACCGGCAATGTGTGTTGCCATCAGGGTACCGTGCTACCGCTGTTATCACTCTTTTTTCGAGAAGTCCGTCACATCCCGCTTCTCTTTTGCCTCGAAATTTTCTGCATTCTTATCCCTGTTATCCGGATCTCGCCCGCTTTCCTGCATCCTTCCTGCTTTCTTCTTGTTTTTATGGGTGACTAGGATTATCTTTCTTTATCACCTTTTCACTACGAATCTCTTCTGAGCGGTGAGGTCATGGATAAGATCGACAAATGGCTGACCATTGATGAGCTGGCAAGCTACATCAAAATGAGCCGGACCAAGCTCTACGGTATGGCCCAGCGCGGCGAGGTTCCCGCCTCAAAGATCGGCAACCAATGGCGTTTCGACCGGGAGGAGATCGATCGGTGGATGAAGGCGCACGCGACCGGCAAAGTAGAAACGAAGGCATGAACGCCGGGATCGATACCAAAGAATCTTCCATGAACACCAAAGATATCATCGATCATATCTTCAAGGACCCGGCCACCAAATACGAGCTGACCGAGTTCGAAAACCTCGGCAAGGCGATTCACGACATCCTGGCGATCTACCCGAAAACGGCCGCCACGGGCCGGGATGCGGGCAAAACCAAGTACTACCTGAAAAGTTTTATTCCCTTCTCCTCGGGCAACGAGGAGGTACAGGTCTACGTCGAGGACGGCAAGGCCAACCCCGAAGAGATCGTCCGCCAGCTCTGGGTCTACAAGCTGATCCACCAGTACGGCTACAAGATGGACGAGATCGACTTGGAGGCCGGCGTGCAGTTTGGCACTGAGGTCGGCACCAAGGCGGCGGACATCATCGTCTACACCGACAACAGCAAGGAAACGCCGAAGATCATCGTTGAGTGCAAGAAGCCCAAGCGCAAAGACGGCATCGAGCAGCTCAAGAGTTACATGAACGCCAAGGGCGCGCCGGTGGCGGTCTGGTCCAACGGCAGTGACAGCATCATTCTTTACCGGCCCTATCCGAAAGAATTCGACGACACCCTGTTCGATATCCCCAAGCGCGGGCAGGAGCCAAAAGACGTTCTGGAAACCAAGAAGACCCTGCTGCAGCTCAAGAAGGACTTCAACTTCAAGAAGATCATCCAGGACCTGGAAGAGCTGGTGCTGGCCGACAGCGGCAAGGATGAATTCAACGAGATCTTCAAGCTGATCTTCGCCAAGATCTGGGACGAAAAAGAGGCGCTCGAAAACCGCAGGGACAGGACCGTCGAGTTCGGCAAGGCCCTTGACCCTGATATCACCTTCGACCGCATCAACGGCCTGTTCAAGAAGGCCTGCGAGGAGTGGCCCGGCATCTTTAAGGAGAATGAAGATATCGAACTGGCCAAGCGCCACCTGCAGGTCTGCGTCGGCCCCATCGAGGGTGTGCGGTTGCTGGGATCCAACCTGCGCATCATGGACGACGCCTTTGAATATCTGCTGCCCACCGAGTCCAAGAAGAAGAAAGGCCAATTCTTCACCCCCCGTCATGTGGTGGAGATGTGCGTGCGCATGCTCAACCCGACGCGGAAGGAGTACGTCATGGACCCGGCCTGCGGTTCCGGGGGCTTCCTGCTGCACGCCATGGAGTGGTGCTATCCGGTCGGGGACAATGACCAACGCGAACTCCGCAAGCATAAGTACGCCGCCAAGTATCTCTGGGGCATCGATTTCGAGGCCCGCGCCGCCAAGACCTCCCGCGCCCTGATGCTGATCGCCGGCGACGGCCACACAAATATCTTCGGCCCGGATGTGAACAGCCTTGACCCCAAGACCTGGTATGAAAGCGGCTCCGGCCAGGCCCTGATGCTTGGCCTGCGCCAGGCCAAGCTGACCGCCAAGAAGATTCCGGAGCAGGAAAACCTCAGAGATGAAGACAAGGCCTGGGAATACTTCAACGAGTTAAAGTTCAACGTCATCCTCGCCAATCCGCCCTTTGCCGGAGAAATAAAGGACCGCAAGATGCTGGTTCACTACGATCTGGCCAAACCGGCCCTGAAACGGGCCGGCAATAACAAATCCCCCAAGGAAGAGCGCGACGTGCTCTTTATCGAGCGTATCTTGAAGATGCTGCGCCCCGGCGGCCGCGCCGCCATCGTTTTGCCCCAGGGTAAGTTCAACAACTCGTCGCTGGCCTTTATCCGTGAGTGGATTTTGAAAAAGGCGCGGCTGCTGGCAGTGGTCGGGCTGCACCCCAACACCTTCAAACCTCATACCGGCACCAAGACCTCGGTGCTCTTTGTACAGAAATACACCGGACAGCAACTCAGCGATATCGCCCGCGTTCACGACGAGGTGGCCAAGGATTGCCCGGCCTACGAGACTGAAATTCAGGCCCTGCTCGATGGGCACAAGGGCGATGTGGCGGCGGAGGCCATTCCTGAGGCGGTGGCCGACCTGCTCGCCGAGACCTTCAGCGAACCGGAGGCGGAAGAGCCTGCTGATGACAGCGGCAACGGCGAAAACGACGGCGATGAAGAGGCCGTTGAGCTGCCCTCCGATGAAGAACGCATCGCCCAGGCCGAGGAGAAGGTAGACAACCTGCGGGGCGAACTGCTGCGGGTGAAACAGAAACTGGCCGACCTCGACAGCGACGTGGAAGCACTGGCGCAGCAGCAGGAGCAGGACCTGGACGCCCTGGCCAGCGCCTGGACAGGCAACAAGGGGGACCTGCGCTTTCAGGTTAAGGAAATGAGGGCCACCTACAAGGTTGATACCCAGACCCTTAAGCAGAGCCAGAAGGAAAAATCCAAACGCTACAAGGCCGAGATCAAGCGGCTGGAAAAGGAGATCCCGATTGCCGAGCGCGACTTGAAACTGCTCACCAATCGCGGCAAGCTGGAGTTGATTCTGGCTGACACCGACCTGATCGACACCTTGAAAGAACGCTGGATCGCCGCCGAGGTGGCCAAACGGCTCGATTACCCGATCTTTATGGCAGTGAGTGAGCGCGGCGGCAAGAACAACTCCGGTGATTACGAGTATGTGCTCGATGCGGACGGCCACCTGATGGAAGAGGCCAGCGGTCAACCCAAGATCGACCAGGATCTGGTCAACTACGACCTGACCGCAGCCGACCTTTTCAATGCTGCCACCATCCCCGATGACCAACTCTGCGTGGCTGAGGCCTTTGTGCGCTTTGCGCAGGCTGAGGGTTTTGACTTCTGGAGGGGTGAGTGATGGCGGTTTGGAGCCAAGCGACTCTTTCAGGTATCACAGTTTTTGATAGGTGCGATGGGGAATATTTCCTACCAGCCTACATAAATAACGAAAAAGAATTAGCTCAGGTCGAGACGACTCCATTACCGCAGATGTTTCATGTGTCTGATGGTAATCATCTCTCCATATCAAAGCATTTTTCACATGATGGAGACATTCCTTATTTTCGCGGTCAGGACATAAATGACTTCTTCATAGAAAACTCCTCTCCAACCATGATCCCGGAAAAAGTGTTTTCTTCACCAATGATGGTACGATCTCACTTTTTTGCTGGTGATGTCCTTTTGTCTATCGTTGGAACCATAGGTAGCCTTTCAATTGTCCCAGAGTCGTTAGGCTCAGCAACTGGTAGTTGCAAAATCGCAATTCTGAGGTCCAGAGGAGTCTACTCACCATTTGTGTTAGCTGCTTTTCTTCTGAGTCGTTTTGGCCAGCTACAAATCCGGCGCAATACTCGAGGCGCAGTGCAAATGGGTTTAATTTTGAAAGATTTGGTGCGAGTCCACGTGCCAATTTTTGAAGAAACAATTGCAAACCAAATAGAACACTTCGTCAAACAAGCTATTGAAGCTAATACCCAATCAAAGTCCGCCTACACCCAAGCCCAGCAACTCCTCGAATTCGAGTTGGGGCTGGACAGGTTGTGTTTTGACAAACCCGTGGGCTACACGGCGCGGTTGAGCGAACTGGAGCTGTCGCGGAGAGTGGATGCCGAGTTTTTCAATCCTGAACTTCGCTATTTTCAACAAGAACTCGCTAAACATCAACCATTACGCCCAATAACGGATTTTGTATCAATTCTGAAATTCTCCAATCCACCATACTCGGACGTAGGCTTACCAATCATTACCCAGAAACATCTGGGGAAAATTTCGCCGGATAACTACGGCGATGATCTCGTCGCACATGATGCTTGGGTTCGGGCTAACTCTCTTGCAACTATTAAAAATTATGACCTGCTCTACTACTCTGTTGGTGCATATCTTGGCAAAACCAACATCTGGCTTTCTGATGACAAGGCGGTACATGCCAGTTTTATAACCATGCTCCGTCCCTTTGATCCCGAAGAATCTGGATTTTTGCATGTACTACTCAATAGCAAGTATGGACTCCTTCAATCCAAGTGCTTTCAAAGTGGTACATCACAACCATACATTTACCCTAAAGACATCAGACGGTTTTTGGTGCCTTTTGCTTCAAAATCACTGAAACGCCAGCTTCATGAGTTAGTTGTTGAAAGTTACAACAAAGGCGAAGAATCAAAGCTCCTCCTCGACCAGGCCAAATCCCGCGTCGAACAACTCATTGAGGAGGCGGTGCGGGCATGAGCGACAAACCCGACAAACTACCTACCGACTACGTCGGGTTGTTGGCCGATATCAAGCAGCGGGTGCGTCATGCCCAGACCTGCGCCGTGCTGGCGGTCAATGCCGAGTTAATCCGTCTCTACTGGGAAATCGGCGCCCTGATCGACCGCCGCCAAAAACAACAGGGCTGGGGCGCCGGGGTGATCCCGCGCCTTGCCCGCGATCTGCACAACGAGTTGCCGGAGGAAAAGGGATTTTCCGAACGTAACATCAAGCGGATGCTGACTTTTTACCGCGAATATCCTCACCTGAAATTTGTGCCACAGGCTGTGGCACAAATCGAATCCGAGCCAAAAGGGCCACAGGCTACGGCACTTTTTCCGGCCGACCTGATCCAGTCCGTGCCCTGGGGCCACCACGCCGAGCTGATCACCAAGGTCAAGGACCCGACCACCCGCCACTGGTATATGCAGGCAAGCCTTGCCAATGGCTGGAGCCGCACTATTCTGGTCATGCAGATTGAAACCGCCGCCCATCAGCGACAGGGACGGGCCACCACCAACTTTGCCAAACGCCTGCCGCCACCCGATTCCGATCTGGTGCAGCAAACCCTGAAAGATCCCTACCTGTTTGACTTTCTCACCCTGGAAGCGAGTTTTCACGAACGCGAGCTGGAAACCGGCCTCATCGCCCATCTGGAAAAATTCCTGCTGGAACTGGGCCAGGGGTTTGCCTTTGTCGGGCGGCAATACCACCTTGATATCGGCGAGCAGAATTTCTACATCGACCTGCTCTTCTACCACCTCAAACTGCGCTGCTATGTGGTGATCGATCTCAAACGCGGCAATTTCAAACCGGAATATGCCGGCAAGATGAACTTCTATTGCAGCGTTGTCGATGACCGACTGCGTCATGCAACCGACAAGCCGACCATCGGCCTGATCCTCTGCCAGCAGCCCAACCGTGTGCTGGCGGAATACGCCTTGCGTGGAGTTGATAAACCCATTGGGGTATCCAGCTTTGAATTGACCCGCGCCTTACCGAAGAGCCTGGAAAGCAGCCTGCCGACCATCGAAGAGATCGAACGTGAATTGGAAGGGGATAAACCATGAATCTGACCAGTGAGGACAAACAGCTGCTGGAGGATCTGTGCCGGCAACACGGTGTGAGCGCCGACAAGGTGCTGAAGCTACTCGACACAGTGCGTGATTACGAATTCAAGGAGCGCCGCACCGGGGTCTATGACGCCCTGCGCGAGATCCTGAAATCGACACCGGGAGGCGCGACATCATGAACCACGGTGGGGAGATCGAGCGTTATATGAAGGACCCGGGCCTGCTGGTGGAGTTGTGCCGGAAGGTGATCGAGCGGCTGGACGGTGGGTGCGACAACAGCGAGACCGTCGCCATGGAGGTGCAGTTGCGGGAAATCGCCCGCACCATTGACAAGCTCGACAAGCAGGGGGTGCCGGTGCCGGATGCACTTCGGGCTGAGAAGACCCGTCTAGCCGCTGCCCTGGGCGTGAGTGCCGAAGCCACCCAGATGCTTAACCATCTGGCCGATGAACTGGAAGAACTGCTGAAAGAACTCAAGGATCGTATCGGCCGCACTCCTGAAGCTGCGCCCACCAAAAAGCCCCGTACCAAACGGTCGAAATCTCCAAAGACCGACAAAGCGATTCTGCGTATATTGATCATTGAAGCGCTCCGCTATTTTGGCGGCTCCGCGCCCAAGAATGATGTCTTGAAGTACATGGAGGAAAAACTCCTTGGCAAGCTCCTGCCCGGTGATCTGGAATGGCGCGAAGCAACAAATGACCATGTCTGGCAGAACAACGCCTGTTGGGAGCGAAATGCCATGAAGAACGATGGGATTTTGAAAGCGGATTCCACTCGCGGCATCTGGGAACTGAGTGAGGGCCACCGATGACAAATTTGCAGGACAGGAAATTTGCACGCACGCAGTGCGCCCGTCAGGCTGACATACAGGGAGGTATGTCATGAAATTTATCAAACTGACCATCGAGAACTACAAGTCGTTCCAGTTTGCCACCGAGATTACCTTTCCCATGGCGGCGGACGGCCGCAGCATCTTTTTGATCGGCGGCATGAACGGTGCGGGCAAAACCTCGATCATGGAGGCGATCAACTATTGCCTCTATGGGACCAAGACGGACGAGATCTACCGCAACATCAACCGCCGCGAGAAGGCCAAGGGCAACGCCAATGTGGTGTTCGAACTGGTCATGGAGATGGACGACGGCGCAGAGCTGATCGTCAAACGCTCCTGGAGCGCGGGTGCGGTGGCGGAACCCAAGCCCCGCGACCTGAACGAGCGGCTGGTGGTAGTGCGCGACGGCAAGCGGGTTTCAGTGCAGAATCAGGAGATCTGGCAGGATTTCATCCACGCCGCCATTCCGCCCGGTATCACCCAGTTCTTCTTTTTCAACGGCGAGAAGATTCAGGAGATCGCTGCCGATGATCATTCCGAGGTGCGCCTGAAATCCTCGCTGGAGGCGGTGCTGGGCATCCAGAACATTAACCGCCTGGCCTCGGACCTAGCCTACATCAAGCAGGAAGAGCGCAAGGGCTTTGTGGAGATCTCCGACGAGGACCTGGAATTCAAGCAGAGCGAGCTGAAAAAGGAGAAAAGCAAACTCGGTCGCAAGCAGCAGGAGCGCACCGGCTTGCAGGAGGAACTGGCCGGGTTCCGCGAGCAACTCGCCGACGCCAAGAAGCGCTTTGAGGCAACCTTTCATGCCGAGCCGGAAAGCCGCGAGACCATGCGCGAGCAGGAAAAGCGGCGCATTCAGGCATCCAACCGCCTGACCCAGGTGGAGAACGAAATCCGCAATCTGTGCGAAAAGGCACTGCCCTTTGCCCTGGCGGGCAAACTGTTTGATGGCATTCGCCGGCAGATCGACCAGGAGCGCGACTCGGCCACCGGCGCAGCCATCAAGGAGCACGCCGCCGAGTTGGCCAAACGGCTGGTGCGAGTAGTCGAGGAGCCGGAGCCGATCTACCGGGAAAAGCTCTCCGCCGAAAGGATGGCCGAACTGGAGCGGCGCATCGTCCGCCTGCTCAAGGAAGGTGACGGTCGCGGCGATGCAGCCAAAGTGCTTGATCTCTCCGACCGGGACGCGGCACGGGTGCTGAACCAGATGGAGAATCTGGAACGAAGCGAGGTGTTCCTGATTCAGCCGCTACTGGAGGAAAAGCGCGAGCTGGAGACTCTGGTGCGGGCACTGACCGGCCTCTCCGGCCTCGGTGGCATGACCGAGTCGGAACGGGAGCTGTTCGACCAGCTGCAGGCCGAGATGGAAAGCTGCTCGACTCAGATCGGCCGCAAGACCGAGCAGCTTCGCCTACTGGAAGAGGAAATTCTTTCGTTGGAAAAACGCATCGGCGAAATCGAGATGGAGATCGAAAAGCTCTACGAGAAACACAACGTCTCCAGGGAGAAGGCGGAGTTCATCGAGGAGTGCGACGCCGTCGCCGGCGTGCTCAACCAGTTCATGGTGCGCCTGCGCAAGAACAAGGTGTACCTGCTGCAGGAAAAGACCTTCGAGATGTACCGCCTGCTCTCCAGCCGCAGCGGCTTGATCAAAGACCTGACCATCGACGACAAGACTTACGAGGTGCGTATCAGTGACCGCAACGGGCACGAGATCAAAAAGTCGGGCCTATCGGCGGGGGAAAAGGAGGTGTTTGCGGTGTCGCTGCTGTGGGGGCTGGCTCAGACCAGCCGGCTCAATCTCCCGATCATCATCGATACCCCGCTCTCGCGTCTGGACAGCACGCACCGGGATAACATCGTCAACAACTACTTTCCCAACGCCGGGGAGCAGGTGGTGATTCTCTCCACCGATACCGAGATCGATACGAACTACTACCGGAGCCTGAAGCCGCACCTGAGCGGTGCCGGTTGCCTTGCCTTTGACCAGCGGCAGGAGCTGACCACCTTCAAGACCGGCTATTTCTGGGAGAACTGAACCTATGGCGGATCGTCTGTACACATCGAGCGAGGCGGATGAAATCCTGAGCGCTCTGCGCTTTGAAACCAAGCTGGAGAAGGCAACCCTGGCGAGGATGGCCTTTGCGCTCTCTCTTTCCAAGGTCGGTGCCGAGGTGCCGGGCAGCCCCAACTTCAGCGGCGGAGAGATGAAACGGCCGACCTTCTTCGCTGAGGACGAGACCTTTATCCGCACCTTGCTTTCCTTCGCTTACAAAAGGCCGGATATCAGCGAAGACGAGCTGTTTTCGAACCGGTCCCTGACCAAGAACCACATCGACCATGGCGCAATGCTGCTGAATGAATTGTATCAGACCTGTGGTCGCAGCGGTAACGGGCTGATCGCCCGGTTGGTGGAAGAGGTGGAGTTCTCCGGCCGTCGCGAGAATTTTGGTCTAGAATTGGATATCTTCATCGGCCGTACGTTGCTCAAACGCAACGAACTGGTGATGGCGTTGAACAACACCGCCAGGCATGCCAACTCTCACCTGGCCATCATGGGCAAGCCCGGCGTCGGCAAGACGCAGTTCCTGTTGAAGCTGCTCGCGGATATCCGGATTCAATCAAACTACCAGACCAATTTTGTTTACTTCGATTACAAGGGCGATGTAGTTGATAACGAACGGTTTCTGGAAATCGCCAAGGTTCAGCCGTACCGGCTTTTGCAGGCAGGGCAGAGCCTGCCGATCAACCCCTTTGTACTGCCCGCCTACGACGAGCAGACCATCAACGTTTCAGCCCGCGAAAAAGCGGAGAGCTTTGCCTCCATCAACAATAAACTTGGCGTGGTCCAAAAAGGGGCGCTGACCGAAGCGATCCGGGCCGGATATGCAAAACGTACCGGGTCTCCGACACCTTACCCGGATTTCCAGGACATTCTTGAAATTGCTGCGGCAGCATACGAGGAGGATGGCAAAAAGGACGACAGCCTGATCGAGGTCCTACGCGATCTGTCGGACTTTGATCTGTTCTGGAAGCACGGCAGCGACGCGCCGCCCATTGAAAAACTCTCCAATCGCACCCTGCTCATTGATGTACACGCCATGCCGGTTTTGAAGGAGCTGGTGGCCTACCTGGTCATTGAGCGAATGTATAAGGAGATGGCAAGCATGCCGGATAGCCCGGTGACCGACGGGCGACGAACCATCCGCACCATTCTGGTTATCGATGAGGCCCATAACTACCTCAACCAGAAGAATATCTTCTTGCAGCGTATTATTCGCGAGGGCCGCTCAAAGGGCGTGGTGGTGTTTTTCGCCAGCCAGTCGCCCAACGATTACCAGCAGGACTTCTTCAATTTCCAGGAACTGCTGGAGTTCGCCTATATCTTCCAATGCGAGGGCGTGGCTGCCGGTTCGGTCCAGAAGATTCTCGGCTGCACCAGCAAGACGGCCAAGGAGTTGCAGACGGAAATTGCCCGGTTGGAACCCTGGCAGGTGGTAAGTCGCAGTTCCGACAAGACCGAGGAGTTCGTTAAGTTCACGGCCGAAGCGTTTTACAAGAACTATTAAGGAAGCTCATGGTGCAGCCCGAGTTCACCATTGCCAGACGGCAGACCTCCGCAATCATCCGCATCAAATGGGCTTGGTCTGCTTGGCTTCGTGTTGAACCGGATCAAAGGTCCCACAACTTCACGAAAGGGCTTTGGATATTGTAATCAGCGAGGGAGGCAACACCCTGAGCGAGGCGCAGCATGGTCAACTACCTCATCGGGGGGGGGTAACCAATAGGCACAAACAGCGGTTCAGGAACGATCTTTACCCAGTACTGACGCAATCTCTCACACTCTGTCCGCAGCATGGCATCAACGAACAACGGTTCCAGTGGGATATAAAAGCTGGACGGATTCCCTTCCGCAAATAGCATTGAGTCCACCCATCCTTTCTCTCTGCCTTGTAACTCCCTGCAGTACAAGAACAGATCATCTGCTCATCTGAAGAGCTGTATCCTTTAATAAAAAAGGTTGTCAGCTCAAGCGTTATCTGATGTTCGCTCTTCCGGACAAGTTGGTTTTATTGATCAATTGGTGCCTGAAAACCGAGGTTTATGTGATTTCCCACCCGGTGAGACGGCAAAAGAAGACGGCTACCCTTGCTTGTTGATGCTATTAAACTACAGCCTTAAAATTCACAAGATGGTATGCATATGATGCCATCTTGGCAAAAAATAAGAAGATATCTAATCTGACGAATATTTTTTTATGACTGGAAAAAATATTTTTCTCTCTACAATCACTGACCAGGATCCTTAACACTCATTTTTGATATCCTGTCAAAATGTCTGACGATCAATGAAGCTACCTTTTTTTCAACGGCTCAAATCTACGATATTCAGAAAACAGCAATCTGCACAGGCCGAACACATCCATCCATACTGGAGTATCGGTATCTACACCGGAAAAACTCCCGACGCTCTCTCCTCTCCGACAGGTAGCATAAACCCGGTTCTTACCGCCAAGGATGTATCTGATGTCCCGGCGAATTTTGTTGCCGACCCGTTCATGCTCTACGAACAGGGCTGCTGGTACATGTTCTTTGAAATTGAAACCACGCTCAACGGGGCACCCATCGGCAGAATCGGGCTGGCCACCAGCCCGGATGGTCTACATTGGCGGTATGAGAAGGTCGTTTTAGAAGAGTCCTTTCACCTGTCCTACCCCTATGTCTTCAAGTGGCAGGATCAGTTTTACCTTGTGCCGGAAACCAGGTCGGTGCGGGAAGTACGTCTGTATCAGGCTGTTGATTTTCCATGGAAGTGGCAGTACAAAAGGTTGCTGTTAAGTGGCCGCCGGTTTGCCGACTCCTCACTTTTCCGCTTTAACGACCGCTGGTGGATGTTTTCCGATGCCGGTAACAACACCCTGCGGTTGTATCACTCTTCTGAGCTGACAACCGGCTGGCAGGAGCATCGTAAAAGCCCGATCTTAAGAAAAAACCCCTTGCATGCACGGCCGGGCGGCCGGGTTATTCCCACAGACGGTACTGTCCTGCGTTTTGCCCAGGATTGCCAGACATCCTACGGCAAACAGGTCTTCGCCTTTACCGTGACAGAGCTGACACCGAAAACCTATCGGGAAACACCGATAACAGAGCCGATCCTCTTGCCTGGTGCGTTTGCGTGGAACCGGTTTGGGATGCACACTGTTGATCCGCATCAACTGGCCGATGGCAGCTGGATTGCGTGCGTTGACGGCCTGGGTGAGAAGTAGCGGCATGCAGAGATATACCATTGTCCACTCTCTTTGTCATAACCAGTGGGGAGGGCTGGAGCGGCGCGTGTTTAACGAGGCGCGCTGGATGGCGGCACGCGGTCACCGGCTCTGTATTGTCGCCCCGGAAGGATCCCCCATCTTCTGCGAAGCACAGGAAGAGGGATGGGATGTTGTGGCCATGGAGTTTTCCAGGGCTTCGTTACTGCCCGATCTCTTCCGCTTTCGCCGACTCCTCCGGGCTATGCGACCGGATATACTCAACACGCACGGCAACATTGATACCAAGGCAGGCCTGTGCGCGGCCATGGGCTTACATATCCCCTGCATCATCTTATCGCGTCATATCACCGCACCTGTTCCGAACTCGTTTTACAACAGGCTGCTCTACAACACCCTGTGCCATAAAATTCTCACAACATCCGAATCAGCCCGGCAGCAGATTATCCAGACTTTATCGATCAGCAGCGATAAAATCTTTGCCGTGCCAAGTGGCATTATACCGCCGGCAACCCTCGTCTCACAACAGACCGCTCATCTGAAGATGACAAGGCAGCTGCAACGGCCGCAGCATACCCGGTTTATTGGCTTTGTCGGCCGGGTGACACGGGACAAGGGGGTCGATTATATTGTGGAAGCCTTTGCCAATATACACGACCGCTTTCCCCACTATGAGCTGGTGCTTGCCGGGCATTGCGATTACCACGACCAGCTGACGGAGTTTATACAGGAACGATCACTTACCGGTCGAGTGCACCTGACAGGTTATCAGGAAGATATCTGGACGCTCTACCGTGCCTTTTCCTGTACAATCCTTGCCAGTGTTGAAAACGAAGGCGTGCCCCAGTCGCTCATTGAATCTATGTATGCGCAGTGCCCTGCGGTCGGTACCAATGTTGGCGGCATTCCTGAGATACTGAAAGACGGCGAGCTCGGATGGCTTGTCCGCCCGAGAAGTTCAGCGGATATTGCCGCAGCACTGACCAACATCATTGAGCAGCCTGCTGCAGCCATGCAAAAAGTTGAAAAAGCCTCTGCCTATGTCAAGAACCATCACACCATCGACCAGATGGGCAACAGACTGCTGCATATCTATAAAAACTGATTTCCGCATATACGGCCTGCAGTGGCAGGGTTAGCAGGGGCAGGGGTTAGCAATGCAGCTCTGTGTGTTTTAGCCGTTTTTTACAGCTCCTTGAACAAACAGGGCCGGGCGGCACGAGGATTTTGATTTTAACGAAGCCTTGCGGAAAATCCATATGGAGCTGGAGGACCTGAACATCGAGGCAGTAAGGCTGGCCGAGACGATCAGGAAAAACTCCACGGAGCTGGGGATATGATACACCGCATCGGCGTTCCATTCGGTTGCAGGGCTATGATTATTCCAGGGCCGGGGCCTATTTTATCACAATTTGCGCACAGAATCGGAAATGCCTGTTCGGCAAATTTGTGAATGGGAAAATGGGGTTAAACAATGCGGGGATGATGGTGCAGGCGGTCTGGGATGAAATCCCGGCCCATTATCCGGGCATTGACATCGATGCATTTATTGTCATGCCCAATCATATCCACGGTATTGTCGTCATCGTCAGGACGGCGACACGTGACCACCCCGATGATGGCAATGGGCAGAATAACGGGCAGGCACAGGGGCCTGCCCCTACGACGGCCCCTGATGTTCGTCACGATGATGGTAAAAAACGTACGGCGGGATTGTCCTTACCGGATGTGGTGCATCGATTCAAAACCATGACCACAAAACAATATGCCCATGGCGTGAAACAAAACCATTGGCCAAGGTTTTCCGGTAAATTGTGGCAACGCAATTATTATGAACGTATCATCCGTGATGAAAACGAATTGAACCGCATCCGCCAATATATCATGGATAACCCGGCCAGATGGGACATTGACCGGGAAAATCCAGACATGGCAAACAGACAATGACCGATTGTGCAGAACAAAACTGCAGCTGTCTTTCGCCATGTGTTCCGTGCGTACCCCGCAGTGCCCTCGTCCTATCGTCCTATTATGCGGCCATGCCCGCATAAAAAAGGAGGAGCAGACCAGGGTCTGCTCCTCCTTCACAACAAAATCAAAAGTTATGGAAACGCTGATTCATTCTGTCATTGCGAGGAGCGTAGCGGCGTGGCAATCTATAACCAACTGATAAGTCAAGGATTCTTAATTTCTTCCCGCTTCGATTCCTCGCGACCGCAATGACTGTCTCAATTTAATCAGTGCCTCCTTAAGTCTTTTACAAAATTCCCACTTACGCGGGCATAACCTATAAAGCAGTACCTGCTTAAAATCCCCGATGAAGCGGGGTGCAACGGTGTAGCATCAGGCACCACATCATCGGCAACGGAGCATGAGCACCTGCATGATGATCGGCATCTCATACACCACACCAACATTCCCCCACTGCCGGTAGCCAACAGATACCCATTCTCCCTGCTTTTCCCAGAGATCATAGCCATACTTCCAGGCACCGCACTGATCGGCACACAGGTACTGGTAGGCCGGGCCATAGTAGAGAAAGGTCGGCCCACTGTTTTTTGTACTTGTCCGCGCCTGGCCGATGAGCACCTGGTCAGCCCCGCGCGTACCGGCCTCTTTCAAAATGGTGGATTCGATATCTTTGCCGGAAAACTGCTCAGGCAGTTGAACCAGCACCTCTGCAAAAACACGGCACGATCTGTTTACCTGATCTGCTTGAAAAGCAGTGGCGATTTTGCTGGTGGCCGGATACACTGGCCCGCTGTAAACGGTCGGGTCGGGTCCACCTAAACCAACAACCTGCATGACACGGTCTTTGGCTCCGCATCCTGAAAGAACAGCCAGAAGAAGAACTGCGGCGATCATACACTTTACATTGACTCTATACATGCTTCGCACCCGTTGTGGTGTTGACTAAGAAGAAGGCTGTGCCGGCAGCACTTCCATTGCAGAACAACTGCTTTCAAAACAAACAAGACCTATCCAAGAATGCAAGAAGAAAAACAGCATACCTTTGGCGCAGATTTCCTTCTGCTGCTGGTTGCCCTGATCTGGGGATTCGGCTTTGTCGCTCAAAGAGCGGGCATGGAGCATCTGGGCCCTTACACCTTCAACGGCATCCGGTTTCTTTTTGGCTCCTTCTGCCTCCTGCCGCTTGTATTGCGCCAACAACCCAGACAGCACGACCACACAAAAAACCAAATCTCACTGACCAAAGCAGGGCTGATAGCAGGGGTCATGCTCTTTGCCGCGGCCACCTTTCAGCAGGTTGGCCTGCAGTACACCACGGCCGGCAAGGCTGGTTTCATAACCGGGCTCTATGTGGTTCTGGTACCGTTGATCGGCCTGTTCTGGGGGCAGAAGACCACGACCGGCACCTGGTTCGGTGCAGCAGCCGCTGCTGTCGGCCTGTACTTGCTCAGTGTGAACGAGGACTTTTCCATAGAACCCGGAGATCTCTTAGAGCTGTTCGGCGCTGTTTTCTGGGCAGGGCATGTGCTGGTTCTGGCCTACCTTTCGCCACGAACAAATCCGGTACGGCTGGCCATGGTCCAGTGCGTGGTCTGCGGTGTGTTGAGCCTGGCTGTCAGCCTCGTCACCGAATCATTCAGCCTGGCTGCTCTTAGCGATGCCGCCATACCGCTCATCTACGGCAGTGTCTTTTCCGTGGCCGCCGGGTACACCTTACAGGTTGTGGTGCAACGCAAAGCACATCCTTCCCATGCCGCCATTCTTCTCAGCCTTGAGTCACCCTTTGCCGCCCTGGGCGGTTGGCTCCTGCTGGGGGAAATCCTCTCTGGTCGGGCCATGGTCGGCTGCGCGCTGATGCTGACCGGAATGCTGGCCTCCCAGCTGTGGACCAGAACACGGTAAACTACATCCCCAAAAGCAGATCAACATGTCTGCAGGCGGTCTTTCCACCTGTTTCACCCGCATCTTCCCGGTTCAAGGCGATTGCCGGAACAACGGTGTGCTGGTAAGATAGCACCTGTCCTGAGACTTTTATCACCGACTGCCGGAGAGCACGATCAGATCGATCCGTTCTCCCCGGCAGCGGTTGCAGATACATTTCCACAGAGGAGAAAAAAGAGAATACATGGCCAATGAACCAAACAAAATCATCTATTCGATGATCAAAGTCAGTAAAAAATACAACCAGAAGCATGTTTTAAAAGACATCTCCCTCTCCTACTTCCATGGGGCCAAGATCGGGGTGCTTGGCCTTAACGGCTCCGGCAAGAGTACCCTGTTGCGTATTCTGGCCGGTATAGACAAGGAACATGAGGGAAAGACCGTCCTCTCGGAAGGCTATACCATCGACTATCTGCCCCAGGAACCTGTTCTCGACCCGGACAAGACCGTCCGTGCAATCGTTGAGGAGGGGGCGCAGGCCACGGTTGACCTGCTCAACGAGTTCAACGCTATCAACGAAAAATTTGCCGAGCCCATGGACGATGATGCCATGCAGGCTCTGATCGAACGCCAGGCCCAGGTACAGGATCGACTTGATGCAGTGGACGCCTGGAACCTGGACTCACGCCTGGAGATGGCCATGGACGCCTTGCGCTGTCCACCGGCGGACACACCCTGCGGTGTACTTTCCGGTGGGGAGCAACGACGGGTGGCTCTGTGTCGCATTCTCCTGAAAAACCCGGATATCCTGCTTTTAGACGAGCCCACCAACCACCTGGATGCCGAGTCTGTGTCGTGGCTGGAACAGCATCTGCAGAAATACCCCGGAACCGTGATCGCTGTTACCCACGATCGTTACTTTCTCGACAATGTGGCCGGCTGGATCCTTGAACTTGACCGCGGTCATGGCATTCCCTGGAAGGGAAATTACTCGTCCTGGCTGGAACAGAAGCAAAAACGACTGGCAACAGAGGAGAAAAAGGAAACGGAACGCCAGCGCACCCTGGCCCGCGAGCTGGAGTGGATCCGCATGAGCCCGAAAGGACGACGGACAAAGTCAAAGGCCCGCATCACAGCCTATGAAAACCTGCTCAATCAGCAGAGTGACAAGGTTGCCGCAGATCTTGAGATCTATATCCCACCGGGTCCGCGGTTGGGCAAACTGGTTATTGAGGCCAGGGATCTCAGTAAAGCCTATGAAGACAGGCTCCTGATGGATACGCTCAACTTCTCCCTGCCACCGGGCGGTATTGTCGGCATCATCGGTCCCAACGGTGCCGGCAAGACCACCCTGTTTCGCATGATCACCGGCCAGGAACAGCCCACCAGCGGGACGATTCGTGTTGGTGAGACGGTCAGACTGACCCATGTGGATCAGTCCCGGGAGGCACTGCAGCCGGATGACACGGTCTTTCAGGCGATCAGCGAGGGCCAGGAGACCATCTGGCTCGGCACCCGGGAGGTCAATGCCCGCGCCTATGTGGCTAAATTCAACTTCAGCGGCAGCGATCAGCAACAGAAGGTGAGCGAGATCTCCGGCGGCCAGCGTAACCGGGTCCATCTGGCCCGCATGCTTAAAGACGGCGGCAACGTGCTGCTGCTGGACGAGCCGACCAACGACCTGGACGTGAACACCATGCGTGCCCTGGAAGAGGCCCTGGAGAACTTTGCGGGCTGCGCGGTGATCATCAGTCACGACCGATGGTTTCTTGACCGTATCGCCACCCACATCCTTGCCTTTGAAGGCAATTCCGAAGTGGTGTGGTTTGAAGGCAATTACTCGGATTACGAACAGGACTATAAAAAACGCAAAGGGGCAGATGCGGATCAACCCCACCGTATCCGCTACCGTCAGCTCACTCGCGATTAGGCCGGCATGTGCTCCTCCGAGTATCTTTTCCGGCATGCCGCGGAGGAGCCTCCAGCCACCTGTTGGTCTTGCCGTATAGCACAGCAGCCACATCACGGCCACCCGCCCCCGATTTCCTGTGGCATAAGTCCTGGTCCATGCTTATACATTTGACCTATGCCTGTTGCAGATCCGGGTGCCTGTAAAATTTACGCCATGAAACACTAGCCACTCCAGTAAAGGACAGATGACCATGAGCCCCTCTGCCGACAATGAACATGCACCACTGTTGGTGGAACGCCGATACTTTACCTTTGCCGAGCCTCCCAAACAGATGCAGCTCGACTGCGGTGCACACCTAGGCCCGATTACCCTTGCCTACGAGACACTGGGTGAGCTGAACGCCGACCGGTCCAACGCCATCCTGATTCTGCACGCGTTCTCCGGTGACTCCCATGTGGCCGGCCGCCTGAGCATCGATGATGAACGACCGGGCTGGTGGGACAACATGGTCGGCCCGGGAAAACCGGTGGACACCTCCCGTTATTTTGTCATCTGCTCCAACATTCTCGGCGGCTGCTCCGGCTCTACCGGTCCCTCATCGATCGACCTTGCAACCGGTAAACCGTACGGCCTGCATTTTCCCATGGTCACCATCAAGGATATGGTGCGGGCGCAAAAACACCTGATCGATCACCTGGGGATCAGCACCCTGATGGCACTGATCGGTGGTTCGGTGGGCGGCATGCAGGTGTTACGCTGGTGTGCCGACTTTCCGGAAATGGTGGGTTCCGCCATTCCCATGGCCACAACCACTAGGCATTCGGCTCAGGCCATTGCCTTTAATGAGGTGGCACGACAGGCAATCATGGCTGATCCGGCCTGGAACAACGGTGACTACTATGGGGGTATCGGTCCGGCCCATGGTCTGGCGGTCGCACGCATGATCGGGCACGTCACCTATCTGTCCGATGAGGCCATGCGGGAAAAGTTCGGCCGCCGTCTGCATCGCAACGCCCTTTCCTTTGACTTTACCGGTGACTTCCAGGTGGAAAGCTATCTCCACCATCAGGGTAAAAAGTTTGTCAATCGTTTTGACGCCAACTCGCTGCTCTACATCACCAAGGCCGCCGACTACTTTGATCTTGAACGCGGCGGCAACCAGCTCATCAACGAAGCTCTTGCCAATGTACCCTTCCTCATCATCTCCTTTACTTCAGACTGGCTTTACCCCACCTACCAGTCCCGTGACATTGTCTCTGCCCTGAAAAAGAACGGCAGCGATGTCAGCTTCTGTGAGATTGAGGCTCAAGGGGGCCATGACGCCTTCCTGCTGCCGAACAGGCGACTGGATGGCCTGGTCAGCGGTTTTCTCGATCGGGTATATCATGACCGCTGTTTATAATCAGGAACTCGGCAATATGCGGTTTGATCTCCAGGTCATTGCCTCCTGGATTGAACCCGGCTCACGGGTGCTGGATCTTGGCTGTGGGAACGGTGATCTGCTGTATTACCTCAAGCATCACAAGCAGGTGATCGGCACGGGCATTGAATTTTCCGAGGAGAAAGCCGCCCGTTGCATAGAACGCGGTCTCACTGTGCTGCAGGGGGACTTCCGGCATGAAGTGAAAGACTATCCCAAAGGCCGGTTTGATGTGGTTGTGCTCAGTCAGACCCTGCAGCAGATTCAAGACCCCAAGGAACTGCTCATCGATCTGCTGTGGATCGGCCGGCGGGTGATTGTCAGCTTTCCCAACTTCGGCCACTGGTCAGCCCGGCTGCAACTCCTGTTCACAGGGATGGCACCAGTTAACGATCAACTGCCCTACGAGTGGTACAATACTCCCAACATTCGGGTTATCACCATCAAAGATTTCAAACGTTTTTTACACCTGTTCGGCCTGCGCATTGTTCGCGAGGTGGCAATCAATACCCATCATCACGAATTCAAGGGCAATATTATCCGAACGTTGAAAAACCTGCGCGCCACCTACGGCATCATGATGCTGGAGCGCGTCACCTGAACTTTCTTTCCGCAGAGATTACCATGCCGCAACACGACATACGAGCTGACAGTTGCAGAATCGAAGCCTTTACCGCCGAGCGGATGCGCAACCCGATACCGGCGGCAGTGAACGCCCTGGTTGAGGGCTTTAAAAACGGTCGCTGGACAAGTCATATCGAGCCGGTACCGATCCCCTCGAAGGGGGAGGTCATCGATCTGATCGAACAGGCGCAGTGTATTCTCTTTCCTGGTTTTTTTGCAAAAGACATCCTCAGACCGGAAAACCTGGACTATCATCTCGGCCGACAGCTCAGTCTGTTTTACGAAAATCTGGCCAATCAGATCAGCTCGGCCATCCGTCATGACTGTTTCCGGCACAACCAGGCCTGCATCCTGTGCAATGAACGGAGCTATGAATACGCTGCAGCGCTGATCGACAGCCTGCCGACCATCCGTAATCTCCTGGAAACCGATATTGAAGCCACCCTGACCGGTGATCCGGCCGCCGGTAACGCAGACGAGGTTATCTTCAGCTATCCCGGGCTGTTTGCAACCATGATCTATCGGCTGGCCCATCGTCTCTATGAACTGAATGTTCCTCTCATCCCGCGGATCATGAGCGAACATGCCTATCACCGCACCGCCATTGACATCAATCCGGAAGCCAGTATCGGCTCCCACTTTTTCATTGATCACGGCGCCGGAGTGGTGGTCGGTGCCACAACCACCATTGGCAACAGGGTGCGGCTCTACCAGGGCGTTACCCTGGGCGCCCTGTCACTGCCCCGGGATGCCGGTGAACGGCTGCGCAATGTCAAGCGCCATCCCACCATTGAAGACGACGTCATCATCTATGCCAATGCCACCATCCTCGGTGGCGCCACCGTGATCGGGGCACGATCCATCATCGGCGGCAACGTCTGGTTGACCGAATCTGTGGGCCCGGACACCAGAGTGATGCTCGAACCGCCCAAACTGGTCTACATCGGTGAAAAAGGAGAACAGTGATGCGATCATCCACCCTGTACAACGATTTTACGGAAGCGATCGGCGCAACACCACTGGTACGGCTGCATCGATTGAGCACAGCAGCTGAGTTGCTGGCCAAGGTTGAATCCTGCAATCCCCTGGGGAGTGTCAAAGACCGCATTGCCGTGGCCATGGTTGCAGATGCGGAACAACAGGGCCTGCTGCAACCCGGTACCACCATTATTGAACCCACCAGCGGGAACACCGGTATCGGGCTGGCCTTTGTCTGTGCCAGCCGTGACTATAAATTGATCCTGACCATGCCGGAGAGCATGAGTATCGAGCGCCGCAAACTGCTCAGTCACCTGGGGGCACACCTTGTTCTGACACCGGCGGCTGCGGGAATGACAGGTGCACTGACCAAAGCCAGGGAAATTCAGGCGCAAACACCCGGCTCCTGGTTACCGGATCAGTTCAGTAATCCGGCTAATCCGGCAATCCATCGTCGTACCACCGGTCCGGAAATCTGGCAACAGTGTAACGGCAGTATCGATGCCCTGGTTGCCGGTGTCGGTACCGGCGGCACCATCAGCGGTGCCGGTGGGTATCTCAGGGAGCAGAATCCGGATCTGCACGTTGTGGCGGTTGAACCGGCGGCTTCACCGGTTCTGTCCGGCGGTTCGCCCGGCCCGCATAAAATTCAGGGCATTGGCGCTGGTTTTGTACCGGATAATCTGGATCGAACGGTTGTTGATGAGATCATGACCGTGGACAATGAAGAGGCCATTGTTCAGGCACGTAACCTTGCCCGTTGCCAGGGTATTCTTGGCGGTATTTCCAGCGGCGCCGCCCTGACGGCAGCGTTGCGGTTGGCAGACCGCCCCGAATTCAGCGGTAAACGGATTGTGGTCATTTTGCCTGATACCGGTGAACGTTATCTGAGCACGGAACTGATGGCCGCATGACCACGCTGCCGGGACTGCCGGACACAGCTGAAGTGGACGGCCCATACCGATCAGAACCCGCTCTTTTTGTCGTGCAGCGGTTGCAATGACCAACTGTACACGTGTGGAGTAATGGAACCAGCAATGAAGGAACACCTGCGACAGACACTGCAGCGCCGCCTCGACATCCTGCGGGAGGAGACGGCCTTTTTCCCCGCTGATCTGGGTATCGAGCCGAAACAACTGCTCAGGGAAACCGTGGAAGAAGACCTGGCGATCGCCAAAGTTGATGGCAATCAGAAGGAGATTGAACAGTGGACCCTGGCCCTGTCTTTACTTGATGAACTCACCTGACCATCACCCGCCTTTCTGCTGATCCTTTCACCACTTGCAGCGGATACGACTGCAAACACCCGGACAGTCGACTACTGACCGTCCGGGTGAAGAGTACCGGCCACTGATTATCTCTTGCGCGGATAGGGCCAGGCCACGATACCGCCCTCCATCACCTTCACATTGGTGTACCCGTGGGCGCGGAGAATGCATTCAACTTCGTAACCCCGTAGCGAGATCTTACAAAAACAGATGATCTCAGCGGCTTTGTCCGCCGGCAGTTCATCCAGCCGGGAGCGCAGGGTGCCAAGTGGAATCAGGTGTTCGCCGACACCCAGGTGCATCTCCTCATACTCATCCGGGTTGCGGCCATCCAGAAGAAACAATTTTTCTCCGGCCTGCAGCTTTTCCCAGACCTCGCGTACACGTATACCGGTCATCCGCCCCTGCAGTTTATTCTGCATGATATGGCCAGCGGTTATGAAGTGGTCAATGGCCGGTGAAAAAGGCGGAGCATAGGGCAGATCGGCATGAACAGTTTCGGCAAGGGTGAGTTTAGCCTGGACAGCCATGGCAGCAGTGGCGATCTGTCGACTGACATCGCCGAGACCAACGCACTGGTAACCGAGAATCTGCTGGTGTTCGTCAACCAGCAGTTTGGAGATGAGGATCCTGGCTCCCATGAACCCGGGCTTATCCGGGCTGGCATTCACCACCGTGGTATAGTTGCGCAAGCCGGACTTTTCAGCTGCCTGTTCGGAGAGGCCGGTGGAACCGGCGGTGAACTGGAAGACCTTGCAGATGGCAGTATGCGCTGTGCCGGGAAAGGTGACCGTGTTGCCGACAACAATATTTTCGCCGACAACGCGCCCCGCCAGGTTGGCAAGGTCGCCCATGGGTGCAAACACCGGCTTCCGGGTGATACGACTCGGGATCTCCGTGCAGTCACCGGCTGCGTAAATGGCCGGATCCGAGGTCTGCAGGTACTGGTTGACCGTGATACCGCCACATTCACCGATACTCAGACCTGCTTCACGGGCCAGCCCGCTGTTGGGCCGCACACCAACCGCAAGCACTGCCAGACCGCAGTCGATCGTTTTGCCGTCAGCCAGTTGAACACCGGTTAACCGGCCATTGTCGCCTATAAAAGCACTGACACCGACACCGGTCAGAACCTGAGCCCCCTGGGATCGCATATGATTTTCAACAAGCTTGGCCAGGTCCCAGTCAAGAAAGTTGAGCACCTGATCCATTGCTTCGACGAGCGTCACCTGAATGCCTGAACTCTGCAGCGCCTCACAGACCTCAACGCCGATCAGTCCTCCACCGACTATCACCGCATTTTTAATCTCGCCGGCATCACGGACCGCCCGCAGATAATCGGTGTCCGCCATGGTCAGCAGGGTGGTGATTCCTGCCAGATTGATCCCGGGAATCGGTGGTGTGACGGCAACAGCACCGGTGGCGATGACCAGTCTGTCGTAGGCTATGGTCTGCTCTGTACCGTTTTTAAGGTTACGGCAGTGGACCTGCCTGGCGTTCCGATCGATGGCAGTCACCTCGGTTTCAACCAGGGCCTTGATATTTTTGGCCTTCTGGAAGAAGGTCGGATCGCGGATGACACCGGCCGGCGTGCACAACAGCTGCCGGCGGTCGTTAAATACACCCCCGATATAGTAGGGATAGCCGCAGGCGGCCATGGAGAGCTCCGGTGATTTCTGAATAATGGTGATGTCGGCAAATTCATCAAGTCGGCGTGCCTTGGACGCTGCCTTGGCTCCGGCAGCTGATCCACCGATCACAACAATCTTTTGCATGGATGCTATTCCTGTTGGTTGAGTAAAGAGTTCTGTTCATTACAGTCGTTCAGCATACATTTAATACCTGTGATCGACAAGTAATGTGCAGAATGATGATTGCATACCTCGACAATAATGATGATAACTGTATACAATTCTTTGAATTGATAACTGCAGAAAACAGAGCATGAGTAAAAAAACAGTCCAACAGCCCATCGAGGCGACCGACATTATTCTGGAAAGCATTTCAGACGGTGTGTTCACAGTGGACCATGAGTGGCGGATCACCTCGTTTAACCGGGCCGCTGAAGAGATAACCGGTGTACCGCGTCAAGAGGCCATTGGCCGGTTCTGCTGGGAGGTCTTTCGTTCCAACATGTGCGAGGGAGACTGTGCACTGCGTCGGAGCATGAAGGAGGGACGTTCCTTTGTCAGCAGCTCAACCTACATTATCTCCAGCGAAGGCAAGCGTATGCCCATCAACGTGTCCACGGCACCGCTCCGCAATGAGGCCGGTGAGATCCTCGGCGGAGTGGAGACCTTCCGTGACAACACGGTTGTTGAAGAGCTGCGTCGTGAGCTCAGCGGCACCTTTCACCAGGGAGATATGGTGAGCCGCAGCAAACTGATGCAACGGATCTTCTCCGTGCTGCCGCAAATCGCTGAAAGCGATTCAACGGTCCTGATTGAGGGTGAAACCGGGACCGGCAAAGAGCTGATGGCCAAATGCCTTCACGAACTCTCAACCCGGCGGGAAAAACCCTTTGTGGCCATTAACTGCGGCGCCCTGCCGGATACGCTCCTCGAATCCGAACTGTTCGGCTACAAGACAGGGGCCTTCACCAATGCGGTGCGTGATAAACCCGGCTACTTTGCCGTGGCCGAAGGGGGGAGCATTCTGCTTGATGAAATCGGGGAGACCAGCCAGGCCTTTCAGGTCAAACTACTGCGGGTGCTGGAAGAACGGGAGTTTCAACCCCTTGGGGGGATCACCCGCAAACATGCCGATGTCCGCATTCTGGCTGCAACCAATCGCGATCTCGAAGCTCTGGTCGACGAGGGTACGTTTCGTCGCGATCTCTTCTACCGGATCAACATCGTCCGTTTAGTTCTCCCCCCTTTGCGTCAGCGCAAGGAGGACATACCTCTGCTGGTGGAGCGGTTCATTGACAAGATGAACCGTCTGCGCGGCAAGGCAGTCACAGGACTGGAACCGGCGGCTCTGGAGCGGCTGATGAGTCATGACTATCCGGGCAATATCCGCGAGCTGGAAAACATCATCGAACATGCCTTCATCCTGTGCAGCCAGGGCCGGATAGGTCTGCATCATCTTCCCGCCTCCCTCAGTCCCCGGGAAGCAGCAGCAGAGGCAACCTCTTCTCTTTCTATCCGTGCACAACAGCAGACCACCGAAGCCGAGATAATTCGCGAAGCCCTCATCCGTAATGCGTACAATCGCCTTGCAACAGCCCGTGAGCTCGGTATGCACAAGAGTACCCTGTATCGGAAGATCAAGAGGCTGAACCTTGCACTGCCCAATGTTGACGGCCGCAGTACCCGCAAAGATCACCCTACGGTTGCATGATCGCACCACTACAGTCGCACATCGTTGCACCCTTGCAACTGTAGCCGGCGACGCAGCCGACACCCCATGCGCAGTCGACAGCATATACCCCTGTAACTATAGCAGGTTACAGGATACAGTCACCAGCCCCTTCACTTCTGGCCTAGCTCTTGCACAAGAAGTGGTATGAGAGCACGACGAACCATTGCCATCACGGTCTGGGGTGAACGAATTTCACCGGTCTTTGACTCAGCACGCACCCTGTTGATTGTTGAGATTGACGGGAACACCATAATCAACAGCGCCCATCTCACCTTTGATCCGGATCGACCGCTTGAACTTGTGCAGATGTTACAAAGACAGCAGGTGGCGCTGGTTATCTGCGGTGCGGTCTCAGAACAACCGGCAGCCATTCTTGAAACCGCAGGAATCCGGCTGCTTCCTTTTGTAGCCGGTGAGGTGAACCACATACTTGAGCGGTACTGCAAAGGCCGCTCTCTTGGTCGTGAATTCAGAATGCCGGGTTGCAGCAACAACTTCTGCTGCCACGGGAGGATTCGGCGCGGCAGAGAGATCAGTATAACAAAGTTGCCGCAGCAATACGGCAATCGAAAACGGGCTGGTTGCACTGACCTGTTGCCACACCGTCAGAGCAATGGTTCTGAGAAGCCAACACAAAAATAACAGAGTAAACTTCAATAAGGAGCAATACATATGCCAGGAATGAATGGAAAAGGTCCCATGGGAACAGGGCCGGTCGGCAAAGGCTTCGGTCCCTGTCAAACAGATACTGCAGGCCGGATGACGGAAGAAGAGCAAAGACAACAACCCGCTGACCTGAACCGGGCACAGGGTCTGCGCCGGGGTAACCGCTGCGGCTGCGGTGCGGGCAGAGGTGCTGGAGGCGGGCGAGGCGGTGGCCGCGGACAACGTGGCGGCAATCGATAGTCTTCTCCGCCCGATGTTGTCCTTCTCAAAGAAAACAGTTGCCCGTTCTTCAGGTTATGGCGGTAACAATTTTTTACGGAGTATAATTTTGACCATTGTTTTTATTGCCAAGGATTTCTCGCGCTTCGGCGCCCTTGTCTCCCGTCTGCGCCGGGAAAAGCATGTCGAACTGATTCCTGTGGTGACCGGCGCGGCCGGGTTGAGCCACCTGCAGGATGCATCGATTGATCTTGTCATTGTTGATGAACAGCTGGAAGACATGAGCGGTCTGGAATTTATCAACCGATTGGTGAAGGTGAATCCCCTTGCCAACACTGCTCTTGTCGGTGCTCTGCCGGAAGAGGAGTTCCATGAGAGCACTGAGGGGTTGGGAGTTTTGCTGCAGCTGCCCCGTCAGCCCGGCGAACAGGATGCTGAAACGCTCCTGGCCGCTCTGAACAAGATCTCAGGATTGCTGCAACCGGCAACCGTACAGGCTGACTTATGATTATCAGTATTGCCAGTGGAAAAGGCGGTACCGGCAAGACCACCGTGGCCACCAACCTGGCGCAGGTCCTCGGCAACCGGGTGCAGTTGCTCGACTGTGATGTTGAAGAGCCGAACGCCCATCTGTTCTTACAGCCGACCTTTACCCAAAGCGAGCCGGTGACAACGCCGATTCCGCTGATTGACGAGACAAAGTGTACCTTCTGTCGAAAATGTGCGGATTTCTGCGAATTCAACGCCTTGGCCGTGGTGGGTAAACAGGTGCTGGTTTTTGCCGAACTCTGTCACAGCTGCGGTGGTTGCATGCTCGTCTGCCCGGAAGGAGCGATCACGGAAACCAGCCGCGAGTTGGGTACGCTCAATGTAGGGAACGCCGGGGAGGTTGCATTTGTCAACGGTCGTCTTCGGGTGGGCGAGGCCATGTCACCACCCCTGATTAAACGGGTCCGGGCTGCGGCTGACCCTGATCGCATCACCCTGATCGACGCCCCTCCGGGAACGTCTTGCCCTGTGATCGCAGCCATGTACGAAACCGATTTTGTCCTTCTGGTGACCGAACCCACCCCCTTTGGCTTACATGACCTCAAGCTGGCGGTGGAGGCCGTCAAACTGCTTGGTATTCCTGCCGGGTTGGTTGTCAACCGGGCTGATATCGGTGATAACGCCGTCTTTCAGTATGCTGAAGAGGAGGAACTCCCGCTGTTGCTGACCATCCCCTTTGACCGGCAAATTGCCGAGGCCTATTCCCGCGGCAGGATGATGGTTGATGCGTTACCTGAGTGGCGACATCAATTTATCGAGCTGTTTGCAAAAATTGAACAGATCGTCAAGGTCAACAAGGAGGCGGCATGCGTGAATTAGTTATCATCAGCGGCAAAGGAGGGACCGGTAAAACCAGCCTGACCGCCGCTCTTGCGTCCCTTGCCGTCAACACTGTGCTGTGCGACGCCGACGTGGACGCTGCTGATCTGCATCTTCTGATGCAGCCTGAAATGCGGCAGCACCACGATTTTATGGGCGGCAAATCAGCCAGGATCAACCCCGACCTTTGCACCGGATGTGATACCTGTCGTACCCTCTGCCGCTTCGACGCCATCAGCGAACGGCTGGTGGTCGACCCTATCCGGTGCGAAGGCTGTGGTGTGTGCGTTCACTTTTGCCCGGCCGGGGCCATTGAATTTCCGGTCCAGCGCTGTGGTGAATGGTATGTCTCAGACACCCGTTTCGGCACCATGGTGCATGCCCGGCTCGGCATAGCTGAAGAGAACTCGGGCAAGCTGGTCAGTTTGATCCGCAAAGAGGCACGACAACTCGCAGAAGAGCACGGCCATGACCTTATCCTCACCGATGGCCCTCCCGGAATCGGTTGCCCGGTGATTGCAGCCATCGGCGGGGCCACGGCACTGCTTATCATCACTGAACCCACGGTTTCAGGCGTACATGATATGGAACGCGTGCTGGATCTCGCCGCTCACTTCAACGTACCGGGCATGGTGTGTATCAACAAGTTCGACCTCAACCCTGCAATGACCGAGACCATCGAGAATATTGCCCAAAAACGTAATGTAGCGGTTCTGGGAAAGATACCGTTTGATCCGGTCTTTACCCATGCCATGGTCGCCGGCAAGACCCTGCTTGAGTACGGCGAAGAAACACCGACGCATGCGGTGGTTCGGGAGATCTGGAACAAGATCATCACCTCACCTTCCATGCATTCCTATGGAATCGTGGATTTAAAAGCAACAATTCAATAACGATAGATGAACAAAAGGAGAAGAACACCATGGTGCGATTAGCGATCCCCTCCGAGGGACAGGGTGGTTTAGACGGCATGCGATCAGGTCATTTCGGTCACTGCGACGTCTTTACCTGCATTGATATCGAGAACGGGAAGATCACTCAGGTATCGATCCTACCCAACAGAGAACATGTGCAGGGCGGGTGTATGGTACCGGTTAACCTGTTGGCCGAAGCCGGAGTCAATGCGCTGGTTGTCGGCGGTATCGGCATGAGACCTCTGATGGGATTTAAACAGGCTGGTATAGATGTGTACCACGACGGCGTCCGTCCGGAGATCCGACCGGTGGTTGAAGATTTTTTGACCGGCAATCTGTCTAAAATCACAGATGACCAGGTCTGCGGCGGCGGGCAGCGTTAAACCGGTCACCAGGGAGACAACATGAAAGTAGCGGTAACATCCAAAGGGGTTCTGCTCAGCAGCGAGGTTGACCCTCGTTTCGGTCGCGCCCCCTACATTGTCATTGTCGATACCGAAACCATGGAATTTGAGGCTGTGGACAACAGCGCCAACGTCAACGCATTCCAGGGCGCAGGTATCAAGGCGGCAACCATGGTCAGTGATAAGGGCGCTGCAGTGCTGATGACCGGTTATTGCGGGCCCAAGGCCTTTACAACACTGGAAGCGGCCGGCGTCAAGGTGGTCAGCGATGTAACCGGTACTGTCCGTGATGCTGTCAACGCGTTCAAAGAAGGGGCCGTCACGTACTCCAGTGCACCGAACAAGGAGGCGCACTGGTAAGAACAGGGTTATCGTATCCTGTATAGCTGTCCATAACGACCGTTTAGAAGTGGAGCCTTTTCCTGTCTTCTAAACGGTCTTTTTTTATGTAAACATCAGGGAACGATCACCAAACGAGTTCTGCCTCATTCTTCCTTGGCACCAGAGCCGACAGCGCATCCTGCACACCGTGTGGTGCGATGGTAATCCCAGGCGTTACCGTTTTCCCATCACCTCGTCTTCACGCACTTTGGACAGGATGAGGGCGCCGATCGCGAACAAAACCAGCAAACTGAGTACACCCCAACGGGTATCGCCTGTCAGCCGACCGACCAGCCCCATCAGAAACGGTCCGGTGATGGCGGCAAATTTCCCGAACACATTGTAGAAGCCAAAAAATTCAGCACTTTTTTCCGGAGGAATCAGGCGACCAAAAAAGCTGCGGCTCAGTGCCTGAATCCCCCCCATGGCAGAGGCAACAAGGAAGGCAATGCCCCAGAAAGCGAGCTTTTTCCAGAGCGGATCAATAATTGCCGGCAGAAAAAAGGCACCGACCGTTACCAGGCAGTAAAGAAGGATACCGGCCATCAGCATGGTTTTGGCGGTATACCGGGTGGCCAGGCGGCCGTAGATCAGGGCAAAGGGAAAGGCAACGATCTGAATAAACAACAGAACCACAATCAACAGCGAAATGCTGAAGCCAAGGTCACGGCCGTAGGCAGTAGCCATGGTGATAATGGTATCAACACCATCGATATAAAAAAAATAGGCCATGAGAAAGAGAAAGGCCTGCGGATACTGCCGGATCTCGAGCATGGTCTTCCCAATGCGGCGGAAGCTGTCACGAAAAGGTGCAGACGAAACAGGCAGTGCATGGATCTGCCGCAGGGTACCAACAGCGGGCAGCGAAAAACCCAGCCACCAGAGACCGACAACAACAAAGCCGATCCGTACCGATCCAACCGGCAGGGTATCACCGCCACCACCGATGAAAAGAAGTCCGATAACACCGACAAAAGGAATAACTGATCCGATATACCCATAAGCGTAACCGCGGGCGGAAATCAGATCCATGCGCTCAGGAGTGGTCACATCGACCAGAAAGGCGTCATAGAAGATATTGGCCCCGGCCCAGCCGACCCGGGCAAGGACAAACAGCAGAAGACAGAGCAGCCAGTGTCCTGCAGGAACAAGGGGAAGCGTTAAGTTGAAAAAGACACCGGCTAAAAGAAAACCAACGAAAAATATCTTTTTCCGGCCGGGATAATCAGCCATGGCCCCGAGCACCGGGGCAAGCAGCGCCAACGCGAGGGAAGCGGCAGCATTGGCAAACCCCCAGTTTGCCGTAGCAATGTGGGAAGGCTGCCCGGCAGCCATCACATCCTTGAAGTAGATCGGCATGATCGCCGTGACCATAACCAGCACAAAAGCTGAATTGGCAACGTCGTAAAGAATCCAGTGGCGTTCTTCTCTGGTCATGTGCATACAGATTTGCTCGTTCGTCTATCCGGCAGATGCTTGAGGTTGAACTCAGCGGTGAAAGTGCGGTCTGCCTTCCACCTGTCCGGCGGTAACCGTCAGCACGGTCCCCTCTGCCTCTTTTGTTACGTAACGGTCATCATCAGGTACAACTGATACTGTTGAGAAGGGACTCTGCGGATATTTTTAGAACGAGTAGACCCTGATGTCGGTGAACTCTGCACCGACCCGGTTTTTACTCAGGCTTTTGAGCCGGATTCTCCGCATTACCATCGATCCGGAGACCGAACGGTATTTGATGCGGAGATCATGTGCCTTAGCAATGCTGCGGCTGTACTGTGCAGGGACAGTAAAACCAACCCCCCCAATGGAGATATCGCTGAGATAAACCGGACATTCACTGCCGTTCTGAAGAATGATATAGGCCTTGCCACAGGTGGACTCTCTGCCGGATGCCCGGTGGTTCAGCATATAAAAGGTGGTATGTCCACAGGTACAGCGCACCATCTTTTTCCGTAACCCCGTCGGAATAACGACATACTGTTTTTTAGCGCAGCGATCGCAGGTGGTACGGATTCTTCCGTCCTTAACGTTGATGCTTTTGGTTCGGCCTGCCATGGGAACCTCCAACTGTTGAGACGATTTCCTCCAAATACACCCCGCCCGGGAAATTTTGTCAATGGGGAAGACGGGGACTGTCCTGTATTCTGCAGTGCAGAGAGCAATCGCGGATAAAAATGAGGCGGTGAAAAACAAATTGACACTTTCAGGTGGTTTTTGTATTGAATGTTATGTGCTTTTTGGAGGTTATGCTTTACCTGTGCACCGTTGCCTCCAATTTTTAACAGGTTCAGCCACCCGATGATCTGCCGGCCCCGAGCCTGGTCGGCCTAACGCTCCAAACACCACAAAAGAGGACACATGGTTCCGGCACCGATTATTCAAACTATTCTCTATGCAACTGATCTGGGGAAAAATGCCCGAGCAGTTTTTCGTCTGGCTGTCAGCATGGCCCGTCATTACGATGCCCGTCTGCTGATACTCAACGTTGTTGAACCGCTTGGTACCACCGGTTCCACCATCATTGCCAACTATCTTTCCGGTGAAACTGCAGAAAAGATCAACAGGGATGCTGCCCATGACATCCTGCACCATATGAAAGAACGGTTAGCCAGGTACAGTAAAGAGGAAATGGATGCCTTTGGCTTGGACTGGGCACCGCCAACCGATATTTTAGTGGCCACCGGTATACCCAGCGAGGTCATTTTACAGATTGCCAAGAGGTACGAGGCAGACATGATCGTTGTGGGCACCTCATCCCGCTCATTTCTCGGCAGTGCAATGATGGGCTCCACTGCTCGCCGTGTTTCCCGGCACAGTACTATCCCGGTGCTGGTGGTTCCAATCACTGAAGAGTAGGGCCTGCGGATGGACCGGGGCATCTCTGCTGCCTGCTGACACGGCGCGTCCGAAATATCGGGGAGGCGTCGCAGACATGGTCATTGGTACAAAGAGTACCGATGACCATAACATAGCAGTGCCCGTGTACAAAATGAATCTCTCCCAGGCTCCAACTGCTGCGACAAAGCCAGCAGCACTGAGAAAAACTCACATCTTTGTGCCCAATCGCCGGCCTGAACACCTTCTTCATCATTTCCCGAACACGCTGCATACAGCCGACAATACTCATACCGGTTAGCAACAGTACTTTTTTAGTTGCAACAACGACGTCAACGGCTGCCTGATCTGTTCAGGTATCGATAAACCGCTGCTGCGGTAAATGCATTGCCGCAGTACAAAGCAGGGCAAACAAATCACTTTTCCCAACGGAAATATCGTGTATGTTAAACAACACAAAAAAAGGAGTCGGGAGACGGCAAGAGATATTCACCATCCCTTGCCGGGACAGACACCACATTTCAAAATAAAAAGGAATACAATATGAGACAAAACTATTTCAACACCTTACCGCTGCGTTTGCAGTTGGAAGAGTTGGGCAAATGCCGTTTTATGGACGAATCCGAATTCGCTGACGGCGTGAGCAGGCTCAAAGGTAAAAAGATCGTCATTGTCGGTTGTGGTGCCCAGGGATTACACCAGGGGCTGAACCTGCGTGACTCGGGTCTGGACGTGTCGTATGCCCTGCGCGACTCTGCCATTAACGGGAAGCGACAGAGCTGGAAAAATGCCACTGATAACGGTTTCACCGTGGGCAACTATCAGCAGATGATCCCCACCGCCGACCTGGTCATCAACCTTACCCCTGACAAACAGCACTCCAATGTTGTCAATGCGGTTATGCCTCTGATGAAACAGGGGGCCTGCCTCTCCTACTCACACGGGTTTAACATCGTTGAAGAGGGAATGCAGATTCGTCCCGACCTGACCGTCATCATGGTGGCTCCGAAAGCGCCGGGAACCGAGGTGCGTGAAGAGTATAAGCGAGGTTTCGGTGTGCCGACTCTGATCGCTGTACATCGGGAGAATGATCCCAACGGTGATGGGTGGGACATTGCCAAAGCCTACGCCGCCGCTACCGGCGGTCATCGGGCCGGTGTTCTGCAATCGTCCTTTGTGGCTGAGGTCAAATCCGATCTGATGGGTGAACAGACCATCCTCTGCGGGATGCTCCAGGCAGGCAGCCTGCTCTGCTTTGACAAGATGGTCAATGAAGGCATTGCCCCTGATTACGCCGCCAAACTGATCCAGTATGGTTGGGAAACCATCACTGAGGCGCTTAAACACGGCGGCATCACCAACATGATGGATCGGCTGACCAATCCCGCCAAACTGCAGGCTTTCTACCTCTCCGAAGAGATCAAGGAGATCCTGACACCACTTTTTGAACAGCACATGGACGACATCATGAGTGGGGAGTTCTCCAGAACCATGATGGAAGACTGGGACAATGACGACAAAAACCTGCTTGCCTGGCGTGCACAAACAGCGGAAACAGGTTTTGAAAAAACAGCCTCTTCTGCAGTTGCAATCAGTGAACAGGAGTATTTTGAGAAAGGTATCTTAATGGTGGCCATGATCAAGGCAGGGGTGGAACTGGCCTTTGACATCATGGTTGCCTCCGGTATCAGGGAGGAATCGGCTTACTATGAGAGTCTGCATGAGGTACCGCTGATCGCCAACCTGATTGCCCGCAAAAAACTCTATGAAATGAATGTGGTCATCTCTGATACCGCTGAATACGGCTGTTATCTGTTTGCACATCAGGCAGTGCCGCTACTGGCCGATTTCATGAAGGAGATCGGCACCAATGTCATTGGCAAGGGGCTGGATGTCAAGGACAGTGCTGTGGACAATATTGAACTGATTGCGGTCAATGCCGCTATTCGTTACACTGTTGTCGAGCAGGTAGGCGAAGAACTCCGCTCGCACATGAGTGCCATGAAGCCGATCATCTGACGGTTTTTTTCACAGTGCAATGCCCCCTCTGCTGCCCGGAGGGGGTTTTTTTTATGTGGCGGACAATCTTCTGTTGCCTCCCCCAAAAACTGCAGACCATCGCTGCCATCAGCACGATATTCACTGTGTCCGATGGGCAGTCCACTCCTGATACAATAGAGAAACCACGATCAAGAACAGCCCGATAAACGTTGCGGGATGGATCTGTTCATCGATGAACAGGTGCAGGAAGAGCAGGGATAAAAATGGTGTCAGGTAGATCAGATTACTGAGGCGGGCCGTTGAAGACGAGAGCTTAAGGGCTGTCATCCAGAGAACAAAGGTCATCCCCATTTCAAACAGCCCGATGTAGATGAGTGCAGGCCAGGCAGCCTGGGGTGGCCGGACAAATCCACCAAACAGGGGGCTGACCAGCAGCGTACAGACCAGTCCGGAACAAAAACCAAGGAAGAGCTTAAGAACCGGATCAACATCGTCTTTGGTATTGAGGAGCCAGAAAAAGGCCCAGATCACTGTTGAGCCGGCGGTCAGAAGCAACCCTGACCCGCTGAGTTCACCAAAGCCGATAAACTGTCCCCGGGTGGCGATTATGATCGCTCCGATAAAACTGACACCAATGGCAGCGAGTTGACGTTTTTTGAGTGATTGCCCCAGGATAGGAGCCGCCAGCAGTGTCAGGACCACGGGCCACCCGTAGTTGAGGGCCATGGCGACCTGACCGGGCAGTCGGGCATAGGCGGCAAAAAGAACCAGGTAGTAACAAAAGGGGTTGAGAATACCGAGTAAGAGAGCCCTCCATACGGCTGAAACCGGAACAACTGTCAGCCCGGCTGATCGGCCCCGGACAAGCAGAAGCAGCAGCAGAGAAAGAGTTGAGATTGCCGTTGCATACAGCAGCAGGGAAAACGGGTCCACATGGCGCAGACCGATCTTGAAGGCCGAAGCTGCGCCACCCCAGAAGAGGATGACCAGGCAGGTGAGAAGCGTGGCTGTTGCCTGCCGGCTCACAGCAGGGCGGAGTTTTTTACGTGTTGACAAAGAGTACCGCCAGGCCTGATCGGATGGACAGCTCAATCCACCGCACGTTCGCCCACATTCCCATACCGGTGATAGTTGTTGCACATTGCCTGCTGCCGCAGATAGTGGAGCAGTTCAAACCGGCCTTCCATGCACACCGGTGTCCGGGCAATCCACGTTCCGGTACGGGCGGCGGCTGTGAGCACTGCAACAGGAACCCGGTCCGGTGCTGCGTAACGCAGGCGCTCCAGACTGCTGATTCGTGCGGCCAGCTGCTCATCGGTTTCAGTTACCAAAGAGACACCGTGCAGGAATCGTTTGCCCTGGTGCCCTGTTAAAAATCCAACGACCTGGTTTGTCAGATCCGGCGGCAGAGAAAGACCGGGGGTGCAGCCGGCGAAGAGAGCGGCGGCACAGCGTGCCAGCGTGGCAAACAGACTGTCATCAGGATGGAGACGAATAACCAGATCCTTGATCGGCAACCAGCGCAGCTGATTGTCCTGACCGCGAAGATGGAAGTAGTCCCGGGTTAGTCCGTAACAGGTTTCCATACTGTGGATATAGCTGGTTACCGCTCTGATGGTCTGTTCGATATCCCCCCGGAATAACGGCCAATGCCCCCATCTGAGCAGACGGCGCCACTCCTGTGTGATCACAAAAAGTCTATGCTCACCGCTGGGCGGTGTCATTGCAGGCGGCTCGGTTTCCGTGACACACATGAACTGACTCACGTACTCGATACTTCCGGCCTTGAGCCCCGGACCCAGGGATGATTTTCCCATCCCCCCAAAGGGTTGACGCAGGACAATGGCGCCGGTGGTGGAACGGTTGATGTACAGGTTACCGGCCCTGATCCGTGCCTTCCATGTCTCCTGCTCCCGGGTGTCCAGGCTCTCCAGGCCACTGGTCAGACCGTAACCGGTCTGATTGACAAGGTTGATCGCCTCATTGAGATTCTCGGCCCGCATCACCCCCAAAACCGGCCCGAACAGTTCGGTCAGATGGGTGAAACTTCCCGGTCGGACCCCGTACTTGATACCCGGCGACCAGAGCTGTGGATTTCCATTGACCATGGTTGGCGCCAGGGCCCACTCCTCACCGGCCTCCAGGGTGGTCAGCCCTCGCAGCAGCTCACCGGCAGGTGGCCGAATGAGCGGTCCGAGGCGGGTGGCAAAATCCCATGCTGAACCGACCTGTATGCTGGCGGCGGCATCCACCAGCTGCCGACGAAAACGACTGTCGTCATAGACTGTTTTTTCTAAAATAAGCAGTGAAGTGGCGCTGCATTTCTGACCGCTGTTTGAAAACGCCGAGTGAAGGACGTTTTTAACTGCCTGGTCGCGATCAGCCATGTCGGTGACGATGGTGGCGTTCTTGCCGCCGGTTTCTGCCGCCAGATACACCCCCGGACTTTGCGCGAGGATACGCAGACCGGTCTCGGTTCCACCGGTGAGGATGATGGCGGACACACGCTCATCCGCAGTGAGGATCGGGGCAACGTCCGCACCCGAACAGGGAAGGAACTGCAGCGTTTTTTGCGAAACGCCGGCCTCCCAGAAACATTGGCAGAGACGATAGCCGGTCAGCACGGCATCTGATGAGGGCTTGAAGATAACCGTATTGCCGGCGGCCAGTGCTGCGGCAATCCCGCCGCAGGGGATGGCGATGGGGAAATTCCACGGCGCAATAACCAGCACCGTACCCTGCCCAGAGAGCTGCACGTTCGGTAAGGTATCAAATTCGGAGGCTGCCAGGGGATACAACTCGGTGAAATCAATCGCCTCGGAAACCTCAATATCGGCCTCGGCGCAGATCTTACCGGTTTCAGCCATCGCCATCCCGACAAGATCCGCCCGGGCGGCCCTGAGAGCCATGGCTGCCTGTGACAACACCCGGTGCCGCTCACGGCTGTTCAAACGGCGCCAGCCATCCGTATCAGCAGTTGCAGCCGTCAGAGCGCGGTGGGCATCCTCAGCCACACCCCGGACATAACAGCCAACGAGCATTCCAGGGCGACTGGGATCATGACAGTCGACAACCGGACGATCTTGCGCAAGGATTTCACCGTTAATAACCAGAGGAACAGCAATCACCTCTTCCTCTTGCACCTTGTGCCATTGCTCGCGAATTGCCTCAACCCAGCCGCGGTTAGCAGCCAGAGCCCAGTCTGTATCCGGCTCATTGACAAAAAACGAGCGCGGGACAACAGGCTTTTGTGCGGTAAAGGTTTCAGCCCCGCGGTTCTGGGTACGATTGGGAGTTGTCCGGACGGTCGTTGTGCAGGAACGGCGAAATCCAGCCTCAAGCATCTTCCATTGAGGGGAGCCGACCTTAAGACGGGGGGCAAATCGCAAAAAATTTTCCGGGGCGGTATTTTCATCCAAACGGCGGATCAGGTAGGCAACGGCATTGATAAACTCGTGTTGAGCGGCAACCGGTGCATACAGGAGCAGGTCTGCCCCTGATTCCTGAAGAGCACGGCGTACATGATCAGCCATGCCTTCCAGCATCTCGTAACAGAAAAAAGATTCAACACCGTTGGCCCTGGCAAGGACACCGGCATAGGCAAGGTCAAAGAGATTATGGGAGGCTATACCAAGATGCACCGCACGGATATTTTCCGGCTGCATCCCGTAGGCGATCATCTGTTTGAAGTTGGCATCAACCTCCAGTTTGGTATCGTAGGGTGCCTGCGGCCAGTTGTTTAAGGCGGCATCAAGCTTTTCCATCTCCATGTTGGCCCCTTTCACGATCCTGAGTTTGATGGGACCGCCCCCCCGGGCCTGTCGCTTTTGCGCCCAGGCGGTCAGCTCCTGCTGAATGGCATAACTGTCCGGCAGATAGGCCTGGAGCACGATACCGGCTGAAAGTTCAAGAAACTCCTCCTGGTCTAAGGTCGTTGTAAACACATGATAGGTAATCTCCAGATCCCGGTACTCTTCCATATCCAGGTTGACAAATTTAGCACCAGTGGTGCCGTCGGGACGGTTGACACTGTGTTTCCCGGCTGCCCGGTAGATAGCGGTCAGGCGCTCCCTGAGGAGATCAACGGTCTGCCTGAAGGCCAGAGAACTGATCTGAGAGTAGAGGGTGGAAATTTTAATGGAGATACATTCAATCTCCGGGTCAGCCATGTCTTGCATGTAGGTGGCCAGCCGATGGGCGGCCTCTTCTTCACCGAGAACCGCCTCACCGAGGTGGTTGATGTTCATACGCACACCCTGCTGGTGGCGCTGACGAAGATGGGCGTGCAACCGGTCCAGCTCTCCCGGAAGAATGACCTGCCCGGCTCCGGAACGCATTCCCTTGATCAGGGGCGAGACCACCGGTGCAGTCAACTGTGGAGGCAAGGATGCGAACAGACGGAGCGCCAGCCGTTCCGTCAAGGTCAGGCTGCAGGGCAAGCCGTGCTTGCGGAGCAGGCTGCGGAGCTGATCAGCCACCCTCTGGTGGGAATCAGGTCGAAAACTCTGATCAATAATGCGACTGAGGAGCACCTTGTCTCCGGGATTGGCCATCAGCCGTTGTAAGCGGCGCTGATAGCCCTGTTCAGCACGGGTAAGCAGCTGGTTGGCACGATTTTGCCACTGTTCGGCCAGGGTCACTGCCTGGTCAATGATCAACGGATCGAGGTCGGGCATGGGATCACCTTGCAGTGCAGAGAATGAGATAATAAAATCGCTATGTTGGATAGGGATATCCAGAGGAAAACCATCTGGGCCGAAAAGAGATCTGCCCGGGTTGCAAAGCAGCGGGAAGTTAACCTGATCAGCCTGTGCATGGTGGATCTACCCACGGCTGCCGGAGTCGATTCGATGTCCTGATCGCGGCTCTTTGCAGAGACACTATTTTCCGGATGCCTGGAGCTGAAATCCAGACTGTCGGGGTCGTTGATACAGAGCAGCAGACTCGTGTTCATGGGGCAGCCGAATGTGTACTCCGGCGCATCGGTCTGTTCACGGTTCTGCAGTTCAGGCCACCGGAACAGCCCGGTATATCTGTCGGATACACAAAGAGTTGATCCGGTGCAACTGAAGGGATAGTTACAGGGTTTTATCCTCAAGGTTGATCAGGGCTTTTTGAGCTGCCAGCTCCACCTTTTCGATGAGTTCACGGACATCAATGGGTTTGAGGCAGTAGTCAAAGGCCCCGCTTTCCATTCCCTCTATTCCGGATTGCACGGAAGCGTGACCGGTGAGAATAATCACCTCAACCAGCGGCCAGTGTTCCTTGATCTTACGCAGGCACTGAATGCCGTCCATGCCGGGCATGTTCATGTCCATGATCACCACATCCAGGCGTTGATCTTCCAAAAGTTCCAGCGCTTCAAAACAGCTTCCGGAAACACTGAGACGGATCCCGGCCCGGCCCAGGTGCTTTTGCATGATCTCCTTGAACTCGGACTCATCATCAACCAGCAGCAGATGAATTTTTAATGCAGCATCAAGGCCTGCAAACTGATTACTCATGGTTCAGCTTGTCCTTTATCTCGTGAATAACGCTGACTGGGCAGCAGTGCACACGGCCATTATTTATCAGCATTTTTTCAGATAGTACACATGGACGGCAAGATGATCGAGACTGTCGAGCTCCCCAGCCGCAGCTGCTCCGATCCTTCTCCGTCCAGTGGTCAAGTCTGTCGACTCAGGTATTCATTTTAGACAGACAGGAAAACAGTAACGCCCCCATGGCCGGTCTTCCAGCAAAACCGCGACCAGAGCATTCTGTTATCTTGATTTAGCGAACGAGAGTACAACACTTTTCCGAAATAAGAAAATAATTTATCGTGCTCAGGGAAAAGTGGGCCTGCAATCAAGGCAGCATCGGCCTGGAGAGACGGCAATGCAACCGGAACCTGATGGATTCTGCATGCACCGGGGGAGCTCAAGAAGCAAAATGAGCGGTTGGTTATGGACCATGGGACACGAGCGTGCCCATTGTGCACCGGCTCTGTCAATCCGGCCTTGCCGGTGAGCGGAGGACTGCTGTGATCTGGGGTTTGTACAGGTGGCGACACGACATCTGGTCGCACCGGGTTATGATACCGGCATGGAGAAGGCCGCGACAAGGTCTGTCGCGGCCATTGCAGGGTCAATCCAAATGTTGAAACGATCGATCAATGATCAAGCCTGATGCCTAAACCTTCAAACAAGAACAGCAGTCCGTACCCGTACCACATGGTGTAGATAACGTAAAAGGCCAGCGCGGCAATCAGAAGAACCATCTCTTCCTTCACCGGTTTAGCCTCCACCTCGTAGAAGTTGTAGGCAGGTTCCACAGACTTTGCCATACAGTTTTTAACAAACTTCGCCTGCTCGAATTGACCGGACCCGGTGAAGTCTTTTTCCATGGCATCAAGAGCCTGGTGCCACGAATAAACAACCTGCCGTTCAGTCACCCCATACTTGGTTTTCAGAGCGGTACCGTCATTTTTGTACATGAGATCAGCATCGCTGAGTATGGTGGCCATCATTGCTCCGAAATCACCACTCACCTGTACCTGGTCACCTTCAGTGGTGGCATCGATGGTGTTCGTGGTCAACAGCTGGGCAACAATGGCGGCGGCGGCTTCATTTTTCATCTTCAACGTGGCAGAAAACTGCTGCCCGTCGTACTTCTTTGCCTGTTCCAGCTGACCGGGGATATAATAGGCTGAACTTTTTGCCAACTGGTTGAAAAAGTTATCAAGATAATCGAGTCCGTTCACCTTCTGACCACCTGCACCTGGAAACAGCGGCGAAAAGATGGCAAAAAGAACGACGAAGAAGGAGGCCAGCAGGACTATGCTGGTGGTTTTAAGTTGTGCTGAACTAGCCATATCAGTTCACCTCTTTTGGTCTCAGAACACTGAGGTTGGAGAAAAAGCAGTAAAAAACCCATACCGCAAAGGTAGTGATAATGATGAAAAATCCGGCATTACCTATCATGTCAGCGATTTTAATGACGTCTTGCGACAGGCTGATATAACCCATCTTTACCAGTTTGTCGGGAAGAGCACAGACCCGGTTCAGGAAACCCGCGCTGACGGTTATCGCATAGAATCCGCGGATGGTGGTCCCTGGAACCACCTTGGTAACAATTGAACCGATCTGGATACCGATCAGTGAGCCAAGCAGCATGCCCATGGCCAGGGTATAGAAGATGAAGCCATAGATGGCATACTGACCAATGGCGGCGTACCCGGCGGTAAAGACAATCTGGAAGATGTCGGTCCCGACGGTGGTCATGGAGGAGACGCCCAGACCGTAGACAAACATCGGGAAGGTCAGAAATCCACCGCCAACGCCCATGATCGCCGCTGCCATACCAACGATAAACCCGGAGATAACCAGAAAGAGAGCCGATATCCGGCGACCGCCGGGGGTAACGGATTCATCAAAGGTCAGCATCGGCGGAATATTGATGGACTGCAGACGTTTACCCATTGCCGGAATCTCTTCAGCGATCCTGGTTGCTCCTTCTGCAACCACCACCTTCTTGGAACGGGATTTGAGATAATCGCTCATGGCATAGTAGGCCAGGAAACCAAGGATAATCACATAAACAGAGGTGATAAACATGTCACTTAAGACCGGATTGGCGTCATAAATACTCCGGTTGATGTAACCGCCGACCGTGGTCCCCACAACGGCACCGATCAGAAAGGTCACCGCCAGCGACACCGAGATATTACCGAGCTTACGATGGAGAACCGAGCCCATGATCGCCTTGGCAAAGATGTGAAACAGGTCCGTACCAACTGCAAGGATACCTTTGACGCCGGCACTCATCAGCGCCGGTGCGATAATAAAGCCGCCACCAGCCCCGATACAACCGGTGATCAGACCGGCACACAGGCCGACCAGCACCGAGGCACCGAAAATAAGGTTGGTATAATGAGAGGGGCCATAGGCCGACTTACCGCCGATAAAAGACGGCAACGCCTGGCCGATGGCGTCTGCAAAGGCATACCCTCCCAAAAAGACGGGAATCATCAGTAAACCGAGCACCAACAGCCGCTTGCGACTCTTCAGAATGTTGGTGGACATTTCCAATTCCCATCGGGCATGGGCCCTGGCCCCGGCCATCATGAATTGGTTCAGATCACGAAAAAAATTCATTGTTTTCTCCTTTCTGCTGTCAATGCAAACAGCCTGATTGTTGTGGACGAAAACCCCACCGATTCAGCTCGGCCGGGACATATCTTTTTTAATTTGGGCCATCTCGATTTTTTCCTGCTGACTCCGCTTGCGCTCATAGGCGGCATTGAGTTTTTCAACCAGCGGATCGAGTTCCATGGGCTTCATCAGATAATCAAAGGCGCCATATTTAATGCCGTTGATTCCGGATTCCACCGATGCATGCCCCGTGAGCATGACAACTTCGGTCATCGGTGCAATTCGTTTGATCTCCCGCAGAGTTTCGATCCCGTCACGACCCGGCATTTTCACGTCGAGCAAAACAACATCATAGTTTTTCCTGGTGATCATTTCCAAAGCTGTGTCTCCGTCCGGTGCGCTTTCGCATTCAAGATCGCGCTTCGTCAGACGTTTGGTGGTCATTTCACGAAATTCCTCTTCATCATCAACAATCAAAACAGTGTACAGTGCCATAATATTCCTCCTCTTTGTTGGGGGTGCGGATACAGAACAACGGGATACCTGCGGACGGCTTCAGCCGAAAAGCAGTGGCCCGTAAAACGATTCGACAGGGAGAAACCGGGAACAGACCAATGGATTCTCCCGTCGGGGTTTTTCCTGATAAGAGGTCACGACGATATGGAAGCCGTCGCGCTGTTGGTCTCTCCTTTTTGACATATACTGATGCAGAGAAGCGGTTCATCCTGTTTTCCTCTGTCATTCGTTCAGAAACTGGTCGAGCCCTGAGGTCCGGCCGTTGGTCAGTGTGAAAATCGGGATGGAGCTGTTCGCACTTCGGTGCAGGACACTTTCAGTATCCTGGTGGCTGGTTTCCTCCTGCAAAAGAACAATTTTATCCGGGTTGAAGGTGATGATCTTGAGCTCGATATTGTCGTCGAGTCGAACAACATCGAAGATATAGGAGGTTTGTTGGCGCAGCCGGTACAGTGCCCAAATGACTTCGGTGGTCACTGCATGGTGAATGGACTCACCCGCAAGAACAAACAGTACTTTTTTACTGTTGCCTTGCAGCAGACGGGCCGGAATAGGTATATTGTGCCGGACAAGGTGCTGCACCAGGTCATGTGAATGGATCAGCTTCTTTCCGCCGATATCGATGACCGGGATGACTCCCTTTTCAATCCACTTTTCAAACCGCTCATCAGAAACAGAGCAGATGACCGCAGCCTGTTGCAGATCGAGGTACTCGTGACCACTCGATACATGTTGTGAGCTGGTCTGATTTGTCATGTCTTCTCCCTGCTGTCACTGGAAAATCATCGATTCCTTGTCTTTTGATTTGCACAGAAGAGACCAGTCCCGGACCTTTCGCTATATAATTATTTTTTATATGTAATATCAGTTCATTGAAAGCAACGGGCTTTGTGACACGTCAATGATTCACAAGACTCTTCTGTGTACATCCGGTAACACACAAAAAGACATCTCTATGCAACCAATTGATATTACTGATTAAAACTGAATGTGTAAAAACAGTGACAACCGTCGTGTTTTCCATTGTTTTGTGCATGAATGGTAACAGAAGAAAAAATGAGAACCTGCGGGAATGAAATAAGGACATACGCCTGTATCAGGCCTCTGGGCGCATATCTGACAGGTGATACACCACCTGAAAAAGAGAACCGTTCTGCCTGCGCTTTGACAGGCACACAGCAGTGTAGAGATTCTGACAGAACGGGGAACAGGCAAGGCAGGGACACAGCAGCACCTGATCTGCCGCTATGCGAAAGAATGACCGGAACCGTCGTCACTCCATGGTGGAGATGTGCCGGTTGCAGGCCAGATGGATTTTTTCGATCAGCTCTCCCAATTCAACAGGTTGAGGGAGGCTGTCAAAGGCACCGAGTTCCAGACCTCGTATACCGGTTGTCGTGGCTCCCTTGCAGATGAGCAGAATAACCTCAATATTCCGATTGCGGCTTCTGAGCAGACGCAACGTTTCAAGGTCATCATCATGCTCAGCCCGAAGATTGAGGACCACCACGTCCGGAGGTCGCACCAGGACGGTTTCCAGTGCTTCACGCCGGTTATCAGCGGCAGTGGCATCAAAGCCCCATGAACGTAACCGATCGGTAAGGATGTCGCTGAATTCCTCATCTTCGGCAATGGTAAGCACGCGAACAGGTTGCATACAGTGCTCCAGCGGCTTGACGCACACTGTTGATGGAGGTCATTCAACCTGTGCTGACGGTAAAATCATGCCGGACAGCAACTCTCCCTCCAGATAACGCTGTAGAGCCTCTGCATGGCTGCCGATGACCCCGTCATACACCTTGATCTTTTTCCAGATAAAAAATTTATGATAACTCTCTTCAATGCCGCCGCAGATCACACAGTCGACCCCTTCCTTGACAATGAGATCGCTTAACTCTTCAGCACTTCGGTGAGGCAGAATAATTGTCCGGGGTTCACCATGCAGGCGCTGACCGTCATGTTCAGCAATCATGACCTCCGTGGCCTGATCAAACCTGGGGGCTATGCTGGAGTCTTGAATAGTGAGGAGTATCTTCATCCCTGTTCGTTGTTTGGTTCGGTTGGGCTCATCAGGCCATGGATTTTAAGTTTACGCCAGAGTGTCGTACGTCCCCATCCCAGCAGGGCAGCAGCTTTGGAGCGATTACCGCGGGTTTGCGTCAGGGTATCGATAATCATCTCCTTTTCAATGCTCAGCCAGTCTCTGTTGGCCTCCCGGGGACGATCAGGTCTTTCCGGGATTGAAGAGAAAAGCGGAGAGGCCGCGGACGGTTGGGAGGCTGATCTGGTATGAGCCAGCAACTGTTTTGGTAAGTCATCAACTCCGATCTGCTGGTGTTGGCAGATATTTGTACAGTACTCGACAACATTACGTAACTCGCGGATATTACCGGGAAAGGCATAGTCCATCAGTAAACGGAGAGCTTCATCGCTGAAGGTTTTAACGCTGCCGCCGGTGCGTTCGGCAAAAAACCGTAAAAAATGGTTTATAAGGAAACGGATATCAGACTCCCGCTCCCGCAACGGCGGTAAATGCAGCTGAAGAACATTGAGCCGGTAAAAAAGATCTTCACGGAACAGTCCCTGAGAGACGCGTTCTTTAAGCGGACGATGGGTGGCCGCGATGATTCGCACATCCACCTGCACCTTGCGTTCACCACCCAGTGGGAAAAACTCGCGGTCATCAAGCACAGAAAGCAGCTTGACCTGGAGCGGTAACGGCATGTCGCCGATTTCCGTCAGGAACAAGGTACCTCCCTGGGCCAGTCGAAACATACCGGGTTTGTCTTTGGTAGCTCCGGTAAAGGCCCCTTTCACATAACCAAACAACTCTGATTCGAGCAGGGCCTCTGGTAAAGCGCCACAGTTGATCTTGATAAAGGGCTTACTGCCTCTGTTGGATCGCTTGTGAATGGCCTCGGCGATCTTGTCCTTGCCTGTACCGGTTTCACCGGTAATAAGCACCGAAGCCTCGGTATGCGCCATCAGGGGGATCAGTTCAAACACCTCCCGCATCTTGGAACTGTGGCCGATGATCGACTCGGAAATGGCACTGTCGCCCTCCAGACCTGCAGGGCTCACCACTGCAGAGAGGTCATCAAGAACGATGATCAGACCGACTGTCTGTTCATCAACGGTTTGCAGGGGGGTGATGGTAAAACGCATGGGGATCTTGCGACGATCCCGGCTGACGATATCACCTTCAACCACCATGGGATCACCACCGGCAAGCACATCACGAAATGTCCGTCCACGCCGGGCGATGTTGGAACGGAGTACAAAATCAACAAACACACCGTGCGCATCAGCCGACATTACTCCGGTAAGGGCTTCAAGCGTGTTATTAATTGCCACGATCTTGCAGTCCCGATCGGTCACTGCGATACCGTGGGGAACGGCGTTGAGCAATGCCGGATACATGCCTTGCGATAAGATGTGCGTGAAGTTATCATTCATCGTTCTTTCTGATGCCGCACGGAAAATCAATCAGCAGTGTCTCTTCCTGGTCCACTGCCCCCGGTCATGATGCCGGAGGGCAGTGGAAAACAGAACATTACAGCAGCCCATGGAACATGCTCAGTGGAGGAGCTTGTACTGAGCAATATATACAAAAATGCCGCCAAAATAGCCGACAGCGGCCAGCAGGCCTATCTTCCGAGCATACCAGAAGAAATGAATCTTCTCCAGTCCCATCGCAGCAACACCGGCAGCAGAACCGATGATGAGGATGGAGCCGCCGGTTCCGGCACAGTAGGCTAAAAATTCCCATAAAAAGCTGTCGGTTGGATAGGTGCCCATGGGATACATGCCCATGGAGGCGGCCACCAGCGGGACATTGTCGACCACGGCACTGGCCAGACCGATCAGGGTAACAATGATATCCTCACGGCCTATGGCCTGGGTCAGCCAGGCAGCCAGATTACTCAGGATATGCGAGTGCTCCAGGGTGGCAACAGCCAGCAGGATGCCGATAAAAAAGACAATGCAGCTCATATCGATCCGGCTCAGAGCACTGACCAGGCTGAGATGTTGCTTGAAATCATTTTCCGGTTTTTTCCGATGAAGGATCTCTCCGACCAGCCAGAGGATCCCGACGCCGAAAAGGATGCCCATGAAGGGCGGCAGATGGGTGACCGCCTTGAAGATCGGCACGGAGATCAGGGTTGCCATCCCCATAAAGAACATAAAGTTCTGCTCAAAGGAAGTGGTCTCAAACCCGGGCTGACGCTCAACAGAACTCGGGGAAACAACCTCCCGGCCGCGCATACTGTAACTGGTGATGATCAACGGGATAAGCAGGCAGACAATAGAGGGGAGCGCCACCCCTTTGATGATGTTGAGGCTCGTGATCTGGCCGCCTATCCACAGCATGGTGGTGGTCACGTCACCGATCGGGCTGAAGGCGCCGCCGGCATTGGCAGCGATAACGATCATCCCGGCAAAGAACAGCCGGTCGTCATGGCGATCCAGCAGTTTCTTGACCAGGGAGATCATGACAATGGTGGTGGTCAGGTTATCAAGGATAGCACTGAGAAAAAAAGTGACAAAGCAGACCAGCCAGAGCAGGGTGCTCAGTTTGGTGGTCCTGATTCGACTGGTGATGGTGTAGAAACCGTTGTGGGCATCAACCACCTCGACGATGGTCATGGCGCCCATAAGAAAGAAGATGATCTGAGCAGTGGCAGACACTGATTCCCGCAGATTTTCGGCAACAAGAACAGTGTCGCTGCTGTTCAGGGCATAGATTGTCCAAAGCAGACCTGCAGCCAGCAGGGCTGAAGCCGACTTGTTCACCTTGAGCGGGTGCTCAAGGGCAATGGCCGCATAGGCCAGCACAAAAACAATAACCAGGGCGGTGAGCATGGTAACTCCTGAAGAAACCGATAAAAAAATGATAAGTTACCCTCCTCTGGGGTGCCCCCCGAAGGAAGGTGAGCCGCAAAACTGTGTGTTGGTTATTATTTATTGTTGTATTGGAGCGAACACCTCCATGCCCATCAGCGGCCAGACAAAGGACACAAAGACCCACAGAACCACCATCAGCATGATGGATGCCAGGATCCCGAACTTGAAAAATTCGCCGGGGGTGAACTGCTTGGAGTTGTAGGCAATGGCGTTGGGAGCAGCACCGATCAGGAGAAGAAAAGGCATACCGGCCGTGGCCAGGGCGGAGAAGAGAATAACCTCACCGGCAACACCCAAATAAGGGGCAATAACCAGGGCCACGGGCAGGGAGATGGCAATGGCGGCCACGTTCATGATGAAGTTCGTCATGACCAGTACAAAAAAGGCCATTCCCATGATAAAGACCACTGCCGGGGCCTTCTGAAACAGCACCAGCCAGTTGACAGCCATCCACTTGGCCGCACCGGTCTGCCAGAGACAGAAACCAATGGACATGGCACCGGCGAACAGCAGGATGATGTTCCACGGAATATCTTCCAGATCATCAAGATCAAGGATCTTGCAGACAAAAAACAGGATGGTGGAGCTGAGCAGGATACCGGTCTTGTCCAGATTGTCCAACGCCGGGATAAAGCTTTTCAGAGCGATGAGCAGAACCACACCGAAGATGATGCAGGCCGCCACAACTTCATTACGGGTGATACCGCCCAACTCCTTGTACATCCGGGAGGCTTTTTCCTTCAGTCCGGGAATACGATCCCGTTCAGGTTTACTGAGGACCATGAAAAAACCCCACAGCAGAAAGGTCATGAGCCAACCCAGGGGGAACATGTAGTAGGTCAGCGTACCAAAACCGATTTCCACATTCATCATGTCTTTATAAAAACCAAGGGCCACAGCGCCGCGAGCAGCACCCAGGAGGGTTACTACGGAACCGGCACCGGCTACATAGGCCATACCCATGAACAGACACCTGCCGAACTTAGTGGGTGTCTTCTCATTCGTGTACAGGGCATAGATTGCCATCAGCAGCGGAAACATGGTGGCGGCAACGGCGGTGTGGGCCATGACATGGGTCAGGGCGGCGGTCATGAGGAAACAGCCGAGCATGATCATCGATGTTCGTTCACCGATGATTGAGAGCATCTTATAGGCGATCCGGCGGGTCAGACCGGTCTTGGTAAAGACCATACCGATAACCACTGAACCGAAGATAAAGAGTACCGAGGGATCCATGTAGTCTTTAAAAGCCTCGGTCGGGGTACGAATGAGAAACAGGGCCTGCAAGGTACCAATCAAGAGACTGGTAACACCGATCGGCACCACTTCAAAGATCCACCAGGTGGCGGCAACGGCAAAGACAGCCAGCGCACCCTTGGCCTCTTTGGACAGTACAAAATGTTCTCCCTTGGGATCAATGGCATCCGGCCACGGGGGAGCGTAATAGATAATAAAAAACAGGGCGAGTCCGCCGACGAGAAACAGGGTGCGCTTCCAGTCGAACGGGGCCTTCGTTTCCGGGAGTTCTTTGACGATCATAGCAGACATGGTTTTTTTCCTTTAGCAGTAAACGGGCACGGAAGGGCTTACAGTGAACACCTGGAAGCCAGGGCTTGAAACACGTCGACCAGGAGGATAACACCGATAACGGTATCATTCTCGACCACCGGCAGCGAGCAGAGCCGCTGATCCACCATCACTTCCGCAGCGTGGAGCGGGTGCAGACGAGCCTCAATCGATTCAATCGGCGGCTGCATGAATCCACGGACCGGCTGCCCCCCCTGGCGTTTGCATTCTTCCTGAAAGCTGTCTTCCATTAAAATGGCCAACTCGGAAAAATATATGGGCTTACCGTAAAAAAAAGATCGCTTCCGATCAAGAAACAGGCTCGGGAAATAACAGGTCAAAATGTTCCGCAGGGTCAGGCGGCCGACATACTGGAAGTGTCTGTTGATCACCAGCAGCTCGTTGTACTTCAGTCTGCCGTTGTCATCAACGTGGGTGAAGAGCTGCCCCACAGCATCGTGCACCGGAGCATTGGCGCGCACGTGGGGATACTGTTCCAGCGGGATAATAAGGTCCTTGATAATGGGCATTGTATTCATGCCTTTCTCCTTGTGGGTTGAGGTTACCAGCTCTTGCTCTTGACGATCCTGCGCAATTCTTCCTGTGATTGCTTTTGCAGGACCAGCATCTTCTGGCCTTTGGCCTCACCGATCTTTTCCAGGAGTTCAGAGAGCTCAACAGGCTTCTGCAAAAAGTCGGCGGCACCGAGCTTCATGGCTTCTACGCCGCTCTTTATGGAGCCGTGACCGGTGAGCATGATGATCTCCGCCCCGGGGTTATCGGCCTTGATCCGACGCAGGGTCTCCAGACCGTCGATACCGGGCATGGACAGATCAACAACAATAGCATCATACTCCTGTTCTTTGGCCTCGATAACCGCCTGCTCACCGCTGGTGACGGCACTCACCTTCAGTCCCCGCAGCTCAAGCCGATTAGACAATGTTTCCAGAAATTCTTTTTCGTCGTCAACGAGCAGAACCTTTGCCTCCATGTTATTCTCCATAGTCTCTCCTCTGATACTGTTTTACATTGAAAGTGCGTAGCTGCTTACCACAGATGAGCAATGATATCCGTACCGGAACTGAATCACTATTCAGTTTCAATCAGGAAGTTGCAAGGCTGAGGCCAACTTCATCATTTTTTATGTTTTTTAATAAAAAACAGTAAATTACCGTAGAAGTTGTAAATAGGAATGTTTTCTATAACAGACGTTGCGAAACAATAAGAAACTTTTTGCAACAGATAACTGTTTCGAAATGTTTCTAACCGTTGCGTTGGGTTTCTGGTTGTTGCATTGCCAACGGTCGAGTGATGCGACGGGTATGCGCCGGACGAATGTCCGGATGAAAGACGGGTGGCAGCCGCCGGAACTGCAGCGCCACCCGGGAGATCGAAGGTGATGAGAAGAGGCGGGCAGCCCGACTAGAGCACGCTCACCACACCGGTGGCCATGTCGTAATAGGTGGCAACCACGAACACTTTGCCGGCAGCCACCATATCGGCGATAACCGGCTCTGACTCTGCAATTTTTTTAGCCGTGGTCCGGGCCAGCTCTTTAGAGGCATTGTCACACCAGTTGCCCTCAAGCCCCATGGTGTGCTTCAAGGCAGTAGCAAGCGGTGGAATCAGGGTGGCCATGTGGCCATAGGCCTTGGCACCCCTGGAGGCCGCATTGATGGCCCCGCACGAGGAGTGCCCCATTACCATCAGCAGAGGGGTGTGAAGATGCGCCACAGCATACTCAATGCTGCCGAGCATGTGATCACTGATCACACCGCCCCCCACCCGGAGAATGAACAGATCTCCCAATCCCTGATCAAAGATATCCACCGGTGGCACACGGCTGTCCGCACAGGTCAAAATCGCGGCAATCGGCTCCTGGCCATCAAGAAGTTTTTTACGCGACTCGTTGCAATGATTGGGGTGTTCAAGCTGTCCCCTGACAAAGCGCTGGTTGCCGGTCAGCAGAACTTCAAGCGCCTCCCGCCCGGACAACCGTGGTTTTGTTACAGTCATGGCGTGCTCCCTTATAATTGGAGTGTTTCATTGTGGAACAGGATGGACCACACCGACGCTTTTGCCGACGCCGCCCCCCTACGGAAAATTGGGGCTTTTTATCAGCATCAATGTGTTTCTGCAAGAAAATAACAAGAAGCATACAGAAAAAAAATCCCGAGCCACACTGTTCACGACCAGATTTTTTAAGGCAGTACGAACAGCACAGTGTCGTATTATTGCGACACATGATAACCAAATTGTCTGCTTTTGGTTCAACATGTTCCTCGAGTGGTAAAACCTGCGTTGAAAACGCCTCAACGATTTTTCCGACCCTGCTGATTTTATCTTGACGGTTGGTCAAAATGTATTTAATAATCGATTTAAAACTGACTGAGTACTCAGTCGAAATCCAATTTACATACCGTGCCGTTGTCCATGCAAAAAAAAGATATGAAAAAAAAAGAACTGATTCTCCAGGCGGCAACCTATCTCTTTGCCCGCAAAGGATACAGCGATACTGCCATGCACGAACTGTCGAAGATGACCGGTACCGCAGAGGGAACGATCTTCTATCATTTCAAAAATAAACAGGGAATTTTCCTGGCGATCCTTGAGGATCTCAAAGAGACGATCCTGCCGGAATTTGAACAGTATCGAAAGGTGGAATCAGAAAAAACCGGGCTGGACATGGTTATGGAAACGATCTCTTTCTATCTGTACATGGCGAAAAGCCGGGAAGATCTGTTTGCCATTCTTCACCAGCGACATCCCTACGAGCTGGCAGTCAGCAATGCCGAGTGCCGCGACATTCTTGAGGCCATCTACAACTGCTTTGTCGACATCTTCGAGTCCGCCATTGTTGCCGGACAAGCCGATGGGTCCATTCACCCTGCCATTGTCGCCCGTAAGTCAGCCCTGATCGTTTTCGGCATGGTGGACAGCATGGTTCGATTTCGCATGAACAACCTCTATGATGTCGAAGCGCTGTACAGTGAACTGACCGAATCCTGTCGTCGGATGCTGAAAAGTGAACACTGTTAATGTGGTAAAAATACCGTCACTCATAGACCTATAGAACGATCCGAGGTGAAACGAACAGTATGATAAAGCGAATTTTTCCTTTCCTTGACTGGTTCTCCGGCTACAATTTGCCTTTTTTGAAGGCAGACGCGGTTGCCGGCCTGACCGTTGCCCTGGTCCTGATTCCTCAGTCCATGGCCTATGCCCAGCTGGCCGGGATGCCGGCCTATTACGGTCTCTATGCCGCCTTCCTGCCACCGATGATCGCCGCCCTCTTCGGATCGAGCCGACAACTTTCCACCGGGCCGGTGGCGGTGGTTTCGCTGATGACCGCAGCTTCACTCGAACCTCTGGCCACTGCCGGCAGTGAAAGCTTCATCGCCTATGCCATTCTCCTGTCCCTGCTGGTCGGCCTGTTTCAACTAAGCCTGGGGATTCTCCGGCTGGGACTGGTGGTCAACTTCCTCTCCCACCCGGTGGTGAACGGTTTTACCAATGCCGCCGCCATCATCATTGCCACCTCACAGGTGTCAAAGATGTTCGGCGTCAATGTGGACAGTGCAGAACATCATTATGAAACGATCATCAAGGTCGTCCAATCGGCTCTCCACTATACCCACTGGCCCACGTTGCTGATCGGTCTGCTGGCGCTGGTCATCATGGTTGTTCTGAAGCGTATCGCTCCAAAGGTGCCGAACGTGCTGGTGGCGGTGGTTGTCACAACGCTCCTCTCCTGGTTGATCGGCTTTGAACACAATGCCGGCAGCAGCAGCACTGCACTGCAGTCACCGGTTGCGCTGGAAAAAATACTCTCCTTTAACGAGGCCGTGGAAGGCATTGCGCCTCTGGCGGAAGAGCGGACCAAGACCAGCAGGATTCTGGAGGAGGCAAAAAAAGGCAACGATGCCATTGCCCGGCTTGATGCGGAACATGACGACCGGGTCATCCAGTCCAAGATTGAAGAACTCAAAGACAAGGCGCATCTGTACCGGGAAGAGATCCGGCTGCTGCTGTTTAAAGCTGTCCGTCAACCGGATGACACAGTGCTGTACTATCAGGACGACCAGGTACCTGCCGGGGCCGTAACCGACGGTCGCACCTGGCGCATTCGTGTTGGCAACAAACCCATCGCTCTTGAGAAGATACCTCTGACCGGTGGCGGTGAGGTGATCGGCACGGTACCCGGGGGCTTGCCCGCCTTAAGTGTGCCAAAGCTTGATTTCAGTGTGCTGCTGCACCTCTTTCCCTATGCCGCCATTATTTCCCTCCTGGGTTTCATGGAGGCCATCTCCATTGCCAAGGCCATTGCCAGTAAAACCGGTCAACGTATCGACCCCAACCAGGAGCTGATCGGACAGGGACTGGCCAACATTGTCGGCGCCATTGCCAAAAGCTACCCTGCTTCCGGTTCATTCTCCCGTTCAGCAGTCAACCTCCAGGCCGGTGCAGTCACTGGTTTTTCGAGTGTCTTCACCAGCCTCACCGTGGTTATTGCGCTGTTATTCTTCACCCCCCTGCTCTACCACCTGCCACAGTCAGTGCTGGCGGCCATTATCATGATGGCGGTCATCGGCCTCATCAATATTTCGGGCTTTCTGCATGCCTGGAGAGCGCAGTGGTACGACGGCCTGATCTCTATCCTCTCATTTCTTTGCACGCTCTGGTTTGCGCCGCACCTTGATAAAGGCATTATGCTCGGAGTCGTGCTCTGCCTTCTGGTCTTTCTCTATAAAAATATGCGCCCGGTTATCACCTCGCTGACCCGCGACCGCAGCCGGGTACTGGTCTGTGCCGTAACCAGGGGCCTTGAAGAGTGCAAGTATCTGTCGATTATCCGGTTTGAAGGGCCTTTGTTTTTTGCCAACGCAAGTTATCTTGAAGACAAGATCTCGGACCTGATGCTCTGTAAGACCACCCTGCGTCACATCTTAATCGTTGCCAACGGCATCAATGACATTGACGCCTCCGGTGAAGAGACATTATCCTTGCTCGTCGGAAGACTCCGCAGTGCCGGCATTGATGTCTCATTCAGCGGCATCAACGACACTGTCATGAAGGTGTTGATCCGCACGCATCTGTTCAACAAAATCGGTGCCGACCATATCCACCCGACCATGGAAGAGGCCCTGCTCGTCATCCATCCGAACGTCCATACCAAAGAGGAGATAGCACGCTGCCCCCTGGGCAACCATCCTCAACCCGAGATCATTCACCCCTTAGGAGAGAGTTCCCATGTCTGTGATAACTGTATTTAATGCGTTGTACTGTAATGAAGAGCTGATCGTACCGCAGCTGGTGAAAAAGACCGGGTATCGGCTGGTGGAAGATGCCGAGATTGTGGATCAGGCCTGTACGTTGTCAGGCCTTTCTGCGGATCGGATCAGCCGGGCTTTCACGGCCAAGACGTCGCTCTTCAACCCCTTCACCCATGAAAAAGAACGGTCCATCGCCTATCTGCGCCTGGCGGTGGCCGACATCCTCTCCCAGGGCAACCTGGTGGTCCACGGTTTCTGTGCCCACTTTATTCCACCACCTGTGACCCATGTTCTGCGTCTCTGTCTGGTGGCGGACATGTCGTATCGGTTGCAGCAGGCCGGGCGTCTCTCTTCCCCGGAAAAGGATGTCCTTAAAGTTATCCATAAAAACGATGAAGATAAGAGTGCCTGGACCCAGCAGCTGCTGGGCAATGCCGATCCCTGGGATTCAGCACTGTACGATATCGTCATTCCCACCGACAAGATCGGTGCGGAAGAAAGCGTGCATCTGATCATCCGTAATCTCAACACCGATGTGCTTGTGCCGACCGCGGCATCGCTGGCCGCACTGGACGACTTCCGTCTCCTGGCCACTGTCCAGGTTGCACTGACCCGGGAAGGACACGACGTCAGCGTTGCTGTTCAAAGTGGTGCGGTGACGCTGACCATTGAAAAGAATGTGCTCATGCTCAGTCGGCTTGAGCAGGAATTGAAAGAGATTGTCGAAAATATCGAAGGCGTGAAAACCGTCACCACCGAAGTCGGTAAAGACTTTCATCAGGCTGATATCTATCGCAAACTCGATTTCCAGGCCCCCTCCCGGGTGCTTCTTGTGGACGATGAACGCGAATTTGTCCAGACCCTTTCTGAACGGCTGCTGCTTCGCGATCTGGGCTCAGCCATTGCCTATGACGGTGAGTCGGCGCTTGAGATGGTTCGTGAAGACGAACCTGAAGTCATGATTCTCGACCTGAAGATGCCCGGCATTGACGGCATAGAGGTACTGAAACAGGTCAAGGCGACCCAGCCGGAAATTGAGGTGATCATCCTCACCGGGCACGGCAATGAAACCGACCGTGAAACCTGTATGCAACTGGGTGCGTTTGCCTATCTCCAGAAACCGGTCGATATCGACATCCTCAGTGAAACGATGAAACAGGCCAATGAAAAGATCATGCGCCGTCAACAGGGAGAGCAGAGCTGAGCACAGGCCCCATCGTGGTCATGCCGAGGACGTGCCTGCTCCGTACACACCTTAGCCCGGAGAGTCGCCATGCCGCTTCTGGATCGTTTTAAGCCAAAGTTTCTCGATCATCATGATCAGAGCTCCGGCATGTACAAATCACTGTTTAACTTCCGGCTCCTGTGGAAGCAGTCCATTGCCATCACCCTGGCTGTGGTCCTGCTGCCGCTGTTCACCCTGGCCTTTGTAAACTATCGGGTCAGCACGGATGCCGTGGAGTCGGAATTACTGCTGCGCACCAGCCGCCTGGTCTCCAATGCCCGGCGGACCCTGACCGCGTATCTGCATGAACGGATCATTGCGCTGAACTTTCTGATCCTTGATACCAGCTTTGAACAGTTAAACAGCCAGACCCGTCTGGGAGATCTGCTCAATCATCTGAAAAGCGGTCTGGGCGAGTGGCATGACCTTGGTCTTATTGATCATACCGGTATCCAGGTGAACTATGCCGGCCCGGACAACCTCAGGGGCATCGATTACAGCCGGCAGGAGTGGTACAGCAAGCTGAACTACAAAGATCAGGAAAGTTATCACGATACCATTGGCATGCGTTCGGATATCAGTGATATCTTTCTGGGGTTCAGAAAGGCGCCGCATCTGGTGGTCTCGGTTCTGCACAACAATCCTGAGGGCCAGCATTACATCCTCCGCGCCGGTCTGCAGATCGCCCCGCTCAACAACATCCTCACGCATCTGGAGGTTCGCGGTGACGGTGATGCCTTCCTCATCAACCATAAAGGAGTGATACAAACACCTTCCCGGTATTATGGCGAAATCATGACCCGATTCCCCCTGCCGGTCCCGCCGCCCTCCGACCGTACCGAGGTCTTTGAGGGTAAAGATCACCTGGGACGCGCCATTGTCACCGGGTACGCCTACATCACCGGCACTCCTTTCATTCTCATGGTCATCAAGCAGAAGAGCACCCTCATGGCCGGCTGGGAGGCTGCACGAACAAAGCTGCTCATCTTCCTTGCCGGTTCGGTCCTGGCCATCCTGGCCGTGGTGTTCAGCATCTGCACCTACCTGGTCAACAGTATCTACCGGGCTGATCAAAAACGGCTGGCCTCGCTCCACCAGGTGGAATATGCCAACAAGATGGCATCCATCGGCAGGCTGTCGGCCGGTGTTGCCCATGAGATCAACAATCCGCTGGCCATTATCAATGAAAAGGCCGGGCTGATCAAAGATCTGTTCACGTTTCGTCAGGAATATGCCAACGATCACCGCCTTATCGGCCTGGTCGAGGCCATCATTGCGGCGGTTGACCGGTGCGCGACCATCACCCGGCAGCTACTCAACTTTGCCCGCAACATCCAGGTCACCCTTCAGAAGGTTGATATCAGACAGGTGGTGGCGGACGTGCTTGCCTTTCAGAATAAGGAGGCAGGCTACCGCAACATTGAGATCAAGGTGGCGATATCCGAAGATGTCCCTGAGTTTTTCAGTGACCGCGGCAAGTTGCAACAGATATTCATCAACCTGGTGAACAACGCCTTTGCCGCCATGAAGGAGGGCGGCCGACTTGAGATCCTGTGTCGGCTCAGTGATGACGGGTCGCACATTGTCACCAAGGTCAGTGATACCGGGTGCGGCATTCCACCGGAAAACATCAAGAAAATATTTGAGCCCTTTTTCACCACAAAAAGCGGCAGCGGCGGGACAGGGCTGGGTCTGTCCATCACCTATGGTCTGGTCAGAGAGATAGGTGGAACGATTGATATCGAAAGTACCATTGATACGGGAACAAGCTTCACCATTACTTTGCCGGTCGAGTACCCAAAACAACAAGGAGAGCACAATGCGCCTATTGCTGGTTGACGACGAGGAAGAACTGGTGTCCACCCTGGCGGAACGGCTGACGATGCGAGGCATTGACGCCACCTGGGTGACGAATTATCAAGAGGCACTGGCAGCGGTCGAACGGGAGCATTTTGATCTGGCGCTCCTGGATGTCCGCCTGCCGCAGATGAATGGGCTTGAACTCAAACGGCTGATTGCCGCCCGTCGACCGGAGATGAAGTTTATCTTTCTTACCGGCCACGGCTCGGAAGAGGATTTTGAGGCCTGCTCAGCGGAAAGCGGGCCGGAGTACTACCTGATCAAACCGGTGCAGATCGAGGTCTTAATGGCCAAGATCAACGAGCTCACCCAATCCTGAGAGAACATTGCCATGTATGACCATCCAGCCACTGCCGACAGCCGGGGACTCCACTTTTTCGGTGTCATGACAGCGTCCATTTCCCATGAACTGAAAAATGCCCTGGCCATTATCAATGAAAATGCCGGTCTGCTGGGCGACCTTGCTCTGCTGGCGGAGAAAGGCCGCCCCCTGGAGCCGGAAAGATTGAAGGTGCAGGCGGAAAGGATCCGGCAGCAGGTACGACGCGCCGATGATATTATCCGTCGGCTCAACCGTTTTGCCCACAGTGCCCATGAAGGCCCGACAGGTACTGATATCTATGAGGTGCTGGAGTTTACCCTTGCCCTGGCTGCCCGTCTGGCGGCCATGAAAAGTGTCAGCCTGACCGTACAGGGCGGCCCCCCCCTGCAGCTTGAAGTGCGACTGTTCCAACTGGGAAATCTGCTGTGGCTGTATCTGCAACAGGTCTTGGCAGTGGTACCGGACGGGCCTTCCGGTGTTGTGTTTGCAGCCTCGGACGCAGGAGAAGCGGTGATGGTCAGCTTACGCTGCGACAAGGTGCCGGCAACGACGATTGTGGCGGCTGTTGAGCAGGAGGGACAGCCTCTCCTTATGACCCTGGGGGCGACTGTCCATCTTGAGACAGACACCCTGCTGCTGCGCATCCCCAAAAGATCGCAAGTGATGCGGTAATACGCCGAACACTTTTGTTCTCTGGGGGTCAGGTGTCCGGCTTGTACGGGAAGCTGCGCATTGTGTCCACCGGCACCTGGCAGGAAGCAAGAATGTATTGCCGTAACCACTCTGTTTAAAAAACATTTCTACGTCAGCAGCTGCCCCCAGTCAAGTTTCGGAAAGGTCTGATGCAGCATATGGTCGTCATCCACGCAGCACTCTGTCAGCCGGCTGAAGGTCTTTCTTGCCGCAGGCAGCACCAGGTCCGGCGGACAGACTGTATCGTGCCTGCCGATCACCAGGAGCGTCGGCACCTCCAGCAATTGCTCCGGCGGCTGATACTCATCGAAGTTGAGCGCCGGTGCCAGCAGGACAAGGCGTTTACACCGCTGGGCGTGCATCCTTGCAAAACAGGCTGCCATCAGACCGCCGAAGCTCGACCCCACAAGGATGAGACGATCCTGCATGTCCCGGGTGTGGTGCTCCAGCTGATGGAGTCGCTGGTTCAGGTCACCGTCAAAGTTCCACATCCGGACCATGGGAAAATGCGCTGTGAACCAGCGGGCCTTGGTTCCTTTGGTAGAGGATTCCCTCCCATGGAGAAAGATGGGCGTGACGGATGCGTTGTTGGTCGTGACTGACATGATGCCTCTTGTGTATGGACCGGATGAGCTGCAAAAGCAACACATCTTGGGTTAATCACTGTCGGATCGGTCGGGGCGGCACCTTGAACGATGCCGCTTGCCGGCAATCCTCAACCGGGTGGTAATGCACATATACCCGGCGCAGATTTTCAATATCGGTCAGGAGCGTTTCTTCCACTTCTGTGGCAATACGGTGCCCCTGAACAACAGTCTGTGTACCATCTATGCCGATGGTGATATTCACAACCAGGTAGGGCCCGAAGCGATGGGCATGGATCTCTTCAATGACCTTGATACCGCTGACCTGCTGCAGGGACATCCGCATTGTTTCGGCCAGTTCTTTGCCGGGCAGGGTGTCCATGAGATCAGCTGTTGCCGAACGCAGGATCTCGATCCCGGTCATCAGAATAATAAGACTCACCACTGCACCGGCCAGAGGATCGATCCAGGGGTAGCCGAGTCGACCGAAAAAGATGCCGCTTGCTGCGGCAGCCGAGGCAAAGATATCGTTGCGATGGTCTTGCGCCAGGGCATGGACCGCGGTATTCCCTGTTTGCCGGCTGACACCGTAGGTCCAGACACTGAGACCGCATTTCAAAAAAACGGCAAAAAGCGCCACCCACAGTGCTGAAATCGAGGCCCCTGCCGAATCCGAGCGGACGGTCAGCAACTCGTACACCGTATTGAGCGAATGCCAGAAGATGGCAATGGCAGTGGTGATGACAAAGGCACCGACAACCACTGTTGCCACACTTTCAAACTGCTCATGGCCATAAGGATGCTCATGGTCCGCCGGTTTACCGGACAGCCGGACAAAGATACTCACAACAATACCATAGGCCACGTCTGAGGTGGAGTTGATACCGTCTGCCAGTAAAGCCGGGCTCTGCGCAACAACGCCGATAACGGCCTTCAGAACGGCGAGGAGAATATTGGCGGCCAACCCGACCTGAACAGCCAGCATGCTGTTTTGTCTGCGTTGCTCGTCACAACCACTGTTCAGGTCTGGATTCATCTAAAAATCCTGCTAAAAGTCATCTTGACGCACCGGCTGCAACCGGGCAAAGTATCTGCTTCTTCAGCTGGTTATACCGAATAACGGATTTGAAGCAACCGTTTTTGCCGGCGGATCCGTTGCCCAACGATAAAAAGATACTGGAGAAAAATCAATGCCATATCGTATCGAACACGACACCATGGGAGAGATCGAGGTTCCATCTGAGCGACTTTGGGGGGCCCAGACCGAACGCAGCCGCCACAACTTTCGCATCGGTGAGGAACGCATGCCCCTGGCCCTGATCTACGGATTAGTCCGTCTGAAACGGGCCTGTGCCGAGGTCAACCACAATCTGGGTCGGTTGCCGTCAGCAATCCGGGATCTGATCTTCCAGGTCTGCGATGAGATCCTCGCCGGTCAGCATGACCAGGACTTTCCGCTTTCTGTCTGGCAGACAGGAAGCGGTACCCAGACCAATATGAATGTCAACGAGGTGATCGCCAACCGGGCAAGCCTGCTCAAACAGGGCCACCTCCAGCATCCCCGGCCGGTCCATCCCAACGACCACGTGAACATGTCGCAAAGCTCCAACGACATTTTTCCGGCCGCCATGCACGTAGCGGCGGTGTTCGCACTCGAAGACCGGCTGTTACCGGCGGTGGAGGTGTTGCAGCACACCCTGACCGATAAAGCCGAGGCCTTTGCCGACATCATCAAAATCGGACGGACCCACCTGCAGGACGCCACCCCCCTGACCCTTGGTCAAGAGGTAAGCGGCTGGGCAGCCATGCTGGCCAGTAACGTCAGGCAGCTGCAAAAAAGCCTGGAACACCTGCGGGAACTTGCTGTCGGCGGTACAGCGGTCGGCACCGGGCTGAATGCGCCTGCGGGTTTCGGGGAGGCGGTTGCAGCAACACTCAGTCGGACATGCGGCAAAACCTTTGTTGCCATGACCAATACCTTTCATGGGCTGACCGGACATGACCAGCTGGTTTTCGCCCACGGTGCCATCAAGGCACTGGCGGCCAACCTGATGAAGATTGCCAACGATATCCGCTGGCTGGCCAGCGGGCCGCGCTGCGGTATCGGAGAAATCACCATCCCGGCCAATGAACCCGGGAGCTCGATCATGCCGGGCAAGGTCAACCCGACGCAGGCCGAGGCGGTCACCATGGTGGCCTGTCAGGTCTTTGGCAACGATGCGGCCATCGGCTTTGGAGCCAGCCAGGGTAATTTTGAGCTGAATGTCTTCAAACCGCTGATCATTTACAATGTGCTGCAATCGATTACCCTGCTGACCGATGCGATCCTCTCCTTTCATCAGCACTGTGCAACCGGCATTGCTCCGGTCCGGGAACAGATCGACCACCATCTCCACCGCTCCCTGATGCTGGTCACAGCGCTCAACCCGCACATCGGCTATGAAAAGGCGGCAGCTGTTGCCAAAAAAGCCTATACCGAAAACCTGTCGCTTCGCGAGGCTGCCCTGGCGCTTCATCTGCTCACCGGCGAGGAATTTGACCGCATCGTCCGTCCGGAAACCATGATCGGTCCCTCATCATCCCGGTGAGCAGGCAGAACCTGTTCATGGATGTCGGTACCGACAACAGATGCTCAGGTGTCTGCTTTCGATTTCCTGATCGGTTGCTTGCGGCCGTCTTCACCAAGAGCCACATAGGTGATGGCCGCCTCGGTTACCTTAAAGTTGGTGAACTGGTTCTTGTCGGCATGGAGGATCGGACGAACCCAGACCTCAAGCATGATCGTCACCGAGGTAGTGCCGATGCGTTGCACCCTGCCGTAACAGCAGACCACATCCCCCACCCGGACCGGTTTGATGAACTGCATACTTTCCACAGCCACGGTGGCGGTGCGGGTGCGGGTCACCTCTTTGGCCATCATGCTGCCGGCTAAATCCATCTGCGCCATGATCCAGCCGCCAAAGATATCGCCGTTGAAACTCGTATCTGCGGGCAGGGGCATCGTCCGCAACAGCAGCTCTCCCTGCGGCCCTGCAACGGCCTGTGTCTGTGTCATCTGCACACCTCCTTCTTTCCTGACAGACGGGTTGCTGTTCTATAGTGGATTTTTTGTGTTTGCGAAACAGGCAAGGTCAGGGAAAATAACTGGTGATGAAAACTCTCCTCTGGCTATAATGGCTCCTCATAACTGAATAAACCGTACCACAGATGCAACAGGAGGATTGTATGCAGATTGAGTGGGCGTACCTGAGAAAAGGCTGAGTCTCAAGCGCCAAGGCACTGGATGTGCTGCAACGGCTTGACCTGCCGATCAAAGAGAGAATGGATGCCAAAAAAAATACCCTTGCCGCTGAAGATGCCTGGAATCTGCTGCGCACTGCCAGGCAGGTGCTGGTTGCCCGGGGTAAAAACTTTCAGGTGTTTGACCCGCAAACCGACAGTAAAGAAGACCTGCTCGCCAAGGCACTGGGACGAACCGGCAATCTGCGGGCACCAACCATACGAATCAATGATGAGATCTGGGTGGGTTTCAGTGAAAGTCTCTACGCCCGTCTACCGGGGTGACAACAATGGCTGATCTGTATCAACAGCTCGCCGATGAACTCCACAAAATTGACCAGCAGGGGCAGTTGCGCAACCTTGTTACAGTCACCCACCATGACCGTGGTGAAATAGAGATAGCCGGTCATCGTTACCTTAATCTGGCGGGCAACGATTATCTGGGTCTGGCGGCCAACCGGGCAATGATTGCCGGTTTTTATGCAGAGCAGAACCGTCAGAATCTGCTGGAATGCTACGGGCTCGGCAGTACCGCCTCACGACTGATGACCGGCAGCACAAAGCCCTACGCCCGGCTCGAACAGCAGTTGTGCACACTGTACGGCTCCGAGGCCGCCCTTGTCTTCAACTCCGGTTATCATCTCAACATCGGTATTCTGCCGGCACTGGCCGGCAAGCAGGACCTCATCCTGGCCGACAAACTCTGTCATGCCAGCCTGATTGACGGCATGCGGTTGTCACTGGCCAGGCTCATCCGTTACCCTCACCTTGACTATGCCGCCATTGAGGATCTGCTCTCCCGCCATCGGGACAAATATCGCCGGATTTTCATTGTCACGGAATCGATTTTCAGCATGGATGGCGACACTGCCGATCTGCAGGAGCTGGTTCGCCTCAAAGACCGCTGGCAGGCCGTGCTCTATGTTGACGATGCTCACGGCGTTGGTATCCGGGGGGCAACCGGGTGCGGACTGGCAGAGGAGATGGGGGTGCTTGACCGGATAGAGATCCTGACCGGTACCTTTGGCAAGGCCTTTGGCGGACAGGGTGCCTTTGTGGTCGGTACCCGGGTTCTGATCGACTATCTGCTCAACACGGCCAGGTCACAGATCTTCACCACCGGGCTGCCGCCGGTTTCCGTACACTGGCTGTGCACGGTGCTGCAGCAGATGCCGCAGATGCAGGCCCAGCGGGCCGGGGTTGCCGAGCTGGCCGATCGCTTTCGCGAGGCATTGCGAGCAGAAGGACTACGAACCCATGGCAGCAGTAATATCGTGCCGGTGCTCATCGGTGATGCCGCCACAGCAGTGGCCGCAGCCGAGCGTATCTGTGCGGCCGGATACTGGGTAAAGGCTGTGCGACCGCCCACAGTGCCTGCAGGCACATCTCGCTTGCGGCTCTCGTTGAATGCGGCCATGGAGTGGGAGCAGCTGGCACCGTTACCCGGCCTTATTAAAGCAGCACTGACCTAGAGCGGACACACCCATGCAAACCATCTGGCTGCAGCAGCACTGTCACCGGGAATGCATCCTTTTTTTTAACGGCTGGGGCATGGATCAAACCCCGTTTCACACTCTGCCCGCCACCCGTCACGACCTGTGCATGGTCATCGATTACCGCACACTGCCACCCATTGATCTCCAGATGTTTGCCGACTATCACCGGCTGCACCTCGTTGCCTGGTCCATGGGTGTCTGGGCGGCTGCCCATCTCCTGGCCGGGCAGGCGGACCGTTTCACCACCAGCACCGCCATTGGCGGTACGCTCACGCCGATCGATAACCAGCGCGGTATTCCGGCGGAGAGCTATAACGCCATGCTCGACCACTTTACCGCTGACACTGTCGAGCATTTTTACAGCAGCATGTTTGACAGCCACGAACAGCTGACCACCTTTCTGGAAAACCGGCCTCAACGACCGCTGGACGAACTCCGGGAAGAACTGGCCGCATTCCGGGACGCTGCCCTTGATGCAGGCCCGGCTCATAACATGTACTCTCGAAAAATTATCACCAGTCGCGACCGTATCTTTTCAGCCCGCAATCAACGGCGTGCCTGGGGTAAAGACAGTGCCGAAGTTTGCAACTGGCCGCACTTTCCCTTTTATAATCTGGCCGACTGGCACCAGCTGCTCGACACGCCCTGACCGTTCTCCCCTGACAAAAAAAAAACGCCGCCAAAGAACAGCAGCATACGCAGGGAAAACTGTCGTCTGCTGAATGCATCATCAGCCTGCTGCCGTTTCTGTGGTTGTACAGTGCAGGTAGTCCGCCAGAACCCGGTAGATGGTGCAGGCAAGAAGACGCTCTTCCTCCGGGTTATGGCTGAGACGACTTGGACAGTCGCCGGGGCAGTTCCTCTTGAGCAAACAGGCGGAGCAGTCTTCCCGCAGAGCGCTCAGCGAACGAACAGGGAAATCCGGAATCAGTTTCGGCGCATCCACCGTACCTGCGGCAAAACGCTCATTGCCAAGCACCTGAGCGCAGGGGAAAAGACGACCATCCGGGGCAACGGCCAGACTTTCACCACAGGCGGCCAGGCAAAACGTTTTACTGCGCACCTGCTTCCCCTGCTGCTGCAGACAGTGGCGGACAAGGTCCAGCTCCCGCAAACGCACTGGTATGCGTCTTTGCCGATTCACCGCCTCAAGCGTAAACAGCAGCCGTTGTATACCTGATGCCAACGCATCAACATCCGGTGGGGCCACCTGCGCGCTCCGGGCCGCACGGCCGTGTCGAACAAGAATATCCAGGCCAATGCCGCAGGCCTGGTCAAAGCTGGCGAGCAGCCAGGCCAGACGGTCCAGCTCCTGCACATTGACGGTGCTGAGCACGGTGGTGACCCTGAAGGGAATACCTTCTCTTTCCAGCAAAAGCAGACCGTGCAGGGTTGCGCCGGCATGACCGCGCACCGTCTCCTGTATCCTCGGGGTTCCATCGAGACTGACTCCAACCTGCAGGCCGTTCGCTTTCCAGAACCGCAGCATATCGATATCAAGCTGCACACCATTCGTCTGGATCGCTATACTTAAAGGTCGTGCAATGCGCTTTGCCTCAGAGACAGCCAGCCGTACCAGCCCGGGCACCAGGCTGGGCTCACCGCCGGTGAGCTGGATGTGCAGGGGCTTTGTTCCCCGACCTGCCAGGTGCAGTGCCTTGCGCAGGATCTCCGGTGACATGTCCTGTGCGGGCAACGCCTCTCCCTGGGAGCAGTAAGAGCATCTGAGCTGACAACGTGTGGTGAGTACCAGGCTGAGGCTGTTGATCTGTTGACCTGATAGTGGCATCATGATGCGGATTCCGGCTCCTGGCCCTCTTTCTTCTTCGGCAATCGCCACCGCATCTGCCAGCTGTCCACCGCATCAACCCCGAAGATCTCGACCTTGCCACCCTGAAATTCGCTCACCATCTCACCCATATTTTCCTCCATGTCCCCTTCTACGGCAAGGGCCGCCTCCTGTACACAGGCCAGAAGCCGGGCATCGGCCTGCCACAGGTTGCGCGCCTCGGCCTCAAGCAGCCTGCGGGTAATCTCCTCCAATGCGTAGGGATTTTGTTCGCGCAACCAGGTAAACGTGTCTGCATCTTCAAGATAACGTTCGACAACCTGATTAAAGATCCAGCCATCCACCAGGCCTGTGGTGGCGCTCCACCGAAACAGCGCGTTGATCCCGGCGGCAACTGCTGCTGCCGCCTGATACCCCTGCTCACGCTGTGAAGCAATCCATTTTCGATTCAACAGCCTGGTGTCGGCAAGACGGGCGATAGCCTCCTGAAGATCGACCACCTCCGCCTCTTTTGAGAGGCTGCTTTCTCCCCAGTACACTCTGACACCGGCACCACGCATGACCGTGGCAGCCGCGGTCATGCCGCCCAAAGCGCTACTGTAGCAACCGGAGTCCAGCAGGTCGTATTCCGGAGAATACTGGCGCATATAGGTCACATCAAGGGTCTGCAATGCCCGGGCATAGAGATGATGTGCCGCCTGTCCGGCCACATGCCGTCTGATCTGCCCCTGTGCCCCATCTTGAGCGCCATAGGCAAAGCCATGACCATTGACATGGATCTCCGCCAGATCTTCCGTGCTTTTCCAGGCAGAGGCATCCAGGGCCAATCCCACCTCTGCGCCGCCATAACACCCGGGAGCAGAAGAAAAGACCCGGAAGGCGGCCAGACGCTGCAGTTCTGATTCCGACAGCGTATCGGCAAGCTCGGTTCTCAGGCTCTGCATCCCCTCCAGAGTGTGCTTGCGGATATGGTTCCATTCCTCCGGCTCATCAAGTTCTCCGGCAACAACCGCGGCTTCGTCAAGCAGGGCCGTAAAATGAGGGACCAGATCGTGGAGGATGGAACTGGTCTGGATCAGCACATCCACCCGGGGTCGACGAACACGCCCTTCCTCCGCTGTTGCCGGTTCCAGGGTGAGGTCTTCCAGAGGCAGAGGTGTCACTCCGGCGACCTCGCCATTGGCGGCCCATTGCGGCTGCATGCCCATAAGGTACAGGATCTGACAGAAGACCTCTCCGTCAGACTTGAAGGCATCGATACTCCACAGGCTGACCCCCACCGTTTCCGGAAAACACTGCTCGTCCTGCAGATACTTACGCAAGAGGCGATCAGCAAGCTGCTGCCCCTGTTCCCAGGCCGCGGGAGTGGGCATGGCCCGCACATCAGCGGAAAAAAGATTGCGGCCGCTGGGCAGGGCCGCGGTTTTTCCCATAAGCAGAGAGGCGGAAAGCCCTGCCTCAATAAATTCTCCATTCAAGGCCTTAAGCAGCTGCGGAATCTCCTGGTCGCTCTCCAGCAACAGCGCATCCACCTTCCTGCACCAGCCGGTAAGTGCGGCCTGTGCCTCAAAATCAGCCTGCTCCGGCAGATCCACCGCCGGTTCACCGCATAAAATTCCGGCCAAAACGATCACCGCAGCGTTGAATGGATCCGGATCACCCGGCTGCCAGGCGGCAACAACCTCCAGTGAAGGTACTCCCCCGCCGATCCGATCAAGCATACCGGCCAGGACAACAGCCCTGTCCGCCACGGAAAGTGTCTGCCCCAGGCGGTGTCGCCTGAGAGAGACCGCATCCTGCCCGGATCGGCGTAAACGGCGGTTGAGCAGCTCCAGGGATTCGGCAAAAGATTCTCCGGACCTGCTTAAGCCATGTTCTTGCAGCAGAGGAACAAGTTGCGCCTGCAGCAGGGCTGCCCGTGCCGGCTCACCGTGCTGTCGCGCTCTCTGGTACTGCCCGGCCAGATCACTCATCTGCATGTACACCTCGTCCAGGGCAACCGGGCGGCGCACAGGCGGCAGATGGCTGACCAGGACCGCCGCGGCCCGCCGTTTGGCAATCATCGCCTCACCCGGGACATCAAGGACGTAAAGATAGATATTGATCAGGTCATCCAGGCTCACTGCCGGAAAACAGGCCGGTGAAAGGGCGAGCTGTTTACCGGGTAAAAATTCCAGGGCACCATGGGCGCCGAAATGGAGGACCGCATCGGCATGTTTGCGGATGTAGGCGTAGGTTGCCAGCCAGTGGGGCGGCGGTGCCAAATTGGGCTCATGCAGGATGCGGCAGACTTCACCGTTGCATTTTGCACCGTAGCAGCCCCGTTTCGGCTGGAGCATGATCCGTAACTTGCCAAAGGCCAACCCGGTCACCAGCAGCACCTCTTCGTCCTGGTCACGAAAGACCATCCCTTTTCCGGGAAAATCACCCCAGTCCGCCTGAACACGGTCCCTTGCCGCTGCCGGCAGAGCTGCGACTATCTCTGCATATTCCCGACCGTCCACCTTATGCAGTACCCCGCCCCTGGCGACAATTTCATCAACCGTGGTCCAGCGAAATTCGCTGACAGCCTTGCGCTCAAGAAAAAGCGCCAGCAGCTGATCACCATCTTCCGGGGCATCGCCGGTATCGTACCCGGCAAGGCGCAGGGCACGGATACAGGCACCCAAACTCGCAAAGGTATCCAGGCCCACGGCCGAACCGAGCGTTGCTTCAACCCCTTTGCAGGGATTGTTGTGCAACACGATAACCAGGCGTTTCTCGTGGTTGGGAAGCTGCCGCAGGCGAACCCAGCGCTGAACACGACAACACAGGACCCTGATGTTCTCAGGTAAGGGCAGATAACGGTGCAGCTTGAGACCGGTTACGGCATCGTGTTCAACAAGCGATGCTGCGATCGCAAGCGGCTCGATCGTTCCGGCCATCTCCGGTTGCTGCATGCTGTAGACCATGGACTGAGCCGCACCCGAACCGTCGCTGTCATGCCGCCACTCCTCCGGGCTCTGATGGTGTAAACGGATGAGCTGCAAAACGGGGATATTGAGCGAACGCAGGAGACGGCTGTCTTCGGCATCAACGAGAAGTCTGCCCGCCAACAGGCTCAAAAGCACCTCCACCGCAGCGTCCTCCAGCAGTTCCAGCCAGGGATAGCGTTTTTCCAGGGGCAAAGAACGATCGGCCATGCCCTCCGTTGCCACACAAACGGGCGTGAAGCCATGCTGTTCCAGGGCCAGGATCAGGGCGTCAAGATCAGCATGATTGTCTTCAGCAATCTGTCCGTAATAGCTTAATATACCGACCCTTGGGCCCGATGCTCTGCCCTGCTGCCGCACCCAGGCAAGGTAGGCCGCCGACGTGGGAAACAGCTCCTCTGCCTCGGGGTGAAAGATACCCGGCAGGTTCAGAGGGACAAAAGGGCTGTAAACAACCCTGTAACCGGCGAGACTTGCCAGATAACGGATACCGTTGGCGTAGTTGACGGCGGATACCTGGCTGATATAACGGGAGAAGACCTGACTTTGTTGGAGCGTGAAGGTGGTGAAATCCGCCGGTATTGCCGTACCCACGCCCAGGCGATGCGGTATGTGTGCAGTGACGGCCTTCACCTCTGTCACCCGGGTCAGATCATGGAAAAGTTGAGCAAGAACAATATCCGCCCTGAGCGCAGGCAAACCATCTGCTGTCTGCTCTGCCGCAAGGCGGGAGAGGTGCGGTTGTGACAGCAGCTGCAGGTCAACGCCGTCGAGAGCAAGCAGGTCCTTTGCCAGCACCCAGTTACGCACATTGAACATATATCCATGAATAAAAACGACGCGCATGGTCTGCTCCTGCATGTAAAAATTTTTCCTTTGCCTGAACAGCAGTACCGGCAAACAGTCTGGTCAGGCCCGATACCTGTATCGTCTTCAGTATTGCAGCTTCAACCCGCCATATACGGACAGGCCCGGCATACAGTAGGCGCTTTCGGTATAGGTTTTGTCCAGGAGGTTGTCGATGCGGCCGAAGAGTTCCAGATGGGGCAAGACCTTGTAGGTGGCCGCCAGATCAACCGTTGCGACACTGCCCTCACGCCACCGCACAGAGTTGTAGTGTGCATCGTACAGTGGCACGATCTTCTCATCCTGCCACCTGAGCGACATGGCCATGCTCAGGTTTTCGAGCGGAAAAACGGTCAGGGTCGCGTTGACCTTGTTGCGCGGCAGATATTCCTTCCTGGCCCACATCGACTGCCTGTCCTTATATTCCGAATCAATAGAGGTGTAGGAGAGATTCAGACGCAGTTTGTCCCAGGGTTGTACCTGCAGGAACGTTTCAAAACCCGTATTTCTGCCCTCTGTGGCATTGATGTACCGATTATTGACGCCGTCATAGGTGATCATGTCATCAAAGCCGGTGTAAAACCAGGTTATACCGGCCTGCACCCTGTTGCCCCACAGACTCTGCTCGATCCCGGCTTCATAGCCCGTGCTTTCCTCCGGGCTGAGATCCGGATTACCGATGCTCACCAGTTGACCATTGGCCAGATAGCCGCCGTAAATTTCATAGAGGCCTGGGGTGCGGTAACCTGTTGACACCTGGGCGTGCAATTTTGTACCGGTGGCCTTGACCAGATACGCAGCCGAAGCCTCCCACACCGTTTTATCATCAAACTCCTCATGGCTGTTGAAGCGGCCCCCTAGATTGATGAACAGGCTCCGGTCGAGTAGGGCGAACTGGGCCTGGCCGAAGAGATCACCGGCATGCCAGGATTCGTCATAGTCAACGGGGGAGTAGTCTCCTGCGTTTTTATTCCTGGGCTCACGGCCATCATAGGTGGATTCTTCGTAGCTTGCCCCGATGTTGAAGGTGAGCCAGTCCGTGGGGTGCAAGTTGTGCTGCATCTCCAGATAGGTGATGCTGCCGTCGTAATCGGAGTGGTCGCCGGGCGCCTTGGTCCAGAAATAGTGACGCTCTGTATCGGTGTGCGATCCTTTCACGGCGTAATCCCAGAATGAAGAGACTTCATGGCTCCAGCTCAGACCAAGCTGGGACATCCGGCTTTCCCGGTTTTCATCTTCTTTTGCCTGATTTTTGATGAGATTGCCAAAGGCGTCGAGCGATGGACTGCTGCCCAGGGTCAGGTCCGAATCGGAAAAAACGGCATTGAATTCCAGGGCAGTCTTGTCGGTTGGCCTGAAGCCGGCGGCAACAGCACCACCGGTATTGTCATAGGCATATCCATGCGCCCCACCGTACTTCTCTCCATCGGTGGTAAGGTAGGTGGGATTGATATCGATATAGTAGCGCTCCGTACCATAGGAAAGACGGGCATTGCCGATATAGGTGCTGTTCGGCCCGAATTCACTGCGCCACTCGGCCTTCAGGCCGGACTGCCACCTTTGCGGGATAATATTGATCACCCCGCCCATGGCCTGGGAACCGTAGAGCACGCTGTTGGTTCCCTTTAACACCTCGACCCGATCCAGATTGCCGGCGCTGAACATGTCTTCAATGAAGTACTGCAGGGTGCTTTGGGTATCGGCGGCATCGCGCAGGGGCATGCCGTTGTACTGAAACTGGGTATACTGCGAACCCGCACCGCGGATACTGATGTTGGACCATTGCCCGAGCCCGCCCAAAGACCTGAAAAAAACTCCGGGTTGGCTGTCGAGCAGTTTGGGCAGAAAATACTGCTGCTGTTCGTCCCTATCCTCACTCCCGACAATGCTGACGCTTTTGGTGATCTCTCCTTTGCTGGTTTCACTGCGGTTGGCGGTCACCACGATGTCGTCTGCGACCTGGGTGATAACGGTGTTTTTGTCCTTGTCCGCTGCTCTATCCGGCTTATCAGCGGCAAGCACCAGGCCTGGAAGCAGGCCGGTTAAAAAGAGGGTTAACAAGATCTGCAGAACAAGGGGATGTTTTCGGCTGTACATGGTCTTTTCTTTCTCCTGATGTGGTGTGCAAGCAGAAAAAAGTCCGCACTGCTGTGCTGCCTGCACCGGCCATTCAGGTGCTGGACGGATAATGGCGGCGGACTGTTTCCTCGACAGCTCCTTCCTCCGATGGCAAAACGGCAGGTCTTCCGGCTCTCGTGCGTCGGTGTCGCCTTCCCGGGCTGGACCCAGTGGCATCATGACACTGACGGCTCCGTCAAAAACGGAGCAGGATGACGGCGGCGGGACCGCTCCCGATTTTCACGGGATTCCCTTAACAGCGCAGCTGAATAACTGCGCCGGACCGTTTCGCCTGTACAGGTCATGCGTTTTCAGAAAGCGTTCATACCACCCCCTTTTCATCGGCTTGAGGACGAATAATCCCGTTGTCGGGTTGCGGCCATTTCTGCTGAAAACCCAGCGCTATTGCACGGCAGATCAGATGCAGAAATGCACTGTTTCCTTCCCTGAGCGCATAAACGGCCAGGTCGGCGCGGCATGCGGCCAGGGCCTGGTAATCGCCGCTTACAGCCGTGCTGATCTGGGCTGCAAAAGTGCTCGCTGTTTCCGTCCAACAGCTTTGAGGCAAAATACCCCAGGACGTTTTGTCTTTCAGGTGCACCAGGGCCGCCACAGCGGCCACGGTAAGCGGATCGCGTTCAATAGCCAGGAAATTGGCAGCAAACAGCGCCTGCTCCTCTTCGGTTAAAAAACGGCAGATGTCCCGGCATAGCCGCTTCGCATCACCACCGAAACGGCGAAGATGCGCCTCCACCGAGCACTGACCGGCCGGGACTAAACCGTTCTGCAGAACCAGTGTCTGTCTGATAGCCGTATACACGCCCCGACCGATCAACTCACCGAGCTTGGCATGTTTGCCCGCACTGGTCAGGGGCCTGCTGTCTCCCCTGACCGCTGCCATAGCAATCTGATCAGTACCGGTCCCTGTGGCCAGACCATCCGAGTAGCGTGAACCTACGCCCAACTCCTGCAGAACAGCACTTTTTGCCTCGGTCGCGGTCATGATGACGCGAACCATGGCGCCCGGAGTCAGCGGCCTGGAGATGAACAGCATGGTGTTGATGGTACCGGCCTCAGGCACAGCCGGTGCCTGTGTCAGACGCTCAAACCCCTGCTCGGTTTCCACCACTGCAGCCGGATCTCCCACCCGGCCTGCATTGCCCTCGACACCGCCGGTGCAGACCGCAATCACGTCAAGCCCCCCGAACGTCTCTTCTGCTATGGCGGCGTTACGCATATTGGCCGCAGTCCCCAAGGTGGCGCAGTGTTCGGCAGGCAGACCGTAGCGGCTGCAGACCAGCTCCCGATAACCGACCGGATCACGTGCGGCCAGGGAGGCATGGCAGTGATGCCCGCCCGCAGGTTCACAGCTCTGGTGGTTGTACAGGCAGGTGATATCATCCCGCAGGCCGCCTGCCATCCTGCACGTGGAAAGAACGGTGTGAGGAAGAAGAAAACGGGCATATAAAATTTTGTCTTCCCGGTGCAGTTCCACACCTGTATAAAAAGTGCCCAGCAGCATACATCCCCCTTTTCTGTCTTAATCCCGCGCCTGTCCCACACAGCGCAGTGCCAGCAGGAAAAAAATCATTGCCAGGGCCGCCAGCAGCCAGTAATCCGTCGGACTTTGCGTCTGATGCAAGGCTGAAGAACGGATGGCGTGGGAGGCATGGGTGAGCGGCAGCATGGAAAGGACCTTTTGTACCCAGCCGGGCAGATTGTCCAGTGGGAAAAAAGTACCGCCGAGAAAGGCCATGGGCGTGATGATAAAACTGGTGAGCAGACTCTGGTCTGCATGGGATTTAACAAGCATGGCCAGGGCCACTGCCAGACTGGCGAAGACCGTGGCGTTGAGCAGGATTGCCAGCCAGAACCAAAAACCATAGTGCAGAGACACACCGAAGCACAGACTGAGCAGGAGGATCACGATAATGGCCATCAGGGCCCGGGTGACACCGGCCAGGGTTTCGGCCGCCACATAGGCCAGGTTGCTGATGGGCGCGGCCTGAAACTCCTCAAATATTTTCCAGTAAAACCTGGCCACATTGATATCTGTGGCAATGGCAAAGGCCTGGGTCATACTGCTCATGGCCACCAGGCCGGGGATAAGAAATTCCAGATAGGACTGTCCATTCATCCGGATGATATCGCCCATGGCATAGCCAAAGGTGAGGAGATACAGAAGCGGAGTAACGGCCATGCCGGACAGCTGACGTTTGAAACGATATTTCAGAATAAGCAGTTCCCGCAGGTAGACAGCAATAAAACCATGCATCAGCGCACCTTTTTACCGGTAAGATCGAGGAAGACATCCTCCAGGTTGACCCGGCGCAGGGTCAGCTCCTGGGTCTGCAGCGTACAAAAGGCACCGGCCTCTTCCCGACTGGCGAAATAGCTGGTTGAAAGGCCGCTCTCATCCAGCTGATCAATGGCCCAGGTGCCCAGACCGGCCATCAGCCGCTCCGGTGCATCAAGGGCCACAATCTGCCCCTGGTCGAGAAAAGCGACCCGGTCAGCCAGAAACTCCGCCTCTTCAATGTAATGAGTGGTGAGAAACAGCGTGGCACCCTGCTGCCGCGTCCGCTTGAGCAAAGCCCAGATACGACGACGGATAGCGGCATCCAGCCCCACTGTGGGTTCATCCAGAAAGAGAATGGGCGGCCGGTGCAAAAGAGCCCGGGCGATCATCACCCGGCGCTTCAGACCGCCGGAAAGCGTTTTGACAAGACTCTCGGCACGGTCACTCATCTCCACAAAGGCGAGCAACTCCTCGATCCGTTCCCTGCGCTCTCGGGCAGGCATGGCAAAAAGCCGACCATGAATATCCAGGTTCTCGCGTACAGTCAGCTCGTTATCCAGATTGGTCTGCTGCGCCACCAGACCGCACTGTCGTTTTGCAGCCACCGGTTCCCGACGGATATCATACCCGTTGAGTCTGGCGCTGCCGCCGTCCGGTCGGGTCAACCCGGTGAGCATGCGGATGGTTGTGCTCTTGCCGGCGCCATTGGGTCCAAGAAAGGCAAAGAGCTCGCCTGCGGCAACACGGAGGTCGAGGCCATCCACCGCCCGCACGGTGCCGTAGGATTTTTGCAGTTGGTCGATTTCGATCATGGCTCCTCCTCCAGGGACTGGTACCTATGAGCAATCACCGGTGCGCCTAAAACCGGAACGCCATTCCTACTTCAAACGACTGTCCCTGTCGTGGGTAGTAGTCGTTGGCAAACAGGCCGTTACGGGCGATTTCATCTGCGGTCGTGTTGAGCTGGCCGTTGGAGTTGTATACTGCTTCGATTTTCTCATCAAAGATGTTGTTGGCCAGAAACCACAGCGACCAGCTCTCCCGCTCGTAGCGGAGGCCCAGGTCCACGGTCTTGCGCTGGCCGTACTCGATGCGGTTGAGGTAGTCGGCATAATAAGAGCCGGTGACATTGAGGTCCACGTTGCAGCGGAGGTGTTCCATGGGGAAGAGGTCGATGCCGACGGTATACTTGTACTTGGGCACGCGGTTGAGCTGGTAGCCATCCAGATCCCGGAAGTCCAGACTGGTCGGCGTGTCCCAGGTATAGACCCGCTCCCGGCCACTGGTCCACTCGGCCTTCATATAGCTGCCCGAGAGTCTGTACCCCAGGATATCGGTGAGCAGGCCATCCATCTCCAGCTCAATACCCTTGTGCTCGGAGTCGCCGGTGTTCTTGTAGCCGGAGTAGGCCTGGCTGGAATCGTAAAACAAAGCAAACTTATCCTTGTACTCGGTGTAGAACAGGGAGGCATTGAGATTGGCCCATTTGGCGAATCGCTGTTTATGGCCGATTTCATAGGTCAGGCTCTCCTCCGGCTTAAGATTTTCAGGCAGGTTTTCCGGATTCATGTACGACATGGCGGCATCGTAGTACGAGGGAGCCGGATACCAGTAGGAGGTACCCACCGCGACATAGGTAGTGGCGGCGTCATGCCAGTGATAGGCCGGGGCAACAGACCAGGGGTACTTATCGAGCGAAAGGTCGACCCGGTCGCCGTTGTTGTTCGCCACCTTGTAGCGGACCTCGTCACGGCGGATGCCTAGGTTAAGCTCGACGTGCTCACCAAAAAGAAACTGGTTCTGGAAAAAGAGGCCGTACTTCTTCTGGTCAAAGTCTATGTCCGCCTTACGCTTACCGCTGACATGACTCGCACTGTTGGGGTTGAGCATGTAGGTACGGGTGTTGTCAAGGGTGGTCAGCTCCATGTCGGCACCCAGGGTGGGCGTGTAGCTGATGGTGCTGTTGCCCAGGTGCAGGCCGCCGGAAAGATTTACTTTATACCGGTCCTGGTTACGGTCATTACTGTACACATTGTTCGGACTTGAATAGATCTGGTAGCGGGCATCATGCGTTTCATCAAAATGGGTGAAGGCGGCCAGGGCATTGATAAAGCTGTCGGCATCCTTACGCTGGTAATCCAGGGCGGTACTGATGGATTGCTGTTCATTCTCATTGTAGGATGTCAGGGCTGCTCCCGGCGCTGTCCGGAATTCGTCGGCCCGGCGATCCGCATCCAGGGCATAGCGGTTCTTACCCCGGACGGTTTCGTAGGTGTTGTCCGTATAGCCGAGATTGAGACCCAGGCGGCTGTGGTCGTCAATACTGTAACCTGTCTTCAGATGCAGATTGCCACGGGTCTGATCGTCATGAACATAGCCGTCGGTGCTGATGAACGAGCCGTTGGCAAAATAATCCCAGGCTCCCTGGCCACCGCTGACGGTGGCCGTGGTGTTGATGGTGTTCCAGGAACCGTAGGAAGCTCCGATTTCAGCTTTGATCGGCTGATCTTTTTTACCGGATTTGGTGATGATGTTGATGACCCCACGGGCTGAGTCCGAACCAAAGACCGTGGTGCCCGGGGAACGCAGCACCTCGATGCGCTCAATGTTCGACACCGGAATGGTCTCGTAGTTGCTGCCACCGGCCATACCCTGCTCCTGCGGTACGCCGTCCACAAGCACCAACGGCCCACCGGAAAGTGATGAGCGCGTGCCCCGGATGCTCAGATCGTGTCTGGAGGCACCATCGTCATAGACCCCGGGCACCCGAATCAGGGCATCACCAACGTTTTTCACGCCCATGGTTTCCAGGTCCCGGGCCGTAAGCACTGAGATGGAGGCAGGGGTGTCCACCATTTTCACATCCCGGGTGGCTGCAACCACCATATCGTCCAATTTGACCTCTCCCTGGGCTGCAGTCTCTGCCGCCTTCACACTCCCCGGCCCCAACAGGGCCGGCACCCAAAAGGCTATGCCCGCACACAGGATTCGCACACCACGTTCCATGACTTTCCCTTCCCTCCAGATAAAAAGTAAACAAATTCCGTAAAATAAAGGCTTACGAGCGCCCATTGAACGCAGATCCAGTGCGCAGGGCCTGGACATTGTCAGCGATCTCCATCAGCGGTTGACGACGCACCCGATGGGGCAGCACCAGCTCCGCGGCCTGTTGCACATCAGTATCACCGGCCTGTGTGCGACCATCCAAGGCTGCCAGAGTCTTGGCACACTTGAGCATGATGATATCGCCGCGGTGACCATCCACGCCCACCTCCAGACAGGTGCGGGCAATGCTGAACAGCAGTTTCCGGGGAGCCTCCACCTGCGGATAGAGGGCCCGCGCCGCCTCGATCCGCTGCGCCAGCTGCTCTGACTCCCCTTGCCAGGTGCGCATAAAGGCCTCGGCATCTGCATCAAAGGCGGCCCGACGCTCAATAATCGCCACCCGGTCTTCGACCTGTGTCAACCCCTCAATGGTGACACAGAGGCCAAAACGATCGAGCAGCTGCGGCCGCAGCTCGCCCTCTTCGGGGTTCATGGTGCCCACCAGGGTGAAACGAGCCGGATGCGAAAAGGAGATCCCCTCACGTTCAATGGTGTTCACCCCCATGGCAGCGGAATCAAGGAGCACATCCACCACATGGTCATCCAGCAGGTTGACCTCGTCCACATAGAGGATATTACGGTGCGCCTGGGCAAGAATACCCGGCTCAACCCGTTTCTCTCCGGCCTTGAGCGCCTGCTCCAGATCAAGGGTGCCCACCACCCGGTCCTCTGTCGCACCCACGGGCAACTCCACGACCCGCACCTTGCGCTGCACAACGGCAGGCAGCGGCTCATCCGCAGGATGACCGGTCACCTGCCGGAGCTCGCGCCAGATGGCGACCTCCTCTATCGGGTCAAGCTGATAGGGATCGTCCGCAAAGACAGGCAGCTCCGGAAGGATATCGGCCAGAGCCCGAACCGCGGTGGATTTGGCTGTTCCCTTTTCGCCGCGAATCAGCACCCCGGACAGACCGGGATTGATCACATTGAGGATCAGGGCAAGTTGCATTTGTTCCTGGCCGACCAGGGCGGTAAAGGGATAGAGAGGGCTTTTTTTCATAGGGTGTATTCCTGAACGATGTTGACCAGTGCCTCAGCCTTGAGGTCGTCGATTTTGACGTACTGCGCCTGCATGGCTGCAGCAAGTTTGCGTGCCAGACCAAAAGTAATCAGGCCCGGTTCTTCGGTATCCACCACGATAAAGGTGGCGGGACTACGGTGGGCAAGTGTTGCACCCAGTAGTAAAGCCTCATCAAGTGGGGCCCGTTCGCCCAGAGCGACATTGGCCTTACCGTCACTGAGCAGGATGACAATGGGCTGTGCACCGGGATTTTTAATGAGATGGTTATGCAGCTCCTGATGGCAGCGGGAAAAGGCCGCGGAAAGCGGAGTGCGGCCGCCCACGGGCATGTCTGCCAGCAACTTGGCGGCCAGATCCACCGAGGTGGTGGGCGGCAGGTTAAGGATAGCCTCGGTTTTTCGGAAGCTGATCATGGCCACACGATCGCGTTTACGATAGGCATCAAGCAACAAAGACATGATCGCGCCTTTGGAAGCGGCCATCCGCCCGCGCGCCCCCATGGATCCGCTGGCGTCGACCACAAAGAGCAGGAGGTTGCCGATACGTTTTTCACGGATCTTGCCACGCAGATCATCCCGGACGAGCTGCACCGCCAGGCTGCTGTCCCCTCCGCACTTCCGGCGACGACTGAGCTGGTGCGGTGCCGCGGCGCGCAGAGTGGCGTCTAAAGCCAGGTCATGGTTGAAACGGCAACTGCTCTTGACATACCGTCCTTTCTTCTGGGCGATACGGCTGCGGGAACGGCGACCGGACCCGCGACGCAGCAACCGGTCCTTGCGCGCGCTGAACCGCCTGACAGCAAAGGTTGCGCCGATGCTGAATACCTGCTCCGCCTGCTCCTGCTGCCGATCCTGCGTGAGCGGTGCAGACCGGCTGTCGTGTTGATCCCCCTGCTCCGGGCCGGCGGACTCCGTCGACGTCTGCTCCGGTGCTCCTGAGCCGCTGTTCCCCTCCTGCCTGTTATTCTGCTCTGCATCGGCCTCAGCCGGGTTCTTTTCCTGCTCATCCTGCCTGTCGTCCTCTTCATGCTGAGGCTCCGGAGCCGGAGGAGGAGAAGGAGGCTGGGCCTCTCGTCGCCGATGCAGCAGGACCAGGGGGGCAAGCCTCTGGATATCGGCAATGTTCACCCTGGTTCGCCCCTGTAACGCTGCCAGAGCGCAGGCGCCCTGTTCCAGCACGAGATCGGCACGGTGACCGGCAACATTGTTTTCTCTGCACAGTTCACCGATAAAGCGACGCAGAGACCCCGCTATACGCACAGCAGGCAACAGTTCCCGACCACGCAGAATCTGACCGGCCAGCACCTCGTTTTCCTGCTGATACTGCGCGATAAAGGCCCGGGGATCGGCATCAAAAGCCTCGCGCAATTCCAGAAGCCGCACCCGCTGCTCAAGCTCCATCTCTCCCCGCACATCCACACACAGGCCGAAACGATCGAGGAGCTGCGGTCGCAGTTCACCTTCTTCGGGATTCATGGTGCCCACTAAAGTAAAACGGGCCGGATGGATAAAGGAAACACCCTCCCGCTCCACGCGATTTTCTCCGCTCACCGCTGCATCCAGAACAAGATCCACCAGATGATCGTCCAGCAGATTCACCTCATCCACATACAAAAGCCCCCGGTGGGCACCGGCCAGCAGACCGGGAGCGAACACCACCCGTCCCTCCTGCAGTGAACGTGGAAAATCGATACCCCCGGCCAGCCGGTCCTCGGTGGCGTTCAGTGGTAGATCAATAAAAGCGGCGCGCCGTTGCTGCAGGGGCAGTCTGTCTTGCCCCCCGGTTTTTGCAGCACAGTGTGGGCAGAAGGGCTGTTCCTCCGGGGCACAGTAAAAGGGACAGCCTGCCGTCACTGTGATCTCCGGCAGCAGTGCGGCCAGGCCGCGCGCCATGGTTGACTTGGCCGTGCCCTTTTCCCCCCGGATGAGCACGCCGCTGACATGCGGGTTCACCGCTGCCAGCAACAGTCCTAAACGCAGGCTTTCCTGACCGATCACTGCAGAAAACGGATAACCGTGGTAACTGAATCCCTGCATGCTCACCACCTGTAACGCAGCCCGGCCAGCCAGGTGCGCGGCGGCCCCAGAAGACCATCCGCATAGTACCAGGTGGTATTGGCCAGGTTGTTGATTTCAGCAAAAACAGCAAATGTGCCCAGATCGTATTCCGTCCGCAGATCAAAGGTGGTATATCCGGCCACCTCACTGCTGTTGTCGCGGTTGCGATACACCTTTGAACTGTACTTTCCGGAAAAAACCAGGAGCAGATCGTCTGTTGTCTGCCAGGACAGCTCCCCTCGCACCACATGATCGGCTTTACCCGGCACCTTGAATCCGCTGTCATCGTCCCCGGCATCGAGATAGGTGTAGGTAGCCCTGACAGTGAGTACCTTTGCAGGTTGCCAGGTGATGCCGCAATCCCCGCCCCGGTAGCTGACCGTCCCCAGATTGATGTACTGGCCCATGCCTTCGCTATTGGTCAGGTAAGTGATACGGTCTTTGATCTGGTTATCAAAAACCGATGCTCTCAGGGAAAGCGTTGCCCAGGGGGTAAACGTCATGGCGACAAGCCGGTTGTCGGCAATCTCTCTGCCCGCATCCGGATTGGGCAGCGTGGAGCTGGTATGGGCGTAGCGCTGTTTGAGCGAGGGGATATTATCGGCCCGGTTATAGCCTGCACTCAGTGACCATAGAGATGTGAGGTATTCGATTTTCAATTCCGGGTTGATCCCGGAACCAAAGGCGCTGTACCGGTTGGCGCGGGCACCTGCAATCAGACTCCAGGGCGAGGCATCGGACCGCAGCGACTGGCTGAAAAAAAGTGCACCGCTTTCCTCCCGCTGTTTGGCAAAATCAGAGCCGCTGCCCCTGTTCAACCGGTAACTTATGCCTGTGGTGAGCTCTCCCCAGGAACCGGTCTGCAGGCTGTAGCCGGCATCGTTGCCGAATTCATCCACCTCTAAGTCCTGGGCAAGCCGCCTGGAAACATCCCGGTGGCGCTCTTCACCGGCAGTGAAGAAGGTGGAGAGCGTCGCATCTCCATGGAGGATACGCACGGCCAGCAGGTTGGTTTCACTTTTCTTGCGGGAATGGGGTGTGGGGTATTCGGGCAAACCAAAGAGTCCCTTGTCTTCGTGCAGATAATCCGCATGCAGAGTAATCTGATGGCGGTCATCACGGCCATAACTCACACCAATGCCGCCACGCCGTTTTTCAGCATCACCGTTCGCCACATAGCCCTCTGTGTTTTTGCTCAGAACACTCAACTCCGCACCCCACAGACCGGCCCGGGTTTGGGCAAGCAGTTCGGCAGAAGCGGTATCTTCACTGCCGCCATAGGTTTTGACCTGACCGCTGAAGGTGTTCCCACGGCTGGTTTCGATCAAAATAATACCGCCACCGGCATCCTGACCGTAGCGGATCCCTCCTCTGCCGGGAAAAATTTCAATGCGCTCAACGCTCTCCAAATTGACCACGCTCCAGTTGATCGCTCCATAACTGGACGTGGGATCGTTGATCGGCCTGCCGTCCATCAGCACCTTCACCTTGGTGGAACCATGGATGCTGACTGAAGCATCACCCGCACTGATGCCCGGTGCCTGGTTGAGGATGTCGGTTATGCGGTTTGCCTTCATGCGGGTAATGTCAGCGCGGGTGAAGAGAACAGCGCCGCCCTTTGCCTGGCCGGGGCGAACCGGAACCAGCAGGGCCAGGCAGAACAGAGCGGTTGCACAGATAAAAGATGCAGACAGGTACATCTATTCGCTCCACTCCTCTAGTTCTCCTTCAGTTTCCAGATAGGCGTTTTTCAGCTGTTCCTCCATTTCCGGTTCCGCCTGCCACATGCCCCGGCTGATCGCCTCCAGCAGCTTGTCGGTGATATTGTGAAGCGCATGCGGGTTCACCTCGTGCATCCATTCCCGCATGGCCGGATCAAGGGCATAGCTCTCGGCAATGCGCGCGTACATCCAGTCATCAACCACCTCGGCAGTCGCGTCCCACCCCAGAACAATATCCATCACATGGGAGATATCGCCCGCGCCCTTGTAGCCGTGACGCTTCATGCCCTCCAGCCATTTGGGGTTGATCAGCCGTGAGCGCAGCACATGTTTGGCCTCCTCCTGGGTCGTGCGCATCTTCACCCGCTTCGGGTCAGAGCTGTCGCCCATGAGTGCAAAAGGCAGGTGACCCCGCACTGTTTTCACCGCCACGATCATGCCGCCGTAGTAGTTATAGTAATCGGTGCAGGACATCATATCGTACTCGCGCGAGTCTTCATTCTTGACCGTGACATCCATGCGGGAGAGCTGACGTCGGTAGGCCGTTGGGCGCTGTTTGCCGTAACTGCCCTGGCCGTAAGCGTGGGAGGAGTAGCGGATATAGTTGTTGCCCAGATCCTCCTGGGTTTGCCAGTTTTTGGATTCCACCAGTTCAGAGACTCCGGCGCCATAGGTACCCGGCGGACAACCGAAGACCCGGAAGGTGGCTTCGCGAAAGGCCTCTTCCTCGCTGAGACCTTCCTGCCGGTATTCGGCCATGTCGCGCAGTACGTTGCGCCGCAGAAAATTCATCTCCGCCTTTTCCTCCAGCGCAGCCACCATGCGGGCGGCATCATCGATGAGTTCCACCAGGTTGGGAAAACTGTCGCGGAAAAATCCCGAAATACGGGGAACCACATCCAAACGCGGCCGGCCCAGCTCAGAGACCGGAATCACCTCCAGGCCGCACACCTTACCGCTGCCCTGCTGCCATACGGGCTTAAGCCCCATGAGGTAAAGGATCTCCGCAATATCATCACCTTTGGTGCGCATGGTCACCGTACCATAGACCAGGATACCGACGGCGTCCGGGTATGAGCCGGTTTCCTCCAGATAGCGGGCAATCAGAGCATCGCCCAGGCGCACCCCTGTTTCCCAGGCCGCGGGGCTGGGAATTTTGTTGGGATCAACCGAATAAAAGTTGCGCCCGGTGGGCAGGATATCCGCCTGCCCCCGGCTGGGCGCGCCCGATGGTCCCGGCCGAACAAAGCCGCCGGTAAGCGCTGTCAGGGTTGCATCCAGTTCCTCTCGACAGCTGCGGACAGCAGGGACCAGCCGGCCGGCGATATAGCTGAGCACTTCCACGGCAGCAGGCCGCGACGCAGCCGGTACAGCCGACGCCACCTCTGCGGCGGCTTCCGGATCATACCCCTTCTCTGCAAGGCGCTGCACAAGGGTGAGAGCCTGTTGATGCGCCTGTCTGAGCAGTTCCGCGCCGCTCCTGTTGCCGAAACGCTCCTGCCGTCTGCCGCGATGTTCCAGCACATCGTCGTAGTCATATCCCATGGCCGCAATCAACGTCTCCCGCAGAGAAGGCACCTCTCCGTTCGGCAACCGGGTAAGCTGGGTGACAAACTCGTTCAGCCGTTCGCCCTCCGGCGGCAGCCCCAGGGTATGCAGACCGTCATTGATCATGGTGTCGCCGATCTCTTCGACATAGGCATGCAGCGTATCGAGAAAGGCGCTGAAATCGGCCATTGCCGTGGCCTCGTCCAGACCCAGATCCTTATCCAGATCCGCCGCACATACCGCCTGCCACAGCATCGGCCTCAGAATAGGCAGTTTGCCGGGATCTTCACCCTGTGCAACCATGTACTCATCCACCAGGCCCTGCACTTTGGCCAGATCATCGTACAGATCCGCATTGGTAAAGGCCGGAGTAAGGTGATCGATTATGCAGCAGTAGGAACGGCGCTTGGCCTGGGTGCCTTCGCCCGGATCGTTGATGATGTAAGGGTAGATATTGGGTAACTCCATGATGGCCAGGTCCGGATAACACTCACCGGAAAGCCCTAACGCCTTGCCGGGCAGCCACTCCAGCGAACCGTGTTTGCCCACATGAATAACAGCATGGGCCTGGAAGACATCGCGGATATAGCGGTACTGTGCCAAATAGTGATGCGGCGACGACAGGTACATATCGTGCAACACCTTATCGATCTGCTCCAGATAGCCCCGCGGCGGTTGAATGGTGAGAAAGACATTGCCGTTGTGCACACCGGCAAACAGCAGGCGTCCCTCATGCACAAACAGTTCACCCGGCATTTTCCCCCAGTCGTCATGCATCTTTTCCCGGATGGATTGCGGCAGTTCATCGTGCCAGGGTTGGTAGTGCTCCGGCCCGGCCTGGGCTTCGGAACGGGCAGCCATCCGGTCGGGGGTGAGCCAGCTTTGATCGCAGGTCATCTTGTCACGCAGGGTATGGGCCAGGCTGTCATCATCGCCGAATTCTTTTTCAATCCGATAGCCCTGTTCACGCATGACGGCCAGCAGCCGGTTGACACTGGCAAAGGAGTCCAGCCCGGCGGCACAGCCGATGCGGTCGTTTCTGGGCGGATAGTGATGAAAGACGATCGCCACACGTCGCTCGGCCACCGGTGTCCGACTGAGCCTCGCCCAGTTCATCGCCAGCCGTATCAGTTTATCCACCCGCTCCGGTATGGGCCTGTACTTTGCCAGAAGCGCCCCGGTGACCGGATCTGTTTCCTCCTGCTCGCGGGTGGCAACAGGCACGGTAATCAAGGCGCCGTCAAATTCCGGCTGCGCCACCGCATAGGAGACATCCATGGCAGGCAGTCCCTGCATGCTCTCCAGCCACTGCTCATACGGTGCGGAACAGCACAACGCCTGGATGAACGGAACATTGAGACCAGGCAGCAGTTCTTTGAAATCCGGTGCAACCAGGGTGAGAGAAAAGAGGAGCGGATTCAGCAGCGCCTGAATGCGCGGTGAGCCGTCCTCATTTTTGAAATAGTATGCACAGACCCCGTCCGCAGCCCGATTCTGACGAACGGCATCTTTATAGCGCAGATGAAAGACCGGGATGACGTTGGCGCCGTGCGCCTCCAGAGAACGGATAAGGGCATCAATAAAGGCAAGGTTGTTGTTGATCCAGTAGATCTGATAGAACCAGAGCCCGATCGTTGGCTTGGCCGGATCCACCCTGTCGGCCAGGTACTCTTCCAGCGAGGGTGTTGTACTGTAGTCGGGATGGTAAATGCCGTCATTCGGCAAGGGCTGCGGCGGCGGGCAGAAGAGCGCTGTCTGCTGCACATGGTTGCAGAGGAAGACCAGCAGACTCTGGAAGTTGCGCGCCCCGCCCATAAGCAGGTAACTGTGCACTTCATCCCAGAGCGGTGTGCCGAAGGCCGTGGAAAATTCCCGCGCCGCCTCGATGCTGTCCTCATCACCGCCTGATGGCTGCACATGGATAAGGGGCCGGCTGTCTGCATCCGTCTGCTGCAGAGCCTGCTCAAAGTGCTCAAAGGCAGGGAAGGATCTCTTCCCGCCGTGCAATGAGATAATACAGACATCCGCCTGCAACGCCTCGCGAACAAAAGCCTGACAGCGGGCCTCATCAAAGAGCTGGGTCTGGGTGCGGGCATGGACGCGCAGTTTTGCATGCTGATCGAGAAACAGCTGCACCCCGGCGCTGAGAGATGGAATCTCCGAGGCAGTGGCGGAAAAATAGACAAGACGAAGGGGTGGCATCAGGCGTGTTCCTCCTGTTGCATGGCGTTGGTGAGAACCGTGCTGTCCAGAAGATGCAGAAACTGATCCGCATCGCGGCACGGGTAAAGGTGTGCGCTGCCTGCTCCAGACAGAAGAGCAGCACCATTCTCCCGCAGACTGAGCACGGTTTTTCCCTGGGCAAGCGCTGTGGTCAACAGCTCCACATTGCCTTGGTTGGCCGGCCCGACAGCAAAGCCCGTATCCACCACCAGATCACAGGTTGCGAGCAAACGCCGCGCCTGATCCAGGCCGGCCCCGTTGACCGGCTCCATCGGCTCCACGCTTATGCAGTCGGCGCCCAGAGCTCGTGCCACATGAAAATCCAGATCATGTTGTTGCAGTACCCCTGTGGCAATGGCAAAACCTTTCTTGGTCAGCATGCGGTACACCGCGGCCGCGCTTCCCATCCCTCCGACCACAAAGACTCTGCCGGCTGTCACCGAACCGCGAATCTCCAGTCCACCCAGAGCGCTGTCGAACACAGCCTGGTCAAAATCATACAGTTCAGCCACAGAACCGGCGGTGAGGATGCTTTCCGGTGATCCCCAGGCCATCATGCCGCTGTTTTTGATGAACGCCACCCGGTCACTGATTTTGGCGGCAACATCCACATCGTGCAGCGAGGCAACCACCGTAATGCCCTGATGGCGGCAGAGATCGCGCAGGATGGTCATCACCTCGATACGGTGCCTGAGATCAAGATGGACAGTGGGTTCATCCAGCAGGAGGAGCTGCGGTTCCTGGGCAAGAGCGCGGGCGATGAGCACCTTCTGCCGCTCACCGTCGCTCAGGTCGCTGAACTGGCGTTGCCGCAGATATCCGGCGCGCACATCATCCAGGGCGCCATGAATACGTGCCCTGTCCTCCGGGCGCAGACGCCCCAGGTAGTCGGTATGGGGATAACGGCCCAGAGCAACGAACTCCTCCACGGTCAACAGTGGAGGGGTGATCTTGTCGGTCAGCACCACCGCCATGATGCGGGCCAACTCAAGAGCACTCAGCTTTTCCAGAGGCCTGCCCCGCACCTGGATAGCACCGGACACAGGGGGAAGGTGTCGGGAAAGGGTGCGGAGCAGGGTGGTTTTACCGGCCCCGTTCGGACCGAGCAGGCTGATAAACTGACCGCGTTCATAGGCAAAGTTGAGACCGCGCAGCACCGGAGTATTTTTGTAGCCCACACTGAGCTCACGTACCTCCAGCACAGGGTTGTCTGCAGGATGATTCATAGCTTAACCCGCCGTTTCAGCAGCAAGAAGATGACAATGGGCGCACCAAAAAAAGCGGTGATCGCCGAGAGCGGCAACTCTACCGGTGCCATGACGGAGCGGGCGATGAGGTCACACAGACTGGTGACCACCGCTCCCATCAGGCATGCGCCGGGAATGAGAATACGGTTGTCCGAGGTGCCGAAGCTGAGCCGGGCCATGTGCGGTACCGCCATCCCGATAAAGGCGACCGGCCCGGCCATGGAGGTGATCATCCCGGCCAGTGCGCAGGAGCAGAGCAGAATGAGCAGGCGGAAGCGGCGGATATTCACGCCCAGGGAGGCGGCGTACTCTTCTCCCAGCAAAAAAGCGTTGAGCGGTTTACTGAGGCAGTAGAGCAGCACGATGATCAGACCTCCGCCCAACAGAAGCAGCGTGATCTCATTCCACTTGAAACCGGAAAAACTGCCGAGCTGCCAGAGGACAAAGCCCTTGATCTTTTCTTTTTCAGCCAGGGCGGTGAGGATGGCGGACACCGCTCCGCAGAGGTATCCCATCATCAGGCCGACAATGAGTAACGTTGCCCCGCCGCCGACACGATTGGCCACGGCAAGCACGATCAGCATGACCACATACGCACCGATAAAGGCGGCAAGCGTATTCAAATACGGGCTGAGCATGGTCAGACCGGCGCTCACCGTGGTGAGCATGACAAAAGAGACCATCAGGGTCGCACCGGAAGAGATGCCCAGAATATAGGGCCCCACAATGGGGTTGCGAAAATAGATCTGCAGCAGCAGGCCGGAGGCCGCCAGATAGGCACCGCCAAAGACAGCGGCAATGGCCCTGGGGATACGGATATTCCAGATGATCGCACTTGCGGTGGACGTATCAAACGGAGCCCGGAGCACCGCAAGTATTTCCGAAAATGAATACTGTACCGAGCCGATGGCCACGTTGAGCAGCAGCAGCAGGACTGTTGCACAGATCAGCAGACAGAAGACCAGCAGAGGACGACGCGACAAAAAGGTTCCCTGCATCGGGGCTATACTTAAATCAGCAGTACTGCTCATGACCGGGTATCCTTGTCGTGCGCTGTATCCCTGTCCGGCAGCTCGTCAAAATACTTCAGCATATAGCCGGGATAGAGATCCGGATGGATAATGGCACTGATTTCAGTGAGGATCTCATCAAGTTTATCCATGGACTGGATGTAGCAGGGTTGCGGTGCAAAGACCCTGCCGCTGCGCAGCGGGGCAATGTCTTTAATGAGCGGATTCAGGCGGGCAATGGCCTCCTTTGAGCTGGCCCCTGACTCCCGGGAGCGGTACGTAAAAAAGATATCCGCTGTTTCACCGGAATACAGGAAACGCTCGACACTGATCTCAATGCACGAGGTACCAAACACATCCTCAAACTGATAGCTGCTCTGTGCGAGCCCCACCAGTTCGCCGACCCAGGCATTCCCCGGTTCGACCATGACGCGCTTTTCGTAAATATCTCCCCACATGACCTTGGGCTGCTCGCCTGCACCAGCGGTACGGGCGCGGATGTCCCGCAGGGCGGCGTCAATCCGGGCAAAATAGGCATCCGCCTCTTTTTCCCGACCAAAGAATGGTGCCAGAAACTGCACATAGCGCATGCGGGCGCTCAGGCAGGTTGCCTGCGGCGTGCTGGTGATAACCGCCGGGATATGCAGGTCATCCAGAAGGGGCAGAGAGGACGGATCCCAGGTGAGTACCAGATCCGGTTCCATCTGCTTGAGCCGTTCAAAATCAATACTGGAGGCATCACCGAGATAGGCTGTGCGGCCTTCCCGCATCCCCCGGGCCACATCCGCACTGCAGCGGGCCCATTCTTTTTCCGGCACCGTCACCCCAACCAGCACCTCGTCCAACACGCCCAGCATCCGCAGGGCAGCCACATCGAAATACCCGTAGGCTGCCACCCGCTTAACCGGCGTGCGTACCACATGCCTGGGGTCGCAATCATCGGGAACAGGGGCTCCGCGTGGAATCAGGATCAAGGTGCGACCTGCACCATCGCGCACCTCGGTGCGGTTCGCGGAAATGCGATGCACTGCAAACTCACCGATCTGCAGAAAGGCCGGGCGGGCTTCGCCACCTGATCGATCTTCTTTGTCGCTGTCCTGGGAAGCCTCCTGCCGGCAGCCTGATAACAAAAACACCAGCAGCACTATCCCGACCAATAGAATTTCAGCAGTACTTCTCACAGACACGCCTCTCATTGCCGCACCTCCCGGTACATCCGCCAATCCAGCATATACAGACCAAGTCCAAGACAAAACATACCAATACCCGTCAGATATAAAACGACCCCGGGATCCTTGCGGATATGCAGATCGATCCTCTTGTTCAAGCGCATACCACCCGGCTTTTTAGGGGCAAAGTCACTTAGATGGATGCTGTAGCCGTTCAGCCGTACCGGCTGATTGAACCCCAGGATGGCCTCGCGCTGCCTGCCTTTGGCAGAGAGCATCATGGCCGCCTCGGGCCGGATAACTTCCCCTTGAAAGACCTTCAACCGGCTTCCCTGATAGACCTCATGCCTGAATTCGACAAAGGTGATGACACCGGCGTCTCCCGGCAGAGTATACGATCTGCCGGGCAGGAGCACCGTGCCCACCACCACTTCGGTGTAGAGGTAGCTGGCCAGATACCCCAAAAGGATCACCAGCACGGCGGCATGCATGACATGCGGCCCCAGCTTGACGGCCAGTCGCACAACAGACAGCGAAGAGCGCGCCGCGAGCACATGCCGCACCCGCTCCAGGGTACAGCTCGCCGTGTTCAGGGCCAAAAGTGCCAGCAACACCAGAAGAGCAAAAAACCAGCCCGTGTAGGTGAGGTTGTGGCGACCGTAGGTCTGCATCCAGGCAAAGAGCCCCAGATCATTGAGTGGTATAAAAAGTGCGGTGCGCCACCGGATGGCGGCATAGCCCCAAACCACATCGGCCGCCAGGAGCAGGCAGAGAAGAATGGTCAGATTCATCGAACCCAGGGCTTTCCAGAAACGGGCTAAAATACGCATACAGTTCACCAGGGTGGGCGGAACGGACCAAAATCAGCCAGCAGACTGAGCACTATCGCAGCAAAGCCGCCCATCGCGAAGAACAGAGCACGTGCGCGCAGTCCCCAGGCCCGTGAAAAGTGCAGATGCAACAGGGTGATGTAGAGAAACCAGGCCGCCATCATCAGTAAAATGGCGGGATCGTCCCAAACAACCGGCGTTCCCCAGCCCAGATACGACCACATCTCGCCGCTGAACATGGAAAGCGTCCAGAAGACAACCCCCCAGGCCGCCCAGGACAGTGCCCGTCGCATGCAGACACTGCGTTCTTCAGCAGATGATCGGATAAAAAATACAGTGCTCCAGGCAATGCTGAGCAGAAAACAGGCCCGGCCGACGGTGCCCGCAAAAAGCATGGCATGGGCAAAGATGCTGTCTGAGCGGAGAAAGGAGAGATAGAAGTCTTTGGGAAAGAGCTGTGCGGCCAGCAGACAGACGAACATGAACAGCAGAGCCAGTTGCCGGACCTGTCGCTCACGAGTGTCCGGCGGTGCCTGCACCGACGAGCGTACCATCACTAGGCATGCCAGCACAGCAGGTGTCAGTACCGGGGCCAGATGCATGGGTAACATCGGCCAGGCCTGGCTATACCGATACGCCACTGCCAGGCAGTTGACAACAAGCCCTGCACCGAGCACCGGCAACAGCAAACGGCGCGAAACAATGCGCAGCACAACCAGCGCCGCGGCATAGAGGGCAAGCGCCCAGTACAGGGAGACAGGCGCGATGGTCATGACAGTTTCCGATACGGTTGAACTGGATTAAGAGGCTTCACCACTGCCTGCAGCGTTGTGCCGCCGCCGGCAGTATCAGGAGGGCAACCGTGGCGGCAGCTCAGGTTGACGCCACTGCCATCAAAAGTGCTGCACTCAAGACGATCATACAGCCGGTACAGACGTTCTCTGCACCTTGCGGTGCATACCGACAAGGAAAACGGAAAAAAGAACCAAAGACAGATGACCGGCAATGCTGCCCGGAAAGGGAGGCAAAAAGATACAGAGAGAGCGGTATGCTGCGTGCTGAGAGCTGTCAGACTCGGCATGGGGTTCCTCGCACCGGAAAGGTGAACGAAAACCGCAGGATGAGTCGTGCCAGAGCTGTAAACAAAAAATCCCGGATCGAAAAAACCATTCGATCCGGGATTACCCTTTTTATCCACAGAATGTATGCTGGACACGTCCGCCGTCCACGCGGTCGCTTCCTTACTGTTCAGGCAGGTCTTCTGACTTTCGGATCAACCTACTGACTGCGCCTTCCCAACCTGTCGGTCAGTGACATCGTGCAGTGTTCGTCCCCGAATACAGCGGCGGGCCCGTCCTCGATTCACACGAGGTTCCCTTTTATACTCCTGCGAGTACCTGAACTGCCGGGAAACTACCAGCGTGCATACTAAAAGTCAAGAAGAAATTTTCCAGCCGGACATCAACGTCGGCCCCTGCCCTTACATAACCGCACCTGCTGCGTTGCTATACAATCCTGAATAATGGCAGGCATGCAAAAAACCACAGATGACGTCCGGACAAAGTATAGTGACCGCTGATTACGAAAAGGATCCAGGCCAGGTAAGACCTGTCAGACCATGCTCCATCAGCAGCGACCGTATCTTCTCGGGTCGTAACCAACGGCGTGCCTGGGGTAAAAACAGTGTCGAAGTTCGCAACTGCCTGCATTTTCCCTTTTGCATCACGTCTTTGGATTGATGACAGTGCTGCCCTGCGAGCCACTCAGCCGGTCATAAACCTGGCTGCCCAGCCATTTGGAGACCACATCCTGGAGTTCCGGTTTGCTCATGTAGTCGGTAAACAGCTCCTCGTTGAGTTCCATACGCTCGATGAACAGCGATTCCAGCACCTGACGAAAGACCAGTTGAAACTTGTCAAGGGAGTTCACTTCGGCTGCCTGGCGCAAGGATTCGTTCCGGCTGGCGGCCTCGGCGATCTGATCAAAGAAAAGCTGATCCGCTTCACTCAACTCAGCGCCGAAACGTTCGTTGATGATATCTATAAGGCGGGAGAGCGTTACGTACTGCTCATGATTTTCCGCAGTGCCAACCTCGCGCGGTCCGTCGAGCGGCCTGGCATACCCCTCAGCCAGGTTGATCGAGCCTTCGCTGATCTTCTGCAGCCGATAGTAGTCAAGCTCAACTTCCTCATCAAAATGGTATCCTGGTCCGGTCTTGCGTCTGGGTAGTTTCAAGACCAGGTAGCGCAGATACGTATAGAGCTTTTCCAGATCACTGTCCTGATAGGGGATGACCTGGCTCAAAAAGCTATAGAGAGTGCGAAACGCCCGGGTTTTGCCGCGCCACAACTCGGCCTCTTCCTCTTCATCATTTTGCAGCTGGACAAAACGGGCCACAGCCTGATCAAGCAGGGCGTTCAGATTCTTATGATCAGTCGGGCTCTGGCGACGTTTGGGCGCAAAGAAGATACGTGAAAATTCATCCACCTCATCTTGCAGGTAGATGCCTGACCCGTCCAGCTCGGCCTGCACCTTATACATTCGATCCGGATCAACTTCCTCGCCCATGACCGAACCGTCATAATACTGACGAAACGCCTCCTGAATCTCGGCCGGGTCGTTGACTAAATCGAGCACAAAGGTGTCGTCTTTCAGCGGATGGGTGCGGTTCAGGCGCGACAGGGTCTGCACCGCCTGAATCCCGGCCAACCGTTTGTCCACATACATGGTGTGCAATAGCGGCTGGTCAAAGCCGGTCTGGTACTTCTCCGCCACCAGCAGCACCCGGTAGTCGGGTTTGGCAAAGGCCCCGGGCAGTTCCTTTTCCTTCAGACCATGATTCATCTCAATTTCAGTGTACGTTTTCCCGGGTAGCTTGTCGTCTTCCACTATGCCGGAAAAGGCCACCAGGCTCTTGATGGGATAGCCCTTTTCGCTGATGTAACGATCGAACTCCTGTTTGTAACGCACTGCCTCCAGTCGCGAGCCCGTGACCACCATGGCCTTGGCCTGACCACCGATCTTGTGGCGGGTGTGCTGCTGAAAGTGCTCGACCATCACCTCAGTCTTCTGGCCGATATTGTGCGGATGCAGGCGCATGAAACGCGCCAGTGCCCGGGCTGCTTTCTTTCGTTCCACGTTGGGATCATCCTCAGCCTTTTTAATCAGCCTGTAGTAAGTCTTATAGCTGACGTAGTTTTTCAGCACATCCTCGATAAAGCCCTCTTCAATGGCCTGGCGCATGGTGTAGCGATGAAATGGTTCGCCATCACGACCAAAGATTGCCAAGGTCTTGTGCTTGGGCGTGGCAGTAAAGGCAAAAAAACTCATGTTGGGCTGGCGGCCGCGCTTGGCCATGGCGCGAAACAGCCGTTCCAGCTCTTCTTCGCCTTCTTCCTGGGCTGCCTCCCTGGCCTTGCGGATCAATTCCAAGCCACCCAGCACGCCTTTCAGCTCAGTGGCTGTCTCCCCTGACTGGGAACTGTGCGCCTCGTCAATGATCACCGCGTATTTACGTGTCGGCAGATGGCTGCTGCCCTCGCCTCGCTCCTCGGCCAGTTTCAGCAGTTGCCCGGAAACAAAGGGGAATTTCTGCAAGGTGGTGATGATGATCGGCACGCCTGATTCCAGGGCTTCGGCCAATTGGCGCGAATCTTCATCAATCTTCTGCACCACACCCTGCCGGTGGTCAAACTGGTAAATGGTGTTCTGCAGCTGCCGGTCAAGCACCACCCGGTCGGTAATCACCACCACGCTGTCAAAAATGCGTTCGTCCTCACTGCTGTGCAGGGAGGAGAGCCGGTGGGCCAGCCAGCCGATGGTGTAGCTTTTGCCGCTGCCTGCGGAGTGTTCCACCAGATAATTATGCCCCACGCCCTCGCAGCTCGCGGCCGTAACCATCTGCCGTACGGCCTGCAACTGGTGGTAGCGGGGAAAGATCATGGTCTCCTTGCGCACCTTTTTGCCCTGATCGCTGACCTTCTCATCGATATCCAGATGGAGAAAGCGGGCCAGCAGATCCAGCAGGCTGTCACGGCTTAACACCTCTTCCCAGAGGTAGGCGGTTTTGTAGTTACGGCCGTCTTTATCCGGCGGGTTACCCGCGCCGCCGTCCCAGCCCCTGTTAAAGGGCAGAAAATGGGTGCTGGTTCCGGCCAGGCGGGTGGTCATGTGCGCCTCTTCGCTATCCACGGCAAAATGTACCAGGGTGCGTTTGGTAAAGAGGAAGATCGGCTCGCGCGGGTCGCGATCATGACGATACTGGTGGATGGCATTGGCCACTGTCTGCCCGGAAAGGGGATTTTTCAACTCCAGGGTCACCACTGGAATACCGTTGACGCTCAATACCACATCCAGTGATCTTTTATTTTTACTGCTGAAATAGAGCTGCCGGGTGATGCCCAGGCGATTGGCACGGTAGTGCGCCTCCAGTTCCGGGTTGAGGCCGTGGGCCGGGCGAAAAAAGGCGATACGCAGGGTCCTGCCAAAACACTTGAAGCCGTGCCGCAGGGTGGTCAGAACACCGTGGGTATCCAGCCATTTGCAAAGTGCCAAGAGCACCCGCTGGCCGGTTTCAACGCCGTGCAGGTCCTCCAGCTTTTCCCAGGTTTTGTCCTGGGTTGCACGGATAAACGCCAAGGCCTCATCAGGGAAGATGGCCCGCTCGGTGTCAAAAGCACCTGAGTCGAGTTTGCTGTAACCATCAGCCAGTAAGACTTTCTCAATGGCGGTTTCAAAAGCAGCTTCGGAGGTGGGTTTCATGGCTTGCCTTTCTGCACAGTGAAACAAGATTGCACCAGATCGCAGAAGTTTTTCAACTTGTCATCCGCAATTTGATTAGCGGCGTAGCAGTAAAGCAGGTGCTGGGGCTTCCTGTGTGGTGAGCCTGGTGGAGTGACATTCAGAGCTGTTTCAAGGTCCTTCTGGATCGTTACAATCGCATTGGTGAAGTGATCGTGCTTTGAGTCGGATATAAGCTGGTTCAATTCCTGATGTTCGTTCTTGTTTTCATCGTCATCATGAAGAACAGCATGAGTGACACCAAGCGCACTTAGCAAACTCATGAAGCGATGGATGTTGTATTTCCCCAGGCAGTCCAAGACATAAGTCCCCTGCGGAATCACCAATTTCGAATCATCCAGCAATCGGTTGATTAGCGCCGTCTCGCTAGGACCTTCCACTAACAAGACTTTTTGAGCAAAAAACAACCCAGCACGATCAGAATTCAGCCAAAGAAAATATTTGACTGCTTCCATTTCAGGCTTGAGGTCATCGGCCTGCATATTTTTTTTGACTTTGGAATATTTGTCGGCGACTTTTTCAATAGCCTTATTTGCATCAATAATGTCATCCCACTGATCTTGGCCTACCTGGAACGTCGAGACGATGCCGTTAATCCGCTGGGCTCTAATGATGGCCGGAATTCGAATGGCGTTTCTGCTCACAAAATGTGCAGAGTGAGTAGAACAAACAATCTGCCAATCTTCAGTTTCACTCACCTTAATTAGACTTCTGGCAAGGTCGTCCTGTTGCGGCGGGTGCAAAAACGCTTCCGGTTCTTCGAATAGAACAAGGTTGAGCGAGGGGGTGAAATCTTTGGCCTTCTTTGAAGTCTTTTGAGGCACATACTTTGCGCCGAGCTGAATCAGAGAATAGATGAAATGCCGCTGGAATCCAGAGCCGAAATATTCAACACCTTGGGACTTTTCATGGTAATTGTCCCGGATGTCCCATCCAAGCATGGATTTGATGATCTCCGCCGTGGATGGAGTGGTGAACTTTAGGTTGAAGTTGGTCTGCCACGGCGCAAGCAGCTCGTTCAAGTCGTTCTCGAAATTTGAAAGGGATCGATTGTCCTCTGTTTCTACAGATCGAACACTTCCCGCAAATGTGGTGACGCTTTCCGTCAGCGCTTTATATGCCTCGCTCTTCTCGACGACATCCGACATGATGTTGGTGATCAGGTCGCGCAGAGCTGACGGGCCGCTGAGCTTGGTGTGTTCATCAACCTTGCTAATGGCAGGGATATATATGAGATCGCCAAATTTGCCGCTCTGAACATTCTTGGCGCCGTAAAACGGCTCCTTCGACAAGGTGTCGTCGGACTTGTATCCAACAATTGATCCTGTGGCATTCTTGCCATCGTGTAACCTCTCTGACGTTTGGAAATATTTTCTGACTTTCAGGTCTTTATTGGCCGTTTTGTATTCATCTTTCAGGGAATCGTGCTCCTGATCGCTCAATGCAAAGGTCAGCTCAACCCATGACTCCTGATCAGCAGCACCTTTAAAAGGAAAGTCACAATCTTTTTTGAATTTGAAACCGTCTTTCTCATAAAAAGCCCGGATGCCATCAATGATGGTGCTCTTTCCGGCATTATTCGCGCCAACCAAAAGGCCGTAAGAATGCAAATTCATCGACGCATCAAGTATGCCACGGAAATTGTGAATGGTGACATGAGTAAGTTTCATATCCGCATCTCCTTTTTTGAAATCTGGCCGGTCACAGCGGCAGTGATCAGGGCGGCACGGCGTTCTCGTAGAAGTCTTATAGAGTTCTCAAGCTCTTTCTTGACATTCTTGGTCCCTTCATTCCCCTGCTTTATCAGGAGCAGAATACGTACTTGTTCTTCGATAGCGGGTATCGGGATTCGGAAATTACCAATCTGATCGCAGGTAATAGCACCCTTAGTGCTTCCAGCACCATCACTGTCACTCCTCAGGAAAGAATAGGCCCGAACTAGCAGGCTGTTGAAAAACAGGAAAACATGAGACAAGGGTTGTTTGTTTGCCCTTCAATAGCTCTTTGACAGTGAGCACTTGACCGTTTTTCGTCATGATGCGTTGCCATTTTTTATTTTCTGAG
>Ga0265295_1000211_pt1 | contig 121173 bp, 89 predicted proteins | sample Munlansysbiofilm_FD_192503 | JGI IMG/M metagenome (GOLD analysis project Ga0265295, IMG submission 192503) | Leachate microbial communities from a municipal landfill in Southern Ontario, Canada - Methane capture system biofilm | ecosystem: Engineered > Solid waste > Landfill > Unclassified ...
TCGGAAGATGAAAACCGGCAACGCATCATGACAAACAAACGGCCAAGGGCCTCTGCAAAAGAGCTATCGAAGGGCAAATAAAGAACCCTTGTCTCATGTTTTCCTGTTTTTCAACAGCCTGTTAGAGGTAGATCGTGTTAGGGTAATGTCTGCGCCAAAACCAAAAAGCCCTCTCGGAACAGTAGACGTCACGAGAGGGCTTTTTGGTTCGCCTGGTCTGTTTCTGCAGGGCTAAAACGAAGAAAACCCCCTCAGAACACACGTTCCAAGGGAGTTTTATGTAACGAATTGTTAGAAAAATATAATAATTTTAATGTGTTGATAACCACAGGGGAGCTCGAACCCCTGCTGCCGGCGTGAACAGTCGGCCAATCTTCTTCTCACCCTTGTATCCGGCTTTGCGCAACCAGACGACGGTTTTCATCCAGCCAAATATCTCTTCCACTCGTTTGCGTTTTTTCCGACTCACGGCATATCCTTCATGACGGGTAGTCCGATCATCGATGGCAGAACTTTTGGATTTTGCACCACATGCAGGGGCGGTGGTCAGACTGCGCAGGTCATCGACAAGTGTGCCCAGAACATCCGAAGATATGGAAAGGGCGGTTTCGCGTTCAGTCGTCTCGGTTGCCTGAGTGACACGGGTGTTGACGGCCAAACCGTTCCGGTTCTCCATCAGGACATGCCCCATGAAACAGAGCATGTCCCTTTCCTTTCCCGTGCTAATCCGATCCTTTTCATCATCATGCCTGTCGAAGTTTGGCCTGAAGCCCTGAGTAGCGAATTAATCGCCGTTGACTGATGAGCTGCAGGAGATCTGCTCGGCAGTAGAGGGTCAGTTCGGCTCGCGCCCGGGTAATTCCAGTATACAGGAGTTCCTTGCTGAGAATGGGCAGATCCTCCTGGGGCATGATCAGTAAAACCCTGGCAAACTCGGAGCCCTGCGCCTTATGCACTGTAAGAGCATAGGATGGTTGCCAGGCCGGTAACTGCCCCGGGTGGAATGGTTTAAGTTCGCCGTCTGCAAGAGGAAACCAGGCCTGGAGGACTCCCCGCTCATCGGGCCACAGCACACCGGTATCTCCGTTGAACAGGCCGATGTGGTAGGCGTTACGCAGGATCAATATCGGCATGCCACGATACCAGTACCCGCCTCCGGAGATGTGGCCAAGGCGTCGGCCCATACTTTCCGCCATGCGGTTGATGCCTTCAACGCCGGTCGGGCCTTCCCGCAGGGCACAGAGAACACGACGATCAGCCAGTTCCTGAAGGGCGATGAGCGGCGAAGTGGCCGTCAGCAACGGCAGAATAAATGGAACAAGGTGTTCCTGTAACCGGGCGGTGAAAGAGCCGTGCTTGTCGTATGGCAGGTGCAGGTCTGTGAAGGAGCGCTGCTGTACTGCCTGGAGACTGTCGACAGCGCCGTCAAGAACCGCCCGGGCCAGGGTGCTGATCCCGGAATTTTCAGAGAACCGATGACTCACCTGTAGCCTGACCAGCGAGTCTGCCATGGGTTCTGCCGGTTCTCCGGCTGGAGCAGGTGGAAGCGAAGTCCCCAGAAATGGCCGCAACTGATCCCGCAATCGGCTTGACCAGTGGTTGCCGCCATCACCACAGACATCACCAAAAAAATTGCCCGCCTCCACCGAGGCTAACTGATCCTTATCTCCCAGCAGAATCAGCTGACAGGTAGCAGGCAGCGCACTCAGGGTGGCTGCCATGAGCGGTATGTCGATCATCGATGCCTCGTCAAGCAGGAGGAGGTCGAGATGAAGCGGGTTGCTCCGGTTGTGAAAGAAATCCGAGCTGTACCTCTGATATCCGAGCAGGCGATGAATGGTTTGTGTCTGGTCCGGAATGAATTCGGTTAAGGCCTGTGGCAGTGTTGTTTTTGCACGGCGAATCGACTCCTGAAGACGAAGGGCGGCCTTCCCGGTGGGTGCAGCCAGGGCGATGCGAAGTGGTGTGGGGGCAAGAGACGTGAGAAGGGCAAGGATGCGGGTTGCGGTATGTGTTTTTCCTGTTCCGGCACCGCCGGTTATCACGACAACACGCCGGAAAAGCGCCAGGGCCGCAGAGGCGCGTTGCCAGTCGGTATCTTCTGTCTGTGCCGTATCCGGGAACAGCTGATTGAGTATCGACAAAGTATCCGGACTTGGTGTTGTTCCGGTTGGAGCTGCTCGTTCTAATAAAAGTTCGGCAACCACTTTTTCGGCATGAAAGAGTCTGTACAGGTAGAGGTTGTTGTTGTCGAGAATAAGCGGCCTGATGTCACCTGGTCGGCCGATGGCTGGAGATGCGGACAGGGAAGCAGGTAGACTGTCAGGGTTGATGTACGATGGGATCTCCAAGTCCTGATCCATGAGAAGCCCGCGTACCCCGGCAAGAGGCAGGCAGGTGTGCCCCTGACCGGCGGCCCAGCTGACCAGAGCGGTAAGGAAGGGCAGTGCATCGCACTGTTCCCGATCAATGCGGGCAACAAGAGCAGCGGCCTGAACATCAATGGGCCGGAACAGACGATGCGGCAGGACCTGTTTGTAGAAGGGAAGGGAGGTCATCGCTGTTCTCCGTGGCAGCAGGCATCCAGGGCTGCTACCAGCTGATGGTCGGCTCGTGAAAAATGGATGCCGGTTCCCTGCGGCAAGGCTGGATGCATGGCACGCAGAAACAGATAGTACACACCACCGAAGTGTTGATCGTACGCATACCCCTTTATCCGGACGTTGAGATAGCGATGAAGCGCAAGGGTGTAGATAAGAGCCTGCAGATGGTATTGATGATTTTCCATGGACGCGACAAGGGATTGAGGATCATAGGCGGTGTAGTCAGGGCCGAGATAGTTTGACTTGTAGTCAACGATATAATATCGGCCCTCATGGCGGAACACCAGGTCGATGAATCCCTTCATCAGACCGTGCAGTGAGGTGGAGGAGATGTTCAGCGATCGCCCCCCTCCTTGGATCAGCAGGGTGTTGAACCGGTGCAGATCGACCTGGTGCAGCGGAAAAAGGAAATCCAGTTCGTGCAGTCGGTCCTGTTCGGGTAGCTGGCCAAGAGAGCAGGTACCGGGCAGGGGAACTGTCAGCAGATCATCGAGCCAGCCGGCCACGGCCGTTTGCCAGTTCCGGTTGATGCCGGCCTGGAGCAAGGCCTGGTCGATCATCGCCAGCTGTTCACCGGCCGGTCGGGTATACTCCAGCTGCTCCAGAAGGGTGTGCAGACAGGTGCCTGCCACCGGACCCCGCGGGAAGGTAAAGATGGAGGTGAAATCCTCGGCCGCCTGAAAAGGGACGTCGTCTCGGCCGCCGCTCTCCCCAATGGGGTCGGTTTCTTTACCGCCACTGAGGCGGGAATAGCTGGTCATGGTCCAGCCCGGATTGATCTGTCCATGAAAAATTGCCGGCTGCAACTGTACTTTCTTCACCTTGGCAACAGCACGATGAGAGCTGAATGTTGCAGGGTAGGGTCGCAGGGCAAGCAGTGTCTCGTTGCGATTGAGCTGTTCAAGAGAGTAGGTGAGCTCCGTATCGTCTGCAGGGCACAGACCGTTGTGGAGAAGATACGAAAGGGCGGTGTGCTCCATGCCCTTTACTCTTCCCCAGCAGAACAGGCAGGCGGATTTGGCGCGGGTTATGGCAACGTAGAGCAGTCGCAACTCCTCAGCCAACGCCTCCTCCTCTGCCCAGAGATCATGTTTTTCCACACCACTGCCGAGATCGGCCGTCAGACGAAGGGTATTGCGGTCATGAAAGATAATTGGTCCGGTTTTGGTTGAAGGGCGTTCAGCCCAGAGAAACGGCAGCATCACCACCGGGAATTCCAGCCCTTTTGAGCCGTGTATGGTGACAATGCGGACGACCTCTTCATCGCTTTCCAGGCGTATGAGCTGGTTTTCAGCGGTGGTGTCTGGAATGTCGATCTGGCGATGGAACCAGCGCAGCAGTGCTGTTGTACCATGTCGACCGGTATGACTCTGCTGGAGGAGTTCAACCAGATGGAGGTAGTTTGTCAAACTGCGGCTTCCACCGTGTTGTGCCGTCAGACGACGGGTAATGCCTTCAGTGGTCAGCAGGTATTGAAACATCGAAAAGATACCCTGTTCACGCCATATCCGGCGGCAGTGGAAAAAGGTGGTCAGTCTGTGTTCCCAGGCATGTTCATCCGTGGTGAGCTGATACAGTTCTTCACCGGTCAGGCCGAACAGATCAGTGGTGAGTGCGTAACGGAGACGACCCGGATCAGATGGATCTTCAATGGCTGTCAGGACCTCCAGCAGATTTTTGGCCTCCGGACCGGCAAAGACCGATTGCTGGTTGAGAGCCGCACACTTGAGACCGCGCTGCTGGAGTGCTTCGCGCATGACATCGGCCTGACGATGACTTCGGACCAGAATGGCTATGTCGCCGGCGCGCAGAGGCTGGTTGTTGATGGTGGTCTGCCCCTCTTGTCCTGCCTCCAGAAGCTCCAGGAGGAGGTCGGCGGAGTAGGTTGCCGCGGCCCTGGCTGCCTGTTCTTTACTGATGGTCGAAGCCTTGCCTTTTTTTAAACGCTCACTGTCCAGGAGCAGTGCCGTCAGCGGAGGCACGGTCAGGCCGGAGTGGATAAGGGGCTGTGCAATCTGCTCGGGGGCGGCTTCTACCGGATGAAAAATGATGTCATCGGTAAAAACGAAACTGTCTTGGCGGTTGCCGAACAGGGTGTTGACCGCCTGCACCATGGGTGCTGTGGCCCGGTAGTTGGTTGTCATGGTGATGCGGTTGTTTTGCGGTGTTTCACGGCGGGCCTGCATGTAGGTGAAGATGTCGGCGCCGCGGAAGGCATAAATCGCCTGTTTGGGATCACCGATGAGGAACAGGCAGCAGGTGCGGTCACGGCGGTAGATGTGTGAGAAGATACGGTACTGGACCGGATCGGTATCCTGAAACTCGTCGATCAGCGCCGCCGGGTAGCGGCTGCACATCCGTGTTGCCAGCTGCCGGCCGCTTTGCGGCTGTTCCAGGGCTTTGACGAATTGTGTCAGCAGGTCATCGTATCCCAACCAGCGCCGGAGTTGTTTGCGCCGGGTTAATGCAGACTGCAGAAAATTCCGGGCTTCGTGCAGGATTGCCAGGGTTTGGAGCTCCTGAAGCTGGGCATGTGCTTGATAGAACCGGTCAAAAACAGTGAAAAATTCATGGGTTATCATGGTCTGGCATCTTGTCTTCAGCGCCTTTGTCATGGCGGTGTTGCCGAGTTTTTCAATGCCTGGAGGGAGCCGTCGAGGCGGATTGGCCATGGCTGCTAATCCGTTTATAGCGGCCAGGAGTTCCGGCACTCTGTCTGAGAGGCGATATGTTTTTTCGTTACGCTGCAGGTCAGGATGGGTTTCGAGAATATTTTGCACTGTCTCGGCATGCAGCTGCCAGCTCCGCCGAACCTCAGCAAACAACACCTCTACCCGGGGAATCAGGTCGTTGATCTTCTGCTGATCAACCACAGGAGTCAGGTCGCAGTGCAAGGTGACGGTTCTGCCCAGTGCCCGGAGCAGACCGGCGGGGTCCTGCCATAGGGAGGCGGCCCAGCCGGCCTCATCTGAATCAGCCCCGTAGAAACGGTTCCGCCAGAAATCTTCCATAACCTGCATTCGCAGTGTCTCTTCTGTTTCCAGGAGCTCGAATTCAAAGAGCGAGCCGGCTTCAAAGGCATGCTCCTGAAGAGCACGCTGACAAAATCCATGGATGGTGTGGATGGCTGTCTCATCTATCCGCACCAGGGCATCGGCAAGCCGGACCCGACATTGTTCCGGGGGGAGCGAGTGCAGCAGGGCCACTAGCACGGGTTCTGCTACCTGTTGATGATCAAGGTATGCAAGGGCCTGGCGCAGGCGAGCACGAATGCGGTCACGCAGCTCGCTGGTAGCTGCCCGGGTAAAGGTGACCACCAGAATCTGATCAACCGCCAGACCACGCTCAAGCAGCAGACGAAGGAACAGGAGCGACAGGGTATATGTTTTGCCGGTACCGGCGCTGGCTTCAATCAGACGGGTGCCGTGCAGGGGAAGGGTCAGTGGGTCAAGCGGCTGCATCAGCATCGACCTCCAGATGGGCAAGGAGAGTGGTATACAGATCTGTTAGTTCGAGAAACTCCGTGTTCGCTGCAAAGCTCAGCTGTTCAAAGCAGAGACGGTGGGCCGGATCACTGCCTTCACCGGCCATCAGAAAACCGTCTTCCCAGGTCTGTCGCGCTGCCTGCTCCGGATTCTTCTTGTCACGCTTTGCCCTGGCCCAGGCCAGGCTGGTTTCAGCAAAAAAGGGGAGCGGCTGCGACAGGCCCCGTTGGTAGCGCTCAAGCAGCCAGAGCAGATGCTGTTCAGGATCGGGTACGGTTCCCAGAGTTGACCGATGAACCGGACTGGTGCTGCTCTTGGGGTGACGACTTAAGTGGATAGAGACAGGAGGCATACTGTCCGGGCAGAGCAGGTTGAGGAGAAGATGCGGGATCCACAGGGCCAGGAGATCACGGCCTGCTGCATGACCGGTTCTCCAGACGACCCGGCCCCTGGCAAAACAGTTGTCGAGTCGGCCGCTCACCCGATACGAACCTATTGTGACATCTATTTCCAGGGGCGGCAGCGGCCGGGAGAGGAGCGGTTCTGCCGCGGTGCTGAAGGAGATGCTCTCCCCGGCAATCTGTTCAAAGCTGATGCGGTCGAAGTTGCCGTGGGGCAACTGCCCGGCAGAGGTCAGGATCTCGTTGATTCTGGTAAGCGGTACACCGGTCAGCAGATCTGTTACGGTTGCTTGACGCAGATGATAGTTTTGTAAGTTGTTCAGAGAAAAAGGCTCGCTTTCTGCGATCTCCACCTCTCTGTTTCGAAGACGCAGGCCAAGGATGTGTTCGAGGAAAAAACGGCAGGGATGCTGCCAGAATCGAATCAGCTGCTGCAGGGAGACGTCATGCCACTTTGTATCCGGTTCAGGCAGAGGCGAGGTAAGAAAGGGTATGGCACTATGTTCCTCTGCAGCCGGCAACCAGGCCGGGTTGTAGCCGGCAATGGCCGGGTTGCCGGCAAAACAGTGATAACTGAACGGTTGAACCGGGTGAATGGTGGTCAGGTGGTCGGCAATCCCGGTCGATTCGGGCAGAACACAGCTCTGGTCGAGATAATCCATGAGCTCGACCAGAACTGCCGAGGGGGGCAGAAGGGTTTCATCGCGAAGGTTGCCGCCGACCCAGGAAAGGTACAGCACATGGCGAGCGGAGAGCAGTGCTTCAAGAAAAAGATAACGATCGTCCTGGCGACGATTACGATCCCCCAGGCGTGGTTCTTTGGCGATCAGGTCAAAAGCAGGAGGATGCTGAGAACGTGGAAACGATTGGTCGTTCATGCCCAGCAGGCAGAGAACACGAAAAGGAACAGAGCGCATGGGTACCATGTTGCAGAAGGTGAGCTTGCCGCTGAGAAAGGTATGCCCGCCGCTGGTCTGGCTCAGCAGGGTTTTGAGATGCTGGGCAACAACGGCAAAGGAAAGCGGGGTATGGTACCCGGCGGCCTGACAGTCCTCATGCAGACTGCTGATGCTTGTCTGAAGCATCAGCAGTCCTTCCTCGTCTTCTTCACCGGGTGCGAAGAGGGATTCGAGCAGTTTCAGGAGATCATCGGTCCACTGTGCGGCTGGACGTGGAGCATGCAGAATCCGGCGCCAGTGCGCCAGCGTTGTCACCAGGGTTGCAAAACCACCAAGATCTTCAGCATGACCGGCGGTCAGGACAGCATAGGGGAGAATACCCGCCTGGGGTTCCTGACAGTTTCCCATCAGGTAACCAAGCACCAGCCGATCCAATCCGAACTGCCAGCTGTGAAGGTGGTCATCCTGCACCGCAAGGTCGTGCCGGTGTGCCTCGTCCAGCCCCCAACGGATCCCCGCTCCACTCACCCAGTCGTGGAAGAGGGGCAGGAGTGTTGAGTCCAGGGAGAACCGGCGGAGTAAGGCAGCAGTTTCACAGAGAGCTAAAACATCCGGAGCTGTGAAACGACCGACAAACAGATCGAGTACGTCCAGGAAACAACGGACCAGCGGGGACGCATTATCCGGCGATTGATCTGCGATCGACCAGGGAATGAGGTGTTCGCGGCCGGTCTCGTTGAAGACTCCGGCAATGGCGTCGGCGTAAAGCTGGATGTCAGGCGCGCAGACTAAAATATCACCGGGGGTGAGATCCGGATAGTGCAGCATGAGATCGAGCAGACGGTCATGCAGCACCTGGATTTCACGAAAGGGTGAGGCACAGCAGTGGAACTGCAGTGAACGATCATCGGGATCAAGGTGATACCGTCCATGTTCGCCTGACGTCCGGTCATGCAGGTCAAGAATGTCGTTGCGCAGTACAGCCAGCAGATGGCCCTGTTCATCTTCAAGGTGCAGATCTACGCTTTGTATATCGTCCAGTGCCAGGAGCTGTTCGAAAAAATCCTGCCCTGTTTTTCCAAGTGATGCCAATAACGGATGACCCTGTTCAAGGTAGGTATCGGCGGTGGAGGACAGCTGCTGACGGGCGCGCAGACCGGCCTGATGCCGCGCCGGCATTATATCCCCCCAGTACTGCCGACAGGGGCTGAGATGATAACAGTGCACCGCGGTCAGCTGACCGAGGCGGGCAAAGATATCGAGATAGACAGGGGCCAGGGAGTTGAGTCCGAACAGATGGTAACGGGGTAGAAGTTTCCGGTTTTCGTTGTCTGTCGCATTCAGAAGTTGCTGCACCTGTCTGCCCAGATACGCACGCTGAGGGAAGGTGTCGGCTGTCAGAGCCTGCCAGAGAACCGCCTGCCAGTGATCGCCTTGAACCTGTTGCCACTGATCCAGCATTTCCGGTCGGTACACCTGATACTGATCAATGATATCACTGATCCGGCCGGCAAGCTGATAGAGTTTTTCGCCACTGTCATCATCTGTAAGATAGGTTGTGATCTCCCCGAATTTCGGATGGGTGAGAAACGATGGGAGCAAACCCGCGATTCGCCAGCGCAGTACAGACTTTTTAAACAGATCTTCAGTCGGTGTTGCGCCGGTAAGGTCCTGCAAAACTGTCCAGATCAAACGAGCAGGCAGGGGAAAGCGCAGGTTGGCAGCTATCCCGTCGGCAAAAGCCAACTGTTGGGATATCCATTGGGCCATGCCCTGGTGTTGAACAACGATAACTTCGGGTATGAATGGATCGGACGGAGTGTCCTGCAGAATGGTGCGAAGGTGCAGCGCTAAAATTTCCAGCTGGTTGGATTGGTAGAGAAACACGGATCACTCCAAAAGCGGGGAATAATGTGATAGAAACATTAATCCGCAATAATGATTTTTATTCCTAGGGATCGAGCCGGGACCTGCTGTATTATTTTATAGGGCCTTTCAAAAAAACGTTGTAATATCATAATTCTTTTGCTGAGATACTTTTTTCTGTATCTGTGGAAGACACGTGGCATTGACAGGAAAACATACTCCACCATGTATTCTAATCTAAAGTGTGATGAAAAACCGATTTGATTATCAACTCGTTGTTCTCGGGTTTTTGGCCACACTCGTTCTGGCAGGGCTTTTTTATCTTCCCTACCTTTCAGTACATACTAAAACCATGGACGCCTTTCGTCTTCAGCAAACACTTTTAGCGCAGCAGGCGGAAGTCGGACTGCAGGAGTACCTGACCACATACAGTACAGCACTTACCTACCTGGTGCAGCAGGCCGGTATCCAGCAACTCGACGAGAGCGGCAAGAGTTTACTGGGTGATTTTTTATCGATGCGTGGTGGTGATATTCTGTCGATTGAGCGGACAGATGCCGCTGGTATCCGATTGTTCATTGTCCCTGAAATACCCGATGAGGCTCAGGAAGGTGCCACTGACCATTGTCGAACTCTGCACGAACAGAATCACCCCAGGGTGAGCGATCTGTATCGTTTGAGTGACGGAGTCGGGCAGATCTTTTTTTCTGCAGCAGTCCGGCAGGAAGATGAATTTGCCGGCTGCCTGTCTTTTTCTTTACCGATTACCCGGGTGGCACAACGGATTTTTGATCAAATTTCCTTTCCCCATGAGGAAGATGTTCTGCTGGTCAACCAGAGCGGCGTTATTCTTACCGCACCGGGCGTCTCTCTCGTCGGCAACAGCATTCACCACCTGTACGTCAATAATGAAGACGATGTGAAGGTTCTGCGTACTGCTCTGGGAAGCGGCGAACAGAAGCTGGTCGTCCTCTCGGAAGACCGTTTGACCCAAAACCTGCAGAATCCCGGCAAAGTGTACGGCCTGGTTTATCCGCTGCATCTTGCTGCCGATACGAGTTGGTCACTTGTTTTGCTGACGCCTGAACACGTGGTGCTCGGGTCCATGGCCGAATTCCGTTCTCAGTGGCTGGTGGTTACAGCCGTGGCAGTGACCGTTGTTGCATTGTTGAGTCTTATTTTAAGTCGTATTGCCGTTCATAGAAAAGAAGAATCTGAACAGCGGGCTGCCCAGAAACAGTTGGCAATGTTACTCGACCTCGCTCCAATGGGTGTCTTTGTTCTGAATGCCAAAGCAGTGGTTCTCTATGCCAACCAGGAGGCTTTGCGAATGCTGGAAGCCGATGGTGAGCAGGTTGTGGGGCAGGAGTTTCTCAGTTTTTTTCACCGGGACACCAGGCATGAACTCGCAAGGCAGCTGGAAGGCGGAACAGCTGCCCGATCCCGTTACAAGTGCGGGCCAATTCGGCTCCACACCTTTTCCGGGGCAAAGCGGGAGGTTGTTGTCCATGCCACACTCTATCAGGCAGATCCGCAGCCGCAATGGATTTTGATCGTTCACGATGTGACGGATGAACGGATAAGGGCAGCACAACAGCAACGACTTACCACAGCCGTTGACCAGGTCAAGGAGGCGGTTTTAATTGCCGATCGTCAGGGTATTATTGATTATGCAAATGCCGCCCTCGTTGAAATGACCGGTTACAGTATGGAAGAATGCCGTGGGCAATCAATCCGGATATTGTGGGCAGAGGAGCAGGACACCTCGTTTGATCTGAAGATCGAGAATGTTGTTGATGGCGGCGAAGTCTGGCGGGGACGTATTATCAACCGGCGTAAGGACGGTACTTTCTTTGTTGCTGTTGCAACAATTTCCCCGATGCGCAGTACAAACGGTGCGGTGCCCCATTTTGTTCTCGTACAGCGCGATGTCACGCAAGAACTGGAGCTGGACAGCCGCCTGCGGCAAACACAGAAGATGGAGGCCATAGGGACGCTGGCAGGGGGGATTGCCCACGACTTTAATAATATCCTCGGAGGTATCATCGGGTTCACAGACCTTGCACTCTTGCAGTCAACCCCTGGTACGGAAGCGCATACCAACCTGCTGCATATTCGGCAGGGGGGAAAACGGGCAGCCGATCTTGTACAGCAGATTCTGACATTCAGCCGTCAGTCAGTGATTGAAAAGGTACCGGTTCCCATTGCACCGCTTATTAAGGAGAGTTTGAAGCTGCTTCGTGCAAGCCTGCCGACAACCATTGACATCGTGCAAGATATGCCGGCTTCTGAAATGAAGATGATGGTGATGGCTGCTCCGGTGCAGATCCAACAGATCGTCATGAACTTATGCACCAATGCATTTTACGCTATGCGGGAAACCGGTGGCCGTCTTGTTATCCGGCTTCGGTTGGAAACGGTAACGATACCTGGTCAAAACAGTGGAAACAGTGACAAGGAGAGAGCTGTTTTAGTTGTTGAGGACACTGGGCAGGGAATTGGTGAGGAGATCTTGTCGCAGATTTTCACACCCTTTTTTACGACTAAACAACCGGGCGAGGGGACCGGTATGGGATTGAGTGTTGTTCATGGTATTGTTCAGGAGTTGGGCGGTCAAATAGATGTACAGTCAAAGGCAGGGGAAGGGACTGTTTTTACTGTTTGTCTACCGTTGGTGGATCAGGCAGGGAACAATGGATTGGTAAACGGATCAAGACCCCTGTCAACCGGAACAGAGCATATCCTGGTTGTTGATGATGAAAAAGATATCCGTGAGACCTATAAGATGATGTTGTCACATCTTGGTTATACGGTTACCACGACCGGCGATCCACAGGAGGTCACTTTTTTGCTGGAGCATGCCCAGGAGCCGATTGATCTTGTGCTTACCGATCAGACAATGCCGAGAATGACCGGCATTGATCTGACGCGGGATCTGCGCCGTAAACATCTCTCTGTACCGGTTATCCTCTGCACCGGTTATTCTGACCGGCTGAATCATGAAATCGCACTTGAAGCCGGAGCCAGTGACTTGTTGATGAAACCTATGGATTTGCAGGGTCTGAGTGCGGCTGTACGCTCAGCGCTTGATCGGATTCGTAACGGGTGATCAATTCCGCCTGTCCAAGAGGGGCAATGGCGTCAAATGGCGTGCTCTGTACAGACAAAGAACGCATCGCCACATAATGAATTTTCATATTTTACTGATTTGATGATGTTTTTGAGCTGTACGTGCATGTATGCAAAACTACATGCCATCTGTTACCGCTGCAGCAGGCGATCTTATACTGAACAAAAAAAAATTGTTCCATAACCTCCTGAATTTCTGTTGTCTTTTTTTGTGAAAACCTCTTTAGAAGAGCCGAAACCTTGACAACAGCAGGCGTATACATTTTAATAACTCCAATTTTTATCTACAACCGCTCGTGTGGTTGATCGTTGATGTAAATATCAAACAGATCCCCATTCAATACAAAGACCTTATGATTACAGAAAACACTACCCAACCAATAACATCCCGCCGTTCATTTCTTCTGACTGCAACCCAGGTTGTTCTGGGCCTTGGACTGGTTTCAGCTCCCACCATCGCCTGCGCCAAGGCGGTAAAAAAACGCTCCCTTTCTTTTGTGCATACTCGAACTCAACAGGAACTTACTTTAGTGTATGCTTCGGGATCGGCATATGATCGGCGGGCTCTTACCAAAATCAATCGGTTCCTGCGCGATTATAATACCGGGCAGGTGCATGTCATCGATCCGAAACTGCTGGATATCTTGTGGGCGGTGAAGGGAGAAATGGGCAATAAAGGTGTGTATGAGATTGTTTCCGGCTTTCGTTCACCAAAGACGAACAGGTTGCTGCGGCAAGGTCATTCCGGAGTGGCGACCAAGAGCCTGCATATGCAGGGCAAAGCAGTTGATATCCGGTTTTCCGGGGCGAGTCTTGCCCAGGTCCGACAGTGTGCCCTGGAGATGCAGTGTGGTGGTGTTGGTTATTATCCCCGGGATGGTTTTGTCCATTTAGATTCCGGGCAGTTCAGAACATGGTGAAAAGCAGTACCACCGCGTAAATTTTTTGACGAGTTGCTTTCATATCAAAAGGCTGTTGTTCAGGAGTGAATAATAGTCTTTTCTGTTCTCGTTTTAACTGGCCAGACTTCTGGCCAGTGTGAACACTTCAATCCGTTCGGCCCCCGCCTTTCGTAAAATCTTGCTGCATGCATTGATCGTGCTGCCCGTTGTATAAACATCGTCGACCAGGAGTACACGTGCGCCGGCCACCAGGTCCGGTCTGCTCAAGGAAAAGACATTGTGGACATTGCGCCGTCGTTTTGAACCGCTGAGCACTGCCTGAGGTGTTGTTGGACGGTGTCGTGTGAGGAGGTTGAGGACAATTTTTTTCCGCCATTGCAGAAAGCAACCCGAGGTAATGAGCTGAGCCTGATTAAATCCGCGCTGCCGTAATCTTTTCTTATGTAAGGGGACGGGAAGGATGATGTCTGGAGTGGTAAAGATTTCGAAAAGAGCTGATTGATCAAGCAGGGTTCGAAAGGTGGCGATACCGGTCAATCGACCGTGAAATTTCAGGGCAAGGATTAAATCGGAGATGGGCGGGCAGTATTGGCAGAGTGATCGTGCCAGATCGAAGGAATAACGACCGGCAAGGCAATCACCACAGAGGTGATCTGCTCCTTTGGGAAAGGGCGTGCCGCACAGGGAGCAGAGTGGTGAACGGATGAAAATGAGTTTTTTTGAGCACTCAGGACACAGAAGCGGCGGGTGCGAGGATCCCAGCCGCTGTTGACATCCCAGGCAAAGGGGCGGAAAGAGCAGATCATTGAGTGTTCCAAAGATTGTTCTCGCAGCCCCGTACACAGAGGCACCCGCTCTTTACATGTTGTCGATGATGGCGTTGCCGAATCCTGAACAGGAGAGTTCCGTTGCCCCGGTCATGAGTCGGGCTAAATCATAGGTAACCGTTTTGTTGGAGATGGTTGTTTCCAAAGCCGAGGTGATACGATCGGCGGCTTCCTGCCAGCCTATGTACTCAAGCAGCATGACTCCGGAAAGGAGAACAGATCCGGGATTAACCTTGTCAAGGCCGGCATATTTTGGAGCGGTTCCATGGGTGGCTTCAAATACCGCAACACCATCCCCGATATTAGCCCCGGGAGCAATGCCCAGTCCACCCACCTGGGCAGCCAGAGCATCGGACATGTAATCGCCGTTCAGGTTGGGCATGGCCAGTACCGAGTACTCATCAGGGCGAAGTAGAATCTGCTGAAACATGGCGTCAGCGATTCGATCCTTAATGACAACTTTTCCTGCCGGTACTTTTCCGTTGAACTGCTCCCACAGAACTTTTTCAGTGATGGTGCTGTCGCCAAATTCTTCGCTAGCCAGCTCATACCCCCAGTTGCAGAAGGCCCCTTCGGTAAACTTCATGATATTTCCCTTGTGAACCAGGGTGACCGAATCACATCCGTGGTCCAGGGCATGCTGGACAGCTTTTCGTACGAGCCGCTTCGTGCCGAATTCAGAGATCGGCTTGATACCGATTCCTGAATTGTCCCGGATGTGGGCACCCATTTCATTACGCAAAAATTCTATAACCCGGTTAGCCTCTTCCGTGCCGGCCTGCCATTCAACGCCTGCATAGACATCTTCCGTATTTTCCCGGAAAATAATCATGTTCACCAGTTCAGGTGCCTTGACCGGGGAGACAACCCCACGGTAATATCGCACCGGTCGAACGCAGGCGTAGAGATCAAGCACCTGACGCAGGGTGACATTTAAACTGCGGATACCTTTGCCAATGGGGGTGGTCAAGGGACCTTTGATGCTGACCACGTATTTTTTCAAGGCATCAACCGTGTCCTGGGGCAGCCATTCGCCGGTCTGTTGAAAGGCTTTTTCACCGGCCAGGACCTCCAGCCATTCGATGGTACGTGTTCCCTTATAACTTTTGCTTATTCCCGTATCCAACACTTTCCGCACTGTTTTCCAGATATCGGGACCGGTACCGTCTCCTTCAATGAACGGAATAACAGGATGATTTGGTACAATCAGGGAGCCGTCTGGTTGTATTGTAATGTGATCTGCAGTCACAGTATACTCCTTGTCGAGCGATAACACGCTATAGGTTTGTAGAAAGAGGTCTCTGCTCAAGATAAAAAAGAGACCATAAAATATATATTCGATCCGATGTCTCCCGTCAATCAGGGTGTCGTTCGTTTTGCAGTGATGTCGGCATCCGGTTTTCCAGAAGTACTTGAAGTTCTGATGCCTGCCTGCTAAGGACAAGGTTGTCGACTTTTATGATGACGTGGTTGTTTTGTCTTTACTGCGCGGTAGAGAAGAGTCAGGTGGATTGATGTCTGAACCGGGGTGTCCCCGGAAAATGCTGACAAACGGACCCTGGCTCATGCACAGGACAAATCCTTTTCGGAAAGAAGGTTAAGGTATGTCATTTTTTCAGTACATTCGAGGTAGTTGTACACTGATCCTTGCGCCGTTTATAACCCTTGCCGTTTCCTTGCTCGCTCTGCTGGATATTTACTGGGGGCGGCAATCAGAAATCAAAGCCCAGGTGTTTCCCCGCTGGTGGGGCCGGATCTTGTGCCTGCTTGCCGGTGTCCGTGTCAGGGTTGAGGGGATAGAGAACATCGATCCGGAACAAATCTATATTTTTGCGGGTAATCACAGCAGTCAGTACGATATTTTTTCATTTCAGGGGTATTTTCCCCATGATTTCCGCTGGATTGCCAAAAAAGAGCTGTTCCGGATTCCGGTTTTCGGCCAGGCGATGCGCCAGGCCGGTTATATCCCCATCGATCGTTCGCACGGCCGGCAGGCTCTGAAGAGTCTTGAGCAGGCAGCAGCCCGAATTACCGGAGGCAGCTCGGTACTTATCTTTCCCGAAGGAACCCGGAGTGCGGATGGTCGGCTGCAGGAGTTCAAAACCGGTGCAGTGCTTTTGGCTATAAAGGCCCGCGTACCGGTAGTACCATTGGGATTTAACGGTTCTTACGAGGTACTGCCCAAAGGACGGCTGTTGCCACGTGGTGGGGAAATTGTCATCCGGATCGGTGAACCTATGGCTACTACACATTACAAAGCCGGCGATAAACAGATTCTGGCGATGGAGTTGCGTGATGCTGTTTCCCGCCAGCTCGAGGATCGGTATCAGGGTGCTGATACAGGGCAATAGCACAGCACGACTCTCCAATAAAGCCCATGGGTGAAAGAAAAGTTTCTGCCTTTCTCTTTAGAGGAAAGCAATAGAATTTCTTGCAAAATCAATGAAACCTGTCATAATGTTCTGGATTTTGGCAGGTGTTTTTGTCCATAAAAAAAGTGCCGCTCATCCAATCTTTTGATCAATTTTGCCTGCAAGTTCCGCATGCGGCGTTGGTCAACGAACAAGACTCGAAGAGGAATCCTTCATGTCGCCGATATTACAGCCTCGTCGCTCCCTGTGTTTTCTAGCGCTGTCTCTGCTCTTTGCCATGTTTGCCTTTAATATGGCGCCGATGTCGGCTTTGGCAGTGGAGCGCAGCACTCTTTTTCTACCGTTTAAGATCAACGCGCCGGACAGTGCAATGATTGCCGGTCCGGCGGACAGATCTTTAGAACGTGAAGCAGCGGCCAGGGGCATGAGGATGATGTCGCGAGATCAGGCGGAAAAACTGGTTGATTATCGTGGTACCTGGCCACCGCCTGCTGGGGTGTTAAACAAAGTGGTGGAGTCCGCCAACGTGGATTATGTCGTTGTCGGCAGTCTTAATAAACTTGGCAACCGCATAAGTGTTGACTGTGTGATTGTCGATGTGCTGGCACCCAAGGCCCCGTACTCTGCTTTCCGCGAAGGGGATTCTCTTCAGGATCTGGACAGGGTGACCGGTGAAATCGTGAACACGATGTTAGCCTATTCCAATCGGAGTGCTTCGGTTGCGAGTGTTGCCCCTGCAGGAAACGAACGAATCGATTCCGGTGCTATTTTGCAGAAGATATCGACAAAACCAGGTGACCTCTACGATCCTGTGACGTTGAGGCAGGATCTCAAGGCTGTTTTCAGCATGGGATATTTTGAAAATGTTGAGGTCGATGCTGAAGACACAGAAGCCGGCAAGAACATCATTTTCCGGGTACAGGAAAAGCCCCTCATCGGCAACGTGGTTATCAAGGGTGCCGATGCGATCAAAGAGGAGGATGTGCGGGAGGCTGCGAACATCACCACCAATTCCATCCTCAATTCCACGAAGGTGAACGAGGCTGTCTATAAAATCAAAGACCTGTACAAGTCAAAAGGATACTACAACACAGAAGTCACAGCCAAGGTCGACACGCCGCCGGGCGGGAATGCAGAAGTTGTTTTTGATGTCAAGGAAGGTGACAAGATCACTGTCGGTGAGATCAACTTTACGGGTAATGACTCTTTTTCAGCTGGCGACCTTCGGGATGTCATTCAAACGACCACCCGCAAATGGTGGATATCTTGGCTGACCGATGCCGGTGTGCTGAAAATGGATGTGCTGCAGCAGGATGCGGAACGTCTGGCAGCGTTTTACCAGAATGAAGGTTTTCTGGAGGCCAAGGTCGGCGAGCCGATCGTGAATCAGAAGGATGATGAACTGATTGTCACCTTTCCCGTTGATGAAGGACGGCGTTATCGTGTGGGCTCCATTGACATTGAAGGCGACCTGATCAAAGATAAGGCTGAGCTGCTTGAGGTTTTGCAAATTCGTGATGAAGAGTATGTCAACCGTCAGGTTCTAAGGGATGATATCACTCGAATTACCGACCTTTATGCTGAATACGGATATGCGTTTGCCGATGTTAATCCCAAGATTAACAGGTCAGCGGATGGGGAAAGCGTCGACCTTTTGCTGCAGGTGAAAAAAGGTGAAATGGCCTACGTTAATCGAGTTGAAGTTCAGGGCAATACCCGTACCCGAGATCATGTTATCCGTCGTGACCTCAGGGTGGAAGAGGGGGGGCGCTACGATGCCAAGGCTATCCGAACTTCGACACAAAAACTGAAACGATTGGGTTTTTTTGAAGATGTGACGATTACTCCGCAGCCAACCATGGTGGAAAATCAGATGGACGTAGTGGTTGACGTTAAAGAGAAGCCCACCGGTTCTTTTCAGATCGGTGCCGGGTACTCTTCATCTGAAAGAATGCTGTTCATGGGTGAAATTTCTGAAGACAACCTCTTTGGTACTGGAAACCGATTGTCTTTTGCGGCAAGTACCAGCTATAAAAGTACCCGGTACAACTTGAGATTTGTAAATCCCAGGATCCTCGACTCCCAGGTTTCCGGCAGCGTTGATCTGTTTAATTGGGAAAGAGAGTATGATGACTTTACGAAAGATTCCACCGGCGCCTCCCTGCGCTTAGGACATCCTCTTTATGAAGAGTGGCGAATTTATTACGGATACACCATCTCTGACACTGATTTGTCGGATATCAATGAAGCGAATATTAATTCAGCCATATTGAAATCCAAAGATATCAATCTGATGAGCATGCCGGAGATCGGTCTGGTTCGTGATACCCGAGATAAATCCTTCTCACCAACTCGGGGGTCACGCAACAGTATCAACGTCAGTTATGCGGGCGGGCCGTTCGGTGGTGATGCCGAGTTTACCAAAGTTGAAGGATCCACTGCCTGGTGGTTTCCGATGATCTGGAGTACGGTTTTTCATGCCAAGCTCGCGGCTGGACAGGCTTTTGAGAATAAAACAGATAAGTTGCCTGTCTATGAAAAATTCTTTTTGGGTGGCATGAATTCAATCCGCGGTTTCAAGTCTGCCGCGATCAGCCCCATTGATCAGTATGGGGACAAGGTCGGTGGTGACAAGATGTGGTACGGAACGGTTGCCATCGTCTTTCCTCTGTTTAAAGACATGGGTATGGATGGTGAAATCTTTCACGATTTTGGTAATGTCTACGGTGAGGGAATACCCGGCGGAGACGATAAATGGGATTTTAGTGAGTACAAGAAGACCGCCGGTGTCGGCATTATGTGGGCCTCTCCGCTTGGTCCGATCCGTTTGGCCTGGGGGGCTAATCTGGACCGGAAAACCGGAGAGCAGAATTCTACCTGGGATTTCAGTATGGGGGGGACATTTTAATCCTCTTCCACCCCTCTGTCTGATCGCGTTTTATGCAGTCAATCATTGCGCGACTGCGTGAAAGCGGTCATCCTCCTGATATTTTCGGCCTTCACAGTGCTTCAGCCGCTCTGTTTCTCAGCAGAGCGGTTGAAGCACTGCAACGTTCATACTGTGTTATCCTTCCTTCCGACGATCAACTGGAAGTTCTTGCTCAGGATTTCGCTTTTTTCTCCGATACCCGGGTACTTGTCTACCCAGGTTATGAGATTCCTCCCTACAGTCCTCTTTCTCCGGATCCGGCAACCGTCTGTTCCCGATTAGCAACACTGTATCAACTGCTGGAGCACACGGCCCCCTGTATCGTTTTGGCTTCAGTGGAGGCGGTACTGCGACGAGTTCTACCGAGTCGAGTGTTGAGCCGGCATTGTGAGTTGGTGCAGATCGGCGAGGAGATTGAACAGGAACCCCTGATAGCCGCACTCATTGCGGCTGGTTATCAGATGAGCGAGATGGTGCGGCAGGAAGGAGATCTGGCTTTACGGGGTGGGATTATTGATGTCTATCCTCCGCATTTGGGGACCGCAAAAAACGGTCCGCTCCGGCTCGATTTTTTTGGTGATGTGCTGGAGTCGATTCGTGTTTTTGATCCGATCTCACAGAGATCTCTTCAGGAGATCTCGGAAGCGGTCCTGGTGCCGGCCACTGATATACTCTTCCCTCCACCAGAGCAGCGACAAGACATTGTAGCCGCAGCTGATACTGCTGCCGTACAGTATCATTGGTCGTCGGATGAACACCGTCTTGTCCGTGATCGTCTGTCCACGGGACAAACCTTTCCCGGCCTCGAATCGTTGTTGCCTCTGGTCTATGGCGGCAGATCCGGGCTGCAGACATTTTTTGATTATCTGCCGGCTCACACTGCCCTTGTTGTGTATGACCCCATTGCCGTTCACCAGCAGCAGCAGCTGGTTCGCGAGCGGATTCATGCAAATTATGAGGAGGCATTGAACCGGAATTCAGCGATCTTATCACCAGAAGACCTGTTCCTCAGTGAGGCTGAATGGGAAACAAACCATGACCAGCTCCTTGCGGCTCGACTCGCTTTTCTCCACGAACCTGATCAGGACCAGAAACTGACGCTGACCTGTGCCACAGGAGATCATGCCTTGCTCGCTCAGGAGATCGAGATTCAACGTAAGAAGCGTGGTATGCTGCCACCGCTGGTGGATCGCATGCAGCAGTGGCTGAGAAACGGTGAGCAAATCGTTTTAGCCTGTCGATCATCACGACAGGCCGGTCATCTTCAAGAAATGCTTGCTCATTACCAGCTGCGTACCGTTCTTCTGCCTGCGCCGTTTGCTTTAGAAAATATTGTTGAGAAGGATGTTATCTACTGTTTTGATCAACCGCTTTCCCGTGGTTTTGATCTGCTCACTGAACACCTGCATTTTCTTTCTGCTGAGGAACTCTTTGGTGACAAACGCTTAGGCAAGCGACAACGCCGGAGTAAGCAGGAGTATGCTGAACCGGTGCAGATCGAACACCTGCAGGAGGGTGAATTTGTCGTTCATCGCGATCATGGCATAGGGATCTTCCGAGGGCTGGTCAATATGGAGATATCCGGCCGGCATGGTGACTTCATGCTGATTGCCTATCGGGATGACAACAAACTGTATGTCCCGGTGGATCGGCTGCACTGGGTCAGCCGTTACCAGGGGTTGACGGATCAGGAGCCAAAGCTCGACAGCCTTGGTTCGCAGCGATGGCAAAGTGCAAAAAAGAAGGTAACAGAGGCTGTCTGGAAGATTGCCCAGGAGTTACTCGACATCTACGCACAACGGGAACTCCGCGAAGGGCACAGTTTTTCTGCTCCCGGTGCACTGTACGAGCAACTGGAGGAATCTTTTCCCTATGATGAGACCAGTGGACAGGCCAGGGCTATAAATGATGTGCTTGGTGATTTGCGTCGCGAACAACCTATGGACCGTCTGGTGTGCGGGGATGTTGGATACGGTAAGACAGAAGTAGCGGCACGGGCAGCGTTTAAGGTGATAGAGGACGGCTATCAGGTCGCCATTCTGGTGCCGACAACTGTATTGGCAGAACAGCATGCCGCCACATTTCGAGAGCGATTTGCATCATTTCCCGTTGAGATCGCGTGTCTCAATCGTTTTCGGAGCAGCCGGCGACAAAAGGAAATCGTCGCCCAATTAGCAGCCGGCACCATTGATTTGATTATTGGTACCCACCGTTTACTGTCAAAGGATATTCAGTTTAAAAAACTCGGGTTGCTGGTTGTTGACGAAGAGCATCGTTTTGGTGTGTCTCATAAAGAGAAAATTAAGAAGATCAAGGCAACCGTTGATGTCCTGACGCTCACCGCCACGCCCATCCCGCGGACGCTTCAGATGTCTTTATTGGGAATACGTGATCTTTCTGTAATTTCGACACCGCCTCAGCAACGCCGGTCAGTTAAAACCTTTGTAGCGAAATACGATCAGCTTGTTATTCGCGAAGCAATAGCGCGGGAACTGGGACGGGGCGGCCAGATATTTTTTGTTCATAACCGAGTGCGCTCCATTCACCGTATCGCTGCTGCCATCGCCGCCCTTGTTCCCCAGGCGCGGATTGGAGTTGCACACGGACAAATGGCCGGTACGCAGCTTGAAGACATTATGGTTCGTTTCATTAATCATGAACTTGATATACTGATGTGCACAACCATAATCGAATCAGGATTGGATATTCCAAACGCCAATACCATCATCATCAATCGGGCTGATCACCTCGGGCTTGCCGATATCTATCAGTTGCGGGGCAGAGTCGGGCGATCTTCCCGTCAAGCGTATGCCTATTTACTGGTCGCCTCACTTGATCACCTCACTCCGGACGCTCAACAGCGACTGCGGGCCCTGATGGACTGTTCAGAGTTAGGAGGCGGGTTTAAATTAGCGATGAACGATCTCCAGATTCGTGGTGGAGGTAATCTGCTGGGCGTTTCTCAGTCCGGGCACATCGCTGCTGTGGGGTATGATCTGTATTTGGAATTGCTGCAGGCCACGGTAACAGATTTGAAGCGTAAGGTGCAGGCCGGGGAGATGTTGCCGGTGGCGGAAGATACGATTGATCCGGAAATTAAGCTCCGTGTTGCCGCCTACTTGCCGGACACCTATATTCAGGATGCCAGTCAGCGCTACCATGTCTACCGGCGGTTGTCGGTCGCTGGTAATGGCTCAAACGCAGATCTGGATGACGCGGAGGAAGAGGTGGTGGACAGGTATGGCCCCCTGCCTCCGGAAGGACGGACCCTGATAACAGCGATCAGACTGAAGCAGCGGCTACGCACCCTGGGTATCAACAAGCTGGAGCAGGGAGAAGGTTGTCTGATTGTTTCTTTTGCTGCCACGACCACGGTTGAACCGAGCCGGATCGTACATCTTATTGAACAGCAATCGAATAAAAAACAGCGCACGCCATCGATCCGTTTGACATCAGATCAACGGCTGGTGGTCTCTCTCGGTCAACAGGAAGACCCTTTTACTCAAATCGACTCGTTGTTAAACACCCTGGCAGAGCCTGTTAGCATTGTCTCTTGATAGAAAAACGCCCATTGTGTCAACAGTGTTTTCAGCACAGAGTTGCTCTTAAGTATGACGCCGTGTTGTCGGCTTTTCTTGTAAAGTTGTGTGATACGTCCTTCGAATCAGCGGCAAAGAAGTGTGTGCGGAGAGGATCATTCTACTGAACAGGCCATAGCACCAAACGGTACTATGGCCTGTGCTGTCTATCAGGGTAGGGCCGGTTTACGCTTTCTTTTTCGTTTTAGTCGTCCGTGCCTTGGCAGGTGAAGTCTTCTGTTTTTTGAGGTCCCCCACAGCGGCTTCCAGTGCTTCAATCGAGGCAACCAGTGGAGCGGGATCAAATGCAGGGGCATCTTCTTTTGTTTCCAGATGCTGCAATCGCTCCGGAATGTTACCGAGGATCTTTTCCGGGGTAATGGTCGTCACCTGCTGCAGAGTCTGACTGATTTTCTGTTCCAGCACGGTTGCATCCGCCTGCAGCGCCCCAAGATTTTTACCGGTCGTGGCCAGTTCGGCGGTCACCGTTTCCAGATGGCCGGCAGTCAGAAAATCCGAACTTCTTTCTTCCAAAACCTGCAGTTTACTGGTCAGGTTGGAGAGTTGGCTGCTCAGTGCCTGCTGACTTTCGGCCATTTTCTGGATGTCACCGGCAATTTGAGCAGAGAGTGTATCGGAAGAAGACGACTCGTGGACAGGTGATTGCTGGACAGGAGCTGCCGGTATGTCCCGGGTGGGAATTTCCTCTGGGCGGACAGTCTCCGCAGTGGCGGCTGTTGGACGATATCGGCTGATAAATGATTGTGAAAGATCGATCACTGCAACTCTGACCGCCTGGTACATTGAGGCAGCTGCCGCTTTATTGGTGAGTGAAACTGCAAACAGGAAGATGGCAATGAGAACGGCGATGGAGAGGGTCACACCGATGATCATTGCAATGCTCCACTGTATAAAGCGAAAGACACCGATAATCATCTGACCGATGGAGCTGAAAACGCCTCCATCAGGTGTGGAACTGACGAGATAGGCCAATATGACAAAAAATAGAAGCACAGCTGCCGCCTTGTAAAGCGAGGCACGTGTTATGTTTGCATGCATGGTTTACTCCTTCCTGGAAAGCCGTTGTTCAGGTTGTTATCCTGAAAATGGGTCTGTTCAATCATTGCCGATTGTCAAAGGGGTATCAAAGGACGATTTGATATATTTTCTAGTGTATTTAAAGACGAACAGCAAGGGAAATATTGTGATCTGTGGCCCGCAGGCGTCAGGTTGCACTCATGGAGAACCGGCATTTTATCCGGGTGAAGGGTTATTCAGTTTCGACCAGTGTTTGCCTGATCTGGTTAAATTCTTCCTGGACAGTGAGAAAGGCGTCAATAAGCATTGGATCGAAATGACGGCCGGCGTTGTTCACAATCGAGTCGACAGCCTGCCGGTGCGTCAGGCACCTGTCTTGAAGCATGGCGACGGTTGCCTCCTCATAGGCATCGGCAACAGCTATAATCCGGGCTTCGAGGGGAATTTCATTTCCTTGCAGCCCGTAGGGGTACCCTGTACCATCCCAGCGCTCATGGTGAAAGTATGCCATATTTTTGGCAAGGGATAAAAAATTGCTGCCCGGCGTGTCCTGTTCCATTGCCTTGATGACATCTCCGCCGGTCAAGGTATGATTGCGTAAAGTCTCTTGCTCTGAAACAGTTAACGGCTCAGTCTTGTTGAGAATTTCATTAGAAACAGCAACCTTGCCGATATCGTGGAGAATCGAGCCCTGATAGAGGTTTTGAACATATGTCGGGGTAATTATTTCAGCGTACAGTCCATGGTCACGGGCTGCAGTCGCAAGGGTTTTACAGTACTCCCTGATTCGTTCGAGATGACGGCCCGGGGTAATGTCACGGTATTCGGAAAGCTTGGCAAGTGCGAGGATGGTGGCATTCTCTGTCTGGCGGAGTTTGTGCAGCGAAGAGGCGAGGACCTTTTCCAGATGCTTGCGCTCACTGATGTCCCGGATAATTAACTGTACACCGGGAATTTTATTTTCTCTTTGCAGGAGAGCGCCGCTGATTTCGGTCAGAAGCGGAGTACCCTCAACAGTTGTAAGGGTGACCTGGAGATCGGAAATGGGGGTACTGTCGGTGATGAGCGTGGAGACAGCGGAGCGTAAGATACGCTGGTCCTCAGAGTCCGCAAGGTCGTAGAAGATCGTGCCGGGCGACAATGTTCCCGGGGTGAAGTGATGCAGAAAGGATGTGTTTGCCTGCAGGACCATACCATCTGTATCAATGAGGGCAACATTGTCGGCAATGGTTTCAAAGAGCAGTTGATAATGTTCTTCCGTTGCCTGTTGAGCGTCGGCCCGTCGCGCAACCTCCAGCTCCAGGCGCCGAGCTTGTCCGGCTAACGCCTCGGCTGCCGCGTGTTCAGAGGTGCGCAACAGGTGCTCTCGTTTTCGAGCATTGATGTCTGTCCAGTTTCGTGTGGCAGCGATGAAAATAAACCCGATCATGAAAAAGAGATTGCTGAACAGGCCCAGCTGTTGTCCCGGACCAAAGGATGTTGGTATGAAAAAGATCGTGATGACAAAAAGAACGGCCAGCGCAAATCCGCTGGCAATTGTCTGGAAGACGGAAAGGGGAGCAAGAGTCGTGTAGATCGTCATGGCAACCATAAGGCCGACATAGTAGGGAGTCGCTGCGTCACCTTGCCGGTATATGCTGAAAAGAATGGCCAGGCTGACAGCACTGTATCCGAAAAAACCGATAAGCCATGTCCACCGGTAGGATCGGCTGGTGTGGTTGATATACAGCAGGAGCACACAGGCGCCGATTGCCAGAAGCCGGTACTGTAAAAATTCGGAGCGCAACCCGGGCTCCACAAGCGTATCAAGCAGTGTCAGCAGGAGAAGGGTCCCTATGCCTGCCAGCAGAATATAGTACACCCGTTGATGATGAAGTTGTCGGGACTCCTGCCGAAAGGGATCAGGGTTGCCCATGGGTGTCTGTTGTGATGGATGACGGGTGCGTATGGAGAAGCAGATCGCGTCGTGCTGCTTTAAATTCCTGTTCTCTTTTCAAAAAGGCACTGACAATCATTGGGTCAAACTGACGTCCGCTCTCCTTGATGATGTACATGCGTGCCTGTTCATGGTTGTATGCAGGTTTATATGGTCTGCTGGAGGTTAAGGCGTCATAGACATCGGCAAGAGCGGTAATGCGTGCCGTAAGAGGGATCTGCATTCCGGACAGCCCGTTGGGGTATCCGCTTCCATCCCAGCATTCATGGTGATTGAGAGCTATTTCTTGCCCCATCTTCAGGAAACCGAGTTCCTCCTCCTCATAATCATCGAGAGTGAGTGCTTCACTCCCGTACAAACAGTGCTGCTGCATAATGCTGAACTCTTCGGCAGACAGGTGATCCGGTTTGAGTAAAATTGCATCCGGTATGCCGATCTTGCCAATATCATGCAGGATAGAGGAAAGGCAAAGGTCTTCGATGAACTGTGCCGTGATTATTCCTTTTATTTCAGGAAAGCCGGACAGTTCAACGGCAAGGATACGTGTGTATTCCCGAATTCTGAGCAGATGGCTGCCGGTGCAATCGTCTCGGCATTCAGCAAGGCGAGCCAGTCCGAAAATGGCGGCCTGGCGTGAGGTATCAAGGAGTTGGGACGATTTCAGGACTTCACGTTCCATTTTTTTTGTTGCAGTGATGTCACGGATGACCAGGTGATAATGCATGCCGGCCTGCGACAAGGCTATGTGGTTGCCACTGATTTCCACCTCGAGCCGGCGTCCCCGGGGTGTGATCATCTGTAACTGCACATCTCTGATTGCTCCTTCCTCGTTTATCCGATCAATGACACGTTTGACAAAAACATCCGGATCAGTTTCAAAAAGATAATCAAAGATCATCGTTTCTTCCAGGTTTTCAACGGTCTGGTTAAGCATGGCTGCGCCGAGCCGGTTGACCATACGGATGACACCCTTATCGTCGATCAGTACAACGAGGTCAGGCAGGGCGTTGTAGAGGTCAAAAAACTTCAGATCAGATTCTTCGAGCATTTCTAACCGTTTACACACTAATTGCTCTAGATTGTCCGTGTAGAGACGCAGCTCGGTTAAAATTGCACGTAAACTTGCTTTTGCTCGCAACGATTTGACGGTGATCTGGATTTCATCATAACATTGCACCGATGTGATAAGGATAATTGCAAAAAAGAAAAAGCTGTTGTTGGCAAGGGCAGGGACGGATATTGAGCCATGGCTCAGGGAGATGAGGGAAACGGTGACGGTGTACACCAGGTACATGAGCCCGCCCAGGATGAGAGATTGGGGAACGGTGAGCGGGAGAACGGAAAAACCGCCGGCTATCATCAGGAGGATGCCCACATAATATCCGGATGCAAATCCGCCTAAATGAACAGTCATTACGGTGATGACGATGGTTCCGAGGAGCATGGCGGACCACATGACGCTGTGCGAATATTGGCGGACCGGTGGATAGCGCAGCAGCAACAGCAGAAAAACCAGCAGGGCGACAAAACCTAACCGATAACCAAGGAACAACCAGAAAAAAGAGCGGCAATAAATAAAATCAAGCAGGGAGAAGAGGGAGAAAAAGACGACGCCCAGCCATAAGCAGACATGCGTACGCTGAATGAACAGTTCGTGCAGCTCCTTGGCACTATCGAACGGCTCAGTACCGGCTATGGACGGCATGGCTTTCCTATTCTTTGGTGGCAACAGCAAAGAGGTTCACCTGTGCCGGCTCAGTAATGATTGTTACCTTGTCACCAAACGGAGTCGGGGCAAACAGCTCCAGCAGGTCTGTTTCAGTTCGATATATCAACTCCCATTTCAACAGTTTGTCGAGGAAAAGTGAATCCGGATAATGCGTGAAGTTGCCAAGGAGCAGGGTGCCGCCGGGTTTGAGGTGATGGTGACATTGGGTGATGAGAGCACGAAACAACCGGGTGTCGAGATAATCACAGAGACCGGCAGAGTAGATGATATCCAGCGGCTGGATATGGTGAGTTGCCCGTCCCAGAGCCCATTTGATCACATTTTCACTCATAAGTTTGATTGAGGCACGGTGAGGGAAGATGTTGACATACTGGTTCGTGTACTGGAGCGCTTCCGGATCAATATCAACGCACAGCGCCTCAATGTCTTCACTGTGGTCACAGACCGTCAGGAAATCGAACAGCTCACGGTTCGGACCGCACGCCAGGTTCATGATTCTTGTTGTTGTCCCATACCCCCTGGTGGAGCTGAGCTGCAGCAGCTGATCGCGCAGCAGAACACGCCGGCCCCGAATAGCCAGAGAGCCGGGGCGCTGCAGGCAGAAAGCATCAACTATTTCACCGAGTTTACCTTCCCCTTTCGGCGTGTCTGCATATATGTGCTCCATCATGAGAAAATCGCCGGCATACCCTTTGGGTTTGAAGTAGGCCCGTTCGGCAAAGTTGCTCCTCATAAAGTAGGGGAAAATTTCCTTGAAGACATATCCCCACATAACCTCTTCATAGCCGCTGCCGGCCATGGTTTGCTGAAAGAGTGGCAGGGAGCTGTTCAGTTCAGCCAACACATCGTGACAACGATTTTCACTTGCATCGTCTTTTTTGCCCTCTGCTTCTGCTTTTTGCAGTTTATGTGACAGGTTGAACAACTCTGATTTAAAGGCCTCCATGCGGCTGCCGATACTGTGCCACTGCGACGAACGCAGTAAAGGTGCGGGCAGAGGCTTGGCTTCGGTGTAGCGGCTGGCATGTCGGGTGGAAAGCGATTGGGCATAGCCGGTGATCGGTTCCCGTTCACCGGCGATCCGGCGGAATTTTCCACAGATGTTCTGGGTGAGATAGAGCAGAAAATCAATATAGAGTTCGGGCTGATCGGTACGAAGCGTTGTCATTACTTCGGTATTAAAGATGGCGATGTGCGTATCTCCTGCAGCCTGGATATTCCGGACCCGGGATTCACCATCGAAAAAACCGATCTCACCGAAGAAGTCACCGGCCCCGATTAAGGCAACGGTGATTTTAGTGTCGGACCGGTCATTGTAACTTACTTCAACCGCCCCGTTTATCAGGTAATAGAAAGACTCTGCTGTTGATTCAGGGGTCAAAACCGATTCATCGGTCTGAAACGAACGGATTGTGGCAAAGGGCAGAACGCGTTCTAGCAGTGCTTCGTTACCGGGGCCGGGGAGATTGATTGGTGCGGAAGAGGGAGAGAGAGACATGCTGAACTCCTTGTGTAGAAAGTTGCGTGGCAAGCCGAAGAAAATCGATGGGTGTCGATATCTTTGCCGGTCATGGAATTTCCTGTCCTCTGAACAGGGGGTGAGGCTCAGCCGATGAATCTGTTCCCCCCCGGATATATCCGGGGTTGATTCTGAACCGCTGTTTCATTTCACAGACTGAGTTGACTGTAGAAATATTGTGCCGCAATAAAGAGGGAATATCAAGGACACAGCGGCTCTGATCTCTGTTGTTGCAGTGGGTTGAGCAACAAAGAAGACTGAAGAATCAGAAAAACGTAGAAGGACACCTTTTGGTCGGTTGTCAGTGGGTCTCAATTTCTCTGCCGAAAAGATTTGACAGCGTGGAAAGTTTCAGGATATACAAATCGCGCTGGAAAGACTCGTCCGACTTGAAAATGGCGGAAGTGCATGGGAATCGAACCCACCTGCCGAGTTACTCACTCGGCACACCGGATTTGAAGTCCGGGAGAGCCACCAGTGCCCTTTCCACTTCCGATCCGGTATAAATCTACTCTTAGTCGGCTGGAAAAACAACTTTTATTGCTGCATGAACCGTAAGTGAACCAGCTTTAGATCCTGAAACTGTATAGCGCGAATTTTTTCAATGGAATGTGAACAACTCATACGCCTCATTAAGGATTGGTATCTTCAGGTTAAACAAGAGGTCATGGCTCCTGCGCGGATGATGCAGTTTGTCGATCAGCACGTCAAGAACTGCCGAGTATGTAAAACCGACCTGTTACTCCCTGATGAGATTGAACAGATACGGATGTTTGTTTTACCGGATGCCAGGATGCTCAAACCTTCCAGAACGTCTGGTCACGACGCCACGCCGGAAATTTCACCTGACGATGATGATGATTTTGAGACAGATGATCAGTATGAAGATGAAGATGGCCAGGATATCGAAGAAGATGAAGACGATATCGAAGAGGATGAAGACGACATTGATGTCGAAGACGATTTGACCGATGACGATATGATTTAAAATCGTCCCGGGAGCCGTAGCCGCAGGATAGGCTGCGTACCTTGACGAATGCCTGGTGCATCAGGGGACTCCCTGCAGGGGAAAGGGTGACAGATGCGCTGTAAGTGTTGCCGTGTGTCTGCCTTTACTGCGAAGCGACTGACAGATAAGCTTGCTGCCACCCTTTGGGCGAGGTCCGTGATGACTGTTGTTTAACGGACGACGGCAGGCTGCTGATCAGCGAGACGTCCTTTCTGTTTCGTATGTTCAAGAGTTGTCAGGGCAGTGGCAACCATGGATGAGACGTCGGTCAGATTGGCCGGCAGAATCATTGTGGTGTTTTCTTTGGCGAGTTTGCCGAACTGCTCAATGTATTTTTTTGCCACCTCCAGGTTTGCAGCATCCTGACCACCCGGCGCACTCAGGGCTTCAGCCACCTGTCGGATACCTTCGGCAGTAGCTTCGGCCACTTTGAGGATCTCCTGAGCCTGCCCTTCAGCTTCGTTGATGCGGCGCATTTTCTCCCCTTCCGAGCGTGCAATGGCCTCAGCCCGTTCGCCCTCCGCCCGATTAATCATAGCTTGCCGTTCTCCTTCGGACTTAGCGATTTCCGCTCGCTTTTCGCGCTCAGCCTTCATCTGTTTTTCCATGGCCTCAAGGACACTGCGTGGTGGCTGGATATCCTTTATCTCATAACGGAGTACCTTGACGCCCCAGTTTTCAGAAGCCTCATCCAGCGCCTCAACAACCTGCTGGTTTAAAATTTCCCGGGCTTCAAACGTATTGTCCAGAGTGATTTTACCGATGGCGGACCGCAGGCTGGTCTGTGCCAGTTGAGCCACGGCAATATGATAGTTATCGATACCGTAGGCAGAAAGACGCGAGTTAACGACCTGCACGTAGAGACAACCGTCAATCTCCATGGAAACATTATCTGCAGTGATACAGGTTTGGGCCGGTATGTCGATGGATTCTTCTTTAAGGCTCCGTTTATAGGCCACTCTGTCGAAAAAGGGGATCAGGATATGGAAACCGGCTTCTAGGGTGGTTCGATATTTGCCCAGCCGTTCAATAACATATTCGAACTGCTGATCGACCACCACCGCTGTTTTGATAAGAATAACGACAACAAAGACAACAAAAACCACGATGCCGACAAGTAAGTTGTCCATCAGATATCTCCTTTGGCAGCCATGGGGGCTACCTGTACTGTTAAGTTGTTTTTGCCTGTTATGCGGACGACTGTCCCCCTGGTCAATGTTACCTCGGCTGTTGCCTGCCAGAATGAGCCTGCATACTTAACAGTCCCGCTTGCAGGCGGAACAATATCTTCAACAACCTCGCCTGTCGCATTCGACGGCAAACCGTTTTCCATGGCGTCAATTTCCCGGCTTCGGCCGAGGAATATCTTTTTCAACGTGGAGCGGAGCAGGAGAAGTGTCGATATACTGGTGATCAGAAAGATCAGCAGCTGGCCGGCAGGAGAGAATGGATACAGATATACAGCAAGAGCTGTGCACCAGGCACCGATCCCAAAAAAGAAACCAATAAAACCAGGGGTCAGCAGTTCAAGAGACAGTGTTGCTATGCCAATCAAAAACCACAGCAACACTGGGGAAAGAGAAAAAAATGACATAAGTGAGAGGCTCCGGAAGAAATCAGTTTCTCTAAAAATAGCATGAGAATACAGGCGGGTCAAATAAGAAGGGTATCAGATTCTGCTCTTAATCGGCAGTGATATTCTGTGTTTTAACAGGGGGCGGCGACGATGCGTGCTGGAGGCTCAATCTGGCAGGATAGTTCAGTCCTGATTCTGTGCTTCAGTTGGCCTGATCTGCAGCACAAAACGGTTCGTACCTCAAATCACAGCAGTATACCGGTGGCCTAAACAGAGTCTTTTTCAAAAGAGGCTGTTTGAGAAAAGAGAGGGAAAAGAGCAGGTGGGACAAATTTTTTCACCTTGGGAGCTGAAAAGGACAGTTTTTTGTACTTTTTTGCTTTAATTCCTTGTCAATATCGATGTTCTTCCTTATGAGTACACGATAGTTTTGGAGCAAAAGAATACGCATTTTATGCCACATTGTCGTTTTTCACCTCTTTTTTATTCAAACCTCGTTTCGTGTCCAGGATCTTTTATGCTCTTTTTTTTACAACTGTTTTCCCATCGTTTTTGTCTTGACAGCCGGATATATCTGTACACTGTCTCCTGTCTCCTGCTCGTGCAGTTCACAGGAGCCCCGGTTTTCGCTGATCCACTGGAAGTACCGTCATCAGCCGATGCTTTGCGCGTTCAGATGACATCAGTTGAGCAAAAACCCGAGTCAGAGACTGCTGCAATGCCGTCAGACACGAATAATGAGACTGCCGAAGCGCAGCAGCAGCTGCAGCTGCAGTTGGAGCAACTGTACTTTGAGACCGAGGATAAAATAGGCGGTGAACCGATTTATACTGCCGGTTATCTCCTTGATCTGTACAGGAAGAATCAGTTCAGTCTTTTATGGGATAATCCGAAGAGCATTGTGCAGCTTTTGAAGGCTATTCATGCCAGTGCCGATGACGGTTTGACTCCTGAAGACTATCACCTTGAAGCTCTGATCCGCTACGGTCATGACGTCGCAGGGGGCGCATCGGTGCAAAAGCAGGTTGAATATGATCTGTTGCTCTCTGATGCCATGCTTTTATTGGCCCACCATAAGCGCGATGGTAAAGTCGATCCCCGCAAAGTTGAGGATAAAAAGAACCTTGAACCAGCCACCCCCCGGCCGTGGCCTGCTGACGCATATCTGACTGCTATTAAAGGCGGCACTGTGCAGGCGGTGTTGGATAAATTCTCCCCGCATCATCCATCGTACCTCAATTTGAAGAAGGCATTGCATGACTACAGACAGTTTGCCGCCAGGAGTGTTTGGCAGCAAATCCCCGGCGGCCAGAGCCTGAAACCAGGTATGACAGATCCCCGGGTTACGCTGATTCGAAATCGCCTGGCAGTTACCGGCGAACTGGCAGGCCGGTCGCTCGATTCCACCTTCTTTGACCATCAGCTGGAGACCGCTGTTAAAGCTTTTCAGACTCGGCATCATTTAGAGCCGGACGGGATTATCGGCAAGGCCACTCTCAGGGCCATGAACATCACAGCTGCAGAACGGATCGATCAGATACGGGCGAATCTGGAGCGGACCCGCTGGGTTGTCAACGACCTGCCTCATTCCAGCCTGATTGTCGATATTGCAGGCTTTATGCTGCAGTACTACCATAACAACGAAATGATATGGACAAGTAAGGTTATGGTCGGCAGGCCGTATCACCAGACGCCGGTGTTTCGTTCTGCTGTCACCTATCTTGTACTGAATCCAACATGGACTCCAACCCCGGATATCGTTAAAAACGAGACCGTTCCCAGTATTATCAACGATCCTGAATATCTGGCCAAGCAACGCCTGCGTGTTCTCGACAGCAGCGGGAATGAAATCGATCCGGAGACTATTCCCTGGCGGCAGTACTACGGAAAGGTACTCCCCTACACACTGCGTCAGGATCCTGGTCGCGACAACTCGCTGGGTTTGATCAAATTTCTTTTTCCGAACCCGTACCATGTGTACCTGCACGATACACCGAGTAAGTTTCTGTTTGGACGGACACAGCGGGCCTTCAGTCATGGCTGCATTCGTGTGCAGAACCCCATGGAGCTGGCCCGGCTGATGCTGGCCAACGATCCCGGCAATCCGACAACAGTCAAGAAAATCGACCAGATCCTGGCTTCAGGAAAGACCACCACGGTGATCTTAAAGCAGCCTCTGCCCGTGTATCTCATGTATCTGACCACAAACGTTCAGGATGGACAGGTGCTGTTCAAGCCTGATCTGTACAATCGTGACGAGGGGGTTGTTGCCGCATTGAATGCACCGCCGTCTCCTCTGAGTTTAACGGTGCAGCTTCCTGAGACGAAAGCCGGGCTGTCATTGTCCGGTCAACAGGTACGGACAGGGAAAAATGTCAGGTACGTGCAGAACGAGTCCCGGAAGGGTGCAGAATCCTCCGGGCAGGAGGCTCTGTAGTCGGGACAGAGATGGGTGGCTCCGGGGCGGGAACAAGCTCCATGCAAATACGCCTGTGCGCCCGGTATTATGACAGCAGCAGGACGGGACGCTGTCGTGTCACGGAGTCAGCCGCTGTGACCGCAATGGTTGCACAAAGAGCGACAACGCTCAAGAGGAGAAGGAGCGTCGGGCCCCACTGTACAGACCACAGATGGTCAAACAACAGCCAGGAGATCGTGTAGGAACAGAGCAGGCTGCAGAAAAAAGCGATCACTGCCGCCGCAGTGGCAAGAGAGCAGAGTTCCAGTGTAAGCAGCAGCCTGATGGTGTTTCGACCGGCGCCCAGAACCCGCATCAGGTTGATTTCCCGTTCGCGCCGCAGTACATCCTGCCCGGTGACGGCAATCACCGCAATCAGCCCTGTGACCATAACGAGTGCAGCCAGGAAGCGAACGGCTCGAGCCAGCTGCTCGGTTATGTGCATTAACCGGGTAACCAGGCCATTGACATCAAGTACCGAGATGTTGGGAAAGCTTATGGCCAGTTGTTTGACCAGGTCAGGCTGCATCGTCTTGTCAACCCGGCTGACTGAAGCCAGAAAGGTTTTAGGGGCATCATCCAGAACTCCGGGTTGCAGCAACATAAAAAAATTCGGTTGAAAACTGGCCCATCGTACCCGGCGCAGATTGACAATCTCGCCTTCCATCTCAATCCCCTGAATATCCACGACTATCCGGTCTCCTCTCTTCACCTGTAAACGTTTACTGAACTCCTTTTCCATTGAGATCGCAAAAGGCTGTTGAGTTGCCATTTGCCAGGGCTCTGCAGGAAGGGGAGCTCCCTCGACGATGGTTTCCGAAGGATCAGGATGCAGACGACTGGAGAAGTTGAATTCTGTTCGTCGCAGGCCCTGTTCATTCTCAAGCCGGTGCTGTTGACGCCAAAGTGAGAAGGGGACATTGTTGATACGGGTAATTCGACCCTGTACCATTGGTGCCGGTGATGACAGTACGCCTTCGTGTTTGTGAAAAAAGTGGATGAGAGGTTGTTTCTGCTCTTCCTGGATATCGATGAGGAAGAGATTGGGCAGTGTCAGGCCTTTTGGGTGGGAGATTTCAGCGGCTAATCCTTTCTCTATCTGTGGGATGATGTTGGTGAGCAGGAGGACGATACCCAGGGCAACAAAAACTGCTGTTGCTGTGCGACGGCGGCGGTACAGGTTGCGCAGGGCTATCCGTGCCAGAAGTGGGCCGGTGGCCGACCAGCGTTGGCAGCAGCGGAAGAAAAAAGAGGCGATCAGGGCAAAGAGGGCAACCAGAAGGAACAGACCAACAACAAAGAGCAGACCGAATGATGGCGTATGGCTGAGAAAAATGGTCAGCAGGAGCAGGAGGGCTATGCCCGGCAACATGGCGATGATGGTCTGTTTTTGAGGGAGAGTCGGTAACGGGAAGGGACTTTCCTGTTCTCGCCATAACAGCAGGGGGTGTATTGTCTGTATGCGCAGAAGTGCGGGCAGGCAAAACAGAATACTGCCGCAGGTGGCGATGAGAAGAGCGAGGGCCATGGTCAGCGGATCCAGGTGCGGTGTCAGTCCTGAGGGAAGAATTCCGGTGAAGAGGCCTGTAAACAGGGGGAGCAGAAGCCAGGCAGCCATAACTGCCCCCAGAACAGCGATCAGGCCAAGCAGGATCAGTTTGCCTGTGGCGAGAAGCAGGCAGTGGGAATGACGTGCTCCCAACGTCAAAAGGATGAACAGCTCTTTGGCACTATGGTCAAGGTGAGTCTGGAAGAGATGGGCTGCGGTTATGGCGGCGAGTGCCAGGGCAACCAGAGAGGTCACGGCAAGGAAGGAGTGGAACTGACTGAACAGGCGCTGCAGAGTGCGGTTGCTGTCCGCCGCTGTAACCACTCTGATGGATGGAGATTGATCGGTCGGGTGCGTAAAAGATTGAGATAATTTTGAAGCTATGGCAGTACTGTCCGTGCCTTCCGGTAGCCGGATAAACGTTGTGTAGCTGATGCGACTGCCGAAACGAACGAGGCCTGTCTGCTCCAGATGTTCCAAACCGAGATACACCTTAGGGGCAAAGTTGAGGGCGGAGAGATCTCCACCAGGTTCATTTTCAAAGAACACGGCCGCAGAAAATGGAGTCTGACCGATGTCCAGCGCATCTCCAGGAGACAGACCGAAGAAACGGGCTGTCTCCTGACTCAGCATGATATGATGCTGTTGTTGCAGGCCGGTGATTGCCTGGTGTGTCCGGGTGTTTTGGTCAGCAAACCGGAAGTGACCGTACAGGGGATAGGCAGCATCAACAGCAACGATCTGGGTCAATCTGGTGCCGTTCTTCCCTTGGATCATCGTATACAATGAGATCTGTCGGGAAAAGTGGCTTTTGTCGTCGGTGATCGATCGGACAGTCTCCAGCTCTTCCGGTGTCAATGGGCGGCTGGATTGAAGGGTCAGATCAGCGGTGAGCATGTCACGGAGGTGGGTGCTGAGGTGACGGTCAACCGAAGCACCAAAAGAACCCACGAGAAGGAAACCGATGAGACTGATGCCGAGGTTGATGATAAAGAGCAGGGTGAATCGTCGGTGACCGAGCAGATCGCGCCAGGCAAGACGAACAAGGGCCATCATTGCAGCACTCCGTGCGTGAGGTGCAGTTGGCGGGAGCAGCGGGCTGCCAGCTCCTGATTGTGGGTGACCACAATCAGGGTCATCTGTTCCTGCTGCACCAGGGTAAACAGCAGATCGGCAACGTCCCTGCCGGTGGTCAGGTCAAGGTTGCCTGTGGGTTCATCCGCCAGGAGCAGTAACGGTTTAACAGCAAGAGCCCGGGCGATGGCCACTCGCTGACATTCACCACCGCTGAGCTGGCCGGGCAGATGCTCGCTGCGGGCGGTGAGTCCAACGCGCGCAAGTAAAGAGTGCCGGATGTCGGGAGAGCAGGAGCGGCCTTGCAGTTCAAGCGGCAGGCAGATGTTCTCTCCGGCTGTCAGGTGCGGAAGAAGATGGAACTGCTGAAAAACGATGCCGAGATGGGTGGTGCGAAATTGGTGCAGGCTCCTTGCGTCCATATCGGTCAGCACGGCATTGTTGATGACGATACGGCCGTGATCAGCACTGTCCAGCCCGGCAAGCAGCGTCAGAAGAGTTGATTTACCGCTGCCGGAATGACCGGTAATCGCCAGGGTGGAACCGGCTTCAAGGGAAAAGGTAACCCCGTTGAGGACATTGATCCGACCAGACTCCGGAAGCAGGTAGGACTTGTGCAGATTCTCCACCTCAATAAATCGTGTCGTTGTGGTCATGTTCATGGCCCGTTGCTGCCAACGGGCGGGAGTTGTTGCAGGTGCTGTCTGAGTGTGGGATAGACATGACGGGCGATTATCCGGTGGCCTTCAACATTGGGATGGATTCCGTCTACCTGGTTGAGCGAGGGAACACCACCGACTCCTTCGAGCAGAAAGGGGATGAAGTCCAGTTGATAGCGAGTAGCCAGCTCCCGATACATTCGACGAAAATCATCGGTGTACTGCTTCCCGTAGTTGGGCGGCAGTTCCATGCCGGCAAGCAGTATGCTCATTTCTTGTGCTTGGGCGGCAGCAATAGCAGCGGCCAGGTTGTGTTGTGTCTCTTCGATGTTGACCCCCCGCAAGCCGTCGTTAGCCCCCAAGGCCAGAAAGAGCACCGTTGGTTTGATCTTGGCGTACCACTGCAGCCGCGACAGGGCGCTTGCCGAGGTTGAGCCGCTGATACCGGCGTTAACGATGCGGAAGTCGGTTATACCGTCTTTTTGTAACATTTCGCCGAGGAGATGAGGGTAGGCCTCATCCGTTTCCACGCCGAGTCCGGCGGTGAGGGAATCGCCAAGAAAGAGAATAACCTGCTCAGCGAGTACGGCACAGGGTGAAAAGCACACCAAAAGGAGTGCTGCAAGAGACCAGCGGAGAATCAGTGGCATGATATCAGGATATGGAGTCTGGGGCTGTGTTGTTTTTCTGTCGGGCATGCTTGTCTCTTTATAGTCACGACTCCGTTGTGATGCAAAAGGTTTTGTAAATCCGATTGACGAGCACCATGACAGCGATATAATGTTATCTATTTGTTTGGATACACTTAAGTAAACGACCACAAGATATGAAATATACTGCAACTGTACTGTGTTTTGTCGGGATTCTGTTCCTGCTGCTGTCGCCTGTTGTGACACAATCTGCGGAAAAGCGACTGACTGTCCTGACAACGACGTTTCCCCTGTATCAGTTCACACGCAATATCACCAGGGGTGTTGCCGGCGTTACGGTCGAATTGATGATTCCAGCCCAGACCGGATGTCCCCATGACTATTTTTTAACTCCCCAGGATATGCGTAAGTTGAGCCGGGCTGATGTACTGGTTGTCAACGGTCTCGGCCTGGAAGACTTTCTCAGCGGGCCGATACAAAAGGCCGGTCCCGGATTGAGGGTGATCGACAGTTCCGCGGGAATAGAGGAGGTCATATCCTATAAAGAGACGGATTTTGATGCTTCCGACAAGCATGACCACCATCCCGAAGGCAGAGAGCAGCAGTTTGAGCAACATGCGCTCAATCATACTCTTAATCCACATCTTTTTGCCAGTCCCCGAATGGCTGCCCTTCTGGTCAATAACATCGGCCGGGCCATGGCTCGCCTTGATTCCTCTCATGCTGCTCAATATGCTGCCAACACCAGACAGTACGGCCGGCAGCTCGGTGAGCTGGACCGGGCCTTTGCTGACCTGGGAAAACGACTGAAGAACAACCGGATTGTCACCCAGCACGGTGTTTTTGATTATCTTGCCCGGGACATGGGGCTGCAGGTCGTGGCGGTTGTTCAGGCGCATGCCGGTCAGCAGCCGTCAGCAGCCGAAATACTGCATATCACCCGGATCATAAAAAATCGTCATGCTGGTGCGGTCTTCACGGAACCCCAGTATCCGGAGGCCGTCGGGGCAGCCATTGCCAGGGAGACAGCTCTTCCCGTTGCCCGGCTGGACCCTGTGGCAAGCGGTCCCCAGCAGGCACCACTGGACTATTACGAGCAGGTTATGCAGCAGAACTATCTTACTCTGGAGCAGACTCTTGGCAGCAACTGAAGATCTCCTGATTGCTCCTTCTGTTGAGGCTGCGGTCCGGTTTGAAGGGGTCACCGTTGAACGTGGTGGTGTTCTGATACTGGACCAGGTGAGTGCTACTGTCCCGAAAGGGAGTTGTACGGCGATCATCGGTCCAAACGGCTCCGGTAAAACCACCCTGCTGCTCGCACTGCTGGGAGAAATTGATTATCAGGGGCACATTATCGTCAGGTGCAACGAATCTACACCTCGAATCGGTTACGTTCCCCAGCGGTTACATTTTGATCGGGGCATGCCGTTGACGGTCAGCGAATTTCTGGCCATGGGGTTTCAGAAGCATCCGCTTTGGTTTGGTGTTGCCGGTGTTTTTCGACAGCAGGCCCGGGAAAGGTTGGCCCAGGTCAAGGCTGAGCATGTACTGGATCGCCAGATTGGTGCGCTCTCCGGTGGTGAGTTGCAACGTGTGCTTCTGGCTTTGGCGCTCCAGCAGGAACCTGATCTGCTGGTTCTTGACGAACCCTCCGCAGGAGTCGATTTTCAGGGTGAGCTGGTTTTTTGTGAAGTGCTTGATGACCTGCGCCGACAAAAAGGATTTACTCTGCTGATGGTGAGTCATGACCTGGCGACCGTTACCCACCATGCAACCCATGTGATCTGTCTGAATCGCAGGGTCGCGGCGGAAGGTCCACCGCGGCACACGCTGACCAATGAAAATCTTACCGCAATTTTCGGGATGCACATGGGACTGGTAAATTCCCGCTCCATGCCTGATGACCGGGCGCAATGTTCCGCACCCTGCTGTCAGGAGCATGTTGATGCCTGATTTAACCGCACTGTATGGTGTGCTGGCCCTGCTCTTTCCCTGTGAGGCCATGCAGGCGCGGTTCATGCAGCAGGCTTTGCTGGGCCTGTTGCTGTTAACACCGATGACAGCGGTCATGGGTATTCTTGTGGTTAACTTTCGCATGTCCTTTTTTGCGGATGCCATCAGCCACTCGGCTTTTGCCGGTGTTGCCCTGGGCCTGATCTTCTCGCTGAATCCTGATTGGACCATGCCTGTTTTCGGCCTGATGGTCGGGTTGGGCATTATGTGTATGCAGCGGCACTCCACCTTATCTTCGGACACGGTCATCGGGGTGTTTTTTTCCGCTGTGGTTGCCTTTGGTCTGGCCATTGTCAGTCGCGACAGCTCCCTGGCCCGTGACCTGCAAAGGTTTCTGTACGGTGATATTCTGACCATCAGTGATCTGCAGCTCTGCGCTCTTTTCGGCCTGTTCGTTGTTGTGCTATGTTTTCAGGTGATCAGTTATAATCACCTGCTTTATATCGGACTGAATCCCACCCTGGCCCAGGCCCACCGTGTTCGTGTTGCGATCCATCAGTATCTTTTCACCGGTCTGCTGGCACTGATCGTCATGTTTGCCGTCCAGGCGGTCGGCGTTTTGCTGGTAACCGCTCTTCTGATTGTGCCGGCAGCCGCAGCCCGCAACTTTGCCCGGTCGGCGGGTGGGATGTTCTGGTGGTCACAGCTCATCAGCCTCAGTTCGGCGATTGCAGGTCTTCTTATCTCTGCACAGGACTGGGCGCGTACCGCTACCGGGGCTACGATCATCTTGTTTGCCTGTCTTTGGTTTATCTGCAGTCTTGGAGTCAGCTCTCTTCGAAAAACCCAACGGTTTTGATGGTGCTCCAGCAGGAGGTCAGCTGTATTTCCGCACGTCTGTTCTCCCTTCATCGTGTTCTCTTGTGTTTATGGATATCTTTTTTGCTCCGGCTTCTCTGGCTGTTTACGGAATTTCATCAAAGAACCACAACGTTGCCCGCATAATCGTTGAAAACTGCCGGCGCTGGGGCTATCGCGGTCAGGTCTTCGGCGTTAATCCCACCACGCAGGAAAGAAGCGTCAACGGTGTCCGGGTCGTTCGTAGTGCCGCGGAATTGCCGGTTGTCCCTGAATTGGCGGTTTTACTTGTGCCGGCACGATATGTGGCAGAGGCGATGGAGGACTGCGCCCGGGCAGGGATCAGGCGGTTGGCGATTCAGACGGGTGGTTTTAATGAATCAGATCAGGAAGGCAAAGCGCATGCCCGCCGGATAATACAGATCGCCAGGGACAATGCCCTTCGGTTTGTTGGGCCCAACAGCCTGGCTCTGGCTGATACCGGCAGTGGACTTTGTCTGCCCTTTGTCCCGTCCTATCCGGTACGGCAGGGTGGTTTTTCACTTGTCACCCAAAGCGGCGGGCTTGGAATTTTTCTGTGGAACCTGCTGAACAGTGAGCAGGTGGGCATGGCGAAGTTCAGCAGTATCGGCAACAAGCTGGATCTGGATGAATGTGATTTTCTTGAATACCTCGGTTCTGATCCTGCAACCACGGTCATCGGTCTCTACCTTGAGAGCGTCAACAGAGGAAGACAGCTTCTTGCCTTGGCCGAGCAGATGGATAAACCCGTGATTGTGTATAAGGCCAATGTGACGCAAGCCGGCGGTCGTGCCGCCATGAGCCATACCGCATCGTTAAGCAATGATGATGCAGTCCTGGATGCGGCATTCGAGCGGGCAGGCATTATCCGTATCCGTCACCTCCATGATTTTATCACCACGGCCAAGGCCTTTAACCTGCCGCCGATGCGGGGAAAGCGGATCATGGTCATGACTCCGGCAGGTGGCCTGGGGGTAGCGATGGCTGATCTTTGCGAACAGCATGCCTTCAGTTTTGCTGATCCCGGGCCGGATTTTTATGCAGAGCTGGCAGGGATCTCCAATGCAGGGGTCATTGACCTGAACAACCCGCTTGATATGGGAGATCTCTACCAGGTTGACAGGTATTCTTCGATCTTCAGCCATGTCCTTGCCAGCGACAGTGTTGACGGTGCGGTTTTTGCCAGTCAGCAGCCGCATATGCCGCCCGGCGGTACCGATGTATTCACAGCCATGTTCAACACAGATCTGACACTGGGGATTGCCGGTGCCATCCGTTCATCCGGCAAGCCCCTGGCTTTGGCACTGTATGGTGACGATACCCGGCTGCGTGCAATCAAACAGCAGACGACTGTCCCGGTATTCAACGGTCCTGAGGAGGCTGTCGGCGCCCTCTACCGGCAGATGCGGTTTTACGGTCACAAAACAGCCGGAGTGTTTGTCCCTGATCCCGATCTTCGGGGCCTGCAGCCTGAGTCGGCACAGATGTGGCTGCATGAGCATTGCGGGGTTGTCGGAGAAGAGGCTCTGCAACTTCTCGGCGACTACGGTATTCCCATCTTACCGGCAACCATTGCGACAACTCCGGAAGAGGCTGTCCGCGTTGCTGTTCGTCTTGGTTTTCCGGTTGTCCTCAAGGTGGTATCACCTCAGGTTGTTCATAAAACCGAGGTCAATGGCGTCCTTATCAATGTGGCGGATGAGGATGGTGTTGTCAATGGCTTTGCCGACATCCGGGAACATCTACTTCTGCATCGTCCTGAGGCGCGATTTGATGGGGTACGGGTGACAGCAATGGCTCCGTCCGGGCACGATCTGTTTATCGGCGGATTACAGGACCCTTCCTTCGGGCCTATAGTGATGTTTGGTGACGGTGGTATTCTGGTTGAGCTGTACCAGGATGTTGAGCGAGTACTCTGTCCAACATCACTGGAGGAGGTCAGGAGAAAAATAGATAGACTTAAAGTTGCGAAAATATTTGCCGGCATACGGGGCCGACAACCATTTGATCCGGCACCCTTTGCCCAGAGCATTCTGACTCTCTCGCATGTACTGGTCAATCATCCGGAAATCCGTGAAATAGATGTCAACCCGATCCGTCTCACTGCTTCAGGCGGAGTGTATGCCCTGGATGCACGTTTATACATCGCAGACCAGCTGCAAAGCTTCCAGCATGAGGAGCAGTGATGTGTGCACGGCTGTCCTGCTTTCGGCAGACAGGTCTTGCATTTTGTTTTTCCATGATCAGGCCGGCAGATTTTTTTTGTCTTACCCCGGGTGGATGCGCTACACTATTTTGCAGTTATGAGGGTTTGACTTTGAGTTTGTGCTGCGCAGTATCCCCTGGTTCACTGTTTACATTCTTGTCAGATGAGATGTCCGCACTATGGAATTGATGTCAGGGATTGATCGCTTCATGGGAAGAAGACAGTGGTCTGTCCGGCAAAAGCTGCTGTTTGGCAACCTGTTTGTTGTTGGCAGCCTGTTCGTTCTCTGCACAGTTATCCTGTATCTGAGTCTGAGACAGTGGCAGCGGACCATTGAGCAGGATCTGGAAGCAGCGGGAGCGAGCGTTGCAGAGTCCGTCGAAACGGCATTAAACGAAGCCGTTCGCCGGTATATGTCTGACCTGATGGAGAAAACTTTGCATCAGGCGACCCGGACTCTGGCACAGGACAAAAAGGATAATCCAGTGATAGCTGCAGCCGGTAAACAGTTGCTTGGCAAGGACTTTGAGACACGTCACATCGGCAGAACCGGTTACCTGATGGGATTTGACAGCAAGGGGATCGTGCAGTTTCATCCTGATGAAACCTTTGTGGGTAAACATATTTTAAAAGAACAGACGTACCGGGAGTTCTGGCCGTTGTTCAAACAGCAGATGGGAGAAAAACAGCAACAGGTTGTCAGCCATCAGCAGCCTGAAAACAGTCGGCAGGGACGGTCCAGAAGGCTTGTTCTCTCCTATTTCGAACCCTGTGATTGGATTGTTGTCGGGATCTGGTATCCGGAAGAAATTGTACGATTCATCGATTTTCTTTCTCTGAAGCAGTGGATGGGTAATGTTCGTTACGGACGATCCGGTGTTGCCTTTTTACTCGATACGCAAGGCAAGGTGCTGTTGCACCCTGTCTTAAAGGAACAGGCAGCCGCAGTTTTGACTGCACACATTGCGGCTCTTCCCGGCTGGAGGTCCTTGGGAAAGACACAGACTGTCTGTGTGCAATGGCAGGAACCGCCGGAGCAGGCTGATCTGAAACAGTTTCTCTATTTAGGCCGTCTGCCGCGTTACGACATGATTGTCGGTATCACCACAGAGGCGAGATCTGTTTTTGCCGATTTCAAGACAGTTCGTCTGGTGACGATTATACTCCTGGTGACCGGCGCAGCCTGTGCGATAACGGGTACGGTTATGCTGAATACCAGGATTGCCGCACCGCTATGGCGGGTGTTGCAACGGGTGTCTCCATCCGGATATGATCCGGACGGGGGCGACGGTAACGAGATCAGTGCCCTTAGCCGCGCACTGACCGAGCTGGAAAGGTGTGCACTGCAATCTAAGCAGGGAAAAGAAAAACTCACTGTCGAGACGCAGCGACGGAAGAGCGCCGAGGCCTTCCTGCAAATATATAAACGCATTTTTGACAGTGCCGGCGAAGGCATGATGATTACTGATGGTACCGGTCGAATTCTGGCGGTCAATGAGTCTTTTACGAACATTACCGGGTATCAGCAGGCGGAAGTCATCAGCCGAAACCCCAGAAGTCTTCAGTCCGGACAGCATGGTGCTGAGTTTTATGAACAGATGTGGCAATCGCTTGACGAAAAGGGGGTGTGGGAAGGGGAGATCTGGAACCGGAAAAAGGATGGCACCATCTACCCGCAATGGCTGACAATCAACAGATTGCAGAGCGGTGATATCGGGACTATCCATTATTTTGCCTCGTTTTACGAGATCGGCGAACTGAAAAAACGGGAAAAGCAGATCGCCTTCATGGCAAACTATGACATCTTGACCAGGTTGCCGAACCGGTTGTATTTTGAACAAAAACTGACGAGGAGCCTTGCCCGGGTCAGGCGTGACGGCGGCAAGTTAGCCCTTCTGTATATTGACCTGGATAATTTTAAAAATATAAACGACGTCTTTGGCCACAGTCACGGTGACGATCTGCTGCAGCAGGCCAGCCAACGCTTCTCTTCTCTTTTGGACGGCAACGATGTACTCTGCCGTATCGGCGGCGATGAATTCATCCTGCTTCTGGAGCGGGTGGAGAACGACTCACTGATCTTTTTAACGGCCAGCCGGATATCTGCCGTGTTAAAGGAGCCGTTCATTCTTGATTTTAAAAAGATGTATATCAACGCCAGTATCGGCATCGCTGTGTATCCCGGTGACGGAGAAATTGCCCAGGATCTGATCAGAAGTGCCGACATGGCCATGTATCAGGCCAAACGGGAAGGAAAAAATCGTTATGCCCGGTTCAGCAAGGATATGCATAATGAGTTATATGAAAAGCTCCGGATGGAAACCGGAATACGGTACGGGCTTCTCAACCGGGAGTTTGTCGTCCACTATCAGCCGAAGGTCAAGATTGCCACCCGGCGCACTTCATCGCTGGAAGCCCTGGTTCGTTGGCAGAAAGCCGGGAAAATGATCAGCCCCGGTGCCTTTATCCCGATTGCTGAAGAGTCAAATCTGATCGATGAGATCTGTTTATTTGTCCTGCAGGAAACCTGCGCCTTTTACACCACTATGCAGCAGCAGGGTGTGGCCGTTCCTGTCAGCGTCAACATCTCTCCACGGCAGTTTCATAACCTTGATTTTGTCGACATTGTTGAGGACCTTATCCGACGATTTCAGATTGATCCCCGGTATCTGGAATTTGAAATTACGGAAACAACAGCAATGCATGATGTTGCCTATACGCTCAAGATCATGCATCGTCTGCGTGATCTGGGCATTTACTTTTCAATCGATGATTTTGGTACAGGATATTCTTCGCTTGGCTCTCTGAGCAAAATGCCGGTGAATACCCTGAAGATTGATAAGCAGTTTATTGATGATCTTGAGACGAACAGCGGTATTATCTCCACCATCATTGCGATCAGTCAGCAGATGCGTCTGAATGTTGTTGCTGAGGGAGTGGAGACTGAAGAACAGCTGCTCCGGCTCGATGCCATGGGCTGCCATGAGGTTCAGGGGTACTATTTTTCCCGGCCCATGCCCAGTAACAGCATCCTCGAATATCTGCTTGCCGAACGAAACCGTCCCGCCCAGTGAGAGACATAAGCCGTGCAGCAAACAGCCTCTTCTCTGTTTTTTGATAGCGATGATTACAAGTTGCTCGATATTGTCAACGACGTCCTCAAACGTGATTTTCGGGTACAGTATGCCGACTCGTTGATGACTCCCTACATGCATCCCCGCGGTATCAAGGAGATGGCAGCTCCCAGCGGCTTGCGAATCGCTTACGCCATTGTCAGTCTGCTGGGCTCTCTTGAAACAGGCAAGGCCAATGATCGGATTACGGCTTTGCGTATCCTGCGTGACGAAGTTTTCAGTTCCGCCACCTCCTATTACCATAAAAACACTGCCCGCGTCCTGATGCAGATCATGAAGGAGCTGGTCCGCAGTCAGGACGATCCTCTGCGGCAGTTGGAGCTGGCCCACGATTTTCATAGGGTGTACACAGGCAAGCCCTTGCGGGTGCGTGAAGAGCTGGCAAAATACCATCTTCTGGAGATGCCTGAAGACTGGAACCAGTTTGCCTTTGATGACCGCGTCCATGATGCGAATACCAAGGGGCGCAAGTCACCGACCCATCTGTTGATGGACGCATGGATCAAAGGTATCCGAAGACTGACGGTCGTGTACTACAACCATGTGGATGAGGAGGTGGTGGAAGAGTTACTGGAAGCCGCTGCCATCCTTGATATCCATGTCCGTATCGGTATTGAGTTTTCCGCGAGGTTTCGTAACAAGTTCGTGCGGTTTCTCTGGGAACTCGAGGGTTTTTTTGATCGTCAGAGTGTGCTGCAGTTTCTCCGTGAAGGCCCGGTTCAGGAGTTAATGACCTTGGGACGGGATGTGTCCTGCTATCAGCAGCGCTATGTGTTTGAGGTGCTCGCCGCCTTTAACAGGACGCATCGACCGGCACTTGATCAGGAGCTGGAGACAGAGAGCCAACCTCTGGATGAGGCAGATTTTCTCCATTTTGTCGGGGCCGGCCAGCCGTCCTTATTGCATCTCACCAGATATATCTACCGGACGTATGCCGACCTGCTCAGGGAGGAGATGCAACGGGCTCAGGACGATATCTCCACTGCGGATCGCCGGCAGCGTGAGGAAGCCTTGCAGGCCTATACCCGTAAAATGGCGAAGTTGAGCCAGCAGGACAGTATCGCCCGGTTGCTGCAGCCTTCGAACAACCCGGAGCTTCGAAATCCGGCGGTCCCGTATGATGACAGTATGCCGGCATTACTCTATCTGACACCTCCCGAGTTGCTCACCCGCCTTGCCTCCATGCACTCAAGTTCACGTTTCACGTTGAATTTAAGTAACTGCACAGTACAGGATGCACTGGAGTTACTGTACGACTGCCAGGGGAAAATAACGCATGTCGAGGTGTTCAATCTCAAGGATTCGGTTTACGGCATGACGGCGCTTGCCTCGATACGAGATAGTGGTTTCTCGGGTGAGGCTGTGGATATTGTCAGTCCGGAACGAAATTACAGGTTGATCTACGAACTGCAAAAAGCACTCAACGAAGACAATGTCATTGCTCTTAAGCGTGTGATCCGTACCATTATCTGGAATTATGAACAGGCTCGCCTGGCAGTGGAAAAGCGATGTGAAGAGCTGGACGGGCAATCGGACGAGACAGCACTCTCTGCCAGGATCCGGGAAGAACTGACCGATATGAACGAGCGCAAGGATGCTTTGCTTGCCATTCTGTTTGATATCGCCTCCTTTCACAGCCTGTACGGCAAACGTTATCTTGGTTCCCGCATCGGGTCAGGCTCCACCGGTCAAACCAGATTGCACCATGGTATGGGGTTGATCGTGCTTGACACGCTCCCAAAGCGAGCATTGCGGCAGGTTGTTCAAAAACATACCCAGGGAACACCCAAGCTCCTGCCGGTCAGTGCCGGGATGATTCACCATTATCATCTTCGCTGTAACCCGAAAAAGACGTTTCCCTGGTACAGGCGATTGGTTGGAGCCGAACAGCAAAGCTATCGAAACGGGGAGCATCGGTGGGACACCTGGAGTCTGGATCGGTTTGAGGTGCATCCCGGATTTGACGGCAATGTTGCCACCCTTGGCGGAGTTCGTTCTGAGACGGTTGCTGATACCCGGTTGCCTGCAAAAAGAACATTCAACCGTAAAGGGCCGTCACATCGTTATCTGAACACCCACCTCTGTAATGTCCTGAAGATTACCGTTGGTTTCATCCCCGCCTTTTTAACATTCTTCCTGACTCAAGACTGGTGGGTGCTTGCCTACCTTGGTGCTTTTATCTGGTTTGGTATCACCGGCACCCGGAATATCATCCAGTCTATTTTAGGTGGAGGCGGTCTGAGACGCTCGCCGCTGTTACCATGGGATTCTCTGGTCAGCTGGAGTCGTGTTGCCGACTCGTTGTTTTTTACAGGCTTTTCAGTCCCTCTGCTTGATTACCTGGTCAAAACCGTGCTGTTGCAGCAGGCTTTAGGTATCACGACCACCACCAATCCGGTGGCGTTGTACTCGATAATAGCACTTGCCAATGGTGTCTATATTTCAGCGCATAATGTTCTCCGCGGTTTACCGCGCAGTGCCATCATCGGTAATTTTTTCCGGTCAGTCCTGTCGATTCCCCTTGCTCTTCTCTTCAATTTCGGCCTGGCATCGGTTCTCCATTTGGCCATGATTCCCGGTGTCGAGGAGGGCCTGCAGAAGTGGGCCGCTATTATCTCTAAACTGGCCTCTGACTGTGTGGCCGCTGTGATTGAAGGGTTTGCCGATCGGGAGAACAACGTCCGGATTCGTCTGGCTGACTACCATAACAAGCTTTCGCAGTTGTTTTCCGCCTATGCCCGGCTGGATGTTCTGTTTCCGGATGCGGATGCCCTCGATTTACTCCAGTCGCCGAAATCACTGATCTCTGCCATACAAAAAGAAGCAGGTGACCTGACAAACGTGTTCATGGTCAATGCGCTGGACCTGATGTATATCTGGTTGCACCAACCCAGGGCGCGTAAGGCGTTGCAGCAGATCGTTGTCACGATGTCTGCGGAGGAGTGGCTGATTTTTTATCGTTCGCAATTAATTCTCCAGCGACACCGGGAGATCAGCCAGGTTATTGTTGACGGTCTGTTCGGTCGGAATTTTGCTAAAACCCTTGCCTTTTACCTTGACCGTTCGGATGTCTATCTCAAGGATATGCTTGAGCTGGGTGTGTTTCGTGAAAAGTATCTTCGTAAACACCGAACAGTTGCCATGGCCTGATCCGGCTCTCTCTTCTACGGTTCAGCAAACGCCGACCGTTCCTCGTTAAAAAAGCTGTCAGTCGTGTCCGGCCGATTCTGCAGGCAAGGAAATCGTGTTGACAGTACACGGCGGATTGGGTAATCGGGAATAAAAAGAACGAGTCCCTGCTCAACAGCGATTGGCTGCAAAACTGTCCCGCTGACTGCTCAATCAACCTCTGGTTCTCTTGACTGTCAGAAATACCGGCTCTGAATGGTTGACAGAAAATCTTGGGAAGGTCATATATCCTGAGATATACCTGCTCAGATTTCCGGGGCTCTGCTCTGGATGAGCATGTTGAGGTTTGACCGAAGGTGTAAGGCAGGCATGTTTTGAGCAGAGATTTGATTTTCTTCCGGCCTGTGCAGGGAAAGAAGAACGGTAATTGCCGCCTGCTGAACAACCATGCACCATATTGGTTCTGAGCCGTTAAGCACGAAACATGTGCAGTCAGTCCGTACCGAAGTCCACACATACCGAAGGACCTGTAACAACCAGCAACCTACCAGCCATCCGGCAATGACCCAATCCTCACCACCCCGATTCCGGTTTTTATATCGTATCTATCGTTTTTATCGAGATGGGTTTAGCGAGATGACTGTTGGCTATACTCTCTGGAAAATTATTTTTCTCAAACTGTTTATATTATTTGCAGTTTTTAAAGTTTTTTTCTTTCCTGATTTTCTGGCGGTCAACTTTGCAACTGATGCGCAGCGAGCGGATCATGTGCTTGAACAGTTGACCCGGGAAGTTCTTGGCAGCACTAACCTTGGTAAAGGAGAGGCACCATGATTGAAAATCTCGACCTGGGAATGGTCAACTGGGCACGGGCACAGTTTGCTCTGACCGCAATGTATCATTGGCTCTTTGTCCCGCTGACCCTGGGACTCAGCTGGATCATTGCGTTTTATCACACCATCTATGTAAAAACCGGCAGCGAAGACTGGAAGCGACTGACCAGATTCTGGATGAAGCTGTTTGGTATCAACTTCGCCATTGGTGTGGCTACCGGCATTATTTTAGAGTTTGAGTTCGGGACAAACTGGTCGAACTATTCCTGGATGGTTGGTGACATCTTCGGTGCACCGCTGGCCCTTGAGGGGATCTTTGCTTTTTTCCTTGAGGCCACCTTTTTTGCAGTGATGTTTTTCGGCTGGAATCGTGTTTCCAAAGGATTTCACCTCTTTTCCACATGGATGGTGGCGCTCGGGTCCAGTCTTTCCGCAGTGTGGATTCTGGTTGCCAATGCATGGATGCAGTATCCGATCGGGCAGGCATTCAATCCGGATACGGCCCGCTTCGAGATGCAGAACTTCTTTGAGGTCGCTTTTTCCCCCTATGCGGTGAATAAATTTACACATGCCACCAGCTCTTCCATGATCGTCGGGGCGCTGTTCGTGGTTTCGATTTCATCCTGGTATCTGCTGCGTGGCCGCCATGTCCTCATGGCCAGACGTTCGATTATGGTTGCCGCCACCTTGGGGCTTCTTGCCTCAATTTTTACAATATTCAACGGTGACGAGTCGGCGTATGAGATCGCACAGGTACAGCCGATGAAGCTGGCCGCTTTTGAGGGCCTGTATGAAGGTGAGACAAACGCCGGTGTTGTGGCAATCGGTCTCATCAACACGGCAAAAAAGGTGTATGATAACCAGGATCCTTTCATCGGTTTTAATCTCCATATTCCCGGTATTCTGTCCTTGATGGCAAATCGATCGTTTAATTCGTACGTGCCGGGGATGAAAGATCTGGTCTATGGCAACACTGAGCATAATATCCTTGGTACGGCGCAGAAGATGGAGCTCGGTAAACAGGCTGTGGCCAGTCTTGATGCCTACAAACAGGCCAGGAAAGCAGACGATACGGCTGCAGCAGAGGTGCACCTGGCGGCATTCAACGAGAACAAGGAGTTTTTGGGGTACGGGTATCTGAAAAAACCCGAAGAAGCCGTGCCTCCAGTGGCCCTTTCTTTTAATGCTTTTCATATCATGGTCGGGCTCGGAACTCTTTTCCCCCTGCTTTTTATTGGTTTTCTCTACTACTCTTTTAAGAAGACGCTGGCTGAGAAGAAATGGCTGCTTGGTCTGGGGACCATCACCTACATCCTCGGACTGATTGCTTCCCAGTCCGGATGGGTTGTGGCAGAGGTGGGACGTCAGCCCTGGGCGATTCAGGGGCTCTTGCCTGTTACTGTGGCCCGAACCAACCTGAGCGTCGGCACTGTACAGACCACCTTTGCTATGTTCCTGGTTCTTTTTACCCTGCTGCTCGTAGCAGAGATCGCCATCATGGTCAAACAGGTCAACATCGGACCGGAGGAGGATTGATATGATCGAGCAACTTGAATATTCGACTTTACAGCATCTTTGGTGGCTACTCTGTTCTGTTACCGGTGCCCTGTTTCTTTTTCTGACCTTTGTTCAGGGGGGACAGAGTCTGCTGTGGCAGGTTGCAAAAAACCAGACTGAAAAAGATCTGATCATCAACTCTTTGGGACGAAAGTGGGAGTTGACCTTTACAACGCTGGTCGTTTTCGGCGGCTGCCTGTTTGCCTCGTTCCCAAAATTTTATTCCACATCTTTCGGTGGTGCCTACTGGGTGTGGATTCTGATTCTTTTCACCTTCATCATCCAGGCGGTCAGCTACGAATTCAGAAGAAAACGGTGGAACATCTACGGTAGCCTGACCTATGAAGGATTTCTCTTCATAAACGGAACAGCCAGCCTGCTCCTGATCGGTGCGGCTGTCGGCACTTTTTATACCGGTGCAAACTTTACACTGGATTCCAATAACTTCGTTACCTGGACCCATCCGCTGCGTGGTCTTGAGGCTGCTCTCAGCCTTTCAGTTGCCTCGGTGTTCAACATCGCCCTGGGCCTGTTTCTGGTCTTCAATGCCCGCACCCTGGGAGCAATGTACCTGGTGAATAATCTGGAGCTTGGCGAGGTGCCGGAAATGGAAGGTCGGTTGCGCAGGGCGAGTTTGCAGAACTTTTCGGTCGCGCTGGCTCTCTGCCTTCTTATTGTTGTTTCTCTTCTGTTTATGCGTGGGTACGGCATTGTTGATGCCAAGGGTACGATTGAGATCGTGAGTTTTAAGTTCCTGCGTAATCTACTGGCCAATCCATGGTTACTGGTGATGTTAGTGGCAGGATTGGGTCTGTTGATTGTCGGTGTTTGGAAAACCGCTAAAACGCAGCAAACCGGTGGCATATGGTATGGTGGCCTGGGAACCGTATTGATCGGCCTGACGGTTCTGCTCCTGCCGGCCTATAACAACACCTCCTTTTATCCGTCGAAGGTTGACCTGCAATCCAGTCTGACGATATACAATGCCTCGTCCAGCCCGTATACGCTGAAGGTGATGACCTACGTTGCCTTGGCAATCCCTTTTGTGCTTGGGTACATTATCTACGTTTGGTGGCTTTTGAATCGCGAAAAGGTGAAGATCGAGGATATCAGTGACCATGCTGCTTATTAAATGGTATTCTCTGCTGTTGTAGAAAATCTACGAGAGGTTTGACCAATCTGTTTGCCTGTTCAGGAGGTATGGCATGATGAGCATCGTTTTATCTGTTACCTGGGTAATGGTACTGGCTGCCGGTTACTTGCTGGCTGTTCGTTTTCTGAAAAAGACAGATCTGTTGTGATCGCCCTCAAAACGTATCTGAGCGTGACCGGCCTTGTCGGCTGTGGTCACCAGTGGGCAGGTGCGGAGTATAGCGGCACATGATACCGTGTTGAAAATTACTGTTGATCCGGCGGCACTGAACATGTGCCGACAGGCGAGTCATTTTTCAGGGCGTGCATAAAACCAGACAGGGGCAATGGGGTTGGAGAAATATATGCAACGGATGGTCGGCGTAATTTTGGTGGTGTTCTTCAGTTTGACCGGGACTGCCCTGGCAGTGAAACAACCGGTCGTGGCTGACTTGTCTACCATCAAAGTGTTGGATTTGAAGACAGCGCAGGCCCTGGCTCTGGCTGGTAATCCTGATATGGCGGCGGCACTGACGCGGATTGAACAGGCCAGGGCCAGGGTTCAACAGGCGATGGCTGCCTGGTGGCCGAGTCTTGATGTCAGCGCCTCCGGCTCCAGACAGCGGTTATCCGACAGAGCATATGATAACAACAGGCTCTTCGCTCGACAGTTGGGCATGACGGTCGATCAGACTGATTCGATCTATCAGTCGGGAGTTGAGGCAACATGGCTGTTGTTTGACGGGTTTTATCGAACGTTCAAGGAACAGCAGGCGCAGTATGATGAACAGGCGGCAGATGCCGGTATGATTGACAGTCAGCGTCTGCTGGTCGCAGCAACAGCCGAGGCCTTTCTCAATGCCCAGCTTGCCCAGACCTTTATTGACATTAACCGTGCTGATGAAACCTTTTACACCCAGCAGCTTGAGGATGCTCAGAACCGTTTCAAGATCGGCGCCGGGCCCTGGGGAGATGTTTTAAACATCCGGGTGCAGGTCAACTCAGCAAAGAACAGTCTGATCCGATCTCAGCGCGAATTTGAGGCTGCGGGGTATGGACTGGCGGCACTGTTAGGATTGCCGGAAGCCACCTTGCCGCCGCAGCTTCGTTTGGCTGCTCTGGATCAGGGCGCGACCCCTCCGGCCGTGACCCAGAGTCCGGAAGTGCTGATACAGGAGGCTTTAGCCAAACGTCCTGATGTCCGGCGTCTGGAGATGGTGGTGAAACAGACGGAGGCCTCCATGGGCATGTCCAGGGCACCTTTGTATCCCAAGGTCCGGCTGGCCGGTTCGGTTCAAGGTGCCCGTGAAGGGAGTGCCGGCTTATCCAGCCACGACTTTGGAAGCACTGTGGGGATGAATATGAGTTGGAATCTCTATGCAGGCGGTGCTGATAAAGCGCGGATGATTGAGGCCGAAGAGGCGAAGAGAGAGGCAGTGTATACCCTTGCAGGTGTGCGCAATACAGTTGCATCAGAGATCAGGCAGGAGCTGGCGATGCTGGCTGCTGCCGATGAGCAGTTACGTTTGCAGCGGGAGACGGTGAAACTCGTTGAAGAAAATCGAGATCTGGCAAGAAATGAGTATGAGGCCGGAGAGTCCCCGCTGATACGGTTAAACGAGGCCCAGCGCGATCTGGTCGCCACCCACAGCCGTCTGGCTCAGGCTCTGGTCGCCTGTCAGCTGGCAGAACAGCGCTTGGCGGCGGTTACCGGTCGCAACCTGGAGGAATTCGCACGTAGCAGCAGGGCGGGCAATGACGAAGATCGGTAGACTTGACGTGGTGGTGGAGCCGGCGGTTATTGATGCCAACGGGCACGTTAATAACGTGCAGTACGTGCAATGGATCCAGGACGCAGCTTTGGCCCATTCCGCTCAACTTGGGTGGCCCTATGAACGATATACTTCAATTGGCCGCACCTGGATTGTTCGTTCACATACCATTGAGTACTATCATTCAGCCTATGTTGGCGATGAACTCACCATTCTGACCTGGGTCAGCAGCCTGCACAAAATCCGATCGTTACGCAAATACAAGTTCTTCCGGCCTGCAGACGGCAGCCTTTTGGCTGTCGCCTCCACGCTTTTTATATTCTGCGATCTGCAGACCGGCAAGCCGGTTTCCATACCCCAGGAGATTCAGGCGGTGTATACGGTGCTTGACGTTGCCGATGAACCCTGATCCTTTCACTTCTCTGCTGATAACTGCACAAACGAAGAGTCCGGAATATTTGGTGCAAAGAAATTACGGAACTGAATAATCCCCTGACGATCGGCAATGATGATGGTTGGTACGCCCTGGAGGCTGTATTTACCCGCAATGGTGCCGGAACCGTCGAAATATGCTCTGTAGGTCATACCGGTTTTGCGGACAAAGTTTTGTGCCCGCTCAACAGTGTCATTGAAACCAACGTTAACAGCGACAAATTCCATGCCGCGCTGTTGGAATTTGTCGGCCAGGGCATTGATTTTCGGGACTTCAGACTTGCAGGTCTGGCACCAGGATGTCCAGAAGACGAGCATGATGGGTTTGGTGCCGATGCTGTCTTGTAAATCATAGGACTCACCATTGAGATCGATTCCCTTGAACGGGATCAGTGGTTCCCCCACTTGTGCCGCCCACACAGGCGTAGAGAGGAAAAGAAGAAGGCACAGTCTGACGATGGTTCGGATAAGGATGTTGTTCATAATGATTCCGGACAGGAAGAAACTGAAGGATGCAGCCGTGATCGCTCAGAGAAACAGCGCACCGGCTTTGATGAAAAAATATTGGGCAATGACAAGCATACCTATCCCTATGGTTTTCTTGATGGTCACCATCCATGATCCCGAGCGGGGCAGGGAGGTCAGGAAGCTTGAAAAGGTACCCACACCGACGAGCAGGACGCCCATTCCCAGGGAAAATACAAAGAGCAGTAACCCTCCGGTCAGCATGCTCTGCGATGAGGCTGTATAAATTAACAGGCTCCCCAGGATGGGAGTGGTACAGGGGCCGGCCACCAGAGCTGAAGACATGCCGGCAATGAAGAGGCCGACGAATCCGATCCGTTTTGAGAGAAGTGAGCCCGGCAATGTCGGTAACTGGACCGCGTCGAGCATGACCAGACCAAAAAACAGGATCACATTTCCCACGATCAGGAAGGTCCAGGGGTTGGTGTTGATGCTCCCAAAAAAGCTGCCGGTAGCGGCAGCAAAGATACCAAGTGCCGCATAGGTGCAGGCCATACCGGCTACATAGATCAGTGAAAGGGAAAAACCCCGCCATTTGGAGCCGCCGACATTTGCATGACCAATGATCCCGGCGGTTATGGGAATCATCGGGTAGATGCAGGGTGTCAGGCTGGCGAGAATGCCGCCGGCAAAGGCAAGGAAGAGCGAAATCAACAGGGATGACTGCAGGTATGTATCAAACTGCCCTATTAAGATATCCATGATCTGTTTTTTATCTTTTGATGAGAGTGCCTCTCAAGGATAATCCGCGCAACCAGGAAGTAAAGGGGGAAGTTCATTGTCAGGCAGTGCGGAAATGCCGCCCATCTTTTGAACAGTCATTACCTGTCGGAACCCGGGTTTCATACTTGCCGGCGGTTATGCCTGGACAGATTCGGCTGATCCGATCAGGGCGGCACCTATGGCATTGCCAACCTCGTAGTGCTTCGGAAAGGTGGCCGTTGTTCCCAGGCGTGCAGCAACGTTGGGGAGAAAGCAGCGGGCTGCCGCGCCGATGGCGATGATCGGCAGTTTAAGTTCAAAACGAACGGAAAAAAGGTCATTATCCAGGCGGTTGAGAAAGTGAGCGCTGTTGCCTTCTACCCAGATAGAACGGGCAAGATAGGTTAAGATGGCCTTTTCTATGGCAGTTTCAGTCTTTTCGATCACCCGTCGGCAGAAGTCTGTGGTGTCAGTCCCGACTGTGCCACCCAAAAGACGAGCAGCCTGTCGGCTTACTCCGGCATTACCGATCTGAAGTAGCCCTAAGGCATGGAGAGCGTCAGTGGGGGTGAATCCGGCAACAGTGATGTGCTGGAGAAACAACAGGCGTTCCAGGCGTTTTTCGAGAAGGATGCCGCGAATACCTGTCTGATCCGCTAGAGTACGTGGTGTGGCCGGACCATGTGTTGCAAGAAAGCTGAGCAGCACATCTTGTGCAATCAGCTCGCGGCTGAGATCCTTTACCGGCAGCACGAGGGTATCGTCTCCGCCGGTCAGCCACTGCCCGGGGTCGGGCAGGTCCATTGTCATGGCCAGGGGATGGACACGTGTGGTCGTTAAGGAGACTGTCCTGTCGGGTCCGCACAGGACATGTGTGTCACCACCGATACCGGCGGTGTACATGTCCACTGCTTCAACATGGGTCTGCCATTGGCCGATGGTACAGCCGTCTTTGCTCAGCAGAGGCTGACCGTCTTTTATTAAACAGACATCCGTGGTGGTGCCGCCGACATCGACCACAAGTGCTGAACGCAAACCGCTGGTGGTTCCAAAGCAGGCGGTTGCCGCCGGTCCGCTGGCCATGGTGATGGCGGCACGGTCAGCTATGTGCTCAAGAGCTTCACCTTTGCCGTTGCCACAGATCATGATGACCGGACAGTTGAGTCCTGTGGTTGTCATGGACCGTTGAATCGAGTCCAGGAATTCGGTCATTAAGGGCATGAGTCTGGCATGAAGACACGCTGTTGCCGAGCGTTCGAGAACTCCGGAATGGGTGGAGACCAGATGTGAGCAGAAAACAGGCTTGGGGTCGATTAAACGGATAGCCTCCCTGACAACCAGCTCATGGGTCGGGTTTTTTATCGACATGGTGCCACAGACAGCATAGCTGTCCACTTCCGTGATGAGTCCCGGCAGGGTGTCGACCAACCGTTCAAGATCAAGGGGCTCATCTTCCTGGCCGGTTATGGTATGGCCGCCTTTGAGATAGATGTTGGCAACAACCGGCAATCTGAAAGGACGAACCGTGCCAAGTACAAACAGGGCAACCCTGGCCCCCCGGTTTTCAACCACAGCGTTGGTGGCCAGTGTTGTGGACACGGCAAGACAGGTAATCTCTGCAGTGTTTACCCCGGCTTGCAGCAGACCGGCCAGGGCTGTGCCGACACCGATGCTCAGATCGTGGCTGGTGGTCCGTTCTTTGCGCCAGGCAACCATTTCTTTGGTCTGATTGTTCAGGAGAACAGCATCTGTATACGTGCCGCCGGTATCAATGCCTATGGAGTATGTGCTCATAGAAGTAAGAGAATGCGTTTGAAAACACTTGGAGTAGGTATTGGTCTCGTGCCTGTACCCGTTGAAGCCCCTGGACAATCGTGGTCATTGGATCGCTGTTGGATACCACCGGCTCAATGGAAAAGCAAGCACAGTGTGTCTGACGTGGCCGGGTCGCAGTGTCCTCCGCTGTTGGCCGGCATGCTTTACAGCAGGTGACGCAGTGGCGTTAACAGCCACTTCAGTATTTTTTCCATCCTGGTGAGACGGATAGTGTGCTCAAGATCGACCCGGGTAGATTTTTTTAATTCTTCGTCGATTAAGTCACTTATCTGTGTACCAAAGGTGTGGTTGTCAATAATGACGTTTATTTCAAAGTTACGATAAAAACTCCGATAATCGAAATTCGCCGAGCCCAGGGTCACCCAGTGTTCATCAATAAGCATGACCTTGGCATGCAGGATGGTTCCCTGGCGGGTATAAATTTCGACACCGGCCTCGGACAGGGGTTCAAGATAGGCGCGGCTGAATTTCTGGACAATCGGTACATCACTGATCGAAGGCAGAATGACCTGTACCCTGGCACCGCGGTTGACCGCACGGAGCAGGGAGCGAACTATCCTCGGCCCTGGAAGAAAGTACGGCGTCATAATGCGGATTCTATGGACAGCTCCGGCCATGGCGAGACGAAAGGAGTTGCGGATAAGTGGTTGGGTGTGGTGGGGCGAGCCGTTGACAATGATGACGTTTGCGTCTCCGGCGGGATCGGGCGATGTGTGGACCGGCCGCTTTGTAAAGGGACCTTTTTCCTGCTCCCAGGTTTGCCAGAAAAGTCGGTGCAGTTCGGCAGCAGCCGGGCCATCCATGCGCATACCAACATCACGCCATCGTTCCAGGCTGTCGCCAAAGCCGGAATACTCATCACCGATGTTGAGACCGCCCAGAAAAGCGATGGACCCGTCAATGACAGTCATCTTGCGGTGGTTCCGCAGGTCGAGCCAGCGCAGCTTCGAAAATGCCGGCCTGTTAAAGGCCAGGCAGTGCACGCCCTGATCCTGTAGTTGCCTGAAAAATGACGTCGGAGTGTCAAAACAGCCGATGGCATCGTAAATGAGTGAAACGTGTACACCGCGCTGCACAGCCTTGATCAGGCTTTGTGCAAAAGTCTGACCGGTGTGATCGTTTCTGATGAGATAGTATTCGGCGCAGACAGAGGTGACAGCCTCGTTCACAGCCTGGAAGAGTGCCGGAAAAAAATCTCCGCCATGCGGAAGGAGAACAACGTTGTTATGATAAAACCCGACCACATTGGGGTCATCCTTGATGCGGGCCATGAGCCCTTTCAGGCGAAGTCGCTGTACAAGAGTGTGTCGGGAAATTTTCATTGTCGTTGAGTACGGGTATGTATGCTCCGGTCAGTCGGCTGTCACTGTACCATAGAATCAGATGAAGAAAAAGCAGAGGCCGGTTCTCGTTCTTTGTTGCTTCTCAGCGTGAAGAGATTAAAAAGTGTATCCATATACGTTGATTATTTTACCGTGGAGGTGGTAATGGCAAACGAACCGATAAAAAATGACCTGATGCACCGCTATGAATTGCATCTTGACGGGAAGACGGCACTGCTGGTCTATGAACTGCGGAACAACGATACAGTGGTGTTTACGCATACCTTTGTGCCGCCGGAGTTGCGTGGAAAAAATGTGGCGGCCATTCTGACACGATTTGCGCTGGACGATGTCCGCAGCCAGGGGAAAAAGGTGGTACCGCAGTGCTCGTATGCAGCTGCTTTTTTAGAAAGAAACAAGGAGTATGAGGAGCTTGCGGTCAAACCATAGGTAAGCACCTGTCCATTGATTTTTTCAAAAGTTATCCGTCTCAGGCCTGTGTCCCCGCATCTGTTTTGCACTGGTCATGACGCTGTGACTACGTATCGTATTATTGAATATCATTCGCAGCCTTTGCGCAGATTTTATGGAGATCTGCGCAAGATGCGTTGAATTATTGTGAGCAAGCAGGTATATCCTACCGGATGCATTGGGCAGGCTTTTTTGCCCGGGAGATTTGCAGCCGTTCCCTTCTGTGTACTGTTATCTGCTGCGGAGCCTGCTTCAAACCGTCTGTAGAATCATCTTCTTCAAATAAGATCCTGGGCTCAACATTATAAAACAGCCGTGCAGAGCTTCATGGCACGGCAGTGCGGCTGACTGTCAATACCGTCTTTTTGGTACCTCCTTTGTTTGCACTACGAACACACATCACACTTCTTCACACCCTGGTGAAGAATCCGAAGTTCTGGCTTATCTTTGTGGTTGATGCGTTACTCATCATCCTGGCGCATTATCTCGCCTATGCCATACGTTTTGAGACTTTTTTACAGGGAGAAGTATTTCGACAGTTTGCCGGTCTGCTTCCTCTGATTCTCGGGATCAAGCTCCCCTGTTTTTACCTGTTCGGCCTGTATCGCGGCATGTGGCGGTATACGAGCATCAATGATGTTGTGAACGTCCTGCTGGCCACGCTTTTTTCTTCGGCTCTGGTCGTGCTTGTGCTGTTGTTCAGTCAGCGTTTTCTTGGTTTTTCACGGTCAGTGTTTTTGCTGGACATGGTTTTTACATTTGGCAGCATTGCCGGGCATCGGGTTCTGATCCGTTTTCTGTATCTTCGTCGCGGATCGGTTTATGACGTCTTTACAACAGGTTTTCGACCGGAAGAAAGACGCCTGCTGTTGATAGGGGCTGGAGACGCTACGGATCGTATCTTAAAAGAACTTCGTGATAACAATTTGTTGCGATACATGGCAGTGGGCATTGTCGATGATGACCCTGAGAAAACCGGCATGAGGCTCCATGGGGTGCCGGTCCTTGGTCTGATCGATGACCTGCAGGCCCATGCCCAGCGGGTAAAGGCCCAGGAGATCCTCATCAGTGCAATGGTGATTGATAAGGACAGGATGCGGCGGCTGGTAACACTGTGTCAACAGACTCGTTTACCGTTTAAAGTTTTACCCACCATCGGTGAGCTGCTCGGCGGTGGCATCTCGATCCGCTCCATGCGGGACATCTCGTACAAGGATCTGCTGGGCAGAGAGGAGGTCCGGCTGGAACAGGAGAAGATCGGCGGTTATCTGACCGGCAAAACAGTGCTGATCACCGGAGCAGGCGGGTCCATCGGGTCTGAACTGTGCCGTCAGATTCTCCGTTTCGCTCCTGGTTTGATTGTCCTGTTTGATGCCGGCGAGGAAAATCTGTATCGGGTACAGATGGAGTTGCGGCATGAGCACGAAAACATCGCTACCACGGCTGTCCTTGGCAAAGTTCAGGATATGCGATTGATCAATGCGATTTTCAAGCGGCATCAGCCAACAGTGGTCTTTCATACAGCAGCGTATAAACACGTGCCCCTGGTCGAGCGAAATCCATGGCAGGCAGTGGATAATAATATTGTCGGTACCCAACTCTTAATGGAGGCGGCCATTGTTTATGGAGTGGAACGATTTGTTCTGGTCTCCAGCGACAAAGCCGTCCGGCCGACGAATGTCATGGGGGCTTCCAAGCGGGTGACCGAGTTGCTGATGTCGGCCTACAACAGCCACTGCTGGGATGGTTGTGTCAGTTCACCCTGGCAGCGGGTGCTGCAGAATAAGGGACAAAGGGGGGCCGGTAAGGTGCCGGCCAGCCACGGTACTCGATTTATGGGGGTACGATTCGGCAATGTTCTTGGTTCGTCCGGTTCTGTTCTGCCTTTGTTTAAACGACAGATAGAAAGAGGGGGGCCGGTGACCGTGACTCATCCGGAGGTGACCCGTTATTTCATGTCTGCTGAAGAGGCGGCTCAGCTTATTTTACAAAGCGGTGCCATGGGGGAAGGCGGTGAAATTTTTATCCTGAAGATGGGTGAACCGGTGAAGATTGCCGATATGGCCCGGGAGTTGATCAGGCTGACCGGTCGTGACCCGGATAATGATATTGCCATTCGGTATATCGGGTTGCGTGCCGGTGAAAAACTCTACGAAGAGTTGATCACTGCAGGCGAGGGTATTGTTCCCACCGGTCATGAAAAAATTATGGTGCTGCGCGGTCAGCAACCACATGATTGTCAACAGTTACGTGACCAGCTCGAAGCTTTGCAGGAACAGGCAAAAAGTCTGGACAGCAGGGGGATTAAAGAGACGTTGAAAAGTATTGTACCGGAGTATGTGCCGGACTACAGTGTGTGATCGTTCGTTTCTTTAGGGCTGCATTCCATTATTTTTTTTACAGCAGGAAGGCGTTTTATGGCAATACTTGTCACCGGTGGTGCCGGTTTTATCGGCAGCAACTTTATCCTTGAATGGCTTCATGAAATCGACGAACAGATCATAAATCTTGATCTGCTGACCTATGCCGGCAATCCGGAAAACCTCGCCGGTCTTGCCGGTAATACACGGTATCTATTTGTTCAGGGTGATATTGGCGACATGCCGTTGGTCTCCAGGCTGCTCACCGATTATCGGCCTCGTGCCATTGTCAATTTTGCTGCGGAGTCACATGTGGATCGCGGTATCCATAGGCCGGAAGACTTTATCCAGACCAATGTGGTGGGAACATTCAGGTTGCTTGAGGCAGCACGCGGATACTGGCAGCACTTATCGGGTGCTGAACAGGAAGTCTTTCGTTTCCTTCATGTCTCCACCGATGAGGTGTATGGGACACTGCCCCCGGCAGCCCCGGCTTTTACAGAAAAACATCCCTATGCTCCGAACAGCCCCTATTCCGCCAGTAAAGCGGCCAGTGATCATATGGTACGGGCATATCATCACACCTACGGTCTGCCGGTCCTGACCTCTAACTGTTCAAACAACTACGGTCCTTATCAGTTCCCGGAAAAGTTGATACCCCTTTGTCTGCATAACGCTTTGGCCGGCCGGACTCTGCCCATATACGGTGACGGCCTTCAGATCCGCGACTGGCTGTTTGTTGCCGACCATTGCAGTGCCATCCGCGAGGTACTGGCAAACGGTCTGCCCGGGGAGGTATACAATATCGGTGGCTGGAACGAAAAAACAAATCTTGAAGTGGTCCGGACCCTGTGTACCCTGCTGGACGAGCTGAAGCCGCGTGCTGACGGCAAGGCCTATGGTGAGCAGATTGCCTTTGTAGATGATCGTCCCGGGCATGATCGACGCTATGCCATTGATGCCACCAAAATCGAACGCGAACTGGGTTGGAAGCCGAAAGAGACCTTTGATACCGGCATTCGTAAGACCGTTCGCTGGTACCTTGACAACCGGGAATGGGTGGACAGTGTGACCCGTGGCAGCTATCGGCAGTGGATCAACCAGCAGTACGGAGCCTGACCATGCGTATTGTGCTTACCGGCAGTAACGGGCAGGTAGGGTTTGAGCTGCAGCGTGCTTTAAGTCCGTTGGGAGAGATCACAGCCGTTGACAGAAAGGCATGTGATCTTACCAGCAGCAAGGAGCTGCGAGCACTGATTCGGGAGAACCGGCCGGATGTTGTCATCAATGCGGCGGCGTACACGGCTGTTGACAAGGCAGAGTCCGAGCAGTCGGAAGCCTTTGCCGTCAACGGGATCGCCCCGGGCGTACTGGCCGAGGAGGCTGCGCAGAGAAAGGCGCTGTTCATCCATTACTGTACCGACTATGTCTACGACGGCGCCAATGTATCCTGGTATAAGGAAGACGATGGAACCAACCCCCTGAACGTTTACGGTGCCAGCAAGTTGGAGGGCACCCGGGCGGTACAGCGTGTTGCACCCCGACACCTCATCTTTCGTACCTGCTGGGTATTCAGTGGGCATGGTGCTAATTTTGTGAAGACTGTTCTTCGTCTGGCTGCTGAACGAGAGCACTTAAGTGTGGTTGCCGACCAGTTCGGTGCGCCCACTTCCGCAGCTCTGATAGCGGACGTGACGGCGCAGGTCGTCGGACAGTACCAGCGGTCCGGGGAGGCAGGATTTCCCTATGGGCTGTATCATCTCGCGGCTGCCGGGGTTACCACCTGGTGCGATTTTGCGCAGACCATTGTCGAAACTGCTCAACGTACTGGAAAGGTGCTTAAACTGAAACCGGCCGCTATTCATCCTGTCAGCTCAGCCGAGTATCCGCTGCCGGCAACACGGCCGGCCAACTCGCGACTGTCCACTCTGAAACTACGGCAAACTTTTGGCCTGCATCTGCCACCGTGGCAGCACGGCCTTGATCATGTACTGCGGCAGATTCTGTGAGGCTGAAAGCCATGCGTAAGGGTCTCATCCTGGCCGGAGGTTCCGGTACCCGACTTTATCCGGCCACCCTGGCCATATCCAAGCAGCTGTTACCTGTTTTTGACAAACCGATGATCTATTACCCGCTGTCAACGCTTATGCTGGCAGGTATTCGCAACATTCTGATCATCTCCACCCCGCAGGACACGCCGCGATTCGAACAATTGCTCGGTGACGGCAGTCAGTGGGGCATCCATCTCAGCTACATGGTGCAGCCGAAACCGGAAGGCCTGGCCCAGGCCTTTCTCATCGGTGAACAGTTCATTGGAGCAGACAGCGTTGCCCTTGTCCTTGGTGACAACATCTTTTATGGACACAGTCTCCACCAGCTGCTGGCAAACGCCAACAGGCAAGCCACAGGGGCCAGCATCTTTGCCTACCGTGTCAAAGATCCGCAGCGGTACGGCGTTGTGGCGTTTAATGAACAGGGCCATGCCACAAACATCGAAGAGAAGCCGCTGGCGCCAAAGAGCAACTACGCTGTGACAGGCCTCTATTTTTATGACAATGAGGTCGTGACCATTGCTAAACAGGTCAAACCTTCGGCCCGCGGAGAATTGGAGATTACCGATGTGAATCAGGCCTATCTCGAGCGCAACCAGTTGCGGGTTGAGATCATGAGCCGCGGGTATGCCTGGCTTGACACCGGTACCCATGAATCCATGCTGGAGGCCGGCCTGTTTATCCAAACCATTGAAAAACGACAGGGGCTGAAGGTGTCCTGCCCGGAGGAGATCGCCTTTCGACTTGGCTGGATAACTGCTGACCAGCTGGAACGATTGGCGTATCCTTTACAAAAAAACGGCTATGGAGAGTATCTGCTCTCTATTTTGAAAGACAGGGTGTTTTAATGCATGTTTTTCCAGCTGCAATTCCGGATGTACTTGTACTTGAGCCCAAGGTTTTCGGTGATCACCGCGGCTTTTTTTTCGAAAGTTTCAATGCCCGGGCCTTTGCTGAGATGACCGGGCTGCAACGGGAATTTGTGCAGGATAACCACTCCCGCTCATCGAAGGGAGTTCTGCGGGGGCTTCACTACCAGATTGAACAACCGCAGGGGAAACTGGTTCGTGTCGTGGTCGGGGAAGTGTTTGATGTTGCGGTTGATCTGCGCAAGGCCTCCCCTACGTTCGGCCAGTGGGCAGGGGAGCGTCTCAGTGCTGAAAACAAGAAACAGCTCTGGATTCCGGAAGGTTTTGCCCATGGTTTTCTGGTGCTCAGCGAGACAGCCGAATTTCTCTACAAAACGACTGACTACTATGCTCCGCAGCATGAGCGGACCCTGCTGTGGAGCGACCCGACAATAGGTGTCCAGTGGCCTCTCTGCGGAGAACCGAACCTGGCAATGAAGGATAAGGCTGGCAGGTTGTTTACTGAAGCTGAAGTGTTTGCTGACTGAGACGTTGAAGCGGGCAGAGAAATGATAGCTGTTTCTGTTGTGAGCCATGGCCACGGCGAGATGGTCACCAGTTTGGTTGCGTCCCTGCTGCCCTTTCCTGAAGTGAGCCGGATACTGGTAACGCTTAACCGGCCGGAATCGTTGCCGCTCCCGGAGGATGAGCGTATTCTGGTTATCCGCAATGCGTTTGCCAAAGGTTTCAGCGCCAATCACAACACTGCCTATGCCTTCTGCCGTGAGCCGTTTTTTTGTGTCGTCAACCCGGATATCGAGCTGCGCAGCAATCCTTTTCCGGCCCTGCTGCAGGCATCGGCAAAAGCCGATGCTGCTCTGACGGCCCCAATGGTTCTTTCGCTCCAGGGGACGGTGGAAAACAGCTTTCGGCGTTTTCCGAATCTGCGGCGGCTTGTTGCCAAGGTATTGGGACAGGTTGATCAAAGCTATACAGCCATCCCAGAAGAGCAGGATATTTTTTTCCCGGAATGGGTTGCCGGCATGTTCATGTTGTTTTCCAGCGTGGATTTTGCGGCGTTGAACGGGTTTGATGAGAAGTTTTTTCTGTACTATGAAGATGTCGATATCTGCGTGCGTGCCTGGAAATCCGGGAGAAAGGTGGCGGTCTGCCCGGCTGCCGCTGTTGTGCACGACGCCCGGTGCAGCAGCCATCACGATATACGTTTTTTGCGCTGGCACCTGGCGAGCATGGCGCGATATTTTTATAAACACTGGGGACGATTACCTGCGGTACCGATCACAAGAACCTGATGACAAGGACAAAATCAGGCTGATAAAGGGTGCGCTTCCTGTGCTTGATGGCAGGAAACAGGGACAGCATCAGGCTCGGCTGCGGCACAGGCATCACCTGCCGGTACAGGGAGTAAGACAGGTCGGCACCGATCTTTTTCATGAGGTTGTCTGATGCAGCTCGTCACAGGAGGAACCGGCTTTATCGGCAGCCATCTGCTGCAGGCCATGGCCCGCAGTAATGCATCCGAGGTGGTGATGCTCAGTCGGCGGCCGGTCCTGGCAGGAAAGACCAGGCTGGCTGCACTGGATGACCGTGCGGCACTGTGTGCTGCCTGCCATGGTGTGCAGGTGCTCTTTCATTGTGCCGGCCATGCGCATGCCTTTGCAGCCTTATCCGATGCGGACGCCGAACAGCACTGGCAGGTTAATTTTGAGGGGACCCGGAATCTTGCCGAAGCTGCCGGACAGGCGGGTGTGCAGCGGTTTGTTTTTCTTTCCAGTGTCAAGGCCATGGCCGATCCCGGCGAGGTGTGTGCCGATGAAGATTTTTCCGGCCGACCGGATACCGCCTATGGACAATCCAAACGGGCCGCGGAAGAGGCGGTATTGGATGCCGGCCGGCAGTACGGCATGCATGTGGTGAATTTACGTCTTGCCATGGTGTATGGCCACGGTGGCCGGGGGAACCTCGAACGCATGGGGCGGTTGGTGCAACAGGGGTGGTTTCCTCCCCTGCCGGAAACCGGCAACCATCGTTCGCTGGTCCATATCGATGATGTGGTTGCCGTTATGCAGCAGGTGGCTGGTGACAGTCGGGCCGATGGGCGGACATACATTATTGCCGGGCCGGATGCACCTTCCGGCCGGCAGTTGTACGATACGATGCGCAACGTGCTGGGGCTGCCACCTCGTTACTGGTCGGTTCCTGAACGTGTTTTACGCGGGTTTGCCTGGTGGGGTGACAGGTTGGAGGATCTGCTGCAGCGGCGTATCCCATACAACAGCGAGGTGCTGGATCGTTTGCTTGGCTCTGCATGGTACTCCGGTGATCGAATAGCCCGGGAGTTGGGCTGGCGGGCAAAGGTTTCGCTTCGGAAGGGGCTTGGGGAGATGTTCAGATGATAAAGCGTCTGTTTGACCTTTCTCTGGCAACGGTCGCTCTGGTTGCCCTTGCACTCCCTTTGTTCATACTTGGGCTGCTGGTTCGGTTCACCTCTCCTGGTCCGGCACTCTACTGGTCGGATAGGGTGGGCAGGAACAACGTTCTCTTCAGGATGCCCAAGTTCCGGAGCATGCGGCTGGATACTCCAGCCGTTGCAACCCATCTTCTGGACGATCCCGGACAGTACCTGACCCCTATTGGTTCCTTCCTGCGCTCCACCAGTCTGGATGAGTTACCTCAACTGTGGAGTATCCTCAAAGGCGACATGAGCTTTGTCGGCCCGCGTCCCGCCCTGTTTAACCAGGACGATCTGATCGCTCTGCGAACCGGACAGGGAGTGCATGTACTGGTCCCCGGTGTAACCGGTTGGGCGCAGATCAACGGCCGCGATGAGTTACCCATCCCGGAAAAGGTCAGGCTGGATACAGAATACCTGAAGCGGCAGTCGTTCTGGTTTGATCTCTTTATTCTCTGGTTAACCCTGATCCGGGTCAGCCGCCGTGACGGCGTGGCCCACTGACCCGGAACATCTCGTTTTCCCTGTCCTTTGCAGCCGATCCCGGCCTGTCAGCGTCGGCACCAGGTGTAGGCATTCTGAAACATGCGTAACCAGGGACTGGCGGGCAGACCTTGCATTGTTTCAGGCAGCCAGTGGCATTGCCAGGTCAGGAAGGTGCGCTCAGGGTGAGGCATCAATGCCAGGTGACGGCCGTCCGGTGAACAGACAGCGGTAAGGCCGCCGGGTGAACCATTGGGGTTGAAGGGATACTGTTCAGTGGGTTGTCCCTCGTCATCGACAAAGACCATGGCTGCCATCTGTTCGCTCCATACCCGTTGCTGGATGGACGTGTCCGGAAAATGCAGGCAGCCTTCGCCGTGATTAACACTGATACCGAAGACGAGATCTTCCATGCCTGCCAGCATGATCGACCGACTCGGCAACACCTTGACCGTACTCCATCGTGACTCGAAACGACCGCTGCGGTTGTGGATGAAACGGGGCTGCCGTTCGGCCTCAATGCCCTGCCAGGGAACCCAGCCAAGCAGGCCAAAGAGCTGACACCCGTTACAGACCCCCAGAGTGAAGGTGTCCGGGCGGTTATAGAAGTCGTGAAAGATGGTCTGCAGGTGTTCGTTAAAGCGGATGGTTGCCGCCCATCCTTTGGCGCTTTCTGGGACATCGGCAAAGGAAAAACCACCCACTACAGCCAGACCCCGGAACTCTGTCAGCTTGACACGACCGGTTAAAAGATCGGTCATGGTAACATCCCAGGGCTCGAACCCCGCACTGTAAAAGGCGGAACTCATCTCCCGGTCGGAATTGGAACCCTCTTCGCGGAGAATGGCCACCTTTGGTTTATCTGTACTCAGAAGGATTTCCGGAGCAGTGATCTCCGGTGAGAAGCTGAGGTGGTAGGTGGGGCCTTTACGGGCAAAGATATGTGTTTTTTCTGCTTCTGCATGGGCCGGATCCATCTGCAATCGCTCCAGCTGATAGCTGGTTTCCTCCCACCATTGGCGCAACAGTATCATAGAATCGTCCAGCACCAGCTGGCCGTTATACTGAAGACTGATCGCCTGTTTGGCTGTGCTGGTACCAAGGACGGTGCAGGGTATTTGTGCCTGTGCAAATCGTTCTTTGACTTCGGCAAGATGATTCCACCGGCACTCGATCACCAGACCGAGTTCTTCGTTGAACAGGGTCTCCAGTATCGAGGCGGTTCCGTTAAGTGCCAGATTAAGGCCGCAGTTCCCGCTGAACGCCATCTCCAGGACAGTGGTGATCAGGCCGCCGTCACTCCGGTCATGTCCGGAGAGAATCAGCTCCCGCTCAATCAGATACTGTACCGCTCCAAAGGCCTTTCTGATCAGGGCCGGGTCGTCCATATCAGGAACCACATCACCGATCTGACCGCAGGTCTGAGCCAGGGCGCTGCCGCCCAGCCGGTGGTTGTTGCCTGATAAGTCAACAAACAGCAGGGCTGATCCCGGTTCCTTGATGTCCGGGGTCACCTTTTTCCGTATGTCGGCCATGGCGGCATAGAGAGAGATAACCAGTTGCCGTGGTGATTTGACCACCTCATCACCGACCTTGGTCGCCATGGACAGGCTGTCCTTGCCGCCGTCCACAGCGATGCCGATCTTAATCATTGCCGCGGCCATGGCCTCGGCGGCATCCCGCAGAGCGGCGCCTTCACCGGTCAGTTTGGGTGCCCACATCCAGTTGGCTGAACACTTGACCTCTTCCAGGTTCCTGATCCGCGCCCAAACCAGATTGGTCAGCGCCTCACCCACCGCCATACGTGCACCGGCCGCTGGATCGATCAGCATTTTGATCGGCTGTTCACCAATGGCTGTTGCTATACCGGTGTGACTGAAGTGGCTTTGCGCAGTTACCGCCACATCAGCAACCGTCAGTTGCAAGGGGCCACAGCACTGTTGCTGGGCAATGAGACCGGTAACCGACCGGTCAACCTTGTTGGTGAGGAACCGTTTAGACCCGACGGAGATCAGTCGCAGCACCTTATGCAGGGCTTCACGCACATTCATGCTCCTTGGCGGGACAAAAGGGGACAGGGCTGAGGTGACGCGTGTGTCGGTGAAGGTTTTTTGTGGTATATTGCCCAGCAGTGCCGGGATTTCAATGTTCACCGGTGTGGTGTTGTTGTGCCTGTCATGGACGACAAAACGCAAGTCACCGGTTACTTCCCCCAGAATTTCACAGGGTACCTTCTCCCGTTCGCAGATTGTCTGAAAACGTTCAATATTTTCCGGGCTGATCAGCAGGCCGACCCGTTCCTGGTACTCGGCAACATAAATTTCCAGAACCGACATGGTCGGATCACCGACGTTGATGTTGCGGATTTCCACCCGGCCGCCGGCATGTTCGACCAGCTCCTTGAGCACGTTGGCCGGTCCGCCGGCGCCCTGGTCATGAATGACATCGATCAGGGTTCGTTCACCCATCTCGTTGCAGGCCCGAATCACCCGGTTCAGTTTTTGTTCCATTTTGGCATCGCCACGCTGGACCGCATCAAAGTCGAGGGTGGATTCGTTTTCCCCCTGTATCATTGATGAGGCGGCACCACCGCCAAAACCGACCCGATAGGCAGGACCACCTATCTGGACAATGAGCATGCCTTTGACCGCCTGTTTCTTTTCCGTGTGACGATCGTCGATCTGGCCGATGCCGCCGGTGAACATGACCGGCTTGAGAAAACCCCAGCGGCCGCCGCTTTCCAGGTCCAGATCAAAGCTCCGGGTAAAGCCCTGAACAAGCGGTTCACCGAACTTGTTACCGTAATCAGAGGCGCCGTTGCTCGCTTCAATGATTATTTCCAGGGCTGAGGCCAGGGTGTCCGGGCAGGCGTACTCATTTTCCCATTCCAGCGGATAGTCGGGGATGTGGAGATTGGCGACACAGTACCCGGCTGTACCGATGCCCACCAGCGCTCCCTGCCCTGTACACTGGACATCGCGGATCCTCCCGCCGGTCCCGGTTTCGCCGCCGGGAAAGGGAGCGACACCGGTTGGGAAATTGTGGGTTTCAGCGGTGAGGAGCGGGTGATAGCAGACCGAGGCTTCAACCAGTGGTGACGGCTCGCCCGGTCGTTCGGGTAACAGGGTTGTGAGGGTAAAACCTTCAATAACACTGGAGTTGTCCTTAAAGGCCACCTTGCTCCCCTTGGGGTTGGCGGCCAGCGTACCGGCAACGACCTGAAAGAGGGTTGTATCACAGGTTTTGCCGTCAATCACCTGCTTGCCGCGGAAGAACCCGTGGCGGGAATGCTCTGAGTTGGCGTTGTTGAGGTCCATGATCTCAACAATGGTCGGATTACGGCCGCTCTGGTTCACAAAATAGTTGTAATAGAGTTCCCGGTCCCACTCGTCCATGGAGACGCCGGGGAGATCGAGCAGGCCATCGGGTCCTTTGCTTTTCAGGTCGACTTCGTAGACCGGCTCCGGGATGGTGCCGGTTTCAAAATCGGTCAGGGGCGCCAGATAGCGGCATTCGGTCATCCGGTCGTGGTTTTTGGCAATAAAGGTTTCAATGGCCTCATCGTCAGGCACCAGATAGCGACGGGAACGCTCGACACGGGTGATTGCCTGCAGCCCTATGGCATGACAGATTGACACCATATTGGATGACCAGGCAGTGGCAAAGTTCAGCCGGGGGCCGATCTCGACCACCCGGGGTCCGGTCAGCTGTGGTTCCAGGGTAACGGTGTCAATCAGAAAACCATCGGCCATGACGAGCCGTAGTCGTTCGATCTCCTGTTTTTCCAGGGGACGATTGGATGCAATATAGAAGCAATAGGCAAAGTCCGGGGTAAACTGACGATGAAGCTGGATGACAAGAGCAGCCATTGGAGTGTTCCTTTGGAGTAAAAAGAGTGGTTTTATTCGTTTTGCTCTTCTGAACAGAGCAGAGTGCGTGCCGGCAACAGTAGCATTAAAGACAATTTTTTTCCGCTGCAAAGTAGACTGGGAGGACGGAATTTTTACGGTGATCTATCTGATCATGGATAGTTCTCGGTAAAAAAGGCGGCATGATTTGAGGAGAAAAACGGTGGATCGCGGCGAAGGATGGCGGCAATCTGCGGTTGACGCCTGAACTCCCGGTCCAGAAAAATCCGGACTGCCCTGCGGTCCCAGTTTCGGGGATGAACAAAATCCTTGTACAGCGAGAGGTTGCTCTCAGAGAATATTGTACCCGGCAGGCGGTGTGCTTCGTCACTGGTTATCGGCATATTGAAGATCGCCAGGTTGAGAAAGGTGATTGCCGCATGATGACGAAGGGTAAACTCCATGGTTTGTCGGGCCTCGTCGAGTGATTCCGCCGGGGTACCGAACAGCAGATACACATAGGTGGCAATACCTGCAGCCTGCAGGGCGGCGAGTACCCGGGATATGAGTTCCAGGTGGATCCCCTTGTGCATGGTATCAAGGACTTCCTGGCTGCCGGATTCAAGACCGAGTTTGAGCAGCACACAGCCGGAGGCGCGCAGTTGCCGGCAGAAGTCAGGATCAGCCAGCTGTTCATGTATACGTGTGAAACCGTACCAGGAAACACCAGGAGGCTGCTCTGCCAGTGTCTGCAACAGGAGCGGACTTATGGCGTTGTCCAGAAAATGAATCAACACGGGTTGCAGCTGCCGGCACAGCGAGTGCAGATGATCCAGCACGATTGCAGGTGGAGTCTGCTGGTATCGGCTCTGTTCCGCAGTCTCGGGACAAAAGCTGCACCGGTTCCAATAACAGCCCCGGGAGGCGGCATAGGGCAGGATCGGGCCGGGGGCCAGGTAGTCGGACAGCGGCAGACCTGTGTAAACCGGCGGCTGATGCGTTTTTGTCTTTTGTGCGGAGAAGAGACGAAGCAGTGGTTCCTCTCCCGGTCCGGCAATGCAGTGGTCAACCAGACCGGCGAAAGGGTTGTGCCAGCGGGGATTGCTCATCCACGAGGTGATAAGACCGCCACCGAGAATCAGCCGCGCCTCCGGATACCGATCTTTCAAAAAACCGAGCAGGGCAAAGGTCGGCAGGGCCTGGCTGAGGTAACACAGCGAAATGCCTATGTACAACGGTTTGACTGCATCCAGAAGGGGGGGAAGTCGCGAACAGAACCATGGAAAAAAGAGACTGTTCTGAAAGGTTTCTGCGGTGTTGAGCAGATCATTGCCGGCCAGAGGGTTGTGATGCTCATCCTGATAGTTGGTCAGGCTGATGCTCACCCCTAAATGAGAATGGGCTGCCAGTTGTAGCGCATAATTGAGCTCGTGCACCGCCTTGTGATAACGGCCGGGATGGCGGTAGAGCTCTGGTGTGCGGACTGCGGCAAGGTTGGCGTCGCGATGGCGCAGGGCACGGTCTGACCGGGTATCCTGTCGTGCATCTGCCTGGCGGCCGATGAGAAACAGCAGGGCCTCCAGGTTGGCGTCCAGCAATGTGCAGTCAATGCCATGGGGTTGCAGACAACCGGCCAGGGCGGTGATTCCAGCCGGTGGTTCACCGAGTTTGGCTACCGGCGGGTGGATCAGAAGGATGGAAGACATGCGGGCACAGTTCACAAACGGGTCTGGAGATGCGTTGCCGACACGAAAGTGCTTTCTCTGCCGGTACAACCCCTCATACAGATTCCCGCGTCTTGTCAAAAATCACTTCAGGAAACAGCTCCCGGGTATGGTTCAGCCGCCAGTTTCCCTCTGCCAGATAGGTCAGGTGACCTTCAGCATCAAAGGCCAGATTGAATTGATTTTTCTTTTCAAACTCGGTCATTACCCGTTTGTTGTCACAGTGTACCCAACGGGCCAGCGTGTACTTGAGCGGCTCATACGTTGCATCTACCCCGTACTCGTCTTTGAGACGGGTCATGGTCACCTCAAACTGAAGCACTCCCACGGCGCCGAGAATATAGTCATTGCCGACAATGGGCCGAAACACCTGTACTGCTCCCTCTTCAGCCATCTGGAGTAACCCTTTTTGCAGCTGTTTCATTCTGAGCGGATTCTTCAGCACCACCCGGCGAAAGTGTTCCGGTGCAAAGTTGGGGATGCCGGTGAACTTAAGCTCTTCCCTGTCTGTGAACGTATCGCCGATCTTGATGGTGCCGTGATTGTGAATGCCGATGATGTCACCGGGATACGCTTCATCCACGTGTGCGCGTTCCTGGGCCATGAAGATGGTGGCATTGCTCAGATTCACCTCTTTGCCCAAACGGTGGTGCATGACCTTCATACCCCGCGTGAATTTTCCGGAGCAGACGCGGAAAAAGGCAATACGATCGCGGTGCGCCGGATCCATGTTTGCCTGAATCTTGAACGTAAAACCGCTGAACCCCTCTTCGCCGGGATCAACCAGACGGGTGGTGGTGGCACGCGGGCCGGGAGCAGGCGAGAGCTCGACAAAGGCGTCAAGCAGCTCACGTACACCGAAGTTGTTGATGGCACTGCCGAAAAAAACCGGTGTCTGGCTCGCCTTGAGGTAGTGCTCGTACTCAAAGGGATTGGCTGCACCCTGGAGCAGTTCAATGTCTTCGCGCAGTTTATCGGCGGCAAAATTGCCAACCAGTGTATCAAGCATGGGGTCGGCCAGGTCCTGCACTACAATACCGTCTTCCGGGCGGGTATCCTGACTCGGTGTAAACAGGGTGATCTGCTGCCGGAGCAGATCGTAGACGCCTTTGAATCCTTTACCCATGCCGATCGGCCAAGACAGCGGCGCACATTCAATCTGTAATTTTTCTTCGATATCAGAAAGAAGATCAAGGGGTTCCAGGCCGTCACGGTCGAGTTTGTTGATAAAGGTGATGATCGGTGTGTTGCGCATCCGGCAGACTTCCATCAGCTTGGTGGTCTGGGTCTCAACACCTTTGCCGGAGTCGATGACCATGAGGGCTGAATCCACGGCAGTCAGTACCCGATAGGTGTCCTCGGAAAAGTCCTGGTGACCGGGAGTGTCCAGGAGATTGATCTCGTAGTTATGGTAATTAAATCGCATGACCGAGGTGGTCACCGAGATGCCGCGTTCCCGTTCAACCGCCATCCAGTCGCTGGTGGCATGGGTGGCGGTTTTACGTGATTTGACCGCGCCTGCCATCTGAATGGCGCCGCCAAAGAGAAGCAGTTTTTCGGTTAAAGTGGTTTTGCCGGCATCAGGGTGGCTGATGATACCGAAGGTACGACGTTTCGAGACTTCTTTCTGATGTTTATTGCTCACGTTGGACTGCTGTACGGTGATTGTTTTGAGGAGATGCGGGAAGATAAAGAGATCCGGTCGAACAAAAGAACGACACTCTGTTCTGCGCTGTTGCTGTCTGCTCGCGACTATATATTGATCCGGTCATTTGTCAATTCTTCATCCGCACTTTTCTGGTTGTTGACTTTAGGCCTTCATGTTTGGAATGCGCTGAGCTGTTCCCCTCTTGATGAGGAAAATGAGGTGCAGACTGATGATGATAGGACCGATTGTAGGCAGCAGGGCTCTTGTTTTCGGCGGTGTAACGGGCGCTTTTGTCGGCAACCGGCTGCCGAAAGAGTCAAGACAACCTGCCCCTGATTTTTGGAGTTGTCACCAGAGGCATAGGGGCCAGCCTTGTGGGCAAGGCCGCCTATCTGCATATTGTGGTCCTGCCCCTTTCCCTACTCTGGAGCCGCTATTTCTTGAAACGCAGCAAGCGAGTGGCTTCACTGCTTTCTTTGGGTAGGCATGGTTCTGTACAAGCAGAGAGGGGAGTATCTAAAAGCGCGTACTTCACGATGCCGTCTCTCTGATATTCGTCGGTGCTGCGTACAAGATATCCTGCGCGAAAGGGCGCGGTAGGGTGGCGAAATACTTTGATTAAACTGGTTGCAGGACTTTGGAAAAACACAGGTCCCGCAAGGCTTTCTAATACCTGCGGGACCTGTATGGACTTCTGAATGGTGCCGGAGGTCAGAATCGAACTGACATGGGGTTGCCCCCGCTGGATTTTGAGTCCAGTGCGTCTACCAGTTTCACCACTCCGGCATCTGTGTGGCACTTCTTTTACCGTATCCGGGTTTTTGCTGTCAAGGGGAAAGCAGGAAAACTGCTTGGACCGGCCAACCTTTTCGACACGGTGCGTTCGCGGTCAGTTTGTGCAGACCTGAGAAAAACAGTGCATTTGAGCATGAGCACTGCGCGTGATTCGCTGCAACTCTCTCTTTTATTTTCTCGCTTGAGATCATAGCAAAGGCGGGGTGAACCCGTGACCATACTCTGGATTGATTCGTTGTGTCTATCAATTAGACGACGAAATGGATTTGCAGATAGCTACCACTATCGATGAAAATTTTCCTGTGCTTGTTGGCGATGGCGAAGACAGTGATTATTCTTTTCGAGAAAACCAGGCGCCACCAGCCCGGTTGTGTTGGTTCGCCCCCCCCATAACCTAACCGTCATTCTCATAAGGAGGAAAAAGATGCCTGACTTTGGCCATCCTTTCAGTGGACTGAAACACGACCGTCTGCTAACCCATGAAGAATTGGTGCGCGCCATCCGTTTCATGGTGGCCGCCGAGTATGAAGCCATTCAGTTGTACCAACAGCTTGCGGAATCCACCGACAATGTGCTGGCACAAAATGTCCTGCAGGACATTGCCAACGAGGAAAAGGTGCATGCCGGAGAATTTCTGCGGCTGCTCAAGGAACTCGATCCCGCTGAGGAGGAATTTTATCAGCAAGGCGCACTGGAGGTAGAAACCGAATTTCTCAGTGGCGTTGACCAGGCGTTAACGGAACCGTCAGCAGCGGCATCGCCATCTCCCATCGGTCAGGGGTTGGGAATCGGCAGTCTCAAAAAATGACAACACAATGTGCTGGAGGAGATCGATATGGACTTACTGCGTAGAGAATTGGCTCCCATCAGTCCTCAGGGGTGGAGTGAGATCGATACCATGGCCAGGGAAACCCTCATCGCCAATCTGTCCGGCCGAAGGTTCGTCACTGTCGACGGCCCTCACGGCATCGGCCATCCTTGTGTGAACCTGGGCCGCCTGTCGACGCCTCGCGAGGAAAAAGGGAGCAAGGTCAGTTACGGCATCCATCAGGTGCAGCCGCTGGTCGAGACCCGGATCAACTTCAAGCTCCAGACCTGGGAACTCGACAGCGTTGGCCGTGGTGCCAAGGATATCCAACTGAATGCGTTGGTGGAGGCCTGTCGGGAAATCGCCATGTTTGAGGAAAAATCCCTTTTTGAAGGCTTCAAGCCGGGAGACATCGTCGGCCTGCATGCCACGGCCAAAGACAGGAGTCTTTCCATGTCGCTGGATATGGATGTGATCGTCGATGCCGTGGCCGAAGGCCAGACCCGGATGCTGAAAGAGGGCGTCGAGGGACCGGCCAATCTGGTCGTCTCTGCACCGCTCTGGAAATTCCTGGCACGGAGCACGCCCGGTGGCACCCTGCGATCCACCTTGGAAAGCCAGATCAACGGCCAGGTCATCTACTCTGAATGTGTCAAGGATGCGCTTCTGGTCGCGGCACGAGGCGGCGATCTTGAGTTGACCGTGGGGCAGGACTTCGCGATCGGCTACCACAGCCACACCGCCAAGGAAATCGACCTGTTCGTGACCGAATCGTTCACCTTCCGGGTCATCGCTCCGGAAGCCCTGGTCGGGTTCACGCTGGCCTGAGCGAAGCTCTTGTCATTCTGAATCCACAGGCCCCGGATTCGATTGGGGCTTTTTTTATGATCCGGGATTGTCGCACCGGTCCATTTTGAATATCCGGTGCAGTGAGTGGTCCGGACCGATCACCGTCGTGTAGGCCGGGCTTTTTTATGGGCTGCCTACTGCCCTATCTACCGCCTACTATTTGCCTGCTACACAAACCGTAGAAACAGAAACAGCCACTCAGCATTTGCGCTAACTGGCTGTAATTGCTTGGGCACCCGGAACGAGAATCGAACTGACACGGGGGGGGGCTGGGTTTTGAGTCCAGTGCGTCCGCAGTCAGTTTGTGCAGGCCTGAGAAAAACATTATATTTGAGCATGAGCGTGGCACAGTATTTTTAGACGTACCCCCTGTCTTTTGCTGGTGCCTGGATCACTGATACTGTAGCATACCACCATGAAGCCTGCAGCCAACTCCACCGACGCCCGGACCACCGCTATTGAGGTCCTTTGCCTCTGGGCAACCACCCACGGTTCAGTGGATCTGTTTTTGAACAGCGCCATCGAACAACTGGCCGATATTGACCGTGGCCTGGCCAAAACCATGGTGTACGGGGTGCTGCGTCAGAAAGAGTACCTTGATTATATTGTCCGGGCCCATACCAGACATCCGTTGCGTAAGATGAAACCACGCACGCTGATGACGCTTCGGGTCGGTGTGTATCAGCTCCTCTTTCTCCATCGTATTCCTGAGTCTGCAGCAGTGAATGCCACGGTCAATACCCTGAAGGCGGCCAGACAGCCGGGTTGGCTGGTCGGCTTTGTCAATGGTGTTCTCCGGGCTGTGGCCCGCTCACGGGCAACACTTCCCACTGCTGATCAGATGGCGGCACAGGAGCCGCCGCTGCTCAATCATCCGGCCTGGCTGATTGAACGCTGGCAGGCTCAGTTTGGACGGGACACGGCATTGGCTATCTGCCGCAAAAACAGTGTGGAACCGCCGCTGACTCTGCGGGTGAACAGTCGTCGTACCAGTCGCAGTCGGCTTCTGGAGCAGCTGCACAAATCGGGTATTACCGCCTGCTCCGGTCTGTACAGCCCGCTGAGCGTGGTCATCACCACCTATCCCGGTGCAATCACTGCCCTGCCCGGTTATGAAGAAGGGGCTTTTCAGGTGCAGGATGAGGCTGCCCAGTTAGCCTCTTTACTGGTCAAGCCCCTGCCGCTTCGCGCCCGTCTTCTTGATGGCTGTGCCGGCCTGGGCGGCAAAACCACGCATCTGGCTGAAATGTTGCCGCCGGGCGGGGCTGTGGTTGCCGTTGAACCTGATAGCCGTCGCTATCGTCTTTTGCGGGATAATCTCCGCCGTCTTGGCCATGGGCAAGCGGTGTCGGCTGTGCACAGGGATTTGCAAACCTATGCCGCCACCCGTCCGACACTCTTTGATGTGGTGCTTGTTGATGCCCCCTGTTCAGGGACCGGCGTCATCCGGCGACACCCTGATATTCGCTGGAATCGGCAACCTGAAGACTTTGCCGGGTATCAGCAAACGCAGTTACAGCTGCTGGAGATCGCTGCTCGTCTTGTTAAGCCGGCCGGGGCGCTGGTGTATGCCACCTGTTCGCTGGAGTTTGAAGAAAACGAAGAGGTCATCAGTCATTTTCAGGAAAAGTTCCCTCATTTTCAGGTGGAAAACGTTGCTGAGCTGTTGCCGGAGACGGCGCAGAGACTGGTGACCGGCACCGGTTATTTCCGATCGTCACCGGCAGACGGGCTTGACGGTTTTTTTGCTGCTCGTCTTGTCAATCAGCGTAGCTTGTAGTTTTTGTCCACTATGTTTATATTCATCTGCCAAATTGGACCACATACATTTAAGGAGAACCCCCTGTATGGCAGAAATAAAATCGACCATGGACCTGGTTTTGGAGCGTGCCGCCCGCATGGGTGTGGCAACACCGGAAGAGATGCAACATGAGGAGAGTCTGAAAAAAGGTATGCAGTGTACAGCTGATTACCTGAACGATGCCGAGTCTTCTCTGCCTGATATCCTCGGTAAGCAGGAAGCATCCCAGCAGGAGGCTGTCCGCAAGGGAATGCTGGCCTCACTGCTGCGCAATCTGTTCCTCCCCCTGGATGAGGTCGGTACTAAGCGGATTGACCGGGCCGTGCGTGGTCTCCTTGAGCTTAACCCGCATGCACCGGATGTTGCTGCTGCCTGCCAGGAACTGCAGTCCATTGTCCGTCAGTATGCCCAGCACCGCCAGCAGTTGTACGATCAGCTGAAAGAGCAGATGCGGATGCAGATCGAACAGCTGTTGATGCGTAAGGGCTTGAGCTCTGACGGCATGCATATCGACCCAACCATGGAGCCGCAATTCAAGGAGCAGTGGAGCCGGTTAGAGATGGATTTAGACCGGCAGTACGGTCAGGCCCTGGAACAGTTCAAGACGCAGCTTACAGAGTGGACCGGAGCCTGAACATGACCGCTGGTGTCCATTTTGACCGTCTTGTCCGCCTGCAGGCGTCTTTGCGTCGGAAAAAAATTGATGCCCTGCTGGTTTCGCAACCCCACAACCGCCGGTACTTAAGCGGCTACACTGCACCGGATCACGGCATTCAGGAGACCAGCGGCTTTTTACTCATCCCCGGTGATGGGGAGCCGTATCTGCTGACTGACTCCCGGTTTACTCTCCAGGCTGAGGAAGAGGCCCCACTGTTTCAGGTGGTCATCTACAAGAAGGGGTTGTTGCCGCTGCTGGAGCGGTTACAAAAAACCATCGGGTTTCAGACCCTGGCCTTTGAAAGCGACTACTTTCTTTACTCGTCCTTTCGCAGACTGACAGACCTGTGCACCAAAAAAGGGTGGACATTACGGCCGGAGCGCGACCTGATCGAACAGATGCGGATGATTAAAGACGAACACGAACTCCGGCTTCTGCGTCAGTCAACCGCATGCAATGAAAAAGTCTTTCAATCGGTGTATTCCACCATTGAACCGGGTATGACGGAGCGGGAGGTAGCCCTGGCCCTGGATGTGACCATGCGGGAAATGGGTGCCGAGGGGCCGAGTTTCGACACCATTGTCGCCTTTGGCACCAATGCCGCTAAGCCGCACGCCGTGCCCACCGACCGCAAACTGCAGGTCAATGACCTGGTGTTGATCGATATGGGGCTTGTCTACAAAGGGTACTGTTCAGACATGACCCGTACCTTTGTTATCGGCACGCCTGATCAGATCTATCTGGATCGTCACCGCCTGGTTCGCAGGGCAATGCTGGCCGGTATGCAGGCTGTTCGAGCCGGAGTCACCGGCGTAGAGGTCGACCGGGCTGCACGCCGGGTCCTCATCGATGCGGGCTACGGGCCTGCGTTCGGACATGGCCTGGGGCATGGTATCGGCATTGCTGTGCATGAGGAGCCCCGACTGTCACCACGTTGGCGCAGGAAGTTGAAGGCCGGCATGGTGGTCACGGTTGAGCCGGGTCTTTACCTGCCTGAATGGGGCGGTATTCGTCTTGAAAATGTGGTGATCGTCACCAGAGACGGCGGCGAGATCCTGAACCAGGACACCACCGGTCTTGATGTATAATGCCATTTCCAATGAATGAGTTGTAAACACCGGAGCCCGTATGCCGACTAAATACTTCGTGCTCGATACCAATGTCCTGCTCCATAATAACGAAGCTGTCACCTGTTTTGCCGACAACACCGTGGTGCTGCCGATGACGGTTATTGAAGAGCTGGACAAGTTCAAAAAGAACAACGATGAGTTGGGCCGTAACGCACGCAGCGCCATTCGTCATCTCGATCGGTTACGTGCCCAGGGCAGCCTGGGGAAAGGTGTTACGACCGATGATGGCGGCACAGTCCTGATCACCATGGAAAAAGAGGTGGATCACGGTACCTGCATTGATCTTGGTATCCCGGATAACCGTATTATTGCCACTGCATTCCGCCTGCTTCGGGAAGGTAAGCGGGTGATCTTTGTTTCCAAGGATATCAATGCCCGGCTTAAGGCCGATGCCCTGGGGATTGAAGTGCAGGATTTTGAAAGGGAGAAGGCTGATTTTGACCGGCTGTACACCGGTTGGCGGACCATCACGGTCGACGGTGCTGTCATTGACCGGCTTCACCGCGAAAAGATGCTGGAGCTGCCTGAAGAGTCTTTTGAGCCCAACGAGTTTATTCTTCTGCGCAACGGCACCAACCAGCGCCAGACAAAGATCGGTCGGGCAACAGGTGCCACACGATTGCAGTCCCTTAACCCCGGCTATGAGAGTGCTTTTAATCTCCGACCACGGAGCATGGAGCAACGGATGGCGCTGGAACTGCTGATGGAGCCGTCTGTCTCCCTGGTGTCACTCACCGGTCAGGCCGGTACCGGTAAAACTCTGCTGGCGCTCGCCGCCGGGCTTGCCAGTTCACTCCGGTCGGGTCGGTATGAGAGGCTGCTTGTCTCCAGGCCTGTTATTCCCCTTGGTCGCGACATCGGTTATCTGCCCGGTACAAAAGACGACAAGATGCAGTTTTGGATGCAACCGATTTTTGACAATCTCTCGTACCTGATGGGACTGACGAACGGCGGTAAACAGGATGCGGCCACTGAGTCGAGTATTAAACGGTTGATTCGCGAAGATCGTATTGAACTTGAAGCGTTGACCTACATCCGTGGCCGCTCGATCTCGCGGCAGTACGTCATCATTGACGAGGCGCAAAACCTGACTCCCCATGAGGTCAAGACCATTATCAGTCGTGCCGGTGAGGGGACAAAGATGGTTTTGACCGGGGATCCTGAACAGATAGACAATCCCTATCTCGATGCCAGCAGTAATGGGTTGAGTTATACGGTGGAGCGGCTTAAAAATCAGGAGGTTTGCGGCCATATCACGCTTACCCGTTCTGAGCGGAGCCGTTTAGCCTCCTTGGCCGCGGAATATCTATAAAATGCTGTGCCATTGTGGGCAAGGGAAGACACCATGCGTCAGTACATGATCGATGAGATATCCTTTCTTGAATACGACAACCTTGACAGCTATCTGAAGAGAACTCTTAAACCAGGTGGCCTGGAAGGCGTTTTTTTTCTGCATATACCACCGGATCTTCTGGGAGCTGCGCAGTCGGGACATGAGGAGTGCGGACCCTTTTACTGTGCCGTTGTCCTTGAGCAGACGTCCGTCCGGTTCGAACTTCTGATACGCAGCGCCAGTAACATGCACTGTTCCTGCATTGCCCGGGCAACACCTGCCCAGCGGCAGTTCATTCTTGATTTTGCCGATCACATGCTGGCAGAGGAGATGATCCAGGCATGAACAGAGTAGAGGTCCCGCTGCATGAGCGGATCATTTTCGCCCTGGATCTGGCCAATCCTGCCGAGGCGTTGCAGTTGGTTGATCAGCTTGCCGATCACATTCGTTTTTTCAAGGTCGGTCTGCAGCTGTTTTTTGCAGGCGGCTGGCCGGTGGTGGAGTATATCGTTGCCAAGGGCTGTAAAGTTATGCTTGACCTTAAGCTGTACGATATCCCGACCACGGTGCGTCTTGCGGTTCAACAATTCGCCGATCGGGGTATTACCTTTACAACGGTGCATGGGTATGGACCGGTGGTAGAAGCGGCACTGGCGGCGGACACCGGTGTCCGGATCCTGGCCGTCACCGTCCTCACCAGCTTTGGCAGTGAACAGTTACAGGAGTTGAACTATACGGGAACAGTGGATGATCTTGTTGTGCAGCGAGCCGGGGCAGCGTTGCGCCTGGGATGCCATGGATTAGTCTGCTCAGCACGTGAAGCCGCCCTGCTCAGGAGCCGGTTTGGAGAGAAGGGTATCATAGTGACGCCGGGCATTCGTCCTGTGGGCAGTGAACCCGGTGACCAGCAGCGAACAGCCACGCCGGGACAGGCCATCATCAACGGTGCCGATTACCTGGTTATCGGCCGACCCATCCGTGACGCTGACAACCGCGAACAGTATATTGCTGCCTTGCAAAGGGAAATTGCCAACGCCTTATCCCCTGAACCCCAATGACAGATGAGGTTTTTCATGTTGATCGATCTTTTACGTGTCCGCAGAAGTATCCGCCGCTTCACCGATCAGCCGATTGAGCCTGAAAAGGTGAGCCTTCTTGTGGAGGCGGCTCTCCGGGCTCCCTCTTCCAAAGGCATCAATCCATGGGAGTTTATAGTTGTGACAGAGCAGTCCATGCTGGAGCAGTTGGCAGTGGCCAAAGCCCACAGTGCCGGTTTCTTAGCGGGTGCTCCTCTGGCAATCGTAGTCTGTGCCGACAGCACAAAAAGTGATGTCTGGGTGGAGGACGCAGCCATTGCCACGACTCTCATTCACCTGCAGGCCGCTGATCTCGGCCTGGGCAGTTGCTGGGTTCAGATCCGACTGCGGCAACGCGAAGACGGCACTGATGCACAGCTCTATCTGGCTGATGTACTTGGTTTGCCTCCCAACATGATGGTCTTGGCCATCGTCGGTATCGGATATCCGGTGCAGAGCAAAGAGGGGCATCCCCCTTCCTCCCTTGGTTTGAACCAGGTCAGTTACGAACGTTTCGGTCAACGCAAATAACGGGTTGATCGTGGTCACAGGACACAGCCGCCACTGCTGATCGTTGTGAACGATGCAACCTGCAGCCGGTGATGCGCCCGGCCGCATGTTTGTTTCCAGTAGAACGGTATCATCATCCAACAGGGTGGGATATCCACCCTGTCAGCAACACCTTCCCCTCTCTTCGCCCACCTGTACATGCACTGTTGTCAGCTCCTTTAAAGGCCGGCTGGTGCAGGAAAATGAGTGGAGCGTCTGTTATTTGCTGTTCATACCTTGATTTTGTTTTCCTCCTTGTGCGATAATACCTTGAAGTTTGAATTTCGTACTTTGGCGGCACATCCTGACCTTTCGATCAGGCAGGCGCTGCCAAGGTAAAGAGATCGGCCTGGTATAGGGAGGATGCTCTGCTGCTTGTCAGCGAACCCCCAAAGCCCATCCAGGTCACCCATGGTAGAAAAAGAGCTGTTGATAACCGGGTATCCCTGCTCAGGCTGATCAGCCGGGACGTGCGGTTGATCACGGGTCTGCCGGAGGCTGGAGCAGGGCGTGCAGGTGTGCTGAGTGCAGAGAGTGCCTGCCGCTCTGCCTGTTTGCAGCGGCTCGTACTGCTGATATCACGACTTCTGTGAAAAGCCGGTTCACGCTCCAGGGCTTTGCCGGGTCGGCAGTTCGTTGCCGCGCGGGTAGCATGGCCTCTGTAAGGAAACATATTGTACGAACAACCATCGAGCAGTATCAGCCCACTTTGCTCGAAGAACACTGGCAGGTTTATTTTACTCAGGTGGGAATTATGCGTTGCCCTAAATGTGGTTTTATTTCGTTTGATCATCTGGAAATGTGCAAAAAATGTCATAAATCCCTGGCGGATCTTCAGGCGGTATTAAACGGTACCACCTATGATGCTGCTCCGCCGGAATTCCTGGCTTTTGTCCCTGGTGGAGGAGGGCAGATTGCTTTTGAAGAGGGGTTGAGCGAAGAGATGGAATCAGTTTCACCTGTGACTGACAGGCAGGAGATGGAATTCGAAGAGAAAGAAGAGGTGGTTTTTTCTCTTGATGATGCACCTTCTTTTGAGGAACCCAGAAAAGAAATCGAATTTCCCGACGGTATTGACAGTGTGCTGTTGGATCTGAATGATGAGCCGGAAGAGCTTGCAAAAGATGAGCTTGCCCTTCATGTTGAGGAACCGGAAGAGGATGAGGCATCGTTACCTTCCGTTGATTTTGCCGACTTGGATATTTCCGATTTGGCACCATCGGCTCAAGAGACCTCTGAAGTCATTCATTTTGAAGAAGCAGCAGTGCGCAGCGACGTGAAGCCGGAGACGCCCCAGCCTTCTTCTGCTGCCGGTCCTGAAGACATTCACGAAAAAGTGGAACTGGAGGATCTCAATATCAGCGGGCTTGATCTTGATATCCCCGCCAAGCTTGTCATCGGCAGTGCGGCAGGCAAACGTTTGCAGCCATCCGTCAGAACCGGAACAGCTCTGGATAAATTTGACATCAATCTGGGTGAGTTGTTCAGCAATAACAAGAACTGACAACCTGCTATAGAACGCAAAACGAACAGGTTGATGTCCCCGGAGGCCTGTCTGGATTATTTTGTTGATAAACATGACAGAGTCATAGTAGTCTCAACGGTCAGACAATAGAAAAATTCCGCTTTATTAAACGGTCAGGTGCCTGTTTAATATTTCATTTTATCCTTTATCTTCCTGTTGTGCAGAGAGCTCGCAGTGCACATTTCTAAATTTGCCATTCCTGAGATTATTTTTGGCCGGGGCAGCCTCAACTATGCCGGGCAGTGTGCCCGCAGTCTGGGTGCTAAAAAAGCGTTTGTTGTGAGTGATGAGGGGATTGAAGAGGCCGGCTGGTTGCAGCACCTGTTGGATGTTCTGGACAGTGAGGGAGTGAAGTGGATCTATTACTCCGGCGTGCTCTCCAATCCCCGTGACTATCAGGTCGAGCAGGGTGCCGAATTTTATCTGAAAAATGATGCGGATGTCATCATCGCCATTGGTGGAGGCAGTGTCCTTGATACGGCTAAGGGGGTGGCGATTATAGCCAGCAACGGCGGTAAAATAAAGGACTATGAAGGGGCAAACCGTGTGCCGCGACCTCTGCCGCCGATGCTGCTGATCACCACCACTGCGGGTAATGGCTCGGATATCAGCCAATTCTGCATCATTACCGACATGGAGCGGAAGGTGAAGATGTCCATTATCACCCGAACGCTGGTGCCGAACATCTCAATTGTTGATCCACTGATCTTGCAGACCAAGACAGAATCTCTCATTGTCGAGTCAGCAGTGGATGCCCTGGCCCATGCCATTGAAGCGTATATGTCACGTATTGCCTCACCGTTTACGGAGATGCATTCCTTAAAAGCCATTGATCTTATTCTCGATCACCTGCAGCCTGCGGTGAAATCGCGCTCTTTAGATGCGCTGGAGCAGCTGAGCATTGCTTCGGTTTCGGCGTCCATGGCCTTCAGTAACGCCGGGCTCGGTGCCGAGCATGCCCTGGCCCATTCGCTGGGCGGGCATTTTGATATGCGTCATGGTGTTGTCCATCCTATTCTCCTACCATCTGTTATGCGGTTTAACCTGCCCTTTAATACCCGAAAAACGGCTGAAATAGGCAAGGTCATCTTAAAGGGACAGGCTGCCACTGATCAGGAAACCGCCCAAAAGGGAATTGACAGGCTTGAAGAATTTTTTGCCTCTTTTAACGTACCGCTCCGCCTGCAGCAGATGGTCCCGGTACAGGATAAATCGACCCTCACCTCTCTTTGTCAGCTGGCAGTCCAGGATGCCTGCAATCTGACCAATCCTAAACCGGCTACCCAGAGAGAGTTTATGCAGATTCTGGACGAGGTGTGGTGATGCGTCACATAACCACCCTGGCAGATCTTATCGGCATTGAGCATTGCAAGGTCGGCTTTTATCAGGAAGTGCAGACCAAGATCGAACTACTGAAGAATTCCAACCGGGAACTGGAGGAAAAACGTAAGGAAAATCAAGCGCTTCTCGATGGGATTACTGATCTTATGGTAGTACTGTCGGATCGGTTGATTATCCAGCGGGTGAATCATGTTTTCATGGAATGGTTTCCCTATGAATACCCTGTTGGTCGACACTGTTTCGATATCTTTCGAGGACAACAGGAACCCTGTGAGCATTGTCCTGTTTTACAGGCGCTGGATCGGGACGAAGTGGTCAAGGATCTGTGTATTATAAAGATAAAAGGTGAGTTCAAACACTATGAAATTGTCGCCTCTCCCCTGAAAATCGGCCGGTTCGGGGAGCGACAGGTCCTGCTGTTTAAACGGGATGTGACCCTGGAAAAGAAGTTTCAGGCGCAGTTTTATCAGGCCGAGAAGATGGCAACCGTCGGCGTGCTGGCAGCCGGGGTAGCGCATGAAATCAACAACCCTTTAACAGCGATACACGGGTTTGCCCAGGGGCTTAAAAAGAGGCTGGATCGTCTTGAAGAAAAGATCGACAGTGCCGTCTACGATGATTTTTGTGAATATACCGATACAATCATGCAGGAGTGTATGCGCTGTCGGGACATTGTGCAGACGCTGCTTACCTTCAGCCGGCCGGTCAGCTCCGGCATGGCTCCTCTTGACCTGAACCAGTGTGTCGTTGACACACTTTTTATCCTTAAACCATGGTTAAAAGAACGGTCCCGGGTGACGGTAAACACCACGTTAAGTAATCGCACTATTTTTATAGAAGGTGATGAGTCACAGTTGAAACAGGTTATTATAAATCTGTTGACCAACGCCTTTGACGCCATAGAGGGTGAGGGAGTCGTGCAGATCACCACTCGTGCCGGTGATGTCGGCAGCGAGTTGGTGATCGAGGACAGTGGCTGCGGTATTCCTGAGGAACTGAAAGAAAAGCTTTTTGAGCCTTTTTTTACGACAAAAGCTGTCGGTAAAGGCATCGGCATCGGCTTGTCCACCTGCTACACTATCGTTAAACAGCATGGAGGAAGGATCTTTGTTACCAGCGTGGAAGGGACAGGTTCAACGTTTACCATTACCTTTCCGGCAGGAGCATAAAGCTGATGCAGCAGCAGGCATACTCAGTGCTGGTGATTGACGATGAGGAGTCCATCAGGCGTCTTTTGGAGAAAGAGTTGTCCAATGAGAGACGAGCGATCACAACCGCCGCCGATGCTGCCTCGGCCTTAACGACGATGCGAAGTCATTGGTTTGATGTGATTCTTATGGATCTGCGCCTGCCGGATGTATCGGGCCTGGACTTGCTGATTCAGACCCGGGAACTGGCTCCGCATACCGAGGTCATCATGGTGACCGGCCATGGCGATATCGATATTGCCGTAGAGGCCATGAAGCTTGGCGCCTATGATTTCATCCGCAAACCGTTTCATCTGGATCGGCTCGATCTGCTCGTTGAAAGGGCACATCACCGGGTACAGCTGGCTCGCGAAAACGATCGCTTGCGACATAATGCGGACAACAGTTTGCAGTCAGTGCGATTTATCGGCAACTCGCAGATTATCAGCGAAATTCAGTTTCTCATCAAGAAGGTCGCCCCGGCAAAAATTCCCGTGTTGATTACCGGAGAGTCCGGTGTTGGCAAAGATGTGGTGGCACGTGCTATTCATCAGGGTTCTCCCCTGTCTGTAAGCCCCATGGTGGTAAAAAACTGCGCCTCTTTGCAAAAGGAACTGGCGCGCAGCGAGTTGTTCGGGCATGTTAAAGGAGCGTTTACCGGTGCCGATGTGTCACAGGAGGGACTGTTGTCCTTTGCGCACGGCAGTACGCTGTTTCTTGACGAAATCGGTGAGTTGCCCCTTGAGGTGCAGGCCTCGTTGCTCAGGGTCCTGGAAACCGGCAGTTATCGTCGGGTGGGGGAAAAAGAGGAACGAACCGTTGATATCCGGTTTGTTTTTGCCACGAACCGTCACCTGCAGGAAGAAGTGGAGCAGGGGCGTTTCAATGAGGCGTTGTTTCACCGGATCAACGCCTTTAATATTCATGTCCCTTCTCTCAGACGACGGAAGGAGGATATTCCGCTTCTGGTTGATTATTTTCTGGCAACCCTCGGGACCGACCAGATTCGTTATCGTGTGGTTGACAGTGCCATGGACTGTATCCTCAACTACAACTGGCCCGGCAATATCCGGGAATTACGCAACGTGATCGAACGTTCCATCATTCTTGCGGAAAACGGTATGATCACTGAACGCTGTCTACCGGGAGAGTTGATTGAATCGGCGGAGACCGAAGGGAGTGCTCTTTCCCTGGAGTCCATTGAAAAACAGCACATTCTCAAATTACTGAATGCCCATGGCGGCAACCGTCAAAAAACTGCGGAAGTTTTAGGAATCAGTCGTAAAACCCTGTACCGTAAACTGCAGCAGTATTCCATCAGTTAAGGTTTGCATCTCCACCAGAGTCGTTAGCTCGAAATTCTGCAGGCATTGTTTTTTTCCGGGTCAATATGACCCATTCGTGAACTGTTCAGGGTCATATTGACCCGACTGCTCTAAGTTCTCTTTTTATTGAGATCTTTTCCCCATTTATAGCGTTATTGTCTCCATTGGCCACGATGATCGGGATGATCTGTCAGAAGAGCGGATGGGCTCATTTTGATAACATACTGAAAATATAGAACATTTATTCTGGCATGGGAAGTGCTACTGCATTAAGCGTATTGCATGCATGCAGAAGAGTTGAAAGTAACCATTTTTTGAAGGGGGATATCATGGCGGTACGAGAGCAGGTATACGGATACTTTATTCCTAGCGTAACATTGATCGGTATCGGCGCAGCGAAACAGATTCCTGAGAAGATCAGAGCGATCGGCGGCACCAAACCATTGATTGTTACTGATAAGGGGATCACCAGTGCAGGAATAACCAAGCAAATCACTGATCTGCTTGATGATGCGAAGATGCAGTATGTGGTTTTTGATGAGACCATTCCAAACCCCACCGATAAGAACGTGCACGACGGCGTTGACGTATACAAAAAGAATAACTGTGACAGCCTGATCACCCTGGGCGGCGGTTCTTCTCATGATTGTGGTAAAGGCGTCGGTCTGGTGATTGCCAACGGCGGCAAGATTCATGACTATGAGGGTGTTGATAAATCAACCAAACCCATGCCTCCGTATGTGGCGGTGAACACCACAGCCGGTACCGCCTCGGAGATGACTCGTTTCTGCATCATCACCGATCTCTCTCGCAAGGTGAAGATGGCCATTGTGGACTGGCGTGTCACACCCGGCATTGCTGTTGATGACCCGCTTTTGATGATGGGGATGCCGCCTGCGCTCACCGCAGCTACAGGCATGGATGCTTTAACCCATGCTGTGGAGGCCTATGTATCCACCATTGCCACACCGATGACCGACTCTGCTGCGGAAAAAGCCATCGAGTTGATTGCCAAGCACCTGCGCCCGGCAGTAGCCAACGGCCAGGACATCGAGGCTCGGGAAGGGATGTGTTTTGCGCAGTATCTTGCAGGTATGGCCTTTAATAATGCAAGCCTTGGCCACGTGCACGCCATGGCGCATCAGTTGGGAGGCTTTTATGACCTGCCCCACGGTGAATGCAACGCTATTCTGCTGCCGCACGTTGAGCGCTTTAACCTGATAGCCAAGATGGACCGCTTCATTAAAATCGCTGAGTTGATGGGAGAAAATACAGCTGGTCTTGCACCTCGAGATGCTGCCGAGTTGGCATTGGTGGCCATCAAGAAACTGTCGGCCGATATCGGCATCCCGGCTGGTCTGGTCGAACTTGGTAAGCGATATGGTAAAGAAGTGAAGGCCTCGGATATCGATACCATGGTCGCCAACGCCCAAAAGGATGCCTGCGGTCTGACCAACCCGCGCTGCCCGAAAGATGTGGATGTAAAGGCCATCTATACTGCAGCTCTGTAAGAGGATGTTGTATCGCTCCCTCTTTGTATAAGAGCGCAGGCTGTGGTCATCCCCCCGTCTGTGTCGTGGGCACGATGAGGAACTGGACAAAGACCCGGAAGGGTGAAACGGGGCAGGATGTTTTCTGCCCCGTATACTATTTTACAGGACAGAAAGCCAACTGTACGGACAGGTATCACCGGCAGGGGGTATGAGCACCGGGCCGGTTGGTTTTTTTAACGGGTCGGGTTATAAAATGTAGGTATTATTTTTATTGTACGAGAGAGTCATCGAGACCACTTGCACTGAGGAGGAGCGCATGATTAAACGGAAATTGCTTGTAAACGGTATCGAGCGGACGGTGTTTGCAGAAGAGTCTGACCTGTTGTCTGATGTTATCAGAAAGAGTCTGCACCTCACCGGGACCAAAGTCGGCTGTGGCCAGGGACAGTGTGGTGCCTGTAACATCATCATGGACGGCAGGCTGATTCGTTCCTGTGTCACCAAGATGAGCCGGGTTCCAGAGGGAGCGGCTATCACCACCATAGAGGGGGTCGGCACCCCTTCGGATCTGCATGCCCTGCAGCTGGCTTGGATGATCCATGGTGGTGCTCAGTGCGGTTTTTGTACCCCTGGTTTTATTGTTTCCGGCAAGGCCCTGCTGGATCAGAACCCTGACCCCTCCAGAGAGGACATTCGCGACTGGTTTCAAAGGTACCGCAACGCCTGTCGCTGTACCGGCTACAAGCAACTGGTGGATTCAGTGCGAGACGCTGCCAAGGTGCTGCAGGGTAAAATAAGCATGCAGGATCTGGTGTACAAACTGCCGGCAGACGGTAAGGTCTTTGGTGGATCCATGCCCAGGCCGAGTGCGGTGGCCAAGGTCACCGGCACCTGGGATTTCGGTGCCGATGCTGCTCAGCGTTTGCCGGAGGGTACTTTGCAGCTCGCGCTTGTTCAGGCAGAGGTCTCCCATGCCAATATCCTTTCAGTAGACACCAGCGAAGCCGAAAAAATGCCCGGTGTCTTCAAGGTGGTGACGGCCAAGGATATCAAGGGGAAAAACCGGATTACAGGGCTCATCACTTTCCCGACCAATAAAGGTGATGGCTGGGACCGGCCTATTCTGTGTGATACCAAGGTGTTTCAGTTCGGTGATGCCATTGCCATTGTCTGTGCCGATACCGAGAAGAATGCCAAGGCAGCTGCTGCAAAGGTCAAGGTCGAGCTGGAGGAGTTGCCGGCCTACATGAGCGCACCGGCAGCCATGGAGCCCGATGCTATTGAAATTCACCCCGGAACCCCCAACGTGTACTTCATCCAGAAGATTGCCAAGGGAGAGGACACCAAGCCTGTTTTTGACAAGGCGGATGTGGTTGCTGAAGGCGATTATTATGTGGGCCGTCAGCCGCATATGCCCATTGAACCGGATGTCGGGTTTGCCTATCACAACGACGAGGGTAAGCTGGTTATTCACTCCAAATCCATCGGTCTGCATCTGCACCTCTACATGATCGCACCGGGGCTTGGGGTTGAGCCGGAAAACCTGATTCTGGTACAGAACAACACCGGTGGTACCTTTGGCTACAAGTTCAGCCCCACCATGGAGGCCTTGGTCGGTGCGGCTGCCATGGCCACTGAGCGACCGGTTTACCTGTGTTACAACTACTTCCAGCAGCAGACCTATACCGGCAAGCGTTCACCGTTTTTTATGAATGTGCGCATGGCGGCAAGCAAGGACGGCGCGCTGCTGGGTATGGAAACCGATTGGTCTGTGGATCATGGACCGTATTCAGAGTTTGGTGATCTGCTCACCCTGCGGGGGGCCCAGTTTATCGGTGCCGGTTACGATATAAAAAACATCCGGGGCGAAGGACGCACCGTGTGCACCAACCACGCCTGGGGTTCGGCTTTCCGCGGTTATGGTTCACCACAGGCTGAATTTGCCTCTGAGGTACTGATGGATGAGCTGGCCGAGAAGTTGAATATGGATCCGCTTGAGTTGCGGTACAAGAACTGCTACCGGGAAGGAGCGACGACCCCGACAGGGCAGGATCCGGAGGTCTATTCTCTTCCTGAAATGCTTGATAAGTTACGTCCCAGGTACGAAGAGGCCAAAAAACGAGTCGCGGCTGAATCAACTGCAGAGGTAAAACGCGGTGTCGGTATCTCGCTGGGCGTGTACGGCGCAGGGCTTGACGGTCCGGACACCTCAGAGGCCTATGCAGAGCTGAATGCCGACGGCACTGTTACCATCTTTAACACCTGGGAAGATCATGGGCAGGGGGCTGATATGGGAACCCTGGCCACGGCTCACGAAGCACTGCGACCTTTGGGGATCGGTCCGGAAAAGATCAGACTGGTATTAAACGATACCGAATTCTGTCCCAACTCAGGACCGGCAGGTGGTAGCCGCAGCCAGGTTATGACCGGGCAGGCGACCCGAATTGCCTGTGAAGAGCTGCTGAATGCCATGAGAAAGCCGAATGGATATTTTCGCAGTTACGACGAGATGGTGGCTGACAAGATCCCGACCAAGGTTGTTGGCAAGTGGACCTCTCCTGGGACGGACTGTGATGAAAACGGACAGGGCAACCCCTTTAGTTGTTATATGTACGCTCTGTTCCAGGCTGAGGTGGCTGTAGAGGTTGCCACCGGTAAGACCACCGTGGAGAAGATGATCTGTGTTGCCGACGCCGGTAAAATTGCCAACAAACTGGTGGTGGATGGGCAGATCTATGGCGGTCTGGCTCAGGGGATCGGGTTGGCGCTCACCGAGGACTTTGAAGATATCAAAAAACATTCAACACTCGCAGGTGCCGGCTTCCCGTACATCAAACAGATTCCCGATGATATGGAAATTATCTACGTGGAAACACCCAGGCCGGATGGTCCCTTCGGTGCATCAGGAAGTGGTGAGCTGCCCCTTACCTGCCCGCATGCCGCGGTTATAAACGCTATCTACAATGCATGTGGTGCTCGTGTTCGTCATCTCCCGGCTCTTCCTGAAAAAGTGTTGGCCGCCATGCCTAAATAAGCGGCTTAGCACGTGTACCTGTCGGGGCGGAGAATGTGGCCGCCCCGATATACATGCAGTCTTTCAGCCTGTCTGGTATTTTGTTTGGAGAGGAGGAGTACAGCCCAACATCCTGATGGTGGTGAGCGTATCCTAACCATCCCCGATGACAAAAAACAGACAGGCTTTTTTTTAATGGACAATACTCACCATGGATCAATCGCAACTCAGAGCACTTGAGGCCCGTTGTATTCAGGAAGAGATGCCGTTTTGTACGGCATCCTGCCCTATCCACGTTGATGCCCGTGGATTGATGGCATTGCTGACCAGAGGTGAACTGCGTGAGGCCAGAAAGATCCTCGATCGGACCATGCCTTTTCCGGAGATTCTCGGACGTATCTGCGATCAGCCCTGCCACCCTTTCTGCAAACGTGGTGAAATCGGCGATCCACTGTGGATCGGTCCATTGGAACGATACTGTGTCAGCGTTACCGACACTGTACTTAAGCCGCCGAAGCTACCTGTCAAGGGTGGTGCGGTAGCCGTACTTGGAGCCGGGTTTTCCGGCATGACGGCAGCACTTGACCTGAGCCGTAAAGGCCGACCGGCCACGTTAATCACCGCACGAACACGTCTTGGCGGCTCGCTGCCGGACCGGGCTGGTTCGCTGCTTCCTCCCGAGGTGTTTGATCAGGCGGAAGCCACCCTCAAAAGGTATGGAGCGGAGATTGTAACAGGTGCCTCGCTGGACAGGCAAACGGTCGCCGCTCTTCTTGATAAATACGATGTTCTCTATTTTGATTGGGATGATTTTACTATTGATCACCTGCCTTTTATCCCCGGCACGCCTGATCCGATCTCACTTGCCCTGGAGAGGGACGGCTGCTTTGGCGGCGGCGGTGTTGAAGACGGCAAACCTTTCTCCATCATGCATCAGGCGGAAAACGGCCGGCGGGCCGCTCTTTCCATGGAGCGTTACCTGCAGGGTGTGTCGTTAACCGCAGAACGTGAGAAGGAGGGGGCCTGTCCGACCCGGATGTATACAGTGACCGAGGGTATTCCTCCTGCCTCTGAAATAGTGCCGGACAACCCGATTGCCGGTTACACCGCTGAGGAAGCCCAGCGGGAGGCGGCCCGCTGCATCTATTGCGAGTGTCTGGAATGCGTTAAGAAGTGCGCTTATCTGCAGGAGTATAAGGAGTATCCCAAAACTCTGGTACGCAAAACCTATAACAATCTCTCCATTGTCCAGGGAAACCGCAGTGCCAACAAGCTGACTAACTCATGCAGCCTCTGCTGGCAATGCACTGTTATCTGCCCCTATGATTTTCCGGTTGCCTCGGCCTGCCATGCCGCTCGTCAGGAGATGGTGGCAAGCGGTCATATGCCTCCCTCGGCTCATTCTTTTGCGCTGGAGGAGATGCACTATACCCTTGGCGAGAACTGTGCACTGATCCGTCATCAGCCGGGTACAACCGCGAGCAGGTATCTTTTTTTCCCGGGCTGCCAGTTAACCGGAACCTATCCGGATACAGTGGAGCGGACCTACATCTTTTTGACGCAGCACCTGGAAGACGGGGTCGGGCTTTTTCTCAGCTGCTGCGGAGCGCCTGCCGATTGGGCAGGGCAGTCGGCTCTTTTCACCGATGTCCTTGCCGACCTCACCGCGCAGATCAGGCAGATGGGCAATCCAACCCTGATTGTCGCCTGTTCTTCCTGTCTGGCCGCTTTTGGCAAATATGCCCCGGAGCTGACAGTGGTTTCCCTGTGGCAGATGCTTGACGAGCTGCCTTTACCGGAGGTGCTCTTTGATCTCCCTGAGTCGCCGTTGACAGTGCACGACCCCTGCACTGCACGCTATCAGGAGGGGGTGCGGGCCAGCGTGCGGAGTATATGCGGCAAGATCGGACTTCCTGTTGCTGAAACGACAATCGGAGCTGAATTGGCGGACTGCTGCGGGTATGGCGGGTTGCTGCAATTCGCCAACCAGCCGCTTGGCGAAAAAGTGGCGACGCTCAAGGTCAGTCGGTCCACAACAGAGACAGGGCTTGTCTACTGTGCCATGTGTCGGGAAAATCTTGTGGGTACGGAGACGCATATCGCTCATCTCCTGGACTATCTGTTTGCAGATCCGGAGAAAAATCCCCTTGTCCGCGCCAAGGTGGGGCTTTCAGGACGGCACGAACATCGTTCCCGGCTTAAATCCCGCCTGCAGAGCACATTATGGCAGGATCTGATCGGATCACCGGCTCCACATCGGGCAATACGGCTGGAAGCGGATGATGAGACGTGGGCTCTTTTAAATGAACGGCTTATCCTGATGGAAGATATACAAAAGGTTATCCATCATGCTGAAACAACAGGTCGTTATCTGCACAATCCGGCCAATGGGCGACGATTGGCAGCATTCAAGCCGGTTGTGGTCACCTACTGGGCCGAGTATGAACCCATATCTGACGGCTATTTCCTGCACAGGGGATACAGCCACCGTATGCAGTTACCGGAGGACAGGGCATGAGCACGTTTTCCTTTGCCGAGGCAACAGAGTGGCGTTGTGCCGCCTGTGATCAACCGTTGCAGCCGGCCAAAGTCAAGGTCACCTATCTGAATGCGGTGTTCAATGTTGAGCTGATGGTCTGTCCGGCCTGTGATTTTATCCTTGTTCCGGAAAATCTTGCCATGGGTAAGATGCTGGAGGTTGAACAGCTCCTGGAAGACAAGTAAGCAATGTGGGCCCATCGCGTTTCTGAAAAGAGGATCGTGCAACCCCTGTATGAACGGGAGGAGCTTGCCGCAATAACCGGTGGTCCGCTACGCCCCGGCGGGCTGGAGCTGACCGGAAAGCTGCTGCACCACAGCGGCCTGGCACCCGGTGCCACCGTCCTTGATCTGGGGTGCGGTTCCGGATTTTCCCTGGAACTGCTGATTCGGGTTTATCGTCTTGTCGCGGTTGGTATAGATCCTTCGCCTCTCCTGCTTGCTCAGGCCGGCCGAAGAGCGCCGCAGGCAACTCTTCTGCAGGCAACGGCACAGGCTCTGCCGTGTATTGACGGTTCGTTTGCAGGTGTTGTCTGTGAATGCGTGCTCTCTCTCACCGGTGATGTCCACCTGGTCATACGTGAAATGCACCGGGTGCTCCGATCTGGAGGCGTGTTGCTGCTCAGTGACGTCTATGCGCACGAAAAAGGGCGATTCTCAACATCTCCCCGGGCAACGAGCTGTGTCAACAGTACCGTAACCCTGGCCATGATGACGCAAGCTCTCAGAGCAGCGAATTTTGAGCTGCTCCATTTCTGGGAATGTACGGACATGCTTAAACAGCTGGCCGGTCAGATTATCTTTGATTACGGTAGCCTTGCCGCATTCTGGAATGTGATCCTGGGACAGGCGACCGGGCAATGCACACACGATTGCACACGTACAGGGGTAAAGCTCGGCTACTATGCCCTTGTTGCACAGAAGAGGTAAACGGTATGGAAGAAGAGCTTCGTATTCTGCAGCTCGTTGGTGAAGGACTGTGCTGCAGTCAGATCATGGTTCGGTTGGCTCTGGATGATATGGGTGAGGAAAACGTCCCTCTGGTGCGTTCCATGGCCGGATTGTGCGAGGGATCGGGTGAGGGTGGTCTGTGCGGCGTGGCGAGCGGTGCGGTATGTGTTCTGGCACTCTATGCCGCCAAAGGCAGCGTGACGGAAGAGATGCTGCCCTGTTATCCGATCCTTGTTGATCAGTTTATGGAGTGGTTCAAAGGAACATCCACAACATGGGGCGGCATACGCTGCGAGGACATTGTTGCCCACAACGGCGGCATACAGCCTCAGGTATGCGGCAACATCATGCTCCGTTCCCGGGAAATGGTTATCCAACTCCTTGCTGAAAATAATATCGACCCCAGCCTGCCCAAAGAACAGGCTGGAGGTTCTTTTTAAATCGCATGGATGATCTTGGTCAGACCATAAGCCTCTGTCCGGTCTGTTGCCGTCGTATCACGGCATACCGGCAGCAGGAGCAGGAAACGGTTTTTCTGGTGAAAGAGTGTCCGGAACACGGGCGGTTTCGTACACCGATCTGGCGGGGGGAACCGTCTTTTGCCGGTTGGCAGCGGTCTAAAATTCCATCGACCCTCCAGCACCCGCTCACCACGGTCGAGCATGGGTGTCCCTTTGACTGCGGTCTCTGTCCCGCCCACGGGCAACACACCTGCACAGCACTGCTTGAGGTGACCAGCCGCTGTAACCTTGCCTGTCCGGTCTGCTTTGCCGATGCAGGCGCTGATCCTGCCCCGGATCTCTCACTTGCACAGATTGAGGCAATGTTCGAGACGGTTCTTGCTGCTTCAGGGGTATGCAATATTCAGCTTTCCGGCGGCGAACCCACGGTGCGCGACGATCTGGCTGATATTATTCGATTGGGGAGGCGAAAGGGGTTCACCTTTATCCAGCTGAATACCAACGGCCTCAGATTGGCTGCTGATCCGACCTATGCTGCATCGTTGAAAGAGGCGGGACTGACCTCCGTGTTCCTGCAGTTTGACGGTGTCTCCAGCCGTACCCACCAGAGCCTGCGAGGGCGCGATTTGTGCGGGATAAAAGAGCGTGCCATAAACCACTGTGCTGTTGCCGGTCTTGGTGTTGTTCTGGTGGCCACCCTGGTACCTGGGGTCAATGCCGAGGAAATTTACGATATCATCAGCTACGGTGTTTCGCAGGCACCAACGGTTCGTGGCGTCCACTTTCAACCGATCAGCTATTTTGGCCGTTATCCGCACACCGGTCCGGCAGACAGCAAACGGATCACCCTGCCCGAGGTTATCCAGTGCATCGCCCGTCAAAGCGACGGGATGATTGATGCCCGTTATTTCGCGCCACCAGGGTGTGAGCATGCCCTGTGCTCGTTCCACGGCATGTTCCTTGTTGAAGAGAGTGGCCGGCTCACCTCGATCAGCAGCGGCTCATCCTGTTGCGACGGCAACCGCTCCGGCTTCCTGCCGACAGCCCGAGCCGGCCGGGAGCAGAGTGTGCGCACTACAGCCAGACAGTGGAGCCTGCCGATGGCCGCTGTCACCGCCAAGCAGGACGCAGCTGCCGATGCAACCGTACAGGATGATTTTGACCGGTTTCTTGCCCGTGCCCGCACCCATACCTTTTCCATTTCTGCCATGGCGTTTCAGGATGTATGGAATCTTGACCTGGAGCGACTCCGGGGCTGCTGCATCCATGTGGCAACGCCGGATAACCGGCTGATCCCTTTTTGTGCCTACAACCTGACCTCAGCCTCGGGCCGGTCACTGTATCCGCGGAAGGTGGAAACATGCGGATAACAACACTGGAAACCCTTCTCCAGCATGACATCGGCACTGCCGGCCGACCTCTTTCCCGTGCCGCGATTGAATCCTATCAGGCGGAAGCTCTGTACCAACTGGTGGAGTACTGCCGGTTAGGCTCACCTTTTTATCGCTCAAAGCTGGCCGAGTTCGACAATCAGACGATCAGCGGTCTGGATGGACTGTCGGCTCTGCCGCTGACAAGCGAGACTGAACTGCGTGAACAGGGGCACCATATGCTGTGCGTCAGTCAGGATGAGGTGGCCAGAATTATCTCACTTCCAAGCTCCGGTACAACGGGTGCGGCCAAACGCCTTTTTTTCACTGAGGACGACTTGGAGCGAACTCGCCTGTTTTTTCGTATCGGTATGGGTAATTTAGCAGAACCAGGGCAAAAGGCGGCCATTCTACTGCCTGGAGCGACTCCGGATTCCACGGGGTATCTCCTTGCCGGTGCCCTGCAGGCCATGGATGTGAGCAGCGAGATTCTTGGTCTGGTCAGCGACCCGGTTGCCGTGGCGAGACAGCTTGTTGCAGGGAGATTCGATGTGCTGATCGGTTTTCCCATACAGCTGCTGGCCGTGGCCCGTGTCGCCGAGGCCCGGAAGATGGAACTGCCGATGATCCGTTCCGTGCTGCTCTGTTCCGACTATATCCCGAAGTCAGTCAGTACCGCCCTGGCAGCCTCCTTTGGTTGCGAGGTGTTCAGCCATTACGGCACTGTGGAGAGTGGTCTGGGGGGAGCGGTTGATTGTGCCATGCACTGCGGGATGCATATCCGCGAAACCGATCTGCTGATCGAGATCATTGATCCGAAGACCGGTTATCCGCTGGCTGATGGCCGGTGGGGTGAAATTGTGCTGACAACCCTGCGGCGCCGGGCAATGCCGCTTGTGCGCTACCAGACCGGAGATCTTGGTCGATTGCTCGTCGGCACCTGTCCCTGTGGCAGTACCATCCGCAGGCTTGACAAGGTGAAGGGAAGGATTTTCCTGCAGAGGAAGTTGCGCAGCGGGGCCTGGATCGATCTGCCGACCTTGGACGAAGTGCTCTTTGATCTGCCCGGATTGATCGATTTCAGTGCCGCCATCGATGAAAATGCAGGCCAGGACAGACTGTGCCTTACCTTGCAGTGTCTGCCGGGTCATGAAGATGCAACCGTGGAGACGGCCGGTCGGCTTCTTGCCGGACAACCGCAGCTGTGTGGGGTACACGTTCAGGTTGAGCATGATTCCGGATACCGGCGGCTGCATCAGGGAAAACGTCAACTATTTGATCAAAGGGAGTTTGTTTGTTATGAAACGGCTTGTTCGTCATCTCTGCTCAACCCTTGCCGATAACAGGTCCTGTGTGCTGGCGACCGTTGGGAGCCAGTCAGGATCCACGCCCAGAATTGCCGGTACAAAGATGATCGTCCATGAAGGTGGGAGTATCTTCGGAACCATCGGCGGGGGCCTCGTTGAAGCAACAGCTATCCGTGAAGCTGCTTCCTGTCTTCTTCAGAAAAAGAGCGCGCATAAACGTTTTGATCTTTCGAATTCCGAGGCTGCGGTTTCTGATATGATCTGTGGCGGGACAATGGATCTGTATCTGGAGTATATTGCGCCTTCATCGGAAAACATGGCTGTTTTCCAGCAGCTGGAAAAAGAGCTCCATGCCGGTCGCAGGGTTATTTTAGTCAGCAGTATCAACGGGGAACAGCCTCGTTTTTTTGTTGACCACAAGGGACGGGTGAATCGGGAAGATCTCCCGTCTGCTGTTGCTTCGCTTTGCAGGCAGACCGCCGCCGTCCTGTCCGGAGCCGCCTGTGTTGACTGTGAAGGAGAACAGTATCTGCTCTCTTCCTTTGCAACCGGTGGTCATCTGGTGCTTGTCGGTGCCGGTCATGTTGCCGCCTGTACTGCTGAGGCTGCAGCCCGGGTTGGTTTTCAGGTAACAGTGATGGATGACCGGGAAGAGTTTGCCAATAAAGAGCGTTTTCCCCAGGCCACCACCATCCAACTCCTTTCAACCTTTGCCGGCTGTCTGGACGGTCTGGATATAGACAGCGACACCTATGTGGTTATCGTTACCCGCGGCCATCTGCATGATATGGAGGTGCTGGAACAGACGCTGCAGACCAGGGCCGGCTATATCGGCATGATCGGGAGCCGTCGCAAGCGTAACACCATCTATACACAGCTTCTGGACAAGGGGGTCACCGAGGCCCAGTTGGGACAGGTACGCTGTCCCATCGGCATGGCTATAGAGGCCGACACTCCGGAGGAGATTGCGGTCTCCATTGTCGGTGAGCTGATCTACCAACGAGCCACCGGTCGACGCGCATGGCACCTCGCTTAAGCGGACTCATCCTGGCGGCCGGTTTTTCGTCGCGCATGCAGGCACTTAAACCGCTTCTGCCGTTGGGTGAAACGTCGGTCTTGGGTCAGTGCATTGATACGCTTCGAAAGAGCGGTATCCAGGATATCATGGTGGTAGCCGGTCATCGGGGGAGCGAGGTCGCCGTCGAGGCGGTTGCCCACGGTGCCCGGGCGGTGTTGAATGCCGACTTTGCCGACGGGATGTTCAGCTCCATCCGTTGTGGCGCGCAGCAGCTGGGGGAGGCAGAGTATGTCGCTCTGCTGCCGGTGGACATTCCGCTTATCCGCAGCGGTACTCTGTATCTCATGCAGCAGGCCCTGCAAGGTCGAACCGGTGTACAGGTTGTTCATCCGGAGTTTAACGATCAGCGCGGCCATCCTCTGCTCATTGCAACAGCACTGTTACGGGATCTGGTGCGTGCTGCCTCTGCTCCCGGCGGCTTGCGGCCCCTGCTGGAACGTCACGAGCGCATGCAGCCTGAGCAGGTTGTGTCGGTGAAGGTCCCTGACGCCAACATCCTGTTTGACATGGACACACCGGAATCCTACGCTGCATGCTGCGAGCGTTTTCCCAGACGTGACTATCCCACCCTGGAAGAGGGGGCGGTTATCCTGGAGCATATTTATCCCATGCCGCCAAAAGGTGTTGCACATGGGCATCTGGTGGGGGAGTTGGCTGCTGGTTTTGCAGAGGCAATCAACGTGTACAGAGATGCGGGGCTGTGTGTTGACCTCTGCCGAGTCGCGGGCTGGTTGCATGATGTGGCCAAGGGGCAGGAACACCATGAAGAGACCGGTGGCAGATGGCTGGATGGTCTTGGTTTTTCACGGGCGGCATGCATTGTTGCCGCACATAAGGACCTTGACTGGCATCCCGGTGACCCACTTACTGAACGTGAGCTGGTGCACCTTGCCGACAAGTTGGCCAAGGGGGGCAGGCTGGTTACCCTTGATCAGCGTTTTGGTGAAAAAAGTGCACTCTATAAAGATGATCCTGACGCCCAGGAGGCTGTTCAGAGTCGATACCTCCTGGCCCAGGAGCTGGCCCTGGCCCTGGAAGAGGCCAGTGGACAGACGTTTGTCGCCCTGTGCGCTCATCTCGCATCCCGCTGTTCCCGCTGAGACTCTTCTACTCTGCGGCCAACCTGTCCGGTTGGCAATGCTGACGGAGCGGCCGGCCGTATGCTGCAGTGTTGCTGATGTTGACTGTGTTTTCAACAACCGCAGTCGGAAAACACCTCCTTGGTAAAGGCCGGTTCCGGTTCAACCGGATATTCTCCGGTGAAACAGGCCAGGCAGAAGTGGTCACGGGGCAGTCCTGTTGCCTCCACCATCCCTTCAAGGCTGAGATAATGGAGCGAATCAAGCCCGAGGTAATCACGCACTCCCTCAACGGTGTTGTCAGCGGCAATCAGCTGTGACTTGGTAGGGAAATCAATGCCGTAATAGCAGGCATGACGGGTGGGTGGGCAACTCACAACCATATGCACCTCGGTGGCCCCGGCCCTCCGTAGTGACTGTACCCGGCTGCGTCCGGTGGTACCCCGGACGATTGAATCTTCAACAATGATTACCCGTTTTCCGGTCAGCAGAGCGCGAACAGGATTGAGTTTCACCCGGACCGAGAAATCACGCATTGATTGAGTCGGCTGGATAAAGGTCCTGCCGACATAGTGGTTGCGAATGACCCCCATCTCCATGGGAATACCCGAGGCGTTGGAATACCCGATGGCGGCATAGTTACCGGAATCTGGAAAGGGCATGACAAAGTCTGCATCGATTTTTGCCTCTTTGGCCAGGATCTCTCCCATCCGCTTGCGGGCACTGTACACATTAAAACCAAAGACATCGCTGTCGGGCCGGGCAAAGTAGACATGTTCGAAGATACAGTAACTTTTTCGGGCCGGCGCCCATGGAAAGGAGGAGGTCAGGCCCTGCGCGTTAATGAGCAGGACCTCTCCCGGTTCGACATCGCGGATATATTCCGCTTCAATCAGGTCCAAGGCACAGGTTTCGGAGGCAACAACGTAGGCGCCGTTTTCCAGTACACCAAGGCAGAGCGGCCGGAACCCGTTGGGATCACGGACGGCAATCATGGTGTCGTTGGTCATGATCAGAAGTGAGTAGGCCCCTTGAATGCAGGTAAAGGTCGTCTTGATGGCCTCCAGCAAGCCCCGATCCATGTGGCGGGCCATCAGGTGAATGACAATTTCACTGTCCATGGTGGTTTGGAAAATTGAACCCTGCTGCTCGAGGTGCCGGCGTAAGGCAATGGAGTTCACCAGATTACCGTTGTGGGCAACACAGATCGGTATGTCTTTATGGGTGACCAGAAAAGGTTGTGCATTGGTGACGGAGGCTTCACCGGTGGTGGAATAGCGGACATGACCGGTGGCCATGTGTCCGGAAAGGCGTTGCAGCGTCTCTTCAGTGAAGACATCGGCAACCAGACCAACATCTTTATGAATCAGGACCTGTTTGCCGTCACTGCAGACAATACCGGCACTTTCCTGCCCCCGATGCTGGAGTGCATACAAGCCGAAATAGACGAGTTTGGCCGCATCAGGATGGCCAAAGACGCCGCAGATGCCGCATTCGTGTCGTGGTTTTGCCGGTAAGTCCCATTCTACATCCTGGCTGCTCATGTCGGTTGCCTGTTGTATTGTAAGGATGCATTAAAACTGAAAGGCACAAAGAACACTTCCCTGTGCCTGCCTGTTGATGATCCATCATGATCTGAAGAAGTCTATCTTGAACCAGATTATTCGTTTTTTTTCAAGAAAATATCAGGTACTATGATAAGTCTTCCTGTTGTGAACACAAATCTTTAAAGTTGATACAGTATAATGCATTTTCCATCTGTCAAACTGACAAGTACTGTTAAAGCTGCAGGTTGAGCTGCCAAGCTCGGTCCAGGGGACCTGGACCAGATATTGAGAGGCCTCAACCTGCCGTCTGACGCCGATTTGCTTGTAGGTGCGGAAACCTGCGATGATGCCGGTGTGTACCGTCTCACCGATGATATCGCCCTGATTCAGACCGTGGATTTTTTCACCCCGATTGTTGATGATCCGTACGATTTCGGCAGGATCGCGGCGACAAACTCCTTGTCTGATGTATATGCCATGGGCGGACGCCCCTTACTGTGCATGAACATTTTAGCGTGCCCAGTCAAAACAATGGACCCGGCAACTGTTCGCCGCGTTGTGGAAGGCGGCCTGGACAAGATCCGTGAGGCCGGTGCACTTCTGGTCGGCGGACATTCCATTGAGGACCCGGAGTTAAAATATGGGCTGGCTGTAACCGGTATCGTTCATCCACAGCGTCTGCTACGCAACAGCGGCGCGCAGGTCGGTGATGTTTTGCTGCTGACCAAACCTCTGGGTACCGGTATCCTGTCAACAGCGATCAAGGGCGGCCTTACCGCCCCGGCGGCTGAACAGCAGCTGGTTGAACTGCTGGCAACGCTGAATCGGATGCCCCTGGAGATCCTGGACGAGAACCCGGAGCTGCGCGATCAGGTGCATGGCTGCACGGATATCACCGGGTTCGGACTTTTCGGCCATCTGCATGAGCTGGCAGAGGCATCGGCGGTTTCGTTACATATTGATAAGCGTCTGCTGCCTCTTCTGCCGGATGTTGTATCCTTTGTTGATATGGGCATCATCCCTGAAGGAGCGTACCGTAATAGAGACTTTTATCGCCAATGGGTTCATTCCGAGCTGGCGGAAATGGATTCGGTGGAGATGGTCGGTTATGATCCGCAGACCTCTGGTGGACTTGTCTTGGCCATGACACCCGATGCAGCTGTTCAGCTGCATCGCCTCCTGCAGCAACGGGGATATGATCCGGCATGTCAGGTGATTGGCGAGGTCTGTGCCGCTGATCCCGGTATGGTGCATATCCGTTAGAAATGTTTCAGCAGGACGGCTCGGTCATCAGGGCGATCAGCAGCCTGGTGAGGTCGACCATATCCTGGAGCTCGACCTGCTCCTTGGTGGAATGCACATTGGTCATACCGGTGGCAATAATGGCTGTTGCCAGACCGTGACCGTTGAAGATGTTGGCATCGCTGCCACCGCCGGCCCGTTCATAGGAAAGTTCCATGCGGATGGAACGGGCTGCCGCCTCCACCCGTTTGAGCACCGGATCCTCGCGTTGTAACTGCATCATCGGGAAGTCCTGACGCAGTTCGAAGTTCACTGAAGGTTCCCCCTGGGCAGAGCCTGTTGAATCTGTCCAGTCGGCAATGGTGTTGTTGAATATATCACGGATCTCCTCGGTCACCCGTGTCAGCTTCTCCATGGAATGACTGCGGGCCTCCCCTTCGATCACAACGCTTTCCGGCACAATATTTGAGGCGGTTCCCCCGCTGATGGTTCCGAAGTTCGTGGTGGTCTCTTCGTCGATTTTCCCGGATGGAACTTGTGCCAGGGCCCGGGCCGCCAGGATGAGGGCGCTTACGCCCCATTCCGGATGGAGCCCCGCATGGGCTGCCACCCCGTTCACTGTGATGGTAAAGCGGTTGGCTGCCGGTGCATGGGTGATGACACGGGCAAAGCCGCTGGAATCAAGGGCATATCCTTCCCGGGCGCTGATCAGCTTCGGGTCCAGAGCTTTGGCACCCACCAGGCCGATCTCTTCACAGGTGGTGATCACAAATTCCACCGGACGAAACGGTCGCCTGGTTTCCCGCAGCAGGCGCATGGCCTCAATACAGGCGGCAATCCCCGATTTATCATCACTGCCGAGGACAGTGTCACCAGTACTGGTGAACAGGTCGCCGACACGTTTGACCTGAACCCCGTCAGCAGGTTCCACCGTATCCATGTGGCAACTGAAAAAAATCGGCGGCAGGTCAAGGGTACCTGTAAAGCGAATAATCAGATTACCGCATTCGGAACCGGTCAGTGGTGCGGAGTCATCTTCAATAATTGCAGCAGGTTCCAGCTCCTGAAAAATCTGCTGTAAACGTCGGGAGATACGCCCTTCCCGGCGGGAAGGGCTGTCGATCTCACAGAGCTCGATAAAGTTGGCTGCCAGCCGTTCTCTATTTATTTTCATAAGCAGGCCTCAACAGGACAACAGCGTGAGCGGCAATCCCTTCGCCGCGCCCGATGTATCCCAGATGTTCGGTGGTGGTTGCTTTTATATTGATTGCCTGGGGCTGCACTCTGCAGCAGTGAGCGAAGTTGCTCTGCATAGCCTCCAGATAAGGAGCCAGCTTTGGTTGCTGACAAACGATGGTAATATCAGCATTGCTCAGCAGATATCCCTGTTGGTCAATCAGTTGCTGTATTTCAGCCAGAAGCAGTAAACTGTCAATCCCCCTGTACCGGGGGTCGGTATCCGGAAAATGACGGCCGATGTCACCGGCACCCAGGGCTCCTAACAGAGCATCGGATAGAGCGTGGGCAACAACATCGGCATCGGAGTGACCGTCCAGCCCCTGTTCATACGCAATGTCCACTCCGCCGAGGATCAGTTTCCGGCCGACCACCAGTCGATGCACATCAAAACCATGCCCAATTTTTATCATATGTTCCTCTGCATAAGGAGTGCTTCAGCCATCTGCAGGTCTTCGGGACGTGTGATTTTACTGTTGTATTCACTTCCCTCCACCACCTGTACAGGAATTCCGGCAGCCTCCAGCAGCGATGCCTCGTCGGTACCGACAAATCCGGTCGATGCCGCCCTGGCAAAAGCCTGTTCCAGCAGTGTTCGACGGGCCGCCTGGGGCGTCTGTGCCTGCCAGATGTGACTGCGGTCGATGGTACTGACAATGGATCCGTCGTCTTTCACCTGTTTCAGGGTATCTTTGACCGGAACGGCAGCAATGGCTGCACCAAACCGGACCGCCCCATCCAGACAGCGGAGGATGGTTTCACGATCCACCAGGGGACGGGCAGCGTCGTGTACCAGCACTAGGTCAGTTTCCACGGGCAGCATTGTCAGACCCGCCTGTACCGACTCCTGGCGGGTTGAGCCACCGTTTGTTATCTGCAGACGCAAGCGGTGCTCCAAAGAAACATGGGTACGAAGCAGCTCGTCTGTGTACGCTGCATAATCGGCCGGAACAACGACCACCACGGTCTGTATTCTCTCCAGCTCGAGAAAGGCCTGACAGGTACGGATCAGGACGGGTTTCCCGGCCAGCTCGAGGAACTGCTTGGGACGGGTATGGCCGAAGCGAGAACCAGTACCACCGGCGGGAATGACGACCCCTGCCCGGAGATGAGGATGCTGCGATATATCACTGTTCATGAAAAAAAGGGGTGAACTGTAAGCCGAATTCTGTTTTCGCCCGAGAGCGAACCATGATCATTTATCTGGGATGCCGGTCGCCCGGCACCTCGTGCAACCTACCCGGAGACTTTGGACGGGCCGCCCTCAAGCGTCTCTCTATTTGGTCTTGCACCTGGTGGGGTTTACCCTGCCTCCCGTGTTGCCACGGGAGCGGTGAGCTCTTACCTCGCCATTTCAACCTTACCTGTGAACACGTACGCATTCCATCGGCGGTGTATTTTCTGTGGCACTTTCCCCCGGTTACCCGGAGTTCGCGTTACGAACCACCATGCCCTGCGGTGTTCGGACTTTCCTCTCCGGATTGAACCGGAGCGACCATGCATTCACCCCTTACTCAGTGACGGCGGCCCATGCCGCCCTGTCGTCATTTATGCTGCAGCTGTGTCAATTCCCTGATTGGCCAACTGGTCGGCCCGTGTATTCTTCATTCGTGGCACATGTGCGATTGACCAATGATTGAACGCGGCCAGTCGTCTTTGTACCTGGTGGAAAAGCGGGAGCAGCGCCTCGCTTTTGACCTTGTAGCGGCCCTGTACCTGACGGACAATCAGTTCGGAGTCTAAAAAAACAGCAAGCTCTGTGCATCCGCAGCGCCGGGCTTCATCAAGCCCGATGAGCAGCGCCTTGTATTCTGCAATATTATTTGTGCAGATACCAAGATAGACGGAACAGGTTGCCAGCTCTTCACCCTGGTCGGTCAGCAGCACCGCACCGGCACCGGCCTGGCCCGGATTGCCGCGGGACGCCCCATCGGTGAACAACCGGCACCTGTTGATGGATTGTTTGTCTGTCTGCGCAAGAGGAACCGTGTTCACAGCCCCGGATGACGTTTCCGGCAGCCGCCCGCACAGGCTTCGGCGAATTTCCCGGGGCGTGTGCTCAGGAAACAACTGCTGTAAAATGTTGTCGGTCAGACCCTCTGCCAGTCGATGGACAATGGCCTCTTGTGACAGTCTGTTATTCGCCAACTGCGGTCTCCTCAACCTCTTTATAGTACAGAATGCGTTGGCAGGTGGGGCAGAGATTGAATTTTTCCGCCTTGCGCACCTCAATGACCTGCTGTGGAGGTAAGGTCATATGGCAACCTTGACAGACGTTATCATTGATCGCCACCACGGCCAGCCCGTCGCGTTTGACAAGCAGTAGGTTGTATCGCTTCAGATGGGTGTCTTTCAGGCTGGACGTCTCGGTTTTCCGTTGGCTGATAATTGATTGTTTTGCAGCTTCAAGACGGCTGATTTCCTGTTCAACGTTTTTAACTTCTTCGTTCAGGAGTTTCTGTTCAGTTGAACATAAATTTTCAAGACCGGTGACCTCCTGCTCAAGATGTTCGATCTGTTCAATGAACTGCAGGATGCGATCCTCGGTTTCTTTGGCAATCCGCTTGTTTTCCTCGATTTCTTTGAGCAGTGCCTGGTGTTCACGGCTGGTTTGTACCTGCATCATTTTATTCTGGCGATCTTTCACCCGTGCGCCGGCCTCATCATGCTCGATTTTGGTTTCCAACTGTTTTTTGTTGAGCAACTGGATCTTGTTTTTGAAATGGGTGATGGCTTCTTGTTTTTCGACAATTGCCTGTTCTCGTTTGGTAACAGTCAGGCGATGCTTTGCTATCGCATGGTCAAATCCGGCGATTTCACTGTCGATCTCCTGTAGTTTGATGAGTTTGAGTATTTCCTCTTTCAATGATGAACTCCTCGTTTTGTCAGTCTGTTGGGTGAATAGGAGAAGGTGGATATGTGCACCACCGGTCAGGATAGAGATGACATGCGGTGGTGAAAAATCGGTATTTTCTGAAAAGGTACACTGAATCTCTCATACAAGGCGAAGCGGCGGTTGTTGACATGCCACATCAACTTGCAGGTTCCAGCCGCGATTTTCAGCCTCTTTGCGAAGGGTGTCGCGGAAAAAGAGCATGGCCGGATTTTCCGTGGCAAAATGACCGGCATCCAGTAACCAGAGTCCGGCGTCCGCGGCCCAGCAGGCGACGGAATGCTTGACTTCAGCCGTCACAAAAACATGTGCTCCTGCATTCAGGGCGGTATCTGCCAGGTCGGAACAGGAGCCGCCGCACAGGGCAACGATGGTTACGCTGTCTGGGCGGGGACCGGCTTCCAGAATCCACGGGGGGTTGCAGACGGTCTTTATTTGATCGAGAAATGCCGCAGCAGATACTGGCGATGCATAGCGGCCGATACGTCCGATCCCACAGTCAGGGCCGCAATTTTTTTCGGTGATCGTGAGCGGTCTGGTCTCTCTTAAGCCAAGAGATTGCGCAAGGTAGTCACTGACACCGCCCTGGATGGAATCCAGGTTGGTGTGGCACGCGATCACTCCGATCCGGTGGCTGGTTGCCGTGGCAATGAAGCGCCCTGGCGGGGTGTCGGTTCGGATGGCTCGCAGAGGGCGAAAGATGAGAGGATGGTGGGTGATCACCAGGTCATAGCTGTCGGAGACGGCTTGTTCGATTAACGAGCAGGTGGGATCCAGAGCAAGCAGGATACTCGTGACCTGCTGATTCGGATCTCCGACAAGAAGACCAACGTTGTCCCAGTCCTCTGCTAAACTTTCCGGGGCAATCTGCTGAAGAGCTGTTAAAAGATCTCTGACCGTAGGCACGCCGATTCTCTGGAATGAAAAAGAGGTACATCTTTATGGAGATGTACCTCTTCTTGGGCATTTTCTGCAATGCGCGGCTGTTGTGTCAGTAATGACAACCAAAAACTGCGTAATGTCTTCAAGTGTCAGCCATGTACAAAGAGCGAAAAATCTTGGAGAGTTTTGTCGCTGTTTTCAATAAAATGGTGGGCCCACCTGGACTCGAACCAGGGACCGACCGGTTATGAGCCGGTGGCTCTAGCCAGCTGAGCTATGGGCCCAAGCATCACGATAAACCTATTATAATACCAGCGAACAGTAAAAGGTCAATAGATTTTGAGCATTATTTGAAAATAGAGCGCGTTGACGCAAGGTGGAATAAAAAATCAAAGTCTCTGGCGTTGCGGGTGAGCCATGTATACTGTGTATGATGCGATTTCCGGTTTGCTTTCTGTATGACAATGAGAAGGATCTTATAAACACAGCTGCGCTATCGATGAATGATTTATAATAATCTCTTCTATTTTCTCGTCGTTATTTTCACTGTCTCCACGAACAGTGCGGCTGCTCAGCCGTCTTTTTCTGTTTTGTGGACCCTGGTGTTGATGGTCGCAGTTGCCTGGGCATATGCTCAGGCGGCTTCACGTCTTTTTGCAAGGACCGGCGTCAGTTCTTCCGGTTACTTTTCGGCTGAAAAAAGGCTGTCGATACTGGCTGTTGCAATTTTTGTGGCGTGGGTCTACCTGCTTGATCTTAAATATTATTTAGAGCCGCTGTCCTTTGCGGGTCGACTGCCGGTGCTTGTCGATATTGCCGGTCTGGGCTGCTTTTTTTTGCTGATGGCCCTCATGTGGCGAGCTGCCAGGCCGCGTTATCAGCAGATCTTTCAGCGACAGTACACGACGATGGGGTTTATCTGGTCAAACTGTAAAGTCAACCTCCCCATCGTGCTCCCCTGGCTGGTCCTGTCTCTGGTCTTTGGTGGCCTGCAGATGCTCCCCTTTCCGGAGCTGACGGAAATATTCCGTTCTCCCTGGGCTGATCTTATTTTTTTTGTCACCTTTGTCATCTTTCTGATGCTCGCCTTTCCACCGCTGGTCAAAGTCCTTTGGGGGTGTCGACCTCTGCCGGTCGGGCCGCTGAACGATCGGCTCAACGCTTTCTCTTCCAGGCTGGGCTTTTCCGCGGATATATATCTGTGGCCGCTTTTTGAGGGGCAGGTGCTGACTGCGGCCATACTGGGTGTTGTTCCGAAATTACGCTACTTGTTGATTACGCCTGCTCTGCTGGAGGCATTGACCACCGATGAACTGAACAGTGTCTTAGCCCACGAAATCGGCCATGTGAAACATCGGCATCTGCTGTTGTACATGGCGCTTTTTCTGGGGTTCAGTCTGTTTGCCGGTGCAGTGGTCAAACATCTGCCCTATCTTGTTCTCTCCAGTGAGGTCTTTTACCAGCTCCTTGCCCACATCCCGGCCGCCCCTGAAAACGTACTGGGAGTGGCAGTGGCCGGGCCGCTGTTGCTTTTGATGCTCTTTTACTTCCGATTCGTCTTTGGATATTTCATCCGTCATTTTGAACGGCAGGCTGACGCGTACGTTTTTCAGGCCATGGGCACCGGATGGCCGTTGATCAGTGCCTTTGAAAAGATCGCCCTGCTCAGCGGCGGTAATAAAGAGGAAAAGAATTGGCACCATTTCGGGATCGGTGAACGAATCGACTTTCTGCAGCGCAGTGAACATGACCGGGGCCTTATCAGTCGGCATGCCCATAAATTACATGTTGCCTTGGTTGTCTACGGCACTGTTCTGGCAATGGCCATCATGGGACTGCAGCAGGTGGACTCCAGTAAACTTGCCAAAGGATATGAAACACGCTACGCGGAAGCTGTGCTTTTGCAGAAGGCACGACAGGAACCGGAAAACAGCCTGTGGCTTTTGTACTTAGGTGATTTTCTGCAGAGTCGTCAACTGGAGCAGCGAGCTATTCATACTTATGAAGAGGCATTGAAGGTAACGCCGATGAGTGCGGAGCTAAACAACAATCTTGCCTGGTTGTTACTCACGGCTCAGGATCATGCCCTTCGCAACCCCCGGCAGGCATTGACGCTTGCGCGCACTGCCGCCCTTATCAAAGAGCACGGTTACATCCTTGATACACTGGCAACAGCCTGCTGGGCCAACGGTTTGCTCGAGGAGGCCGTATCAGTCCAGATGAAGGCTATTCGTCTGGATCCGGAAAACAGGGTGTACTATCAAAAACAGCTGGAACGGTTCCGCACGCAGCGGTACCAGGAGCAGTGATCCGGCCTGGCTAAAGAACAGATGGTAATTCCAGCTCAAATCGATTGAAAAGATGCGCAAAGGCTTTGACAACCTCTGGATCATAGGTGGTGCCGCTGCCGGCAATGATGTTGTTTTTGGCGGCCTGCGGATGCAGAGCGTTACTGTCCGACCAGGCGGTGGTCATGGTATCATAGGCATCGGCAACGGCAAGGATACGGGCTCCTAACGGTATGTCAGCCGGCTCTTCGTCTGCAGCAGCATTCTCGATATCCTTATTGCCGAGCAGAATCGGCAGGATCCGGCCCAGGGGACCATTGTGCAGGTGCTGATCCGCCTCTTCGTCAGTCAGTGGTTCTTTAAGGGCTAAACTCGCGGCTTTGTGAAGAACACGGTGATTGATCCTTAACTGGCTGAGATCATGCAGGAGTGCAGCCAGGCGAATATCCTCAACATCATCTTTATCCAGCCCCATGAAGGCGGCGATACGCGTTGCATAGATGGAGACCCGGAAACAGTGGTTTTCCCGTTCTTCATCCTGGACAATGAAATGCCGCAAAATCAGCAGTAACCCCTGATAAAACTGTCGCAGTTCCCGGACCTTGCTTTTGTTGCGCTCGTAGAGCGTCCCCATTGTGTAGGCGATGGCCAACAGCGCACACCCCCAGGAGAGGACATGGTACCAGGGGTTTTCTCCACCTAATCCGGTTGGGTTGAACTGGTCGAATCGCTCCGGATTGAAATGACAGGTTAAAATGACCAGCAGAATGCTGGCAAGGGCCGTGTACACTGACTGGCGACGCCCGAAAAAATAGGCGGAAAAAACAGCGGGCAGGGTATAGAGGCCAAGAAGCAGGTACTGCGAGGCAATGGAGGTGTTCAGGAGCCAGGCTATGCCCAGCATGGACACAATGATCCAGAATTCCCGGCGGATTTTTTTCCAGGGACGATGTGTTATACTTCTCTCTTCAGTACCGGTTTGGGCAATCTCAAGCAGGTTGGTTGTTGTCTCGGCTTCTTCAGGCTGGGAGGATGGCGGTGATGTGTCGATGGTGTTGTGAGCGGGGACAAAAAAAGCCTCAGCCCCCAGGTTCTGCAGGTGCTGCACAACGGTCCGGCCGGTTTTCGCAGACACATTTCTGCTGAGGACAATCGGCAGTTGTTGCAGAAGTGAGGGGATGGTCTCCGGAGGAATGCTCTTCGCCCTTTTTTCTAAGTAGGCGATAAGCGGTGTTGTATCAGCAGTCGGGGAAAGCGCTTTTAAAATGAGACAGCCTTTGTTGGTATCCATGCCAGCCGTCCAGAAGTGGTGGTTCGAAATATTCGCATTGTTCTGCAGGGTAAGGTGTTTTGTTTTTCTATTGTTGACAGTATTCATTATAGGCAGATAAAAATTGCAGTTCAAGGAACCGGCCTTCTTTTTTGAAAAACGCTGCAATGATACCAGGGCAACCCGTCCGGTTGTCTTGGATCCATCCGGATGGTACAGGAAACCGTTTGCACGGTAATAGTTTTAAAGACATGGTTCCGGACGACGGAGTGCGGGCAAAGGGTTAAAGTCATTGTGAAAGATCCGGTTTACCTGTATGCATGGAGTACGGAACGCGGTCTGTACAACAGCAGAAGGAATGGAACACTGGTCTTTTCCGTATCAGAAAGCCCCTGTCTGATGCAAAGTTCGAGCAGGCGAGGGGCCGGATCAGTGCTTGCGCTACCCGATCTTATCATGACCAGGGATCCTCTCCGGAGTTGTTCGTCAGGAGCTCCGGAAAAGTTGGATATCCGCGGGCAAACAGGCAGAGGAACCTCTTCCTGACTGGAGACAACGAAAACCCGTTGCTAACAGGTCACAGTGCTACAATTTTTGTCGCCCATACACCCAATGAAAAAATTTTGTGCAACATGAAGACTCCACTTATTTTGGTCACCAATGACGACGGTGTATACTCCCCCGGTCTCCGCGCCCTCCACGAGGCGGTCAGCTCATTGGGGACAGCCGTGATCGTGGCTCCTGATCGCGATAACTCCGCTGTCAGCCACGCCCTCACCATGAATCGACCGTTAAGGGTGACGCAGCTTGCCGAGCAGACGTACTCTGTTGACGGGACACCCACCGACTGTGTGACGATTGCCATTAATAAGATTTTACCTCGCAAACCGGATCTGCTTGTCTCCGGTATCAACCCGGGGGCAAATCTCGGCGATGATATCAGCTATTCGGGGACAGTGTCCGCGGCCATTGAGGGCACCATGTACGACATCCCGTCACTGGCCTTCTCTTTGGCCAGTCAGCCCCCCTATGATTTCGAGGTGACAGCTGCTGTTGCCTGGAAACTTGCCTCAATGGCGCTCAGTATGCATCTGCCTCCCAGTTCGCTGTTGAATATCAACATGCCGCCATTGAGTGCCGGTGAAATTCAGGGGATTCGGTTTACCAGGCAGGGTCGTCGCCTGTACCGCGACGCCATCCAGGAAACCTTTGACCCATGGGGCCGGAAACACTATTGGATTGGCGGCGGGACCGTCCACTGGTACGGTGGCGAAGACACCGACGAACAGGCCGTGCGGAACGGTTTTATCTCCGTTACCCCGATCCAGCTGGATCTGACCAATCATGAAGGGCTGGCCTATTTGGAACGGCAATGGAAGATGTAACGGTGTCTGCACGGCCGGAGGGAAGCTGATGCCGCTCCTTGGTGCCCATCAGTCCATTGCCGGCGGGCTTCACCTGGCCTTTGATCGCATTGATCAGGTCGACGGGGAGTCATTGCAGATTTTCACGGCCAATCAACGACGGTGGAACAGTCCACCGCTGCATGCTGATGAGGTCAGATTATTTCGACAGCGCCGGCAACAGAGCGGAGACATGCCTGTTGCCTCGCATGCATCCTATCTGATTAATTTAGCGGCCTCTAATCCGCAGAAAGCCGACAAAGCGGTTGCAGCCTTTGTTGAGGAGCTGCACCGCTGCCAACAGTTGGGTATCCCTTATCTGGTCATTCATCCCGGCAGCCACGGTGGTATGGGGGTTGATGCCGGGCTGGAGCAGGTGGTGGTCAATCTGGATGCAGCGCTGGAACGTGCCCGTCTTTCTGCAGCTTCACCCATCGTTTTACTGGAAACAACGGCCGGACAGGGGACTTCTTTGGGCAGCCGGTTTGAAGAGCTGGGCCGGATACGGGACCAAAGTCGTTTTGCCGAGCATCTCGGGGTCTGTTTTGATACCTGCCACATCTTTGCAGCAGGCTACAGGTTGGCAGCTGCAGAGGAGTATGCCCGGACTTTTGCCGAGTTTGAAGCGCATGTCGGTTGTAAGCACCTGCACTTCTTTCATCTCAACGACTCCTTAAAGCCCTGTGGAAGCCGGGTTGACCGGCATGCCCACATCGGTGAAGGTATGATTGGCCTGGAGGGTTTTCGTCATCTGCTCAACGATCCTCGATTTCACGACCATCCCATGACCCTGGAGACAGACAAGGGTGCAGATCTGGCAGAGGATATCGAAAATCTTCGCCGTCTGCGGGCATTGCTCGTCTGATTGTCTACTCTTCGCTGCACCCTTGCTGCCGGTTTGGCGGGAATTTTTATTCTTTCTGTCTTCATGATTATACCCGCCGTGTCACAGAGAAAAAGTACGGACTGCACCTGAGTACTGCTTGTCTGCCGGCAGTTGATCGATTATTCTGCAGTACCTGCGAACAGCATCAGGGTGCAGGTGTCGTACCTGTACAGATCGCCGGAGATGAGGATGGAAACAACAACGACTTTGTTCAACACCTCCGGGCCGCGGTGTCTTTATGTCAACCAAAAGCGGTTGCTGTCAACCGGAGCAATCAGGGTGAGAAAATGTTCAATAACGATTTGGAAGTAACGCTGCACAAGGCATCGGCTGATCAGCTGAAACCAAAGCCTGATCAGTCGAATCTGGGGTTCGGTCAGTTTTTTACAGATCACATGTTCACCATGCGCTGGAACCGGCAGGAAGGATGGCATAATGCCGCTATCGAGCCGTATCAGGCGTTTGCGCTGGATCCGGCAGCCATGGTGTTTCACTATGGGCAGGCGATTTTTGAAGGTATGAAGGCGTACCGTGGTCCGGATAATCAGATCTTTTTGTTTCGGCCCATGGATAATTTCATCCGCATGAACGAGTCTGCCCAGAGGATGTGCATGCCCCGCTTCCCCCTTGACCGTGTTCTGCAGGCTTTACGTGCTCTGGTCTACCTTGATCAGGATTGGGTGCCGCGGACACCGGGAGCGACGCTGTATATCCGGCCCACGATGATTGCCACCGAGCCGGCCCTGGGTCTTCGTGCTGCGGAGAACTACCTGTTTTTTATTATCTGCTGCCCGGTTGGTGCCTACTACAGTGAAGGTTTTGCTCCAACGACAATCTATGTTGAAGGTGACTATGTCCGTTCTGTTCCCGGCGGAGTCGGCAATGCCAAAACTTCCGGCAACTATGCGGCGAGCCTGAAGGCACAGTCTGCGGCCCAGGCGAAGGGGTTTACTCAGGTCCTGTGGCTGGATGCAGTGGAACGGCGCTATATTGAAGAGGTCGGCACATCCAATATCTTTTTCTTAATTGACGGGGAGTTGATTACACCGCCGCTGGAAGGTTCGATCCTCCCGGGTATTACCCGCGACTCTGTACTGCAGCTGGCCCGGGATTGGGGATATCGGGTCAGTGAACGTCGCCTTACCATTGAAGAGGTGATCGAAGCCGGTGAGAAGGGAACCCTGCAGGAGAGTTTTGGTACCGGAACAGCGGCGGTTATCTCACCGGTGGGCGAGCTCTTCTACCAGGATGAACGGATCAGGATCAACAACGGGACTGCCGGTGAGCTGTCCACACGACTTTTTGAGGAGTTGCAGGCTATCCAGTTCGGCACCCGCGAAGATCCCCACAAGTGGCGGGTACGGGTGGGTTGAAGCGGCCTGTAAAAACACAATAAAAATACCCTTTATTTTTAAAGGGTATCATTTCAATATGTTGAACGAGATATTTTTTTGTTCAACCTGCCCTTGATTTTTCAAAAACCTAGCCTATTGTTTGGGCCAGCTCTGATCCGGAGCTTTGAACTTGTTCAATAATGCGGTTTGGGACGTTGAACCGGATAACCAGTCCGGGTGCGGGCCAGACACCTTTTCATTGTTCACAACACATTAAACAGGAGGAGTACATGAAAATTCGTCCATTGAATGACCGGATTTTGGTCAAGCGATTGGAAGGAGAAGAAAAAACCGCTGGTGGTATCATCATCCCCGATTCAGCCAAGGAAAAACCGGCTGAAGGTGAGGTTGTAGCCGTGGGACCGGGAAAGCGCAGCGAAACAGGTGAGCGAGTGACCATTGATCTGGTGGTTGGCGATCGGGTGCTGTTTTCCAAATATGGCGGTACCGAGGTCAAGCTGGATGGTGAAGATTTTCTTATTATGCGCGAGGATGATATCCTTGGTGTAATTCAGGCCTAACAAAGAGTGATATCAATCCAATCGAGGTGTTAAGGAGATAAAAGAATGGCTGCAAAAGAATTAAAATATAGTGGCAAGGCCCGTGAAAAAATGCTCACCGGCGTTAACACGTTGACCAACGCCGTCAAGGTGACGCTTGGACCGAAGGGACGGAATGTTCTTATCGAAAAATCATTTGGCGCACCGGTTATTACAAAAGACGGCGTGACGGTTGCAAAAGAGATTGAACTGAAAGACAAGTTCGAAAACATGGGTGCGCAGATGGTTAAAGAGGTCGCATCCAAGACATCGGATGTTGCCGGTGACGGTACCACCACCGCCACCGTACTGGCGCAGGCTATCTTTACGGAAGGGGCCAAGCTGGTTGCCGCAGGTTCCAATCCCATGGAAGTTAAACGTGGTATTGACGCCTCTGTTGCCGCTATTGTTGCCGAGCTTGGCAAGATCGCCAGCCCGACCAAGGAGCAGAAAGAAATAGCCCAGGTTGGTACCATTTCTGCGAATAACGACGAGACCATCGGTAACATCATTGCCGAGGCCATGGATAAGGTCGGCAAGGAAGGGGTGATCACTGTTGAAGAGGCCAAGTCCATGGAAACCTCCCTTGACGTGGTTGAGGGGATGCAGTTTGATCGTGGCTACCTCTCCCCCTACTTTGTCACTGATCCCGAGAGAATGGAAGTCAGCATGGAAGAGCCGCTGATCCTGATCCATGAGAAAAAAATCTCCAGCATGAAGGATCTGCTGCCGATTCTTGAGTCTGTTGCCAAGATGGGTAAACCGCTGTGCATGATCGCCGAAGATGTTGACGGTGAGGCCCTGGCCACCCTGGTGGTGAACAAATTGCGCGGAACCCTGAACGTTGCCGCTGTTAAAGCTCCTGGTTTCGGCGATCGCCGGAAGGCCATGCTTGAGGATATCGCCATCCTGACCGGTGGACAGGTTATCACCGAAGATCTCGGCATTAAACTGGAAAACGTCACCATCAATGATCTTGGTACAGCCAAACGTATTGTTATCGACAAGGATAACACCACGATCATCGACGGTGCCGGCGATAAGGATAAGCTGGCAGCCCGGGTGAAGCAGATTCGTGCGCAGATTGAGGACACCACCTCTGATTACGACCGCGAGAAACTGCAGGAGCGTTTAGCCAAGCTCATCGGTGGTGTTGCTGTGATCAACGTCGGTGCGGCCACCGAGGTTGAGATGAAGGAGAAAAAAGCCCGTGTTGAGGACGCGCTGAATGCCACACGTGCAGCCGTTGAAGAGGGTGTTGTTCCCGGTGGTGGTGTAGCCTATCTGCGCTGCCTCAAGGTTCTTGATACCCTTAAGCTTGAAGGCGAGCAGGAACTGGGTAAAAACATCATCCGTCGTGCTCTTGAAGAGCCGATTCGTCAGATCGCCGACAATGCCGGTCGTGAAGGTTCGGTCATCGTTGAACACGTCAAGAACCTTGAAGGGCCGATGGGATTCAATGCGGCGACTGAAAAGTACGAAGACCTGATCGAAGCCGGTGTCATTGATCCGGCCAAGGTAACCCGTTCCGCACTGCAGAATGCAGCTTCTGTGTCAGGCTTACTGCTGACCACCGAGTGCATGATTGCCGAGCTGCCCGAAGAGGATAAGATGCCTGGCGGTATGCCTCCTGGCGGCATGGGTGGCATGGGTGGCATGGGCGGCATGGGCGGCATGATGTAAGCAGCCGTTCTCCTGTCCCAGTCCGGCGAGATAATCGCTTGGAATGTGTGCCCTTCCCCGTTTGTACGCAAACAGGGAGGGGCACCTTGTTGTAACAGAACAGATGCCTCTGTCCGAGTCCTTGTCAGCAGGTTTTCTTGTTGACAAATATGCAGAAGTTTAGCATATATGCCTTTTTCAGGCAGCTCGGCTTTTTAAATATTGGCGATGTAGCTCAGCTGGTCAGAGCGCACGGCTCATATCCGTGGTGTCCGGGGTTCAAGTCCCTGCATCGCCACCAGTATAAAGTCCGGAGACATCCGGCGCCATATAGAAACCCGCAATCCTTCACAGGTTGCGGGTTTTTCTATGTGCGGGGACGGACAGGTGAAAACCCGGGCAGGCAAAGGTTCTGCTGGTGCTCGTTTTGCATCAATTTTTTGGAGTTACTCAAAATAGAACTTGAACTGTTTGCCCTTGGCATAAATTTTCTGTACGGTTGCGTTTAGTTCTTGACCAGGTTGAGGTGATTGAGAGGGAATATGGCGGTGGGAGGTTAAGTTTTGCAAGGCTAGCAGGCTGTTGAAAAACTCATAAACAACGGGACATGTAAAACAATACCGTGTATTATTCAACCAATTGGAATAACTGACAAACAGGTGGAAATATGCGCGGTCCTGACATTCAGCAACAGAAATTGTTCAGCTATCTCTCCCCCGAATCCCGGGTTCCCCAAACGCATCCCCTGCGCCCTATCCG
>Ga0265295_1000212_pt1 | contig 121010 bp, 102 predicted proteins | sample Munlansysbiofilm_FD_192503 | JGI IMG/M metagenome (GOLD analysis project Ga0265295, IMG submission 192503) | Leachate microbial communities from a municipal landfill in Southern Ontario, Canada - Methane capture system biofilm | ecosystem: Engineered > Solid waste > Landfill > Unclassified ...
TCGCGTTCGACCATGCTGCGGTGGGCGTATTTCTTGAAGTTACGCAGCAGGTGGCGTTCCAGCTCGGCGTAGTCGCCACCCAGCCGCATCAGCGTGGTGGCCAGCGGATAGCGACTGTCGGACAGGCCGCGAAAGGCCAACCGCGAACGGAAACGGCCGATCTGGCCATCCCAGGAATCGGCGAACAGTACCTCCTGCAGTTGCGCCCAGCTCTCCAGCCGGATTTCATTGGTCACTGTCAGCTCCTTTCGCTTTGACATGCCAGGCCGCCGGCTAGCTGTTGCGATCTCTCTGGCCCGGCAGACGGCTGCGGCCGCACGGAACCTTGTTCCGTGCGGCCGCAGCATAGCAAATCCTGGTCAGATGCGTTGTGATGACTTTGCAAGATGTCATTATCGCCCCAGGGTTAGGGCACACAACGTCCCTGGCCGGACGTTTTACGATTTCAGCTGTTGTACAGATTGAGTTTTTTCAGCACCAGCTCGGCCGCCACATAGGAGCCGATCACCACGCCAAACCAGCCAACCACCATGATGAAGGTCATCATCGTCTTACTCCTTCGGCAAAAGGTTCAATACTTTTCATCGCCCGTCGTCAGATCCGCCGCGCCAAGCTTGCGGGCATCGAGCAGGCGCCAGACATAGGCGACATAGGCCAGCACCACCGGAATGGCCAGGGCGATATAGCTCATGGCCGTCAGGGTGTAATGGCTGCTCGATGCCGTCGCCAGCGTCAGGCTGCTCTGCAGATCGACCCGTGACGGATAGAAGGCGGTGTTGTTGTAGCCGGCGATGGCGAACACCGCCAGCACCACCAGCACCGTACCCAGGCCGGCCGGCCAGATACCCTTGCGGCTGCCCTTGAAGTAGGTCAGCGCCACACCCAGCACCACCAGTACCAGCCCGATCAGCAGAAAGCCGAGACCGTTGACCGGCAGCGCCAGCAGATTGGCCAGGTATTTGCCGCGCTGCAGAAACACCGTGCCGCTTTGCGGATCGACGGCGTAGCCCTGCATGAACAGCAGCCGCACCAGCACATAAAGCAGAAACGGCAGGGCATAGAGCAGATTTTTGAAGGCCGCTACCGAGGTTTTGGCCACCAGCGGCGGGTAGTCGATGTTGTTGTTCAGGTACAGGGCGCCAAGCACCCGGGCGAGAAACACCAGAAACAGGCCGAAGGACAGGTTGAACAGACTGAAGGCCGCTTCGATGCCACGGCCGGGATTGTGCCAGGTCACCGAATTGTAGGCATTGAGGCTGAAGTTCGAGCCGGTGAAGAAGGTACCCACGGCGATGCCGATGAGCAAAATACCGACGGTACCGTTGATGAAAAGAAAGTATTCATAGACCCGCGCGCCCAACAGATTGCCCGGCTTGCGGCGGTATTCGTAGCTGACCGCCTGCAGCACAAAGGTGAACAGGATCAGCATCCACACCCAGTAGGCGCCGCCGAAGCTGGTGGCGTAGAACAGTGGGAAGGCGGCGAAGAAGGCCCCGCCAAACAGCACCAGGGTGGTAAAGGTCAGTTCCCACTTCTTGCCGAGGGAATTGATGATCAGCGTCTTTTCGTCCTCATCGCGGGTCAGGGTCAGCAACAACCCCTGGCCGCCCTGGACAAACGTCAGGAAGATAAACAGCGCGCCCACCACCGACACCAGCAGCCACCACAGCTGCTGCAACTGTGCAAGATCGAGATTTCCCATCGTTATTCTCCCTCCGGCCCGTTCTGGATCTGACGGGTCATGATGCGCACCTCGGCAATCAGCAAGGTGGTGAAAATGATCAGAAACATGAAAAAGGTCATCTGCACCGTGGTGGTAGTCAGGTTCGAGCGCGCCACGCCGACAGGCAGCAGGCCCTGAATGGCCCAGGGCTGACGGCCGACCTCAGCCACGATCCAGCCGGCCTGGGACGCCAGATAGCCGAAGAACACCGACAATACGCCCAGGCGCAGGAACCACTTCTGCTGGCTCAGGTTGTCCTTGTAAAGGAAGAATAAAATGGCGCCGAACAGCAGCGGAAACAGGGTACCCAGGGCCACCATGACATGGAAGCTGTAGAACACCAGCGGCACCGGCGGCACGATATCCTCCGGCCGGCTCAGGTAACCGTAACCGATATCGTCACGCACCTGATTGAACTGCTGTAGTACCGCCTCGGCCGTAACCGCATCGCCTTCATCCCGCGCCTGCTTGTAGGTTGCCAGCAAGCTGATGGCCTGCTTGCCTCGGGCGATCCTGTCTCCGGCGCCCTCGATACCCTGCTCGGCATTGCCATAGACCAGATCGTTGATTCCCGGTACAAAGCTGCCGAGTTCGCGGTTGGCCAGCAACGACAGCAGATAGGGCAGCTTGATCTCGAACTGGAACGGATCACTGTCATCGCCCGGCTTCTTGCCCGGATTGACGATACCGACAGCCACCAGATCGGCATTGACCTCACCGTCCCACAGGCCCTCCATGGCCGCCAGTTTCATCGGCTGCACCCGAGCGGCGGTGTAGGCCGACTCATCGCCGGTAAAGGCGACAAAGGCCGACGAGATCAGGCCGAAGGTGGCCGCCACCGCCAGGCTCTTCTTGGCCAGGGCCACATGGCGGCCCTTGAGCAGATACCAACAGCTCACCGTCACGACAAACAGGGCCGACAGCAAAAAGGCCGAACTGGTGGTATGGACGAAATGGCTCACCGCCACCGGCGACAGCAGCACCTGCCAGAAGCTTTCCATCTCGAAACGGGCCCGGTCCGGATTGAACTGCATGCCTACCGGATGCTGCATCCAGCCATTGGCCACCAGAATCCACAGAGCCGACAGGTTCGAGCCGATGGCCACCAGCCAGGTCGACAACAGATGAAATCCCTTGGATACACGGTTCCAGCCGAAGAACATGACGGCAAAGAAGGTGGTTTCAAGAAAGAAGGCGAAAATGCCCTCGGCCGCCAGCGGCGCGCCGAAGATGTCACCCACCATCCAGGAATAGTTCGACCAGTTGGTGCCGAACTCGAATTCCATGATGATGCCGGTGGCCACGCCAATAGCGAAGTTGATGCCGAACAGCGTCATCCAGAATTTGGTGATGCGCTTCCATTGCTCGTTACCCGTCTTGACATAGAGCGTCTCGAAAAAGGCCAGCAGAAATGACAAGCCCAGGGTCAGGGGCACAAAAATCCAGTGATACATGGCGGTAAGGGCAAACTGCCCGCGCGCCCAGCTCAGTTGTGACACATCCAGTTGTTCAAGCACGGCATGAGCCTCCTTCTTCGGTTACTGCTGTCCGTCGGGCAGCAAGGCCAGCTGCCGCAAGACATGATCGGCCCGTTGCTGATCGGTCTCGTAGCGGCGATTGAGATGATTGGGGAAAAACAGATACAGCACCGTCATGAATACCAGCAGTTTCAACAGAATGATCTTCCACAGCGTCCGCCCCAGACGCATGGAACGAAAACCATCGACATAGAATCGCACCACCTGTGTCGCCAAGCCCAAGATATCCTCCTGTCACGGGGGTGAACGGCCGCGCCGCAGCTGGCCGCGCTGTTCGCGCCAAAAGTATAGCGTCTTTTGCGCAGTCCGCAGCCTGGCGGACGGATTCGGTAAATATGACAAAATTGGTTGCATTTTAAGCAACAAAAAAGCCCTGTCAAGTATTTAAGACAGGGCCGGTCATCTTTTCTCAACAGCTGTGGCGTCAGGCCGCGCCGGCGGCGCGCAACCGCTCCACGGCGGCGGGAATGGCCTCGATGGCAACATTGCCGAAGGCCAGCCGCAGGCAGTCCTGCAAACCGGGGCCGAAGGCTTCACCCGGCAGGCAGATCAGCTGATGCTCCAGCGCCAACCGCCGGGTCACCGCGCGACCGGTCTGGTCAGGCCAGGGATGGCGCACCCAGGCAAAAAAGGCGCCGCTGGCCAGAAGCTCGAAGGCGTTACCGGGCTGATCGAACAGCTGCACGAACAGATCGTGGCGCTGCTGCATGGCGCGGGCATTGGCCGTCACCCAGTCATCCAGCGCATCGCAGCCCCAGGCCACCGCCAGCTGGGTGATGCGCGGCTGACACACCACCATGCTGTCCTGCAGTTTGAGAGCCTGCCGGATCAGCTCGGCCGAGGCCACCAGTGCCCCGGCGCGGTAGCCGGTGAGGGCAAAGGTTTTACCGAAGGAAGCCAGCTGAATGAAATGGCGGCCCCAATCGGGCCGGGTAAACAGCTGGTGAGGCGGCTGACCCGGTGGCAGAAAGGCGTTGTAGGTTTCGTCCAGTACCAGGGCAATATCGTGGCAGCGGGCCAGCTCAAACAGGGCGTCGATCTGCGCCGGCGCCAGCACCGCGCCGGTAGGATTGCTGGGCGACACCAGCAGCAGGGTCCGCGTGCGCGGGCCGATGTGGCCGGCCAGTGCCGCCAGATCGAGTTCGCTGCCGCAACCTGCGGCAACAAAGACCGGCCGGATGCCAAGGGCCTGCAGCCCCATGGGGTGATCGAAATAGGCCGGCAGCGCCACGATCACCTCATCGCCCGGCCGGCACAACAGCAGCATGGCCAGCCAGAAAGCCTGACTGGCACCGATAGTCAGGCAGATCTCCGCCGCCGCCGGTCCCTGGCCGTAACGCCGGGCATACCAGGCCGCCAGGCTGTGGCGCACCTCGGGCAGACCCTCATCCGGTGAATAGACCGCCGTCTGCGGCAGGGCCGCCCACTGCTGCAACTGCTGACGCAGTTCCAGCGCAGGCGGATAGTCGGGAACCGCCTGACACAGATCGACCAGCGGCCGTTCAGCACTGAAACTCTGCCCGGCCAGATAGCCCTTCACCTCGGTGATGGGCGGGAAAGCCACCTGGGCCAGAGCCGGGTTAGTCTGCACGGTCCGCCTCCGCCGGCTGGCAGACAAAGGCCAGCAACAATTCAGCCACCTGCACCAGATCGGTCACGCGCACAAACTCCTCCACCGTGTGCACCTTCTCCATGCCACTGGCCAGATTCAGCGTGACAATACCGCGCGCATTGAAGATATTGGCGTCGCTGCCGCCACCCGACCGGCCGACCCGCAGCGGCTGGCCGAGCTGATCGGCTGCCTGCAGCAGCCGCCGCAGCAGCGGCGCGTCCTCGGCCACATCCATCAGCGGATATTCCGGCAGCACCTCGCACTGCAAACGCGCCTGGCGCACCTGGCCCTGCACCACCAGCCGGGCCTGCGCCACCGCCTGTTCCAGACAGGCACACATCTGGCGCGTCTGGCGCTCCAGCGCCGCACGGTTAAAACTGCGCGCCTCACCCAGCAGCTGCACCCGCTCGGGCACGATATTGGTGGCCGTGCCACCCTGGATCAGACCGATGTTGGCCGTGGTATCGGCATCAATCCGCCCCAGTGGCATGGTCGCCAGCCCGCGCGCCGCAATCTGGATGGCCGACAACCCCTGCTCCGGCGCCAGCCCGGCATGGGCCGCAATCCCCTCGACCACAAAACGCAGCTTGTTGGCGCAGGGCGCCTGACGCGCCACCGAGCCCACGCCCGAGGTGTCCAGCACCAGCCCTTCGCGCGCCTGCAGCCGGCTGCAATCCAGATGCTTGGCACCCAGCAAGCCGACCTCCTCGCACACGCTCAGCACAATCTCCAGCGGCGGATGGGCCAGATCGCCCTCACGCAGGCAGCGCACCACCTCGACAATCTGGGCAATGCCCGACTTGTCGTCCGCCCCCAGCACCGTATCGCCGGCACTGGTAAACACGCCATCACGCAAAAGCGGCCGCACCCCCTGCGCCGGATTTACCGTATCCATGTGAGCTGACAGCAACAGCGCCGCACCGCCATGACGATTGGCCGGCAGACGAATGATCAGATTGCCGGCATCGCCACCGGTTGCCCGGCTGGCGTCATCCTGCTCCACCGTCGCTCCCAGCGCCTCGAACCAGCCCGTCAGCAAGCGGGCAATGGCCCCTTCATGAAACGACGGGCTGGCCACGCCAGCCAGCTGTTCAAAGGTCTGACACAGACGTTCAGGGTTGATCATGTTTCATCCTCATCCCGAAGAGAAAAAAACGCCGCCCGCCCCGCTGGACAGGGCCGACAGCCCGCTGTTACAGTGCCCCCGGTGGGCGAGCAACCCGCCCCGGCGACGTCGGCAGCATACGCCGGCCAGCCGCGCCCTGGCAAGCCCGATCCCTCACCCAAGAAGCGCTGGCAGTCCGGAGTCCCCCACATGAACGATCTGCTGCACCTGCTGTTTTCCCGCCCCGAGCCCGACCACTACATCGGCAGCCTGATTGCCGATTTCGTCAAAGGCCCCCTGTCACCGCAACTGTCCTACCCGCCCGGCGTTCTCGCCGGCATGCGCCGTCATCGCCGCGTCGACAGCCTGGCCGAAAACCATCCCCTGTTCCGCCACAGCTGCCAGCAGCTCGATACCCGCTACGGCCGCTACCGCGGCATTCTGGTCGATCTGTTCTACGACCACATCGCCGCCCGCCACTGGCCCGCTCTGCATCCCCAGCCGCTCGACCAGTTCGCCACCACCATCAACCGGCTGCTGCAGCAACCCCGCGCACTGCCGCCGACATTCGCCGCCCAGTTGCCGCGCCGCCTGACGGCCAACTGGCTGCTGGCCTACCGCGAACCCGCCGGCATCCAGCGCGCCCTGCAGGCCCTCGCCCGCCGCGCCCGCCAGCCCAACCCCCTGGCCGACGGCCTCGACCAGCTGCACCACCACCATAGCGCCCTGGAACGCGACTGCCTCGCCTTCATCCCCCAGATGCAAACCCTGCTGGCACAGACGCCCGATTGAAACAGCAGGAATCGAACGCACCTGGCCAGCCCTCATGTGAAGGGGAACAGAATCGAGCATTAGAAGCATTGATAAAAGCAGCTGGATTCTGTAGCTTGCGGCAAACTGACCAGGTTGAACCTGCGCCGGAAAACAGTGCGTAAGCTCTGCGATAAATGTCCTGGGAACAAACGAATACCTGCGTGTTGTGCACATTCGGGGGCTGATATGTAGCAGTCTTTGGCAGGTGTCGAGCGCCGACTGACCACCCCGGCGCCACGCGCCACCCCTCCACAGCAGGGGAATAGGATCGAGGAAGAGAGCATGAGCCGGTTCGAGAAAGAAAATCCGCCGCTACAGGACCACAGCCGCATCAAGGGAGAAAATTCCCCTCCCCTGGAGGGGTGACAGGCGCAGCCTGACGGGGTGGTAAAACGCAGCACCAGAGCCTACATGGCCCTGCCCTACAATCCCGCACTGCGCACACGTGCCCGCGAATTGCGCAAAGCCGGCATGTTGCACGAGGTGCTGTTGTGGCAACAATTGAAAAACAGGCAGTTGCAGGGTCTGGATTTCGACCGGCAGAAAATTATCGGCAACTACATCGTGGATTTTTTCTGCGCCAATCAGTCCCTGGTGATCGAAGTCGACGGCAGCAGTCATAACGACAAAGTGGATTACGACCGGCAGCGCGATGCGTATTTAGCGTCACTGGGCTTACGTGTTGTACACATTCGGGCCGTTGATGTGTTGCAGAACATGGAAGGTGTGTTACGCCGCCTGACCACCCCGGCGCTACGCGCCACCCCTCCACAGGAGGGGAATAGAATCGAAGAATAGCACCAGCCGGATAAAGGAAGAAAATTCCCCTCCCCTAGAGGGATGGCAGCCGCATCAAGGGAGAAAATTCCCCTCCCTTGGAGGGGTGGCAGGCGCAGCCTGACGGGGCGGTAAAACGCAGCACCGATGCTCTATTCCTCGATTCCATACGGGAGAATTTTTCCCATGGCCTGGCCCATGCTTTATTCTCCCTCCTCTGGAAAGCCTTCTGTCAGTCGTCCTGCCGTTTGAGCCATAACCACAATCCCAACGTCAGGCTGCCGGCGGCGGTCGCCAACTGGCCGATCACAGCAACCTTGTCAGGCCAGTCGAGGGAGATCAGCCACATGGCAAAGGCGCCGAAGATGAAAAAAATAAAGATCAGCAATGACGAGGCGGCACCGGCATAACGGTCGACCTGTTTGAGCACCAGATTGTTGCTGGGAGGCCGGCTCAACCCCATGGACAAAGTGACGATAGCCATGGAAGCGGCCACACCGGCCGGCCCGCTAAAGGGCCGCAGCCACAGCACCAGGCCGCCAAGCAGCAGGCCGCAAAATCCCAGGGTCAGCAGGCGTTGGGCACCGTGGCGCGGCAACAGCCAGGTACAGAGCAGCGACCCACTCATGAACGCCAGGGCGTTGATGGCGAAATAGGCACTGAAGGCCTGCTCGCCGAGCCCCAGACGATTGATATAGATATCGGCGCTGCCGGCAATGTAGGCAAAATGGGGCAGCACCACAGTCGACACCATCAGGGCATAGACCAGATAGCGCCGGTTGCGCAGCAGATGCAGGTAAATGCGGGCGGTTTCCAGGGCGCCGGTCTGGATGGGCTGCTGCAGGGTTTCGCCCATGCGCAACACCCCCAGCCAGGCCAGCAGGGCGATCGCCGCCTGCACCAGAAAGATCCAGCGCCAGCTGGCGTAAAGCAGTACCAGGCTGCCAATAAAGGGCGATACCGCCGGCGCCAGGGCCATCAGCACCCCCATCCAGGCCAGCATACGAATACGTTCGCTGTCGCGATAGATATCCTTGGTGATGGCGAGGGACAAAGCGGCAGCGGCCGCCGCGCCCGCCGCCTGCACGATGCGGGCAACAATCAGCTGACCGACACTGTTGCTCAGGGCACAGCCGATGGACGCCAGAATAAACAGGGCAATACCGCCGAGCAGGGGCCGACGGCGACCGAAACGGTCCGAGAGAGGACCATAGATGAGCAGAAACAGGCAGTAACTGACAAAGAAGGCCACCAACGTCAGGTTGACCACCCGCAACGGCTGCTGCCACTGTTGCTGCAGCAAGGGAATGGCCGGCAGATACATGTCGGTGGCCAGCGGCGGGAAGGCCGCCAGCAGAACCAGCAGGAAGAAGGTAGGTGACCAGAGCAGCGCCGCAGAAGAGGTTTTCATGAGATAACCCGGCCGGTGGCGCCATGCCCAACGACAGCAGCGGCAGCGGCGCAACAGGCTGATGGCATCAGGCAGCGCCGTTCGGTGACTTGCCACTCTGGCGCAGGAACACCACCAGCGCACCTTCACCGCCATACTGGCGCGGCGCACGGGCCCATTCCGCTACCCAGGCCTGCGCGCGCTGGCGCAGGAAACGTTCAACGGCCTCGCGTACCACCGGCTGACCGCCAGGCGAACTCTGGCCGCGGCCGGTGATCAGCAGCACCGTCTGCAGACCTTCATTCTGGCAGCGATTGAAGAAATGGCGCACCCGCTCCAGCGCCTGTTCACTGTTACAGCCATGCAGGTCGAGCTGTTGCTGCGGCCGCAGACGACCCTGCCGCAGCAGTTTCATGCGGCGCGGTGCGGCAGCCGGCTCTGCATCCGCGCCGTCATCCTCATCGTCAGCAAAGGCATCACGAAAGCAGGGCTCCAGGCCACCGATGGCAGCAAGAAACTGCTCCTGCTCGGTGCGGGGCTCGTCAGCGACCGGCGCTTCTGCGCCCTCCGGGCAAGCCGCCGCCTCCACCACGCCATCAGCATCGTCAGCAGCTGCCAGCGGCGTCACGCCCAGTTGGGCCATGGCGCCGGCAAAATCATCCGCCGCCGGCGCGACCGGTCCAGGGACCGGGCGGGCGGCAGCGTTATCGCTGGAGGGCTCAACCACGGATGGCGCCTGGGCGGGGACCAAATGACGCAGCCCCTCCATCTGCCTGAAGGGGCTGCTGTGAAATGTCGTGTCGCTGCTGGCCGGCGCGGCCGACCGGTTTTTGCGCTTGCGGGCCATGGCTTTTCAGACTCGCGGCATCTTGCGCCGCCCCTGCAGGGCCTTGGTCTGTTTCTTGATCAGGGCGCCCGGTTTCTCCAGGTGGAACTGGTACCAGATATCGCCGTACTCCTGCATCTTCATGCGGCGATCCTGCTCCAGCGCCTTGATGGAATCGTCCAGCCGTTCATCGCCACCGACCTTTTTGATCCCCTTTTCCAGAACCTCGTGCGCCTTGGTCTTGTCGCCCACCTGCTGCAGACAGTAGGCATACAGGTTCCAGATAAAAGGCTCCTTACGATTCGCGGCGGCAGCCTTGTCAAAGGTTTCCCGCATTTTGGCCGCTTTGTTGCGCTTCATGTAGCTCACCGCCAGCATGCACATGGCCACCCAGTGGCGCACAAAAGCCTTTTCGAGATAGGGCATGGCCTTGGCGAATTCGCGCCGCAGGTAGTAGACGGTACCGATCTGGGCATTGACCTGGCCCTTGACATAAAACTGCCAGGGGGCGTAACGGAACGCCTGGTGCAGGGTGGCAATGGCCTTTTCCGGCCGGTTGGCCTGCAGATCGCGCTGGGCGCTCTCCATCAGGGTCACCACCTGCTTCATGGTCCGACGCGACAGCCAGAAATACAGCAGGGCAAACAGCACCATGGAGATCAGGCCGCAGTAGAGCAGTTGCAGACCATAGGCCAGATGCAGTGGCACCACGGCCAGAGTGGAAACGACAAAGGCAAGAAGGAAGTTGAACATTGTCGGTCAGACCTTTCCAAAAACACCGCAGAACGAAGCTCCGGCGGGCTGATGCCCGCCGGCACATGAACAGAATAAATCGGGCAACAGGCCAGTGGCTGCCGGATGAACGCCGCCGATCAGGACCGGCCGCCGGTCACCAGCAGAGTCAGAGTCTCGCCCGGCTGCAACACATGGTTTTCCGCCAGATTGTTCCACTGGCGAATAGAACCGGCCGCCACACCAAAGCGCCGGCTGATACCCCAAAGGGTGTCGCCAGTCTTGACCCGGTAGGCCACCCGCTGCTGCGCCGGCGTCGCGACCTGGGCCAGTTGCGCACGTTGCGGCGGCGCCGAGACCAGCAGGGTCTGGCCCGGCTGCAGCAGGCTGCTCCAGCCCAGGCGGTTCCACAGGCGCAGGTCCTTTTCGCTCACCTGATGGGCACGGGCAATCTTCCACAGGCTGTCGCCACTTTGCACACGATAACTTTGGCGACTGCCGCGATCCCCCTCGCTTGACTGTTCAGCCAAAAGCGGCGTGGTCTTGCCAGCCTGCAGCGGCAGAATCAGATCCTGCCCGACCTTGAGCGCCCGCGGGTTGCGGATGCGGTTGAGCGCAATCAGGTCGTTGACCGCCACGCCATGACGCTGGGCCAGCCGTCCGAGGGTGTCGCCGGGGCGCACCTGGTAACGGTGGTAACGGGCCCGCTCCTGCGGCGGGATGGCAGCATATTTTTCAGCGAAATCGGAGGCACTGCCCGGCGGCACCCGCAGACGATAACCCCGTTCTCCCGGCGGCGTACACCAGCGCTTGAGTTCGGGATTAAGCTCCTTGAGGGTTTCATAATCGCTGTCGAGCAGGCGGGCGACCAGCTCCAGATCCGTCGCCTGGGGCAGCTCCACCCGCTCGAAACGGAAGGGCTGCTCATAGTGGATCGCGTCGAAGCCGTATTCCTCCGGCTGCTTGCTGATAATCAGCGCCGCCAGCAGCTTGGGCAGGTAATTGCGCGTTTCCAACTGCAGATCCTTGCCACGCGCCAACTGCCAGAAGTCGCGGCTGTCACTGCGGCGAATAGCCCGGCCGATGGTTCCCGGCCCGGCGTTGTAGGCCGCCACCGCCAGATACCAGTCATCGAACTTGCTGTACAGATCCTTCAGGTAACGACCGGCAGCGCGGGTTGACTTCTCCAGATCGCGCCGTTCATCGCGCCACCAGTCGTTGCGCAGACCGTATAGTCGACCCGTGGAATCAAGAAACTGCCAATAGCCGACCGCGTTGGCCCAACTGCGCGCATTGCTGTTGAAACCGGATTCGATCATGGCCAGCAGGGCCAGGTCGCGCGGCAGGCCCTCCTCGGCAAAGATCTCGCTCATCAACGGCAGGTAACGGCCGGAACGCTCCAGCCAGCGGCTGAAGGTCCGTCGGCCCGGACCGGTGTAGTAATCGATGAAGGCCTGCACCCGGGCATTCTCGACCACCGGAAAATCATACCGCGGCGCCACCGGCGCGGCGACAACGGGTTCGACAACAGCCGCCAGCTTTTCCGGCGCTTCCGGTTCCGGCGCATCGGGCAGCTGTACCGTCAAAACAACGTTATCCTCTTGAGTTTCGGCGTCATCCGCCACGATGTCAGCGACACTGTCAGCCAGCGCCACCTCCCGCTGCAGCAGCACTTCGGCTGACCCATCAAAGGCCAGAAAGCCGCTCGCGTCCATTTCTTCGTCCAGGCCGGACGCGGGCCGCTCTGCCGGACGCCAGGACAGCGACGCCGGGCCGGCGCAGCCACACAGCAGCAGCACCAGCAACAGAACAAAATAACGATTTTTCACGAGTCTGGGATCTCCCGCGTATCGGCCCGGCACAGGCACCGACACGAGCAGGGGGCAGTGGCCAATCGACAGAGAATTTAACGCCGGTCGCCACGGTGCCACAGATTTGGCGACGACTGTCGCCAGTTGAGAAACACGGAGATTCCGCCGAAGCTATAGAAAATCGACGGAACTGTCAACTGGCCGCCGTCGGCCAGAAACGCTGTTGTAGCTGCTGCAGCAAAGGCGCGAAACTGTCCGGCTCGCAGGCACTGACCGGCACGGCGCCATAGCGGCGGCAACAGGCGGCTACCTCGACCGGCGCCACCAGATCAATCTTGTTGAACACCAGCAGCCGTGGAATGCGCGCCAGGTCCAGTTCAGCCAGGATCTGTTCCACCGCCTGAATCTGCTCCTCGAAACAGGGGTTGGCCAGGTCAACCACATGCAGCAGCAGGTCGGCATCCTCCATCTCCTCCAGCGTGGCGCGGAAGGCGCCCATCAGGCCCTCGGGCAGCTGGCGAATGAAGCCGACGGTGTCAGTGACAATCAGTTCACGTTCGCTGGGAAAGCGCAGCCGCCGGGTGGCGGTATCCAGTGTGGCGAACAGCAGATCCTCGGCCCGCACGGCACTGCGGGTCAGGGCATTGAGCAGTGTCGATTTGCCGGCGTTGGTATAACCGACAATGGACACGATGGGCAGATCGGCGCGCTGACGTTTCTGCCGCCGCTGCAGTCGCTGGCGGGCCAGTTGCTGCAGCCGCTGCTCCAGCCGGGCAATCCGCTCACGAATGCGCCGCCGGTCGATTTCCAGCTTGGTTTCGCCCGGCCCGCGACCACCAATGCCACCCATCAGCCGGGAAAAAGCCGTGCCCTTGCCGGTCAGGCGCGGCAGAATGTATTTGAGCTGCGCCAGCTCAACCTGCACCTTGCCATCGAGGGTATGGGCGCGCCGGGCAAAGATGTCAAGGATCAGCTGGCTGCGATCGAGCACCTTCAGATCGGTCAGGGCGGTTATGCTGCGCACCTGATTGGGGCTGAGATCCTGATCGAAGATCAGCAGGGTGGCGCGCTGCTGCAGGGCGCGGATCACCACCTCCTTGAGCTTACCCTCCCCCATCAGAAAGCGCGGATTGAGCCGTTGCGGCCGCTGGATCACCTGATCAAGTACCAGCACGTCGGCACTGCGGGCCAGTTCCCGCAGTTCGCTCAGGGAATCCTCCAGCGCCTTGAGCGAGCCCTTGCCAACCGACAGCAGGATGGCACGCTCGCGCGGATCGGACAGGTCGATGCTCTGCTGCAGGGTGCGTTCAAGTTCGTCTTCGAGGGCCTGCAAAAAGGCTCGCAGATCGAGCTGCAGCTGAAAGAAATGCCGCACCTGCTGCTGCTCCACCTGGCGCCCCTGCGGGTTGGGCGGCAACAGATGCGCGTAATGACAGCCGGCCGGCGCGCCATCTGCGGTCACGCCAATGGCAACCATCAGGTCGAGCCGCAGCAACGCCAGGTCGGTCAGATCGTCATCGGAGAGGGGTTCGTCGCGCAGGTGGGTATGGATGCAGCGCAGGCCGCGCAAGCCACTGCGCCCCGTGGCAAAGCCGCTCAGATCCGGGATGAGAATCTGGCGGTCGTCGCCAACAATGACATGGCGCACCGCACCGCCGCGATCGATGATCAGGCCCAACTGGCGATTCAGTTCACGCGACAGGCCACACAGACTGTGGGCCAAATCCGATGACAGCAGCTGCTGCGGACTGCACCGACGCTGGTAAAGCCGCTCCAGCGCCTTGATCTGGCTCGACTTCAGTCCACCTGTCTGGCCATGAATCATGGCCGTGTCACCTGTTTAGGCACTGACAACGATGTTGAAGCCGCCATCGACCAGATGGACCTCGCCGGTCACGCCGCTGGCCAGGTCGGACAGGAAATAGACCGCGCTCTTGCCCACCTCTTCCTGGGTGACGGTGCGCCGCAACGGCGCGAAATCGTCCATCAGCTTGATCTTGGAGCGAAAATTGGCGATGCCCGACGCCGCCAGGGTGCGGATCGGACCGGCGGAAATGGCGTTGACCCGGATGCCTTTCTCGCCCAGTTCCGCCGCCAGATAGCGTACCGAAGCCTCCAGCGCCGCCTTGGCCACGCCCATGACATTGTAGTTGGGCACAGCGCGGGTCGATCCCAGATAGGTCAGTGTCAGGATACTGCCGCCCTCGTTCATCAGAGGTGCGGCGCAGCGCGTGACGGCCACCAAGGAATAGGCGCTGATGTCCATGGCCAGGGTAAAACCTTCACGGCTGGTCTGGCTGAAGGGCTTGTGCAGATCCTCACGGTTGGCGAAAGCAACGGCATGGACAACGAAATCAAGGCCGTCCCATTCTTCGGCCAGGGTATTGAACACCGCTTCGATATCGGCATCGTTGGCCACATCACAGGGCAGGATCAGTTCGGCGTCGAGGCTTTCGGCCAGCGGCCGCACGCGTTTTTCCAGCGCCTCGTTGAGATAGGTGAAGGCCAGGGTCGCGCCCTGGGCCCGCAGCTGCTGGGCGATCCCCCAGGCAATGCTCATCTCGTTGGCAACACCGAAAATGACTCCCCGCTTTCCTGTCATCAGCCCCATAGATTCTGTTCTCCTCGTTCGGTTATGCAGCGCACAACACACAAGCGGGCGGCGCTGGCCGCCCGCTGATTTCTGCGTTTCCATCCATCCGCGCCGATCAGGCGAACCTGACCGTGACGGGCTGTTCTAGCAGATCGGCACGACAAAAGCAACCGGGCTGTTGTCCCGCTCCTGCCACTGAAGCCGCTCAGGGTGCCGGCAAAAACGGCTGCAACGCTTCGATAAGCCGCGCGGCCGGCCGTGCGCCGCTCAGCACCAGCCCGTCGGGCAGCACCAGCGCCGGCGTGCCGCGCAACTGCCAGCGCCGGGCGTAATCCTTCAGGGCCTCAACCGCGGCGGTATCGGCCGACGGCAGCTCCATTTCCTCCTGCCGATAGGCCCGCTCCAGCGCCTCCAGCGAATTGGCCTGCTGCAACGCGGCCGCTTCGGCGCTGGTCATCATCAGCGGCAGCAGATGAATACGGAACGCCACCTCGGGGCGCTGCTGCACCACCTGCTGCATCTGCTGGTGCAGAGTCCGGCAATGCTGGCAGTGCACATCGGTGAGCACCTCGACCACCACCGGGGCCGCGGCCGCACCCAGCCGCACGGCGGGCAGGGCCTGCAGTTCCGCCAGTTCCACCCGCTTGCTGATATCGGCACCATCCTTCAGGCGGATGATATTGCCGGCAATCAGATAGTGGCCGGAAAAATCGACCCAGACGGCAAAACGCTGGCCCTGGCTTTCACCTTCAATCTGCCACAACCCGCCAACCTCGGCCGGCACCACCCGGTGAATCTGGTCCACACCAGGCGGCAGCAATGCCTTGGCCTGCTCGGGCGTGAGACTGTGGCAATCGGTACAGGCACCGGCGCCACAGCCCTGATCACCAAAGGCCAGCAAAACGGCCGGGGTGGCCAGGATCAGCAACAGGGCGGCGATCGGCGCAAAACGCCAACAGTTTCGCTTCGCAATGGGCATTTGAAACCCTCCTCGTGGTGTTCGTGAATAAAAGACGCCCGTGGTAACGGCGGACTCGGCCTTTTCCCTGCGACGCTTTTGGTGTAGGCTGTCGCATCTTGCCGGTCAACTCGGCTGTTACCTTAACATATCCTGCATTTCCTGCCAGACTTCACCCCTGTTCTGATTCGGAGCCTTCATGACCGCACTGCCCGCCGACCTGCCCGCCGGTTTTTCCCTGCAACACTCCTCTGAGCTGACGGAGCTGAATGCCTGTCTGCTGCAACTGCGCCACGAGCGCACCGGCGCCCGCTTTGTGCATATCGCCTGCAACGACAGCAACAACCTGTTTGCTGTCGCCTTCCGTACCCCGCCGGAGGATTCCACCGGTGTCGCCCACATTCTGGAGCATACGGTGTTGTGCGGTTCCCAGCGCTTCCCGGTGCGCGATCCTTTTTTTACCATGCTCAAGCGCAGCCTCAACAGCTTCATGAACGCCTTCACCGCCAGCGACTGGACCTGTTATCCCTTCTCCAGCCAGAATCGCAAGGATTTCGACAATCTGCTCAACGTCTATCTGGATGCCGCCTTTTTCCCGCTGCTGCGGCCCCTTGATTTTGCCCAGGAGGGCCACCGGCTGGAGTTCAGCGAAAGCGACAATCCCGCCAGCCCGCTGTGCTTTAAAGGCGTGGTCTACAACGAAATGAAAGGCGCCATGGCCGATCCGGCATCCCTGCTGGCGCGCCGCACCACCCGGCATCTGTATCCCGACAGCTGCTACCGCCACAACAGCGGCGGTGAACCCTCTGCCATTCCCGATCTGACCCACCAGCAGCTGAAGGATTTTCACGCCCGCTGTTACCATCCGTCCAATGCCTGCTTCTTTACCTACGGCACCTTCCCGCTGGCCGACCATCTGCGTCAGATCGACGCCCAGGTGCTGTGTCGTTTCGAACGCAACGCGGCCGATTTCAGCGTGGCGCCGCAGCCACCGCTGTCGGCACCCCTGCGGGTGCGGGAAACCTATCCCCTAGATGCCGGCGACGATCCGGCCGGCAAAAGCCTGATCCACCTGGCCTGGCTGGGCTGCCCCATCGATGACAGCTACGAGCGTCTGTTGCTGACCCTGCTGGGCCAGTTACTGCTTGGCAACCCGGCGGCACCGCTCTACAAGGCCCTGCTGGATACCGGGCTGGGCAGCCATCTGACCCCCGGCAGCGGCTACCACGACGACTACCGCACCACCTGCTTCGCCGTTGGCCTGCAGGGCAGCGAGCCCCAGCACCAGCAAGCCATTGAGGACTGCGTGCTCAACTGCCTGGCACAGCTGGCCCATGAGGGCTTCAGCACCGAACGTATCGAGGCCGCCATCCACCGGCTGGAACTGGCCAACCGCGAAGTCAGCGGCGACGGTTACCCCTATCCCATCAGCCTGTTGATGCGCCTTCTGGGCCCCTGGCTGCACTGCGACGATCCACTCTCGCCCCTGCAGTTCGACAGCCAACTTAAGCGCCTGCGGCACGAGCTGGCCGAGGGCGATGTCTTCGGTGGGCGCATTCGCCGCTGGCTGCTCGACAATCCCCATCGCCTGACCCTGTGCCTGGCGCCGGACACTGCGTTGCAAAACCAGCAGAATCAGCTGGAACAGGCGCGGCTGGCCGATCTGGCCGCCAGGCTCGACAGCAGCGGCCGGCAGCAGCTGATCGATCAGGCCCGCCAGCTGCAGCAACAACAGGAACAACAGGAGGATGTCAGCTGCCTGCCCGACCTGGAACTGAGCGATATCGCCGCCGAGGAACCGCGCACCGAAGGGCAACCCGTCCAGGACAGCGCCGTTGCCCTGACCTGTTTTGAACAGCCCACCAACGGCCTGAGCTATGTCAGCCTTTACTTCAACGCCGCCGCCCTGGACGCGGAACTGCGCCCCTATGTGCCGTTGTTCTGCAGCCTGCTGACCCAGGTGGGTGCCGCCGGCCAGAGCTATGTCACCCTGGCCGAGCGCATGGAAGCCGTTACCGGCGGCATTCGCTGCAGTGCCGAGATTCTGGACGACATTGCCAATCTCGACCGCTTTGACAGCTGGATTCGCCTGCGCGGCAAGGCTCTTGACCGCAACATCGTACCCCTGTGCCAACTGCTCGGCGACCTGGCCACCAGCGCCGATTTCAGCGATCTCAAACGCCTTGCGACGGTCATTGGCCAGATCAAAAGCAGCTGGGAAAATGCCATTCCGGGAGCCGGCCACAGCTTTGCCGCACGGGCCGCCGCAGCCGGGCTGACCCCGGCAGGCTGGCAACGCGAGCACTGGAGCGGCCTGCACCAGCTGCGTTTTGTCCGTCTGCTGGCCGCCAGAAAACCCGACGATCTGACCGATCTGGCCGACAAGCTCGGGCGCATGGCCCGCGGTCTGCTGCAGCGCGGCACCCTTAAGGCCGCGCTGTGCTGCGGTGCCGACCGTATGGCAGCCGGCAGGCAGGCCCTGGCCGATCTGTTTCAGACCCTGCCGGCCGGGCCGGTCACGCCGCAAACGCCCGCACCTTTCAGCAGCCACACGGTGCCCCTGGCCTTTGCCACCTCGGTGCCAGTGGCCTATGTCACCCGCAACTTCCGCACCGTGCCCTTCTGTCATCCGGACGCCGCCGCCCTCAAGGTGCTGGCGGCGCTGCTGCGAGCCGGTTTCCTGCACCGCGAAATCCGTGAGAAAGGCGGCGCCTATGGCGGCATGGCCAGCAGCAACAGCGAAGCTGGCCTGTTCGCGCTGCTGTCCTACCGCGACCCGCACATTCAGCGCACCCTGCAGGTCTACGACGACGCCATCGCCTGGGCCTGCCAGGGTCGCTTCGGCGAACAGGACATCAAGGAAGCGATTCTGTCGGTCTTCAGTGCCCACGACCGCCCCCAGTCCCCCGCCGGCCGCGCCGCCACCGAGTTTGCCTGCCAACTGCAGGGGCTGAGCTGGGCCCAGCGACAGCTGTTCCGCGATCAGCTGCTGCAGGTCGACCGCAACGCCCTGCGGCAGGCTGCCCAGCGTTATCTCGCCAACGGCCCCAGCGCCATTGGCATTCTCGCCGGGGAGCAGCAACTTCAACAGGTTCTGCCCCAGCTGACCGAGCTGCAACTCGAACGGTTGTAACCCGTTCACCTCTGCCACCCTTCACGCACCAAGGGCGGAAAGCCGTTGGCCTTCCGCCCTTGGTGCGTCTTGGGATGCTGCGCATGGCGTTACGCCAGAGGCAGGCCGTCTGCTTTCACCCGCCCGTCCTGCTGGCTAAGGGGTACGCAACATGGCAATCTCATCGCAATTGGGAAATTTCGGGCATTTGACACAGTCGCCCCAGATCTTCTGTGGCAGGGCGCTTTTATCGATAACGCCAAAACCGAGGCGGGCGAAAAAGTCTTGCTGATAGGTGAGCGCGAAAACGCGGCCGATGCCGAGTTCGCGCGCCTCATCGAGACAGGCCTGCACCAGCTGACGACCACAGCCCTTGCCCGCCTGGCTGGCATCAACGGCCAGCGAGCGCACCTCGGCCAAATCCTCCCACCAGATCTGCAGGCTGACAATCCCCACCACCTCGCCCAGCTCTTCGTAGACATAAAACGAGCGGATCACCTGGTAGATCTCCGCCAGCGAACGCGAGAGCATCTTGCCCTCGCCGGCATAGTTGCTCAGCAACCGGTGAATGGCGGCGGCATCGGCGATTCGGGCCTTGCGGATCATGACTCCTCCTGACTGCGATCCAGCAGGGTGCGGGCATGTTCGCTGCTGTGACGGTCCTGCTGGGCGCCGCCAAGCATGCGGGAGAGTTCGGCGATCCGGCCCTGGCGATCAAGCTGGTCGACAGCCGTGCGGGTCTGGCCCTGCTCCACCTGTTTCTCAATACGGTACTGCTGGTCGGCAAAGGCCGCCACCTGCGGCAGATGGGTGACACAGAGCACCTGACGGTCACGGGCCACCGCCCTCAGACAGCGCCCCACCGCCGTGGCGGCACGGCCACCGATACCGGCATCGACCTCGTCGAAAATCAGCGTCGGCAGCTGGTCGACCCCCGGTGCCGCCTTGCGCAACGCCAGCATCACACGCGACAGTTCGCCACCCGAGGCGGTTGCCGCCAGCGGCTTGAGAGGCTGCCCCGGATTGGCGCTGAAATAAAATTCCGCCCGCTCCAGCCCGCTGGCCTGAGGTTCGGCCAGCGTTTCAAAACAGACGTCAAACCGCGCCTGGGGCATGGCCAGGGCTGCCAGCTCGGTTTCAACCGCCTGGCACAGGCGCCGGGCCGCCTGACGGCGCCGCTGCGACAGTTCCTCACCGCTGCGGCCCAGTTCGGCCGCTGCCTGCTGGCGTTGCTGACGCAGCTGCTCCAGCCGGCTGTCGCTGTCGTGCAGCTGCCGGCGTTCCTGCTGCAGCTGCTGCTGGCGGGCCAGCAGACCGTCCTCGTCACACTGATACTTGCGCTGCAGCTGTTGCAGCAGCGCCAGCCGTTCCTCGACCCGCTCCTGCTGCTCGGCATCGAAGCTGATCTGCTCACCCAGTTGACGCAGCTGGGCGGCCGCGTCCTCCAGGCCATAAAGGGCATCGCGCACAGCCTGCAGGGGACCAGCCAATCCGGGCTCGATCGTCTGCAAGGCCTCGAGCTGGCCGGCGAGGGTGCCGAGGATTTCACACAGCGCTCCCGGATCGCCATACAGGCGGGCAAAGCCGCCCAGGCACAAGGCACTCAGCCGTTCGCCGTGCTGCAGCCGCAGCCGTTCCTGCTGCAGGGCGGCATATTCGCCGTGCTGCAGCCGCGCCTGTTCCAGCTCGCGACACTGAAAGTCCAGCAGGTCCTGGCGCTGCTGACGCTGCTGGCACTGCTGCTGCAGCTCAGCAATCGCGCCATCGAGTGTCCGCAGCCGGGCATAGCATTGGCCATACTCCTGCCGTGCGGCGACGCAGTCACCATAGGCTTCGAGCAGGGACAGATGACTGTCCACCTGCTGCAATTGCTGCTGTTCGTGCTGACCGAATATCGCCAGCAGGGGAGCCGTCACCTGCTGCAGCTGTCCCACCGTGGCCAGGGTGCCATTGATATACACCCGGCTTTTGCCCTGGGGCAGCAACACCCGTTTGAGCAGCAAACTGGCGGCATCGTCGGGATCGGCCAGGCCGTTATCGTGCAGCCATTGGCCCAGCTGTGGCTGCCGCTGAAGATCGAACAATGCCTCGACCTGCCCCTGTTCAGCGCCGGCGCGCACCATGTCAGCACGCATACGCTGGCCCAGCAGCAAACCGACGGCATCAATGATGATGGATTTGCCGGCACCGGTTTCACCGCTCAACACACTGAACCCCGGCGCGAAGCGCAACCGCACCTGTTCGATTACCGCCAGATTGCGGATCATCAGCTCACACAACATGGGAGGCTAGCGCTCCCCCCAGCGCAGCTTGGCCCGTAGCACCTCAAAATAATTCTTGCTGGCGCTCTTGATCAGATGAGTGCACATCTCGGCCTTGCGGATTTCCACCACGTCACGCCCCTGTAACGCCATGCCCACCTGGCCATCGGCGGTGCAGAACACCCGCTCACTGTCGAAGGCCATGCGAATCTGGATAACGGCGTTGTCCGATACGATGATGGGGCGGTTGGTGAGGGTATGGGGACAGATGGGAGTGATGAGCAGACAGTGCAGGCCGGGATAGACAATCGGGCCGCCGGCCGCCAGATTGTAGGCCGTCGAGCCGGTGGGCGAGGACACGATCAGGCCATCGGCCTTGAAGGTGGTCAGATAGTCGTCGTTGACCCAGACCTCCATGTCGATGATACGGGCCAGGGCCCCCTTGTTGATAACCACATCATTGAGCACATGGTACTGGGCCAGCGGCAAGCGGTCGCGCACGATCTGGGCCTGCAGCATGATGCGCTCGGAAACGGTGAAATCACCGGCCAGCACCCGTTCCAGCTGAGGATAAAGCTCCTCCAGGGTGATTTCGGTGAGAAAACCCAGGCTGCCGAGGTTCACCCCCAGAATGGGAACCGCCAGCGCACCGACATCGCGCGCCACCGAAATCAGGGTACCATCGCCGCCAAGCACCACAATGGCATCAACCTGGCCTGGCAGGCTGGCGGCATCGGCGGCAGGAAGGTTCTCCGCGGCATCCCGGCCCCGCAGATCCTCGGCCAGACGCGTCTCGACCAGCACAGCCACACCGCGTCCGATCAGATAGCGGCACAGCTGCCCGGCCACGGTGATGGCATCGGGATTGGTCCGCTTGGCATAGATTCCGATTACGCGTATCGCAGTCTTCATGTTTCGCCCGCGAACCTCCACGAGGATGCCACCTGAGCGGAAACGCCACCAGCAGCGTCATCCCGCCGGCAGGCAAAGATGCGGCACTCTAGCACAGGGTTTTTTCAATGTCCACGACCGCCAGGGCAGGGTCACGGCCGTTGAGCACAGCGGCCGGCCATGCTACAGTAGCGCCATCGCCGACTGCCCGAATACGAGGAAAACCAATCGAAATGACGGATCTTTTTTCTGAAACCCGACAGGATGGACAGACGCCTCTGGCCGAGCGGCTGCGACCACAACAGCTCGACGACGTGGCCGGCCAGGCCCATCTACTGGCCCCCGGCCGTCCTCTGCGGCAGCTGATCGAGCAGGACCGGCTCAGTTCGGCCATCTTCTGGGGGCCGCCCGGTTGCGGCAAAACCAGCCTGGCCCAGGTGATCGCCCGCACCACCCGTTGTCGTTTCGTCTCCTATTCCGCCATTGCCCACGGTGTCAAGGATTTCCGGGCCCTCATCGCCGAGGCGCGGCAGCAGCGCCAGCTCTACAGCCGCCGCACCCTGCTGTTTGTCGACGAAATCCACCGACTGAACAAGGCACAGCAGGACGCCTTTCTGCCCGCCGTGGAACAGGGCGACATCGTGCTGATCGGTGCCACCACGGAGAATCCGTCCTTCGAGGTCAATGCCGCACTTCTGTCGCGCACCCGCGTGTTCGTGCTTCATCCGCTGGAGGTGGCCGACATCCGCCAGCTGCTCCAGCGTGCCCTGACCAGCCCGGCAGGGCTGGCCGATCAGACTCTGACCATCGACGACGAAAGCCTCGACTGGCTGGCCGCACAGGCCGACGGCGATGCCCGCATCGCCCTGGGCAATCTGGAGCTGGTCGCCAGCATGGCTCAAGGCCGTCCTGTGCGCGCCCCGGAATTGGCCGAACTGCTGCAACAACGCAGCCTGCGTTACGACAAAGGCGCCGAGGAACACTACAATGTCATTTCCGCTCTGATTAAAAGCGTACGCGGCAGCGATCCCGATGGTGCCCTCTACTGGCTGGCACGCCTGATCGAGGCGGGAGAAGATCCCCTGTTTATCGTCCGCCGGCTGGTGATTCTGGCCGCCGAGGATATCGGCAATGCTGATCCGCGCGGACTGCAACTGGCCGTGGCGGCCCAGCAGGCCCTGCAGTTCATCGGCATGCCGGAGGGCCGCATCGTGCTGGCCCAGGCCATCAGCTATCTGGCCTGCGCACCCAAAAGCAACGCCGCCTATGCCGCCATCAATGCCGCCCAGGCCGAGGTGCGCCGCAGCGGCAGCCTGCCCGTGCCACTACATCTGCGCAACGCTCCGACCCGCCTGATGAAGGCGCAGGGCTACGGCGCCGGTTACCGCTACGCCCACGACAGCGCCGAAGGCTATCTGGCGCAGGACTACCTGCCCGAAGCTCTGGTCGGGCAGCAGTTCTACCAACCCGTTGACCGCGGCTACGAAAAAACCATGGCCGAACGGTTGCGCTATCTGCAGCAGTTGCGGCAGCAAAATCCGCCTCAGCCATGATGAAGCAGGCCCTGTCGCTGGCAGTGATTCTGCTGTGTGTCAGCCGGGTTATGCCCTTCGCCCAGGCTTCGGCCAACTGCTGGCAACCGCCACCAGCACCCACCACGGCCGCGCCACACCCGGATGAGAGCCTGAACCCGCTGATACAGGGCATCCGCTTCTTCCAACGCTACATCAGCCCGGTGGACAGCCCGCGCTGCCCCATGTATCCCAGCTGCAGTGCCTATGCCCTGCAGGCCCTGCAACGCCATGGCCCCGTGCTCGGCACCTGTCTCACCGTTGACCGCCTGCTGCATGAAACCAGTCTGGCGGAAAAAACCCAGCCCCTGCCCGGCTTCAATCCGGTGCGCTATGCCGATCCACTGGAGAACAACGACTTCTGGCTGGCCTGTCGCCAGCCCGCCCCCCTCACAGGCGCAGAAACCACAACAAGCCCAGCAGCGACAGCAGACCGGCCAGCACCAGCGACAACCGCACGGAATCATCGCGCCGACGCAAACGCAACAGATTAAACCCCAGCCCCAGCCCGCCACAGAGGATGGCCGCCAGCAGCAGCCAGAACACATAAACCAGCAGTTCGGCGTTCCATTGCGTCTGCACCGGCAAATTGTTGTAGCGCTCGAAAAAGGTTTCCGTCTGCGGCTTGGCCAGGCTGATCAGGAAAAAGGCGGCCAACACCAGCAGCCAGCTCAGCGCGGCCAGCACACGCAACAGCTGCTGCGCCAGATCCGGTCCCTGGCGGCGTTCTCGGCCCATACGACGATCATTGGCATAACGGCCATCATCAAGACGTCGGCGATCCGGCAGCTGACTCATGCAACCGCCCCGCAATCCGCGAGCGCCACCCCGGCCAGAGGCGTTCGGCAAAAACGGCAACATCCCTGCTGCAGCTCAACCCGGATCAGACGATAGCCCCGTCGGCTGATCAACAGCCGACCGCAACCGCTGCAGAAGGTTTCTTCCTGCCCCGCCGCCAGATTGCCGGTGTAGACATGGCGCAGGCCCTGGTCACGGCCAACCTGCCAGGCCTGTTGCAGGGTTGCGGCCGGCGTTGGTGGCACATTCAGCAGCTGGTAAGCCGGGAAAAAAGCACTGAGATGCCAGGGCGTCTGCTCTCCGAGTTCCGTGGCAATAAAACCGGCGATCTGGCGCAACTGCTGCGTATCGTCGTTGTAGCCCGGAATCACCAGGGTCGTCACCTCCAGCCAGACCCCCAGCCTGCGCAGCAGCCGCAAACTGGCCAACACCGGTTCCAGCCGGGCACCGCACAGCTGACGATAGACCGGGTCTGAAAACGCCTTCAGGTCGATGTTGGCCGCAGCCAGCAACGGTGCCAATTGGAGCAAGGGTTCCGGCGCGATGTAGCCGTTGCTGACCAGCAGATTGTCCAACCCGGCATCGCGGGCGGCCCGCGCCGTCTGCAACACCGTTTCAAAGAAAACCGTCGGTTCGGTATAGGTATAGGCCAGACTGCGACAACCACTGGCCCGTGCCTGCGCCACCAGTTGGGCCGGTTCCAGCCGCTCACCCGGCACGGGTCCGCGCACCTGGGAAATGGCCGCATTCTGGCAATGACGGCAACGCAGGTTACAGCCGACCGCCGCCAGCGACAGGGTACGGCTACCGGGAGCATAGTGAAACAAGGGCTTTTTTTCCACCGGATCGACATGCAGAGCCACTATCCGCTGGCAATTCAAACTCAGCAGCATGCCATCCCGGTTCTGCCGCACCTGACACAGCCCCCGCTGGCCCGGCCCGATCAGACACCGGTGCGGACACAAAAGACAGCGTACCCGCCCGTCGGCTTGCGCCTGCCAATACAGCGCCACGTCCATAATCGCCTCCCCCGTAATTTCCCGCAGAAAAGAAGTCTAGCAAAAAATCCACCCGGCGACAGGAAGTGGCTCTATAAAATCTGCCCCGGCAGCACCTGTGACCACAGATAAAAACTTGACCCCTGCCGGCCAAGTCTCTATAATCCCGCTTCACCTACGCCGAAGTGGTGGAATTGGTAGACACGTCGGTCTCAAAAACCGATGCCTTCCGGGCGTGCCGGTTCGATCCCGGCCTTCGGCACCAACTGAATAAATCTGGCAAGTTAGCTGCAGGCCCCGCAATGTGTCATTAGATACATCGCAGAATAGAGCGCAAGCACTAACGACCGGATGCACAAAAAGAGGCCGGAACCCCATGCAAGACTGAGGGTTCCGGCCTTTCTGCGTTTATTTTTCTGGGGGAGGTCATCCGTTAATGCACCGCCACAGCGGCAAGATTTCAACCCCGGAGCATGTGGTCGACAAGGGAACCAAGCTGGAAACCATCTACAACCGCATCCACGAGATCCGTACCCGCTTTGAGGTTCTCTGGCGCGACACCGAAATCCTTTACCTGCAGCGCTGTCTGGAACAGCCGGGCCAAAAAGCGCAGCACCAGCAGGAACGGCAGCGGCGCCAGCAACAGCTGCAGCAGGATTTTGCCTTCATTGCTGCCTGCAATGAGGGCCGGGAAGCCGCCATGACCGCCGCCGACCAGCAGCGACTGGAAGCGTTGGGGCGCACAACCTGGCAACGGCACTTCGATGATCGGCTGGGCCTGTCGCTGGCGGAGCTGAAACGCAGTGGAGAACAGCCTGAAACCCTGCCGGCAACCGAACCCCTGCTGGCAGACAAGCCCTGGCACCGGATCGAACGGGAAAAACCGGTTCTCGGTCGCGGCAGTGCCAGCTACGGCCTTGCCATCCATATCCCGAAGTATCTTTACAACTTCGGCGAGATCCACAACCTGAAGATCGCCCGCGGCACCCTGACCGAGGAGGACCGCTTCAAGGTCGCCGAACACGTCATTAATACCATCAAGATGCTCAGCAAGCTGCCGCTGCCCAAGGAACTGCAACGGGTACCGCGTTACGCCTCGACCCACCATGAACGGCTTGATGGCACGGGTTATCCGCGCCAGTTGCAAAACGACGAATTGACCATTCCGGAAAGAATCATCGCCCTAGCCGACATCTTCGAGGCCCTGACCGCGCCGGATCGCCCCTATAAACAGGGCAAAAGCGTCCGCGAGGCTCTGGACATTCTTTACGACGAGGTGCAAAGGGGCCGACTGGATCAGGATCTGTTCGAACTGTTCCTGACCTCCGGCGTCTTTCAGCGCTATGCCCAGCAGTTTTTGGCCGAAGAACCCGATATCGTCAAAGCCATCGATATCAGCCAGTACCTTCGCCACCCTGGCGCTTGGCCAGCCGCGTAGAAAGCCAAAAGCGCAGCGCCAGTACGTAAAAAAACTGGGCACCCACTCGGGTGCCCAGGGAATCCGCATTCATCAGGCGGCGGCGATTTTTCAGATGGCAGGTGTACTTTGCCCGTCGGCAACAGAACCGGCAGCCGCCAGCCGCCATCAGGGGGTGTCCGGCGCGGCCTCGTCAGCCAGCAGGGCGCAGTTGCCGCCGGCGCGGGTCAGCAGCAGGGTATAGAGCGGCACCCGGTCAGCACTGGAGGCCAGCAGAAGCCGCACCTCCACATCAAGGGGCTGTCCATTGGCATTGCGAATACGGTCGAGACGGGTCTCGATCCGGGCATCAAGCCCGCCGGGCTCGACAGTCTGAGCAATTTTCTGTTTGAGCCCGGTACGGTCATCGAGAAAGTCGAACACCGAGCGACCCAGCAGCTCACGGCGGGAAATGCCGAAAAATTCCTCGGCCATGCGATTGGAGATGACAATCTTGCCATCCGCCAGGAAGGTGACGATACCCGCCTGGGCCGCCTCGATCAGATTACGATAGCGTTCCTCCGACTCGCGCAGTTGCAGATCGCTGCGCTGCAGCGCCGCCATCATGTCGTTGAAGGCCGTCAGCAGCGCTCCGATTTCATCCTGGGCCGCCGGCAGATCGAGCCGGGTGGAGAGATCGCCGGTGCGGCTGACCCGCTGCATGGCGGTGGAGGCCAGCAGCACCGGTCGCAACACGAACTTGCGCAACAGGGTTCCCAAGGCAAAGAAGATCACCAGCAGAATGATCAGGCGGTAAAACAGGTCCCGCTGCAGATTGGCGGCAATGCCCTGTTCCAGCCAAGCCATGGGAACCTGCACCGAAATGGCACCTATCATCTCGCCAGCCTGATAATTGTATGACGGATGCTGTGGGCCGAAACGCCGCTGAATATAATCCGGCGCGGCCGCGTAGGCTCCGTGACAACGCAGGCAACTGGCCTCGGCATCCATCCGGTGCAGGTAACGCAGCACCGGCTGACCACCTTCAGACACCACACGATAATCCTCCGCCTGCGGCTGATTGGCCATCTGCTGCAAACGCTGATGTTCGTAGGCATCGGGCAGGTTGGCGGGATTACGGTAGCGCAGCGAAATCTGCCGCACCACATAATCGCTGTCCGTGGTCAGCCGCCGGGCCACGCCGGTGGCCACCACCTGCGGCGTCAACGCCGGGTTGCGGGCCGGTTCATCGCCGACTACCGCCGCCATGTAATTGCGGGTCTCAATGATCTGGCGCGCAATGCCACGAGCACGCTCCAGGGCCAGATCCCTGACCTGGGCCTGCTGATCCCGGTAGCCCAGCAAGGCCACCAGCATAAACAGGCCGGTCAGGGCACTGAGCAGAATCAGATTGAGACGGGTGCGTAATTTCAGCTGGCTGATCCAGCGCATAGGCTCCTCCTGCCCGCCCGGCAACCGGGGCACGCGGCCCGACCCCACAGCGGCACGGCCTGTCTGCTAGCGATGCTGCCTGACCGTGCCCAGGGTCGCCATGGCCTGGGCCACCATGCCGGCAACATCGCTGGTGTTGTTCGGTACGATCAGGGTGGTGGATTCCTTGGCGATGCGACCGAATTCGGCCACATACTGCTCGGCCACTCGCAGATTGGCCGCCTCCATGCCCCCGTCCTGACGCAACTGATCAGCAATCAGCCGCAAACCAGAGGCTGTCGCCTCAGCCACGGCAAGAATCTGTGCCGCCCGCCCCTCGGCCTCGTTGATCATGCGCTGTTTTTCCCCTTCCGACTTCAGAATGGCATCCTGCCGCTCACCCTCGGCCCGGTTGATGGTTGACTGGCGCTCCCCTTCGGAACGGGCGATTTCCGCCCGTTTGGACCGCTCGGCGGTCATCTGGGCCTCCATCGCCTGCTTCACCGACTGGGGTGGGATGATGTCCGACACCTCATAGCGCAGCAGCTTGATCCCCCACGACTGGGCCGCCTCGTCGATGGCCTGTACCACCGTGGCGTTGATGCTTTCGCGCTCTTCGAAGGTCTTGTCCAGATCGATGCGCCCAACAGCGCTGCGCAAGGTGGTCTGGGCCAGCTGCGCTGCGGCCAGTTTATAATCATTGATACCATAGGCCGCCAACTTGCTGTCCTGGACCTGCAGGTAGATCAGACCATCGACATCAACGGTGACATTGTCCTTGGTGATGCAGGTCTGACTGGGGATATTGACAACCTCTTCCTTGAGCATGAAGCGGTAGGCCACCCGATCAAGAAAAGGGATCAGAATATGGAAACCGGCCCCCAGCGTGCGGCTGTACTTGCCCAGCCGCTCAACAATGTATTCGTATTTCTGCGGCACGATGACGGCAGTTTTGAGCAGAACAACAACAACCAACACAGCAAGGATAATCACGGCGAACAATGACGGGTTCATGGGCACTCCTCGATAAAGGGAACAAACGATGGCAAAACGCTAGCGATCCTGCGCTGACACTGCAGCGGCCGGCAAGGCTTCCACCTGCAGTTGACTGCGGGAACCCTCGGCATAGCCACGCACGGCCACCAGGGCATCGACCTCTAAATCCTCTTCCGCCTGGGCATCCCAGAAGGAACCGCGCCAGGCCACCCGTCCCGGCACCGGTGGCCGGATGGCCTGAACCACCCGTGCCGTGCCGTGTGGCTCGTCCAGCAGTTGGTCGACCGGGTTGACCGCCTGTTCCCCGGCGAAGATGCGCATGGCGAAACGCCGCAGCCCGATCAGGCTGACCAGGGTGGCGATCAGAAACAACCAGAGTTGCTGCGTCAGCGTCAGCTCCAGAACCAGCAGGCACAGGGCCACCACCAGACAGCCGGCGCCGAAAAAAATCAGGATAAAACCCGGCACCGCCAGTTCCAGCAACGCCAACGCCACACCGGCAAGCAGCCACAGCAGCCAGGGCGTAAACAGATCATTCATTACCAATCTCCTCAATACGGCCGGCCTGTGCCGGCATGGGTTCTGCTGTACAGTACCGGCAGTATACGTTATTTTTCTGCGGAAACCAGTCTTCCCCCTCCCGTAACCGGCAGGAGCCGACCGATGCCTGCAACGCCCTCCGATCCGCCGACCACCACCGAAGAGCCCCTGCTGCCACGCCTGCTGGCCAGCAACGCCCTGCGTGCGAATCTGTCCAAGCACATGGTTCTCAACCAGATGGCCGACTCCAAGGTATCGATCATCATCACCGCCGCTTCCCTGGTGGTAACCATCACCCTGACCCAGTATCAGCACCTGCCCCTGGCAGCCACGCTGCTACTGGTCACGGCCAGCCTGCTGGCGCTGTTGTTCTCATTTTTCGCCATTATTCCACCACTGCACGCCAGCGGTGCCACCAACCTGTTCTACTTCCGCTCCTTCGCTGAACTGAGCGAAGAGGAATTCCGGCAACAGTTTCTCGCCACCCTCAGCGACAAGAACCGGCTGTACGATGCCTACCTGCATGAAATCTACTTCCTCGGCAAGCACCGTCTGACCCGCAAATACGCCCTGATCCGTAACGCCATGTGGTGCCTGCTGGCCGGCCTGGGCGGAGCCGCCGCCGTGGTATTGCTCTGCAGCCTGCCCTGAATGCGGGCACCGCTGATCTTGTTGCACTGCAACCTTTCCCCAGGGAGAATGTCATGCCCGAAATCCACTTTTATTTCAGTCCTCTTTGTCCGCGATGCCGGGGAGCTCGGCGCGAACTGGAACGATTGCGGCAGCAACGCCCTGATCTGACCATCGTGGAAATCAATGTACTGCGGCAGCCCCTGCGCAGTTGGCGGGCCGGCATCCGCCTGATCCCGGCGCTGCAGGCGGGGGCACAGCACCTCAGCGGACTATGGCTGAACCCGGCACAGTTGCAGGCATTTCTCGACCGGCTTGACGCCGACAACGACAGGCTGGATTGAGCCTCCTTTACCAAGATGTTGAAAAAGTCCCCTCCGGGCTTTTTCAACGACGCAAGCCGAAAATGCGATTTCCGTCTTGCTCACAAAATCAATCCATTACGAAGTAATGATTGATTTTGGTCGCCCGGCCATGGGCTCCAGCAGGCTGTTTTTCAACAGCCTGTTACGGCGCCGCATGAGGGAATCCCTGGCGATCAAAGCGCCAGTCGCGAAAAGCGAACATAAAAGCATGGTCCTGCCGCCGCATGAACCACTGGTTGTTGTGATTAAAGCCCAGCAGCTGATGCATGGCGGCAAAATCAAGCTGCCAGCCTGCTGCGACCCGCCGCAGCAGGTAGGGGGCGCAGCCGCGCCGGGTAACGGGAAAACGTATCACCGCCAGCTGCTCATGCTGCACCGTGCCCGTGCGCACCTCAGCCTCGGCCCAATGAGCCTCCAGCAACGCCTGGGCGTTGGCCTGCTGAGCGTCCGTCACCAGCCAGGACGCAAAGAAATCGCGACTCGACGGGCTGTACAGTGGCAGCTGAGGCGCCTTGATCCGTGCCCGGAGCACCTCAAGATACAACGCCAGACTCTCCAGCGGCGTTGGTTGTGGCTGATAACGCGCCAGATCGGCCACAACAGGTGTCTCCCCTGATCGGGCAGCCGCCCCCTCCAGCGCCAGCCGCGCACCGCCGCCACCCGACAGCGCTGTACCGTTGTGAACCACCGGACGATCCGGCGAGGCGTCTTCCTGTGCCAGCACCGCCCCCACTACCAGTTCCACTGTCGCCTCAATCCCCTCGGCCAGTCGACCGGCAGCATAAAAAGGCGCCATCTGCTCACGCTCGATACGGCCGATAAACAGGTCGGTCAGCAACGCCTCCAGATCATAGCCCACCTCAAGACGCACCTGCTGCCGTTGAGGATCGAACACCAGCAGCAGACCACGAGCACCGCCGGTCTGCTCTCCCAGTCTTAACCGGCTGAGCTGATCAGCCGCCAGACGATCCAGATCGTCCACCGCCTGCGGCAGAATCCATACCTGCAACGCGATCCGCTGTTGCTGCAACAACAACCGCGCCTGTTGACACAGCCGTTGCCGGGCCGACGGCGACAACACCTCCGCCTCATCCACCACCGCTGGCGGCAACGGCGGAGAAACCTGACAGGCTCCACACAGCAACAAACTCAACAGCGCCAGAAAACGCCAAATTTTCATAGAACCTCCCTGATATCCCATCAAGAAAGACCTTCCCCAACCCTGCCCCGACGACAGCCGAACGAAAACCGCCCACGGCGTCAGACAATCAGTCCTCGATTTTTCCACCGGCCCAACGACACAGCTTCAAGGACAAAGCGCCTACGGAGCAAAGCCGGCCAATGCCTTGCCGCTCCACAAAATAAAAACAATTAAATCATATTGAGGTGACAAGCGCATTTTTTTTCTCTACCGTCCTGGCCAACAAACAGGCCCACCATAAAAAATAATCGGACTCGTGGAAGACGGTGCAAATCCGTCGCGGACCCGCCACTGTGTTCGTCGCTTGACCGCGACGTCAGTCAGATACACGCCCGATTCATTTGTTCGCCCCACCTTCGTGGAATGAGGTGGCTGAACCCGATTTGCGGATTGAATACGGAATCCCCGCAACCTTTTCTGGTTGCGGGTTTTTTTTTGACCTATGACGACACCGTCCATGACCACACAGATTACCCTCATCCGCCATGCCGCCATCGCCACGGAATTTGACGGTCATTATATCGGCCGCAGCGATGTACCGCTCAGTGCCGACGGCAGGCAGCAGGCCGAACGCCTGGTCCGCCATTTCAGCCGGCCCGGCTTTCCCGCCATCGATGCCCTGTGGTGCAGCCCGGCCCAACGCGCCCGCCAGACCGCCGAGCCCCTGATCCGCCAGTCGCTCTGTCCGGTCACCATTGACGAGCGCCTGCAGGAGATCAATTTCGGCGCATGGGAAGGGTTGAATTTCGCCCAGATTCTCCGCAACGACCCGCAGCGCGTCAATCAATGGGCCGCCTTTGCCGACGATTTCCGATTCCCCGCCGGGGAATCGCTGAAGCAGTTCCGCCACCGTCTCGATGCCGTTGTGGAAAGCATCTTGGCCGAACAGGCCGGGCACCTGGTTATCGTCAGCCATGGCGGCGTGTTGCGCGGACTGATCTGCCGTCTGCTGCGCTGGCCGTTGCAGGATCACCTGAAATTCGTCATCGAACGCGGCAACTACGCCACCTTGCAGCTCGACGGTCTCCATGCCGTGCTCACCGGATTGAATCATCATGGCGACTGATCCCCAAACCAACCATATCCTTTACGTCAGCGGCGGCGCCCGCAGCGGCAAAAGCCGCTACGCCGAACAGCGCGCCCTGGCCCTGACCGGGCCGCGCAGCTACATCGCCACCTGCCCTGTGCTCGACGACGAGATGGCCACGCGCATCGACCGCCACCAACAGCGCCGCGCCGATCAAGGCTGGCAGACCATCGAGGAGCCGGCGGATCTGGTTGCGGCCCTTGAGGCCACCCATGACAGCTGTGTGGTGCTGGTCGACTGCGTGACCCTGTGGATCAACAACCTGCTCTATGCCGCGGAAACTGAGCACCAGACACTCGACGAAGACGCCATTCACCGCCTCACCCTCCAAGTGATTGACGCCGCCCGCCAGGGCCAGCGCACGGTGATTTTCGTCTCCAACGAGCTGGGCATGGGCATTGTCCCGGCGGACGCCCTGTCGCGCCATTACCGCGACCTGATCGGTCGTTGCAATCAAACCCTGGCCGGCCACGCCGATGAAGCCGTTTTGCTGGTTTCCGGCCTGCCGCTGGCCCTGAAATAGAGGAAGACATCTATGCATTCGAACACGTTACTGTCCCAAACGCTTGCAACCATCATCCCGGCCGACAGCGCCATGCGCCAACAGGCCCGCGCCCGCCTTGATCAGTTGGCCATCCCCCACTGGTCCCTCGGCCAGTTGATGGATGTCGCCGAAGACCTGGCGGCCATAACCCGCTCCATGACGCCGACCGTCAAGCGCAAGGCCATTGCCGTCATGGCCGGCGACCACGGCATTGTCGCCGCCGGAGTCAGCAGGTTTCCCCAGGCCGTCACCGTCGAGATGGTGCGCAACTTCCTCACCGGCAAGGCCAGCATCAATGCCCTGGCGCGTCAGGTCGGTGCCAGCCTCACCGTGGTCGACACCGGGGTGGCCGGGGATCTGACGGAACTCTACCAGCACGACGCGCTGTGGAACCGTAAAGTCGCCTCAGGCACGGCGGATTTCTCAAAAGGACCGGCCATGAGCCGCACCCAGGCCGTCCAGTGCCTCGAAGTCGGTATCGAAGTGGCGAACCATCTCGCGCAGACGACCGATATCTATGCCACCGGCGACATGGGCATCGGCAACACCAGCCCGTCCAGCGCCATTATCGCCAGCCTGTGCAATTGCGATATCGCCACAGCCACCGGTCGCGGCACAGGGCTCGACGATGCGGCGCTCAACAACAAGATTGCCATACTCGACCGCGCTCTGGTTCTTAACCAACCGAACCCAGGCGACGGCCTCGATGTACTGACCAAGGTGGGCGGCTTTGAGATCGGCGCCATTGCCGGACTGATCCTCGGCGCGGCGGCCCTGCGCAAGCCGGTAGTGATCGACGGCATCATCTCCACCGCCGGCGCCCTGATCGCCGCCAGCCTGGCTCCGGCCAGCCGCGACTACATGATTGCCGGCCACTGCAGCGTTGAGCCGGGCCATCGCATTGCCCTCAACCACCTCGGCAAAGCCCCACTGCTCGATCTGCGCCTGCGGCTGGGGGAAGGCACCGGCGCGACCCTGGCCATGCATCTGGTGGAGGCAGCGGTGGCCGTGCTGACGGAGATCGCTACCTTTGAGGAGGCGGCGGTGTCTCAGGCGGATACGCCGGAGTCGGCAAGCACTGGGAGTGTTGCCTGATGTGACTGATTACGCTGGCGAAGTGTATCCGTTCGCAGTGTTGGTACGCACGTGACGCGGGCTGCCGCGCCCGCACGGCGGGCCACTTTTGCGTCGACAAAAGTAGCGCAAAATCGACTCCCGTCATTGCGCCCTTCGGATTCCCTCTCTGCGTTCACTTACACCGCGATGTCGGCAAAACTCGGCCTGTTTGCAACAGTCCTCAAACAGTTTGCCGGCGACCATCACAGCGACGCTCCTTGCGTTCGGCGCTGCTGAACAGGAGAACTTGGGCAATAAAGAACAAAAACGTTTATGCGCTGGGACGGGAAAAACAACCCCACAGGAAGACACAACATGCTGCAATCTTTCTTTTCCGCCCTCAGTTTCCTCACCATTGTGCGTGTCCCGCACCGCTGGTGCGGCGATGAAACCGCGCTGTCGCGCAGCCTCGACTGGTACGCTGTCGTCGGCCTGTTCATCGGAGCGGTCATGGCGCTGCTCGATCATGCACTGTGCGCGTTACTGTCGGGCACCCTGCTACCCAGCGCACTGGTGGTGATAGCACTGATCGCCGTCAGCGGCGGCCTGCATATCGACGGAGTCGCCGACAGTGCCGACGCCTTCATGAGTTCGCGTGACCGCGACACCATGCTGACCATCATGAAAGACAGCCGCATCGGCGCCATGGGCGCGCTGACCATTGGCGGACTGTTGCTGATCAAGTTTGCCGCCCTCGCCTCTCTGCCCGACGACGCCCGCTGGCCGGTCATCCTGCTCACGCCCTTGGCCGGGCGCGTCGCCCTGGTGCTGCCCCTGGTCAGCCTGCCCTACACCCGCCCCGGCGGCCTGGCGACTCTGTCCCACCAGCAAGCCGAGCCGCGTCATGCCTGGCTGTCTGGCTCACTGCTGGCGGTGACCGCCTTGATGCTATTGCACGGCCCCGGTTTGATCATCGCCGCCCTGGTTTTGCTGGCCACACTGCTGTTCGGCCGCTATTGCCGCGGCAAGATCGGTGGCTTCACCGGCGACACCCTCGGCGCCACCTGTGAACTGGCCGAACTGGTCACACTGGTAGCGGCGGTACTGGTACTGCCTCACGGAGGATTGTCATAATGCCAAACCAGCCTCCCCGCCACCAACACGGCGGCAACCTCACTCAACTGTTGCAACGCAGCGGCACGGACACACTGGTGGATTTTTCCGCCAACCTCAACCCGCTTGGGCCGCCGGAATGGCTGCGGCCGCTGATCAGCGCCCACATCAGCGATCTCGTCCACTACCCCAATCCACACTGTACCGCCCTGACCCAGGCGGTGGCCGACCGCTTTGCCACCGATCCGGCCCAGATACTGATCGGCAACGGTGCCAGCGAGTTGCTCCATCTGCTGATCCGAGGTCTGGCGAAAACGCGCCTGGTGGTACCGGTGCCCAGCTATGCCGATTATGACGAAGTGGCGCGTCTCCACGACATGTGCGTCGATTCCGTTGTTTTGTCCGAGAGCAACGGCTTCGCACTGGAGTTGGATACTCTGGAAGCGAGTTTGGACGAAGGCCGTACCACCGACACCCTGGTCATCCTCGGTCAGCCCAACAACCCCACCGGCACCCTGCTGGCCGTGGAAGAGCTGCGTGCCTTAGTTCAACGACATCCTCAGACAACGTTCCTCATCGACGAATCGTTCCTCGACCTCAGCGATGCACCCGCAAGTCTCGGCCATGACCGGCCAACCAACGTCATTATCCTGCAGTCGTTGACCAAGACCTACGCCATCGCTGGATTGCGCCTCGGCATCGCCCTCGGCGAGGCAGACCTCATGGCGCGCTGTCGGTGTCTGCAACCGCTGTGGAGTGTCAACACCCTGGCGCAGGAAGTAGGCCAAGCCGCTCTGGCCGATGACGACTACCGTGAGCGCAGCCGCGCCTTTGTCCGCGAACAACGTCAGGCGCTGGCCAAGATGCTGGAACAACTACCCGGCATCACCGTGTTCCCCGGCCGTGCCAATTTCCTGCTCTGCCGTCTCGACCATTCCCAACTCACTGCCGGACAACTGACAGAGCAGGCCCTACAGCAAGGTATCGCCCTGCGTGCCTGCGTCAACTTTGCCGGGCTCGACGCCCGTTACTTCCGCGTGGCCGTGCGTCCGCCTGAGGAACAGCAACGCTTCGAACAAGTGCTCACCAACCTGCTCGCCCCGCGCCGGGCCACAGTAAAAAAACGCAAAACCCCGGCCATCATGTTCCAGGGCACCGGCTCCAATGCCGGCAAGAGCGTGCTCACCGCCGCCCTGTGTCGTATCCTCCATCAGGACGGCTATGACGTGGCGCCGTTCAAAGCGCAGAATATGTCGCTTAACTCCTTCGTCACCCGCGACGGCGGCGAGATGGGCCGCGCCCAGGTGATGCAGGCCCAGGCCTGCCGCCTCGCCCCGGACGTGCGCATGAACCCGGTGCTGCTCAAGCCCAACAGCGACACCGGCTCGCAGATCATCGTCCTCGGCAAGGCGGTCGGCTCGCTCCATTTCCGCGCCTACGCCGAACACAAGCGCGACATTTTCGAGCAGGTCAAACGCAGCTACGACAGCCTGGCCGCCGAACATCAGGTGATGGTGCTCGAAGGCGCGGGCAGCCCGGCCGAGATCAACCTCAAATCCGGCGACATCGTCAACATGAACATGGCCCGCTACGCCGCTGCCCCGGTGCTGCTGGTGGGCGATATCGACCGCGGCGGTGTGTTCGCCTCCTTCGTCGGCACCATGGAACTGCTCAACGAAGCGGAGCGCAACCAGGTGGCCGGGTTCGTCATCAACCGTTTTCGCGGCGATGCCACCCTGCTCGGCAGCGCCCTCGACGCCACCCAGCGTCATACTGGAAAGCCGGTGCTCGGTGTGGTCCCCTATCTGGATCGCCTCGGCCTGCCCGAAGAGGATTCGGTGTCGTTCAAGCAGGGCACGCTCCATACCTCAGCGGATGCGTTGACGGAGGAGTGCCTCGACATCGCCGTCGTTGACTTGCCGCACATCTCCAACTTCACCGACATCGATGCCCTGACCATCGAGCCGGACGTGCGCGTGAGGGTGGTACGCCACGCCGACCAGTTGGGCCGCCCCGATGCAGTGATCCTGCCCGGCAGCAAAAATGTCGCCGCCGACCTGACCCATCTGCGCCACAGCGGACTGGCGGATCGCCTGCTGCAACTCGCCGATGACGAGCGCTGCGAAATCGTCGGCATCTGCGGCGGCTTCCAGATGCTCGGCACCACCCTGCGCGATCCTCATGCCATCGAAGGCACCAATGAGCCTCTGGCGGGCCTCGGCCTGCTGCCCCTCGACACCTGCCTGGAGCCGGACAAGACCACGCTGCAAACCCGCTGCCGGCACCTGCCCTCAGGCCATGAGCTGATCGGTTACGAGATCCACCACGGCCGCACCACAGCCGACGGTCTGCAACCGCTGGCCTACAACGCCGCCGGGGAACTGATCGGCGGGGCCATGCGCGACGGCCGGGTATGGGGCAGCTATCTGCACGGCCTGTTCGATGCCGACCCGTTCCGCCGCTGGTTCCTCGACAAATTGCGTCAACGACGCGGCTGGCCGTGCGATGGCCGCATCCGCGCCTGTTACGATCTGGAACCGGCCTTTGACCGTCTCGCCGACAGGGTGCGCGCCGCCCTCGACGTGGACGCCCTGTATCGGAGGATCGGCCTGTGATGCCGCTGTGGATGCATCTCGTCGCCGCCCTGGCCCTCGACGCCCTGTGCGGTGATCCGCCGCGTTGGCCGCATCCGGTGCAGGCCATCGGTCGCGCCGCCCTGGCCGTGGAAGCACCTCTGCGCCGTCGGCTCGACGACGGCTTTCGCGCCGGGCTGGTCGCGGTGGTGGTGATTGTCGGCGGCACCGCCCTGCTCAGCGCTGCCCTGGTGTATGGCGCGGCGGCGCTCCCTCCACTCCTCGGCGATCTGGTTTCCATCCTCATCCTCTACACCACCTTGGCGACACGCAGCCTTTGCGACCATGCCCGTGCCGTGCAGCAGCCGTTGCAGCAGGGCGACCTGACCACGGCCCGCGCCCAACTGGCCCGCCTGGTGGGGCGCGATACGGATCAGCTGGACGAAGCCGAAATCAGCCGTGCCACCGTCGAAAGCGTAGCGGAAAACACCGTGGACGGCGTCACCGCGCCACTGCTGTTCGCCGTGGTCGGCGGACCGGTGGCGGCCATGACCTACAAGGCGATCAACACCCTCGATTCCACCTTCGGCTACAAGACCGAGCGCTATCTCCATTTCGGTCGCGCTGCCGCACGCCTCGACGACGCGGCCAACTTTATCCCGGCCCGCCTCACCGCCCTGCTGACCATCCCGGCGGCGGTCCTGGCCGGGCTCGACGGCCACAATGCCTGGCGCATTTTACGCCGCGACCGTCACAATCATCCCAGTCCCAACGGCGGCCAGATCGAGGCCGCCGTGGCCGGCGCACTGCATGTACGCCTCGGCGGCGAAAACCGTTATTTCGGCCAAGCCTCATTTCGCCCTTATCTGGGCGATGCCGACCAAGCGCTGACCGCACAGCATATCGGTGCCGGGCTACGCCTGATGCTCTGGACCACCGCCCTGGTGACCGTGGTCAGCGTGGCTGGCCGCCAACTCTTTTTTCTGGCTCTTTCAAGCGGGAGTTTTACCCCATGACATCCTCTCAAGACCCAACACCACCCACGCGGCCGTTGATCTACGACCTCTATGACCAGCCGGTCAGCGGCGCGGAAATCGAACGCCGCTCGTTTGCCGCCATCGACGCCGAAGCGGATCGCAGTGGCTTTACGGACGCGCAATGGCAGGTGGTACGCCGCCTGATCCACACCACCGCCGATTTCAGCCTCGCCGAGCAGATCAGGTTCAGTGACGACGCGTTCAGTTCCTGCGCCGCAGCCCTGCAACGCGGGGCGACCGTTTACGCCGACAGCAACATGATCCGCTCCGGCCTGTCCGTGGCGCGGTTGCAGCAGATTCATCCCGGCTACCAGCGCGATAGCATCCTGTGTCACGTCGCCGATCCGGATGTCGCCGAGCAGGCCAAAGACAGTGGATTACCACGCTCGCTGTTCGCCGTTCGCAAGGCCGCCGATCAGCTCGACGGCAGCATCATTCTCATCGGCAACGCGCCGGTGGCGCTGCTGGAGATCAACCGGCTGATTCTCGAAGAGGGGCTGCGCCCGGCGCTGGTGATCGGCATGCCCGTGGGTTTTGTTCATGTGTTGGAGAGTAAGCAGGAGCTGCAGACCACTGGCGTGCCCTACATTGTTATTGATGGACGACGGGGTGGCAGTCCGTTGGCGGTGGCTTGTTTGCATGCGTTGTGTGGGTTGGTGGGGGATTGATTTGATAGGTCGGTTGCTCTGGCGGAATTTATCTGTGTGCGTGTCTTGGTACCCACGTGACGTGGGAGTGCGCTCCCACACCCGTTAGATCGGTGCCACACCAGAGATAAAGAAAGACGAAAGAGTGTTATCAACGTTTTACGCCAGAGGTGATGCCACGCACGATTCGCCGACCTAAAGGGCGGCGAGCCGAATCGGTGAAGCAAAACGGAAACCGACTCAATGTAGGTTGAGCTAGGTTCAGGAGAAGTTCAGCTGGTTTTTGCATCCTTTTGGGCGGCTTGCCAAAAGGATGTCGCCTGCCGGGGCGAGTCCCGGCGACCTTGACCTTAAGATCTTGATCTTGATCTTGAACCTGAAGTCAAAAACAAAAAGAGAAACAAAATGCGCATCCTGACGCTTGCAATGACCATATTTATTTTCATAGGAGCCACCATGTCCACCACATTCGCCAACACAACACCCAACTCCACCCAACGCCCATCCATCGTCCTGGTCGCCTTCGGCACCTCCGTCGACGAAGCCCGCCAAGTGTTCGACTTCATCGACACCCAGGCCCGCCAGCGCTACCCCGACCACAACATCCAGTGGGCGTTTACCTCGCAGATAATCATCAACAAACTCAAACAACGCGGCATCATCACCCACACTGTCGCCGAAGTAGTCGCCGACCTGCGCGCACGCGGTGTGAAGAAGATTGCCTTACAAAGCCTGCACGTGGTCCCCGGTCAGGAGCACAACTCCATCCTCAAAGCCGACACCAGCGGCCTGCAGGTGGTGTTCGGTGATCCGCTGCTGACCAGCGACGCCGATATTGAAGCAACCATCGCCGCCCTGGCTCCGGAGATCAACGCCGACCAGGATACCGTGGTGGTCGCCCACGGAAACGATCATCATCCCGAATTTAACGTGCAACTGGAGAAATTTGCTACCGCTATTGAAGCACGCTACCCCCAGCTGACTGTGGCCAGCGTCGAAGGAACACCGGGTACAGACAGCTTGGAAACCGTCAAAGCCCGTCAGCCTGAGCAAGTTCACTTTGTGCCGTTGATGATCGTCGCCGGCGACCACATCATGAATGACGTGCTCGGCGATGAAGAGGACAGTTGGAAAAACATCATCCAGGCTCCGGTCAGCAGTTGCAGCCGCTCTCTAGGCTGGAATCCGGCCATCCTGGCGATCTACTTTGAGCACCTCGACCACGCCCTGGCCGAATTGAGCGGAACATCATGTCAAGCATAACCCCACAACCCGGCCATTTCTACGCCGTCGGCATCGGCCCCGGCTCCCCGGACCTGCTCACCCTGCGCGCGGCCCGCCTGGTCGAACAATGCGACGTGATCCTGTCGCCCCAGGCCAAAACCGCCACCAAAAGCCTCGCCCTCGAAGCCGTGCGTCCGTTCCTCAACGACCAGGAGATCATCGTCCTCAGCTACCCCATGGAGCGCAACGATCAGAAAACCCGCCAGCGCTGGCAACAACTGGCCGACGATGTGGTGCAACGCTGCACAAACGGGCAATCCGTGGTCCAGGTCACCCTTGGCGATCCGCTGATCTTTGCCACCAGCTCCTATCTGTTGCAGGCCCTGGCTGACCAGATGCCCACCGACCACCTGCACGTGGTACCGGGCATCAGCGCCTTTCAAACCTCGGCCAGCCGCTTTGCCGAAGTGCTGACCCTGCAGGAGGACCGCCTGACCCTGATGTCGGCCACCAACCTTGACGCCGTGGCCCAGGCCCTTGACCACTGCGAAACCCTGGTGCTGTACAAAGCGGGCGGCTGCATTGAAGCACTGATAGAGCTACTGCGCCACCACAACCTGCTCAGCCGGGCACGGCTGGTCAGTTGCGGTGAACAGGGCGATCACGAGCTGCTGGTCGACGACCTGAGCACCTGGAGCATGACGCCGTTGAATTACATGACCACCCTGATCATCAAAATCGGCAACCGCGCATGGCAGGAGAACGCCGCGTCATGAGCACCGAGCTGAAAGGTGGCATTACCACCGGTAGCTGTGCGGCTCTGGCCGCCAAGGCCGCTGCCTTGTTGCTGTTCCGCCATGAGCGGGTGGATCAGGTGGAGATTCCACTGCCCGACGGCAGCCGCCTGACGTGGACTGTGGCGTCACTTGAGCAAAACGATGACAGCGTTGAGGCGAGCATCATCAAGGATGCCGGTGACGATCCCGATGTCACTCACGGCGCACGGATTCGCGTGCGCGTGACACCGTGCCAAGGTACGAACATCATCTTCCGCGCCGGTCCCGGCGTCGGCATTGTCACCCTGCCGGGTCTGGCTCTGGCCGTGGGTGAAGCCGCCATCAACCCGGTACCGCGCACCATGATCACGGCGGCTATCCGCGAAGTGACCGATCACGGCGTCATGGTCACCGTGGCCGTGGACGGCGGCGAAGAGCTGGCGGCAAAAACCTTCAATCCCAAGCTCGGCATTGAAGGCGGCATCTCGATCATCGGCACCAGCGGTCGGGTACGCCCGTTCAGCGCCCCGGCCCTGCAACAGTCGCTCAAGTGCGCCCTGGACATCTGCGTTGCCAGCCAGACCACCGCCCCAGTATTCGTGCCGGGCAACATGGGCCGCGCTGCCGCCTTGCGCGCCTTTCACCTCAAGACCCAGCAGGTGGTGGAGGTGAGCAACGAATGGGGCTACATGCTCGAACAGGCGCAAGCGCAACCGTTTACGGCACTGTTAATGCTCGGTCATCCCGGCAAGCTGGCCAAACTGGCCATAGGACGGTGGAACACCCACTCCAGCCAGTCCGACAGTGCCGTGCCGTTTGTTACAGATCTGGCCCGCCAAGTGGTGCAGCGGCCCCTGGCTGACGCCACCACCGTTGAAGGAGTCTTCATGGAGCACCTGACCGCGCCGCAGCGCCGCAGGGTTGCGGATCGTCTTGCTGAGGCGATTCAACGCAACACCGCTGAGACGTTTCCCGCCTGCTGGCAGCCGCAGGTGGTGTTGATCAATCTCAAAGGCGACATTCTCGGCAGCGCCGGAAATCTGCTGCCCTGGCTGCCCCATCCCGAGGCGGTGAGCGTATGATGTCGCCCATTATCATCGCCGGTTGCGGCCCCGGCCATGGCGACTACCTGACCACGGCGGTCCGCAACGCCGTGGCTGACGCCGAGGTGCTGGTCGGCGCGCGCCACCTGCTGGAGCTGTTCCCAGAGGTCAAAGCCACGCGCCTGACCGTTGGGGCCGATATCCCTGCCGTGCTTGCCGCCATGGAGCAACACCGTGATCAACGCATGGTGGTGCTGGTGTCCGGCGACAGCGGCCTGTTCAGTCTGGCGCGCCGCGTTCAACAGCACTTCGGCCGCGAAAAGTGCCGACTGATCCCCGGCATCAGCTCGGTGCAGATCGCCTGCGCCCGGCTGGGCATCGACTGGAACGATCTACGCATCGTCAGTGCCCACGGCCGCGCACCCGAAGCCACGGTTGACGAGCTGCGTCACTGGCGCAAAATCGCCATCCTCGCCGGAACCCACGCCGCCAGCGAGTGGGCCGCCGACCTGCTGGAAGCATTGGGCGCGGAGTATCGGGCCATGGTGTGCGAAAACCTCACCCTGGCCGAAGAGAAAATTCACCCATGTGACGCCGCGACCTTACGTCAGGCCAGCTTGGCGTCGCGCACCATCATTATGCTGCAGCATCAGGAGGTGACGACATGACCCAGCCGCAACAGGGAACGTTTTACGGCGTCGGTGTCGGCCCCGGCGACCCGGATCTGCTGACCCTCAAGGCCGTGCGCGTGCTGCACCAGTGCGACGCCATCTACGTGCCGACCTCGCGCCTCAGTCGTCAGACCTCTGTCGCCGACATCGCCGCCAGCCATGCCTCGACGAATTGCGCCATCGTGCCAGTGACCTTCTCCCTGGCCGACCACGCCGCCACGCGCCAGCAGCACTGGCATGAAACCGCCCAGGAGATCGCCGGTCAGTTGCAGGCCGGGCAGGATGTGGCTCTGGTTACGCTCGGCGATGCGCTGCTTTACTCCACGTACATTTACCTGCTGCGCGCCCTGTATGCGGTGTTCCCACAGGCCAAGGTTGAAACGGTGCCGGGCATCAGCGCCGTCAGCGCTGTTGCGGCCCTCACCTGCTGTCCGCTCGGTGAAGGGGAGCAGCCGTTGACGATTATTCCGGCGGCGAATGATCTGGAGAAGCTTCGCGAGTTGATCACTTCGGGCAGCGGTGTGGCCATTATGAAAATTGGTCGCCGCTTGGCGCAATTGATTGAGCTGCTTGATCAGTGCGAGGCTGTGGAGCGCAGCCTGTTCGTTGCTCGTGCCGGGTTGCCGGAGCAGCGGGTTGAACTGGATTTGAACCAGCTGCGCGATGCGCCAGCGGATACCGGGCATCTGTCGGTGATTTTGGTTGCGCCGAAATGTGAAGAGTAGAGTTATTTTGCACCAAAGTCCTCCCGTTCAGCAGCACCGAGCGCAGTGAACGGTCACCGCGATGCTCGTCGGCAAATGTTTGAGGACTGTGGCACACAGGCCGAGTTCTTGCCGACATCGCGGTGGTAGTGAACGCAGAGAGGGAACCCGAAGGGTGCAATGGTCGGGAGTCGTTTTTGCGCAACTTTTGACGACGCAAAAGTTGCCCGACGTGCGGGCGCGGAAGCCCGCGTCATGTGGGCACCAGTAATGAAAACGGATGATGTTCGCCGGAGTGATTTGTTTCGTGATGTGGACCACAGAGGAGTCAAGGGCAAGGGCAAAACCAAGAACAAGGTCAAGGTCGCCGGGACTCGCCCCGGCAGGCGACATCCTTTTGACTGGCCGCTCAAAAGGATGCAAAAACCGGCTGAACTTCTCCTGATCCTAGCTCAACCGACATTGAGTCGCTTTCCGTCATGCGTCACAGATTCGGCTCGCCGCCCTTTAGGTCGGCGAATCGTGCGCCTCATCAGCTTTGGCGTAAAACGTTGATAACGATCTTGCGGCTCGCTCTATTTTTTTCGTGGCCCCGATCTAACGGGTGGGACGGTGCCCACCCTGCGACAGAGGATTATTTAGCACCCCAGCCCTCCCGTTCAGCAGCGCCGAACGAAGAGAACGGTCACCGCGATGGTCGTCGGCAAATGTTTGAGGACTGTGGCACACAGGCCGAGTTCTTGCCGACATCGCGGTGTGAGTGAACGTAGAGAGGGAACCAAAAGGGCGCAATGGTCGGGAGTCGTTTTTGCGTCACTTTTGACGACGCAAAAGTGACCCGACGTGTGGGCGCGGAAGCCCGCGTCATGTGCGTACCAACAACGAGAACGGAAAAGGTTCGCCGGAGCAAGAGGCTCAAACAGACGAACCACAGAGATATAAAGGAGAAACCCATGAAAGTCATCTTCGTCGGCGCCGGCCCCGGCGACCCGGACCTGCTCACCGTCAAGGCCCAGCGCCTGCTGCGCCAGTGCCGCATCTGCGTTTATGCCGGGTCACTGGTCAGCCCGGAGGTAGTGGGTCTGGTCCCGGAGGGCGCCGAGCTGCACGACTCCGCCGCTATGACTCTGGAGCAGATCGAGGCAGTGTTCGTCAGCGGTCAACAACAGGACATCGACGTTATCCGCCTGCACACCGGCGACCCGGCTATTTACGGTGCCATCCGCGAACAGATGAACGTGCTCGACCGCCTCGGCATCGACTACGAGGTGGTGCCGGGCGTCAGCTCCTTTCAGGCCGCGGCTGCCGCGCTCAAGACTGAATTGACCGCGCCGGAGATCGCCCAGACCATCATCCTTAGCCGCACCTCGGGGCGCACGCCCATGCCTGCCAAGCAGGAGCTGGCTGAACTGGCGCGCACTGAATCGACCCTGTGCCTGTTTTTGTCGGTGCACAAGTTGGCCACGGTGGTCGACGAGCTGATCCCCTATTACGGCGCAGACTGCCCCATCGGCGTCATCTTCCACGCCAGTTGGCCGGATGAGGTGATCGTCGAGGGCACTCTGGCGGATATCGCGCCCAAGGTGGCGGAGGCGGGCATCACCAAGACGGCCATGATCATTGTCGGGCCGGCGATTGGATCAGACAGGGCGCGCGATATTCCGGTATCGAAACTGTATCACCGCCACTTCAGCCACGGCTATCGCAATGCCGAAGACACAGATGGAACCAACGATGGAGCCAAATCATGACCACGGCGGTGATCACCTTTTCACCACAGGGTCTCAAGGTGATGCAGCGCATTGCCGCCCACATGGCCGTCGATCAATATCTGCATCAGGCCATTGTGACCCCGCCCGGCGTGACGTCGTTTGATCGCGTCGTCGCCCTGACCGGTGAAATTTTCAGCCGTTATGACGGTCTGGTTTATGTGGCACCGTGCGGCCTGGTGGTGCGTGCCATTGCGCCGCTAGTCGACAGCAAGCTGCGCGATCCGGCCGTGGTGTGCCTCGATGTCGGAGCGCGCCACGCCATGAGCGTGCTCAGCGGCCATGAGGGCGGCGCCAATGATCTGGCCATTGCCGTCGCCAATGTCACCGGCGCGGAACCGGTGATCTCCACCACCACCGAGGCGGTCAAGGATCTCATCGTCGGCATCGGATGCCGCAAAGGCAAAAGCGCCGCCGATATTATCAACGCCGTCACCACGGCCCTGGCCGGGCTGGATCTGCCGCTGGAGCGGGTGCGCTTTCTCGCCACGGCCGATGTCAAGGCCGAGGAGGTCGGGCTGCTGGAGGCGGCGGTGCAACTCAACATCCCGCTTCGGGTGATCGATTCCGACCTGATCCGCCACAGCACGCGGCCGTTCGGCCATTCGGAGTTTGTCGCCAGTCACGTACAACTGCCCGCGGTGAGTGAACCCGCGGCCCTACTCGCAGGACGGAGGACGTCATTACTACTTCAGAAAACAGCCTTCAACGGCATCACCATCGCGATTGCCCGGGAAAACTGTCCCTCGTTGGACTAGGCCCCGGCAGCATCGCCGACCGCACCGCCCGCGCCACCGCGGCCATTTGCGCCAGCGAGGTGATCGTCGGTTACGGCCCCTACGTGGACAGCATTGCCGACCTGATCACGGATCAGCAGCTGATCACCTCAGGGATGATGAAAGAGTCCGAGCGCTGCCGCGCCGCCCTGGATGCCGCGCGAGGCGGAAAACAGGTGGCGCTGATCTCGTCGGGCGATGCCGGCATGTACGGGATGGCCGGGCTGGCCATGGAGATGGCGGCAGCCGATGGCGACCATATCGCCATGGAGGTGATCCCCGGCGTTACCGCAGCCAACGCGGCAGCAGCCCTGCTCGGCGCGCCACTGATGCTCGACAGTGCCACCATCAGCCTCAGCAACCTGCTGGTGCCGTGGGAGATGATCGTCACCCGCCTTGAAGCCGTGGCCGCCGCCGATCTGGTGGTGTCGTTGTACAACCCGCGCAGCAAAAAACGGCTGCTGCAGCTCGAAGAGGCGACGCGCATTTTCCGCGCCCAGCGCCCCGGCACCACCCCGGTCGGCATTGCCACGTCCGTGGGCAGCGCCGATCAGCAGGTGGTGCTCACCGACCTCGACCATCTGTTGGAACAGGAGGTGGGCATGCGCTCGGTGGTAATCATCGGTAACTCCACCACCTGCGTGTTGGATGGCCGTATGGTGACGCCTCGCGGTTACTACGGGGGAGAATCATCGGGGAAAAATCGGGAGCAGAAATAACCGATGAGTGACGCAGCCCACATTCTGCTGCTCGGCGGCACCAGTGAGACCGCGCCCCTGGCCGTCAAGCTGGCCACGGCGGGCTATCAGGTGCTGGTCTCCACGGCCACGGATGCCGATCTCGCTGTCGGTGATCATCCGGCCATCCACCGCCGTTGCGGCCGTTTGGACCGCGACCAGCTTGCCGCGCTGATCGACCGGGAGCGAATGGTGGCGGTCATCGACGCCACCCATCCCTATGCCCGTGATGTCCATCAAGCGGCCCGCGATGCGGCCACGCACAGCCAGCGCCCCTACCTGCGCTACCAGCGCCGGGCGTTGGTGGAGGCGTCCGGCAACGTGGTGACGGCCCGCGATCATGACGAGGCGGCACGCCTGGCCTGCGCCGCTGGGCGACCGGTGCTGCTCACCACCGGCTCGCGCCATCTCGCCCCCTATGTGACGGCGGCCCAGCGCCACGGCGTTGAACTCTATGCCCGCATGCTCAACCATCCCGAGGCCGTGGCCGCCTGCGAGCAGGCCGGGCTGGCGGATAACGGGCGCATCTTCGGTCGCGGCCCGTTCAGCCTGGAGCAGAACCGCGCCCTGATCCGCCAGCACCACATCGGTGTGCTGGTCACCAAGGACAGCGGCCGGGCCGGTGGCGTGGCGGAAAAGCTCGAAGCCGCTCGCCTGGAACAGTGCCGAGTGATCGTGGTGCAACGGCCCGACGAAACAACGGATAACACCTATGACGACATGGACCGGCTGATCGCAACACTCCAGCAGTGCTGCCCGGTCTAGCGGTCTCAAAGATTGGAGAAATGAAGTGAATAAAACAGCGCGGGTTTATCTGGTGGGTGCCGGTCCCGGCGACAGTGGCCTGATCACGGTCAAAGGCAAGCGCTGCCTGCAACGCGCCGACGTGGTGCTTTACGATCGGCTGTGCAATCCGGCCCTGTTGGGCGATGTGTCCCCGGCGGCGGAACAGGTTTACGTCGGCAAGAACATGGGCCATCACGCCCTGCCCCAGGAGCAGATCAATGCCTTGCTGGTGGAAAAAGCGCGTGAAGGCAAGGTGGTGGTACGCCTCAAAGGCGGCGATCCCTTTGTGTTCGGCCGCGGCGGCGAAGAGATCGACACCCTGGCCGAGGCGGGCATTCCGTTTGAAGTGGTGCCCGGCGTCACCGCCGGGTTCGCTGCCGGAGCCTACGCGGGCATTCCCCTGACCCATCGCGACTTCACCACCAGCGTCACCCTGGTTACCGGCCATCTCAACACCCGCAAAGATCCGCAGCGCGATATCGACTGGCCCGCCCTCGGCCGCGGTCACGGCACCCTGGTGTTTTACATGGGTCTGACCAACATCGCCACCATCTGCGACGAGCTGATCCGCCATGGCCGCGCCGCCGACACGCCGGTGGCCGTGGTCAGCCATGCCTCCACCCCGCAGCAACGCACCCTCATCGCCACCCTGGCCGATGCGCCGCAACAGGTCGCCCAACAGGGCGTCACCAGCCCGGCGGTGATCCTGGTTGGCGATGTGGTGACACTGCATGAGCGGTTGGACTGGTTCCAGCGCAGCCTGACGACGGACGAAGCAACACCTGCGGAGACGCCATCCAAAACGCCCGACACCAGGCCGCAGGATGACACCGCGCGCACCAACATCCTCATTTTCACCGGCAACGGCAAGGGCAAGTCAACCGCCGCCTTCGGCATGGCGTTGCGCGCCGTTGGCCACGGCCAGCGGGTGCGCATCCTCCAATTCATGAAGAACGATCCCGATGTCGGCGAACTCGCCGCGCTGGAGCGACTCGGCGTCCCCGTCGAGCAATGCGGCCTCGGCTTCGTGCCCAAGCCGGATCATCCTCTGTATGCCGCACACTGTGAAGCCGCTGAGCAGGGACTGGCCCGCTCCGAAGCCGCCATCTTCAGCGGCAACCACGACCTGATCATCCTCGACGAACTGTGCGGCACCGTGGCACGGGGTCTGCTCGACGAACACAAGGTGGTCGATCTGCTGCGCCGCGCCCCGGCCCCGCTTACCCTGGTGCTCACCGGCCGCCATGCCGTGCCCGCCCTTATCGATCTGGCCGACACGGTCAGCGAGATTCAGCCCGTCAAGCACGTCTTCGAACAGGGCATTCCGGCACGCAGGGGGGTGGAGTTTTGAGCGGCTGTCCACGATTAGTGATCGCCGGTAGCCACAGCGGGGTGGGCAAATCGTCCCTGACCCTGGCCCTGGTCGCAGTCCTGCGCCAACGCGGCCTCAGGGTACAGACTTTCAAGGTCGGTCCCGACTACCTTGATCCCGGTCATCTCAGCCGGATCTCGGACCGTCCGTGTTACAACCTCGACGGCTGGATGTGCGGGCGCGACTATGTTACGCGCCTGTTTGCCGAACGCAGTGCCGATGCCGACATCGCCATCATCGAGGGGGTGATGGGTTTGTACGATGGAAGCAGTCCGACCAGCCTAGATGGCAGTACCGCGCAGATCGCCGCCTGGCTTCAGGCTCCCGTAGTCCTGGTGGTCAACAGCCACGGTATAGCGCGCAGCCTCGCCGCCATGGTGTACGGCTATGCCAGCTTTGAGCCAGGCATTGGCCTGGCCGGAGTAATCGCCAACTTCTGTGGCTCCGACTCCCATGCCACGTTGCTCACCCAGGCATTGCAGGCCGCCAGCCTGCCACCACTACTCGGTGCCGTACCGCGCAACGCTCTGCCCACCCTGCCCAGCCGCCACCTTGGTCTGGTCTCCGCCACGGAAACTCAATGGAACGCTGACCTTGTCCAGCAACTCGCCGCAGCCGCCGAGCAGCACCTCAACCTCGACCAGTTGCTGCAACAGGCACGCAATGCTTCACCACTGCCGCCAATACCGCCAGCGCCCCCGGTCAAAGTTGTCACAAACGGCACCGCTCGCCTGGCCATTGCGCGTGATGCGGCGTTTCAGTTTTACTATCAGGATCTGTTCGACGCCTTGGAGCAACGCGGTGTGGAGTTGGTATTTTTCTCTCCGCTGGAGGATAAGGAATTACCCGCCGACTGTAACGGCCTCTACCTCGGCGGCGGCTACCCGGAAGAATATGCTGAACAACTGTCGAGTAATCTCACCATGCTCAACAGTGTTCGAGAGTTTTGCGATAGCGACCGCCCCGTGTATGCCGAATGTGGTGGATTGATGTATCTCAGTCAGGGTTTGCAGGAAGAAGAGAAAAACTGGCCGTTTGTCGGCATTCTGCCAAGTTGGACCCGAATGCGCTCACGGCGCAAGGGGCTTGGCTATATGGAGGTGACTTTGCAGCGGTCTACGTTGCTTGGTTCTGCTGGCACGCAACTGCGTGGGCATGAGTTTCACTATTCAGAATTGTGTGATGATCCATTGGCAAATCCAAGCTGGAAAGCAGCCTATCGGGTGCGGACGAATCGTGATGGATCGTTGCGTGATGAAGGGTATTGCTGCGGGAAGATTTTGGCGAGTTACACCCATCTGCATCTGGCCTCTGCGCCAGAAGCCTTGGCTGGGTTTATTGCCTGAAGAAACCAATATCATATCTCCACCCGAACACTGGCCGCACGGAACATTGCTCATCCTGTCCGATGCGGCTTGGCGGTTCGGCCATGACGGCAAATATGCGGTTGCGGTCAGCAGCCAAACTCCTCTATAGTTCCGGGGCCGTACCCTGAAAAAGCGCCATCTTCAGCCCAGCGGATAAAACCACCCTTCAGGAGGTTCGCCGACAGGAAACGGGCGGCCACAGGCCGCCACCGACAACTGAATAGTTCGCCACGACAGTGTTCAGCCATAGGATCTAGCAAACTCGACGGCTGCTGAAAAGGGAATCCCGTGCAAATCGGGAACGGACCCACCGCTGTAACCGGGGACAACAATCGCACAACGCCACTGAACCACCGTTCGGGAAGGCGCGATTGAAGGATGATCCGGAAGTCAGAAGACCTGCTGTTGTGGTTTTGATGTCATTTATACCGAAGGGGATGATTCGGTCGGCATGCGCAAGGTCAAGGGTCACAATGGGAGCCCGTAACCGTCTGGTTACGGGTTTTTTTGTTTTCCGCCACGCCTGAAATCTGTCTGAAGCCTCCCCGTTTTTATCCGATGTTGTGTAATTAACCAAGGAGCGCTTCTCGATGAAAAATCGCCACACCATTTTTTATGCCCTTTTTCTCTGCCTGCTCAGCATGACACCCAATGTCTCCACGGCGTTTGCCGATGAGACGACTGACAGCATCATGCTCGATGACATGGTGGTCACGGCCACCCGCTCGGAAAACTCCGCCTTCGCCACGCCGGTGACCATCAGCGTGGTCGATCAGCAACAGATTCAGGAACAGAACGCAACCACCTTCACCGACCTGCTCGACGGCGTGGCCGGCGTGACGTTGAGCGGCGCCGGGCCGTGGGAAACCACGCCGACCATCCGCGGCCTGGGCACCAACCGGGTGCTGGTGCTTTTCGACGGCGACCGCGAAACCAACCTGTGGGCGGGGCGCGCGCCGCTGACGCCGTTTATCGACAGCAACGACATTGAACGAATCGAAGTGGTCAAGGGTCCCTCCTCCGTGCTCTACGGCAGCGACGCCCTCGGCGGCGTCATCAACATCATCACCAAAGAGGTGGCTCTGGCTGACGGCGACACCTGGCAGGCCCAGCACCGCGTCGGCATGCGCTATTCCTCGGTGGATGACGGCCTGGTCGGCAACTACAGGGTCAACGCCGGCGGTCACGGCCTCGGCATTCGCCTCAACGTGGCAGCTCAGGATCACGACGACTACGAAGTGGGCGACGGCGACGAGCTGCCCCACAGCCAGTTTGAAAACAAAAGCCTCGATCTGAAAACACTCTACAACATCAATGACCATCACAGCGTCCAGGCCGAGCTGCGCATCAACGACATCAACGACATGGGCGTGGCGCAAAAAGACCCGCAGGCGCCGGAATCGCACTTCACCCTGTACAACACGCGCAGCTACAAACTGGGTTATGTCGGCACGGATTTGGGCGCGGTAGAACGCCTGGAAACGCGTCTGTTCCATGTTGACCAGAAACGGCGCTTTGTCGGCGATTTCCCCAACACGGAAAAACAGGTCTACAACCTGAAGCAGAACACCATCGACACCACGGCCACCGGCGGCTCGCTGCAGGCCACCTTTGCGCCGGGCCGCAACCAGCAGTGGACCACCGGCCTGGAGATTGTTCACGAAACAACGGATTCCGACGAATCGCAGCAGACCTTCAGCAGCACCAACGATGCGCTGAAAAAACGGCTCAGCTTTCAACCGGTGCCGGATGGCGAGCGCGATCATGTGGGGCTGTTCGCCCAGAACGAGGTGACGGTGACGGAGCGTTGGAGCCTGACCCTCGGCGGCCGTTACGATTATTTTGAGGCCGATGCCGATGATGTGACCATGAGTCAGACCAGCTATGGCAGCAGCGGTGCCACTACGGTGCAGGCGGTGAACGCATTCTCCCGCGAAACCGATCAGGCCATAACCTTCAGCCTTGGCTCGCTGTATGCCCTGAGCAATACCCTGCACCTGACCGCCAACCTGGCCACGGCGTTTCGCGCCCCGGATCTGTTTGAACGCTATTCCACCCGTGGCGGCGGCAGCCAACTGATCATCGGCAATCCGGACCTCGACGCCGAATACACCTACAATGCCGACCTCGGCCTCAAATATCTGTCGGCGCGCGTCAAAGGCTATGTCAGCGTGTTTTACAACCGTGTTGACGATTACATCGACCTGGTCAAGCAGGACAGTTCGTTCCTCGCCAACATCCCCACCTATGGCTATGTCAATGTCGAGGACGCGGAACTGTACGGCGTCGATGCCGAAGCCACCCTCCACCTGACCTCGCGGCTTAATCTGGAAACGGCCATCGCCTGGGTGGAAGGCAAGGACCGCGACACCGACGAGCACCTCAGCGCCATCGCCCCGCTCAACGGCCGCATCGGCCTGCGTTACGCCGCACCGCTGACCAACGGCATGCGCTACAGCCTGCGTGCCCAGGCCACGCTCTACGACCGTCAGCGCAATGTGTCGGACAGCGAAGACGAAACGCCCGGCTATACAACGTTTGACCTGCACGCCGGGTTCAACCTCGGTGCCTGGGGGATGTTTGACGCCATCGACCTGAACCTCAGCGTGAGAAACCTCCTCGACCGTGGCTACCGCAGCCATTTGCGCTCCAGCCAGGAAACCTGGATTTATGAGCCGGGCCGCAACATCGTGGTTGGGCTGCAATGCACCTTTTAAGGCATAAGCGGATGAACATGCTGAGACACATGCTTCGGTTACTGATAGGCTTGCTGATGGTCCTCGCCTCAACCCTGACCTGCGCGGCCGCCAGCGATTCCGCTGGCCCGCGCACGGTGACGGATCTGGCCGGACGTCAGGTCGAGATGACCGTTCCGGCCCGGCGGCTGGTGGGCATCCATTCGGCTCTGAGCCTGCTGTGCTATATGAACCTGGCGCCGCAGGTGGTGGGTGTGGAACAGGAGGAGAAAGACCCGCGTCAGTGGCTGGGCGGCACCGGCCGCTCCTATCGGCTGGCTCATCCCGAATTCAGTGCGTTGCCCGGTATCGGCTCGCAGCGCCAGATCGACGCCGAGGCGCTGGTGGCGCTTCAGCCCGACGTCATTTTCATGGGCTGGGGCACACCGCAGGCCGCCGACCGCCTGCAGCAGCAGACCGGCATCCCGGTGGTGATGGTGCACAACGGCGACCTGACCAGTCAGCGCCATTTGTTCGAGAAATCGATTGACCTCATCGCCTCGCTCTGTGATCGTCAACAACGCGGCGAACAGATCAAGGCGTTCATCAACGCCAGCCTGAATGATCTGCACCAGCGCATCAGCGGTCAAACCTCGACCATCACAACCTACATCGGTGGCCTCAATTTCCGCGTCGCCCACGGCCTGCTCGGCACCAGCCGCGACTATCCGCCATTTGTGCTGCTGCGGGCTAACAATATCGCCGACGCCATCACACCGCCGACCAACCTGATCAAAGGGCGCTTTTCCCTGGCTGCGGAGAGCCTGCTCAAAGCGGACCCCGAGGTGATGTTCATCTGTGCCAGCGGTGAATCCCTGGTGCGCGACGACCTGAATCATCCGGCTTTTGCCGCCCTCAGCGCGGTACGCAACCAGCGCCTGTATCGCATCATTCCCCATTACTACGCAGCCAGTCCCGACACGGTGCTGGCCGAAACCTACTACATGGGCACCATTCTCTATCCCGAGGCGTTCGCCGATGTCGATATCGCGGCCACGGCCGACGACTTTTATCGCTTCTTTGTCGGCGCACCACTTTACCGGGAGATGGCGGAACTGTTCGGCCCGTTCGCGCCGTTGAACACGACCACAGGGGACGGCTCGTCGTTATGAGCCTGCGCCGTGCCTATCATCAGCGTCAACACCGTTTAACCGTGGGTTGGCTGGCCACTCTGCTGGCGCTGGGACTGATCACCCTGCTCGCCCTGACCAGCGGTGCCATGGAGGTGAGCTGGCACCAGTTGTGGAGCGGAGATGGACACTCCCTCAGCGCGTCACAACGGGTGCTGCTGCACATCCGCCTGCCGCGCGCCTGCAGTGCCATCCTCGGCGGCGCGGCCCTGGCCACGGCCGGGCTGATTCTTCAGGTGCTACTCAGCAACCCGCTGGCTTCGCCCTCCACCCTCGGCATCTCCCAGGGCGCGTCGTTCGGCGCGGCGAGCGGCATCTGGCTGCTGTCGTCCGGTCCGGCGCTGACGGTATCACCATGGCTGGTCACCGGCCTGGCGTTTGGCGGCGCCATGGCCACCACCCTGCTGATCCTTGCCTTGAGCCTGTGGCGCAACTGCGGCCGCGAAACCATCATCCTCGCCGGGGTGGCGCTCAGCGCCCTGTTCGTTGCCGCCACCACCCTGCTGCAATATCTGGCCGACGATACCCAGCTGGCCGCCATCGTCCACTGGAGTTTCGGCGATGTCGGCCGCGCCGACTGGCACGATCTGCGTCTGCTGGCCCTGGTTACTTTGGTTGGCTTGGTCGCGCTGTGGAGCCAGCGGCGCACCTTCAACGCCCTGCTGTGCGGCCACGACACCGCCACCAGCCTCGGCCTGCATGTCACCCGTCTGCGGCTGGCTGGGGTCACCCTGGTGGCGCTGATGACCGCCACCACCGTTACCCTGCTTGGCGTCATCAGCTTTATCGGCCTGATCGCCCCCCATCTGGTGCGCCTGCTGGTCGGCGACAACGTGGTGGCGCGCCTGCCGTTGTGCGCCCTGAGCGGCGCCATTCTGTTACTGCTCGCCGACCTCACCGGCCGCACCCTGCTGGCGCCGCTGACCTTCCCCGCCGGAGTGGTCACCGCGTTTCTCGGTGCACCGCTGTTCCTGGTGTTGCTGTTCAGCCGGGAGCAGCCATGGACCTGAGCCTGCACCAAGTGCATTTTGCCTATCGTGGTGGCCGACCAGTGCTCACCGGCCTGGACGCCACCCTGGCCGACGGCCAGCTCACCGCTCTGCTCGGCGTCAACGGCTCCGGTAAATCGACCCTGCTCAAACTGATGGCCGGAATTCTGCCGCCGACCAGTGGCGATATCGTTCTCGGTGCACCGCTGGAGCAATCCCTGCGGCAGCTCGGCCCGCGCCGCATCGCCCATCACTGTGCCTACGTGGCCCAGAACACCCAGCCGCCGACGCTGACGGTATTCGACTATGTGCTGCTCGGCCGCCTGCCTCATCAGCACGGCTGGTCGGCGCGACCGTTCTCAGCCGATCTGGACATGGTCGAACAGAGTCTGCGGCACATGGAACTCATCGCTCTGGCGCACACACCCATGACCAGACTGAGTGGCGGCCAGGTGCAGATGGCTGTAATCGCCCGCGCCCTGGCCCAGCAACCGGCCATCCTGCTGCTCGACGAACCGACCAATAACCTCGACCCCAAGCATCAGGTGCAGCTGATGGACAAGCTGAGCACGGTCAGCCGTGAACAGGGCACCACGGTGATTTTCAGCATGCACGACCTCAACCTCGCATTGCAGTGGGCCGACCGGGTGATGTTGCTGCATCAGGGCGGTGTGCTACGGCACAATCCAACCCAGCAACTCACCACGGCCGACCTGTCAACACTGTTCGGCATGCCTTATCAGATGGTGGAAACGCGGAACCATCAACATTGGTTTTGGCCAGCCCTTAATGGCAGCCTGAAATGAACTGAACAACAAAAACTCAACAACGCTCCGAAAGAATGGATTGGGCGCTGCAGGGCAGCTATTGGTACCAGGCCCGGCCAACGGGCTCGCCACCACCCCACAACGAAAAAAGGACTTACCGGCCAAGCCGATAAGTCCTTGATTTCTTTGGTGGAGCTAGGCGGGATCGAACCGCCGGCCTCTTGAATGCCATTCAAGCGCTCTCCCAGCTGAGCTATAGCCCCGTTGCTGAACGAGGGCGTTATACCAAGAGACGCAGGCACTGTCAACGACTTTTATCGAAAAAATCACCGGTCGTCTCTTTTTCTGCCTGGCGGTGTCTTGCAATCTCGACCACCACCTGCCGTACCGCAGCTTAACGGCAGCCCAACGCAAAAAGCCCGGACCGACACATTGCAGCGGCCCGGGCTTGCATTCCCCCTGTTGCGTCTGGAGAATTTTACTTGCCGGTCAAACGGACCAGGGCCTCCCGATATTTTTCGCCGGTTTTGCGGACGATTTCGGCCGGCAGATCAGGTGCCGGGGCTTTTTTGCCCCAATCGAGGGTTTCAAGATAGTCCCGCAAAAACTGCTTATCGAAACTGGGCTGAGGGCCGCCCGGCTGATATTGGTCAGCCGGCCAGAAGCGCGACGAATCAGGCGTAAGGGCTTCATCAATCCAGAGCAGCTGATCGTTGTAGAGACCGAATTCGAATTTGGTATCAGCGATGATAATCCCCTTGGTCGCAGCATAGCTGCGGGCCCGCTCATAAATGGCGATGGTGGTGTCACGCACCTGGGCCGCCAGGGCGACACCGCACAATTCCTCCACCTTGCTGAACGGAATATTCTCATCATGCTCGCCCAGCTCCGCCTTGGTCGAAGGGGTAAAAATCACCTCGGGCAGACGATCGCTTTCCTTCAACCCGGGCGGCAGCGGGATACCGCAGATGCTGCCCTTGGCCTGATATTCCTTCCAGCCGGAACCGGAGATATAGCCACGCACAATACATTCCACCGGCAGGGGACGGGCTTTTTTCACCAGCATGCTGCGGCCTTCGAGTTGATCACGATATGCCAAAGCGGCCGGCGGGAATTCCTCCACATGGGTGCTCACGATATGATTGGGAATGATGTCCTGCATCATGCTGAACCAGAAAACCGAGATCTCAGTCAGCACCTGTCCCTTGCCCGGAATGCCTTCGTTCATGATGACATCGAAAGCCGAGATGCGATCGCTGGTTACAATCAGCAGATGCTCTCCCACATCGTAGATGTCGCGCACCTTGCCACGGTTGACCAGTTTGAGCCCCGGACAGTCGGTTTGCATAATCGTCGCAGTCATGGTTCCTATTCCCCCTGTTGGATAGCACGAACGATCGCATCAGCGATCACAATAGTGGCGGACTGGCGCAGCTGTTCCAGCGTCTGGCTGACAGCCTCCTCCTGCCGCCGGGTCAGTACCTGAGCTCGCAACCGTTCGGCCTCTTCGGCGCTGAGCCGTGTCGGATCGGCCACTTCGAGCTGCTTCAGACACACCAGATAATACTGGTCAGCCTGGGCATAAAGTTCGGAAGCCAGAGGCTGTTCCGGCGTCAGGCGAAAGGCCGCTTCCGCCAGCTGCGCCTGTTGGCCGATTTTGGGGACAAAATCACCCAGACTGCGGCTGAACAGACCGGTTTCCTCCAGCTTGGTGCCGGCCGGCAAAACCTGCTGCAGGGCAGCGCCTTCGCGCACTGCCTGCAAGGCCTTCTCGCCGGCCTGACGAGCGAGTTCCATCGCTCGCTCGCGTCGCAAGGCCTGTCGCAAAGGCTCCTGCACCTGCTCCAGGGGCGGGATTTCACTGGGCAGCCGTTCGGCCACCTGACACAGATAAACCGCGCCGCCCACCCGCTGAGGCGGCAACAGACTGCCGACCTCCGCTTCAAAAGCCAACCGCTGCAGTTCGGGCTGATCGCCAAACACCGCCAGCGGCTGCTGCTGGCTGAACAGTTCCGTCGCCAATGGCGCCAGTCCCAGTTGCTGGGCCGCACCTACCATGCCGGCACCCTTGCGGTTCATATTGTAGGCATCCAGCGCTTTTTCATAGGCCAGCTGCTGCGCCAGTTCGGCGCGCAGGCCCTCTTCCAACTCGGGACGCACACTTTCCAGGCTTTTGACACCGGCCTCGATATGCTCAATGCCCTGCAACACATGGTAACCGTAAGGCGTCTCGACCGGTGCACTGATTTCTCCCGGCGCCAGAGCAAAGGCAGCCTCCTCGAAAGCGGCAACCATGACACCGCGGGGGAACAGGCCCAGATCGCCGCCCTTGCCTGCCGTCGCCTTGTCGTCCGAATGGCGCTGCGCCAGTTCGGCGAAGGACTCGGCTGCCGCCCGCTGTCGCAGGCTCTCGGCCAACGCACGTTTTTCCTCACGTTCCGCATCGCTGGCATCCTCGGACACAGCCAGCAGAATATGGGCAACACGCACCTGTTCCGGCACCGAATAACGACTGATCTGACGGCGGTAATAACGTTCCAGCGCCGTTTCGTCAATGGCCACCTCGCCCTGCAACGTGCCACTATCGAGTTGGACATAGTCCAGGCGCGCACGCGGTGGCAGGCGAAACTGCTCACCACGCTCGGCATAGGCCCGCGCCACCTCGGCATCGGCCACCTCGGCATCGGCCAGAAACGCCTCAGGAGCAAAACGGACAAACTGCAGGTTGATCTTCTCCTGCTCGACACGGTAAGCCTCGGCCACATCGGCATCACTGACCGTTATGGCCGAACGCAACTGCCAGCGCACCCTGTCCGCCAGCAACTGATTCTCCTGCAAGGCTTCGAACTGTTCGGGGGTCATGCGCTGATAGGCCAATACCTCCAGATAACGCTGTTTGCTGAACTGACCCTCCTGCTGGAAGGCCTCGATCTCGGCGATGCTGGCAACAAGGTCATCACGACTGACCCGCACCCCCAGCGTACCGGCGTGCTGGCGCAACAGGGCCTGATCAATCAGCATATTGATGGCCTGACGGGTCAGCCCCAGCTGCCGCTCCAGTTCCGGCGTGAAAGCCTGGCCATAAAGCGAGCGATAGAGATTGTAAAGATTGCTGTGGGCCGAACGAAAATCATCAAAGCTGATGGTTTCGCCATTGACCTCGGCCGCTGCCGTCTGCCGGCCCTGCGGATCGGTGCCCTTGCCCCAGACCAGAAAAATGGTGCCGATAAATGCGGCGATAATCGTCCAGAACACGACCTTGACAATGGTCGTTTTCTGCTTTCTGCGAATCAGGTCGAGCATGGACACTTTCTCCTTGTTGTCACAACGGTTTTGGGGTAAAAACAGCGTCGCATCTTAGATCATTCTCCCGACCGAATGCAACAGCATCTTTCGTAAAACGGCTTGAAACCAGAGCGGTTGTTCTGTTAGATTCTGCGCCTCCACCGGCCGGGAAGTCAGACCGTCTTTCCCATTCCCCCGGCGCTGTCCGAAGCCACCTCGCAGAAAGTTTCCGACCATGCTGAACCTGTTCAATGCCCTGTGGGGCCTGTTTTCCAACGATCTGGCCATCGATCTGGGCACGGCCAACACCCTGGTCTATCTTAAAGGCAAGGGTATTGTCGTCAGCGAACCCTCGGTGGTGGCGGTGCAGAAGGAGCCCATGGGCGTGCGCAAGGTTCTGGCCGTCGGGGTCGAAGCCAAGAAGATGCTCGGCCGCACCCCCGGCAGCATTGTCGCCATCCGGCCGATGAAGGATGGCGTAATCGCGGACTTCGACATCACCGAGGAGATGCTGCGCCATTTCATTCACAAGGTACATCACCGCAAGGCCATGGTGCGACCCCGCATTGTGATCTGCGTACCGTCCGGCATCACCCAGGTGGAAAAACGCGCGGTCAAGGAATCCGCCGAATCGGCCGGCGCCCGCGAGGTTTACCTGATTGAAGAACCGATGGCGGCCGCCATTGGGGCCGGACTGCCCATCACCGAGGCCCACGGCAACATGATCGTTGATATCGGTGGTGGCACCACCGAAGTGGCCATCATCTCACTGGCCGGCATCGTCTATGCCCAGAGCGTGCGAGTGGGTGGCGACAAACTTGATGAAGCCATCACCCAGCACCTTAAACGCAAGTACAATATGCTGATCGGCGAACGGACCGCCGAGCAGATCAAGATCGAGATCGGCAGCGCCTATACTGGCGATGATGAACAGCGCATGCAGGTTAAGGGTCGCGACATGGTCACCGGTATCCCCCGCACCCTGGAGATCGGCTCGGAGGAGATCCGCGAGGCCCTGTCGGAAACGGTCAACGCCATCGTCGAAGCGGTGCGCGTGGCGCTGGAACGGACCCCCCCGGAACTAGCCGCCGATATCGTTGACCGCGGCATTGTGCTGGCCGGCGGTGGTGCCCTGCTGCGCAATCTGGACGCCCTGTTGCGGCGGGAAACAGGCCTGCCTGTTGTTATTGCCGAGGATCCGTTGTCCTGCGTCGTGTTGGGATCGGGCAAGGTACTTGACGAGCTTGATCTGCTGCGGCGGGTGGCCGTCTCCAGCTAGACGCGAGCCCTGCGTTCCCTTGGACCGTGCGCCTGAAGTCTCTCCCTCTTCTGCCGCCGGCGGCCCCGCAAGGCCGCGGCAAGGCCGGTCATGCGTGATTTTTTCAACCGACACAGGCTGTCCCTTTTCTTTCTGGCTCTGATTCTCGGTGCCCTGCTCCTGTATTCCAACGCCCTGCGGCAGAAACAACACACCAGCCTGTTTGAATCCCTCGTCCTCTCGCTGACCGCTCCTCTGCTTGAAGGTACCGATCAATTACGCTATCGCCTGCATCAGCTGTGGAGTGACTACCTGCATCTGGTTGCGGTACAAAAGCACAATCAGCACCTGCAACAGCAATTAGGCGAAGCCCGGCGGCAATTGGCCCTGCGCGAAGAAATGGCCCAGGAAAACATCCGCCTGCTGGCGCTGCTGAACCTGCGCCAGGGTTTCAACCAATCCAGCCTGGCGGCTCGCGTCATCGCCGCCGATGCCGCCAGCTGGTTTCGCACTCTCACCATTGATCGCGGCCTGACAGACGGACTGCATGAGGGCGCCGCCGTCATCGCCCCCGCCGGCGTCGTCGGCCGCATCATCAAGTGCACCGATCACAGCGCCCGCGTACTGCTGCTCACCGATGCCTCGTCCGCTGCAGCCGCGCTGGTGCAGAACAGCCGCACCCGCGGCGTGGTGCGGGGGCAGGGCAGCTATCTGAGCTTCGATTACGCCGACCGACTCCACCCCATCCAAATCGGGGATCAGGTCGTTACGGCAGGCACCGGCGGAATTTTTCCCAAAGGCTTGCCCATCGGCAGCGTCAGCCGGGTTCAGCAGGAAAACTACGGATTATTCCAGACAGTCGAAGTACGGCCGGCCGTCGATTTCAGTCGTCTGGAAGAGGTTCTGGTCCTGCTGCCGGAGGCCCCTTGAAAACCTTGCTGTGCTGCATCCTGACCGCGCTGATGCTGCTATGGTGTCAGATCGCTCTGTGGCCCCGCCTGCTTGCCCTGCCAGGCAGCGCCCCCAACCTGCTACTGCTGCTGGTTCTGTACGCTGCCCTCCATGCCCCATTGCTGCCCGGCACCAGTTGTGCCTGGGGCAGTGGCTGTCTGCTTGATGTCTTCAGCGGGACAACCCTGGGATTTCACGGCCTGATTTTTGTGCTACTGTTCGCCATGGTGCGCCTGTCGACCGGCCAACTCAACCCGGAAAACCCCCTCCTGCTGCCGATGGTTGCCCTGATCGGCACATTGTTCTACAGCCTGTTGGGCATCTGCGTCCTGCTGTTGTTTGCCGAAGCCGATCAGGCCTGGTGGCTGCTGTTGCGCGAGTTGCCTCTACAACTGTTGCTCAACCTGCTGGCGGCGCTGCTGTTGCGTCGACCATTTTCCCGGCTGTTGCACCCCATCAGCCGCACCACCCGGTAGACAGGACCCCCCGTCGTGCCTCTCAACGCTCCGGCGCCGGATGACGCCTGTCGCAAACGCCGCTTTGAACTTCTCCTGTTCGCCGCGGCACTGCTGTTTGTACTGCTGGCCCTGCGACTGTGGTACCTGCAGATCATCAGTGGCGATCGCTACGACCTGCTGGCCCGCAAGAATCGCACCCGCTCCATCCCGATCGCCGCGCCACGCGGCACCCTCTACGATCGTAACGGCGCCATCCTGGTGGACAGTCGTCCCGCCTTCAATGTTTCGGTCCTGCGCCAAGAGGTAGAGGATCTCGACGCCCTGCTGACCAGCCTGGCACAACGTCTCGATCTGCCGGTCGAGCAATTGCAACAAACCTGGCAGAGCCGGCGTTTCTATCCCCGCTATCGCCCCATTCCTCTAGCCGAGGACATCGATCGTACCCTGGTAGAGGAACTGGCGGAAAACGCCCTGCAGCTGCCAGGGCTCATCATTGAGGTCCAGCCCACCCGCGAATATCCCCACGGCGAGCTGGCCGCCCAGCTGTTCGGTCACATCGGCGCTATCAGTGAAAAGGAACTGCGGACTCTCACCGACCAGGGGTACCGCGGCGGCGACCAGATCGGCAAAAGCGGCCTGGAACGTCATCTGGAAGCCTATCTGCGCGGCCAGGAGGGTGAACGCCTGATCGAGGTCGACGTGCAAGGCCGTGAACTGCGCCAGCGCACCCAGCGGCCAGCCCAGCCCGGCAACCAGGTCATCCTGACCCTTGATCTGAACCTGCAGCGTCGCGCCGAGCAAGCCTTTGGCGATCAAGCCGGAGCAGCCGTGGCGCTGGATGTCCGCACCGGCGAGATCCTCGCCATGGTCAGCCGGCCGGCCTACGATCCGGCGCTGTTCGCCCGTGGTATCGGACAAAAAGCCTGGCAGCAACTGCTTGACGACCCGGATCATCCGTTGCAGAACCGTGCCATCAGCGGTCAGTACCCACCCGGCTCGACCTTCAAGATTGTTACCGCCCTGGCAGCCCTGCACGAAGGGGTGACCCGGCCTGACGAGCTGATCCAGTGCGATGGTCGCCTGCGCATCGGCGAACGCGATTTCCGCTGCTGGAAGCGCACCGGCCACGGCCCGACCAACCTGATGAAAGCCCTGCGCGAAAGCTGCGATGTCTGGTTCTACGACATCTCCCTGCGTCTGGGTATCGACCGCATTGCCAAGATGGCCCGCCATCTTGGCTTGGACCAGAGCTATGGCTTGCCGCTGGACAACGAGCGCAGCGGTCTGATTCCCGACCGGGACTGGAAACGTGGCCGCTTTGGCAGCAGCTGGTATCCGGGCGAAACCGCCATCGCCGGAATCGGCCAGGGCTATGTTTTGGCCACCCCGCTGCAACTGGCCGTCATGACCGCCACGGTTGCCAATGGTGGCACCTTCTATCAGCCACAGCTACTGCGGCAGGTCAGAGACCATCAGGGCCGGATTCTTTTGCAGGAGCAGCCACGCGTCCGCCATCAGGTCCGCTTCACCGGACAGCACCTGCAGGCGGTGCGGCAAGCCCTTGCAGCCGTGGTGGGAGACCCCCGAGGCACCGGCAAGGCCTGTCGCCTGCCCGGCATCGCCGTTGCCGGCAAAACCGGCACTGCCCAGGTGGTCCGACTGAAGGACGATCTACCGGGGCATAAAAAGCTGGCAGACGACGAAATTGCTTACCGCCTGCGGGATCATGCCCTGTTTGTCGCCTATGCACCCGCTGAAGACGCGGAAATTGCCGTGGCCGTCATCGTGGAACACGGCCAGCACGGCAGCAGCGCCGCGGCACCCATTGCCCGTGAAATTCTGGCTGAATACTTTGGCATTGCCGACCCGCAGCCCGACAGCACTGCAGGTCAGGAGGAGTGACACCGCCCATGTTCGATCGTCGCCTGCTCACCCACATTGACAGTCCGCTGCTTCTGCTGCTGCTCGTTACCGCCGCCCTGGGCATTCTCAATCTGTACAGCTCAACCTCCAACTGGAACCTGGCCGGCACCGCTGTCTACATCCGGCAGGCCTACTGGCTGGGGCTGGGGTTCGGGCTGGCTTTACTGGTCAGCCTGGTGGATTACCGCCATCTTTACCACGCGGCACCCTTTGCCTATCTCGCGGTGGTCGGCTTGCTGGCCTTTGTGCTGCTGTTCGGCAAAACCAGCATGGGCGCGACACGCTGGATCGATCTGGGGCCATTTCACCTTCAACCCAGCGAAATCATGAAACCAGTCATGGTAATGATGCTGGCGCGCTATTTCAGTCGCCAAGAAAACCCGTTCGGTCACAGCCTGCGTGACCTACTGCTGCCCGGCGCCCTGCTGGCACTGCCTCTGCTGCTGATCATGAAGCAGCCGGATCTGGGCACGGCCCTGCTGCTGCTGTTCATCGGCAGCACCATGATCCTATTTGCCGGGGTGCGCCGCGCCACCCTGGCCGGGCTGGCCGGACTGGCCGTCGCAGCGGCCGGCGGCGGCTGGTTTCTCTTGCACGACTATCAGAAACAGCGCATCCTTACCTTTCTCAACCCCGACCGCGACCCGCTCGGCGCCGGCTATCACATTATCCAGTCGAAGATCGCTGTCGGCAGCGGTGGTTTCTGGGGCAAGGGCTTCATGCAGGGCACCCAGTCACAGCTGTCGTTTCTGCCCGAACGCCATACCGATTTCGCCTTTTCAGTCTTTGCCGAGGAATGGGGCCTGATCGGCTGCCTGGTGCTGTTGGGACTGTATCTGCTGATTGTTGTGCGCGGCATCCTGATTGCTCGCAAGGCCGGCAGTCCCTTTGGAATGTATCTGGCCATTGGCATCACCGCCATGCTGTTCTGGCACATCAGTGTCAACCTGGCCATGGTCATCGGCCTGTTACCCGTGGTTGGCGTACCACTGCCCCTGTTCTCTTACGGTGGCACCTGCATGGTCACCACCATGATCGGTGTCGGCCTGCTCAACAATGTGGCCATGCGCCGCTTTATGTTCTGACACCCCGGCCGGGACGGCACGTCCCGGAAACCGGCCCGCAGGAGGGGCCATGCCGCCTTGCCGCCGCAGCCACTCAACGGCGCTGTACCCTGTTCTGCTGCTGTTGTGTCTAAGCAGCGGCATTCTGCTGGCCGACCGGCTAACAGCACCCGCCGGACTCCTTCATCCCCTGGCCCTGGCCCTGCCGCTGATACTGCTCGGCAGAAACCGGCACATCGCATTGGCGCTGCTGAGCCTGGTTGCCGGCTATCTGCTGACCAGCCTGGCGCTGCAGCCCGCGCCTGCGGCCCTGCAGGCTCTCGACGGTGAGCAGGTACGGCTGCAGGGACAGGTTCTGCATCTTGAGCGCTTACCCGAAGGTTGGCGCCTGGTGTTGGCAGCATCCCATCTCGACGGCCTGTCCACCGACCCGACCTCGCCGGCTTCTCAACCGAGCCGCCCGGTCCGCCTGCAATTACGGGTACTGGCCGGCCCCTGTTCGCTCTTGCCAGGTGATCGCATCGCTACGCTGGCCCGCCTGCGCCTGCCGCGCCGTTTCGGCACCCCCGGCGCCTTCGACGGGCCACGCCACCTGGCACAGCAAAACATTGAGCTAACCGGTATCATTCCCGATTCAGGCACCATTGTCCGCCTGGCCCAGCCTGCCCAAGCCACCTGGACTTTTGCCGTGGCGCGCTGGCGCGCTCGACAGATCGACCAGCTGCTCACACGTCTGCCGCCCGACCAGGGCGCCCTGGTACTCAGTCTGACCCTGGGTGAGGCCTGCCTGCTCAGCCAGGCCCAGCGCGATCGTTTGGCCCGGACCGGCCTGTCACACCTGTTCGCCATCTCGGGGTTGCATCTGGGGCTGGTGGCCGGCGCCGTCATGCTGCTGGTGCAACGTCTCTATCGCCGCAGCACCCGCCTGCTGCTGTGGCAGCCCGCCCAACGCCTGGTGCCGCTGCTGAGTCTGCCCATCGTCCTGCTCTATCTGGCCCTCAGCGGCGCCTCCCTGCCCGGCTGGCGCGCCGCCCTCATGCTGTGTCTGGGGCTGGCCCTGCTGTGGTGGCAACGCACCTGCGCTCCCATCCTGCTTCTGAATCTGGCGGCCGTGCTGTTGTTGCTGGCCAACCCTCTGGCCCTGTTCAGCGCCTCCTTTCAGCTGTCCTTCGCCGCCGTAGCCGCCCTGTTGCTGGTCCTGCCGGCATGGCACCGCCGGCTGGCCGGCCAGGTGCTACGTTGGCCGGCGTTGCTGTTGCTGACCAATCTGACCGCCAGCCTGGCAACCCTGCCGCTGACCCTGGCACATTTCCACTGGGCGGGGGCGGCCGGCCTGCTGACCAACCTGCTGGCACTGCCACTGATCAGCTTTATGATCCTGCCGTTATGCCTGCTGGCACTGCCGTTACTCTTCGTATGGCCAAGGGCGGCACAGACGCTGCTGCAGGGCAGCGGCACACTGCTGGAAACACTTCTGGACCTGTGCGACGGGCTGGCACAGGGACCGCTGGCGGGTGGTTTTTTCTACCTCAGCCCGGTACAACTGGCTGCCACCATGGCCCTGTGCCTGACCCTGCTGCTGCTTTTGGCCGGTCGCTGGCGCCAGACACCCGTGCTGCTGGCCTTGCTGCTCCTGCTGACCGGCGCTGCCCTGCAGCGCCCTGCCGCGCCGGCCGGGTTGCAACTGGTCCAGCTCAGTGTTGGCCAGGGCGAGGCCCAGCTGCTTCGCACTCCGCAGGGCCGCAACTACCTGATCGACGGCGGTGGCTTGCCGCACAGCGATTTCGACGTCGGCCGGCGACTGCTGGCGCCAGCCCTGGCACGATTGGGGGTACGACAGCTCGATGCGGTGCTGCTGACCCATGACCACCCCGACCATCGGGATGGCCTGCGCCATATCCTGGCGGCTTTCCCGGTGCGAGCCTTCTACAGTCCGTTGGCCTGCGCCGACCTGGATGACCAGCTGCGCGCCGCCATTCAGCAACGAGGCATTGCTTGTCACCAGACCTCGCCAGGCTGGCAGCCCTTTGCTGAAGGAATCTGGCTATTCACGCCAGCACAACAGGGCCGCAACCTCAACGATCGTTCCCTGGCCCTGTACGCCCGGCGGGGTAACGACGGCCTGTTGCTGACCGGCGATCTCGAAGCGGCCGGCATGCGCCAGCTGCTGGGCGGTCACCTGCCCGGCCCGCTGACCCTGCTCAACTTGCCCCATCACGGCAGCCGGCGTTCCTGGCCGGCCGATCTGACCTGGCCGGCAGGCTGCAGGCAGGCAACCGTCAGCGTCGGTCATCATAACCGCTTCGGCTTTCCCCATGCCCAGGTGCTGCAGCGCCTTGACCGGGCCGGTGTCCATTTGTGGCGTACCGACCGCGATGGCACCATCGTGGCAACCAGCACTGGCCAGGGCTGGCACATCCGCTGCGACTGGCCGCCCTTGCGCCATCCGTTCCCCGTACAGGCTTTTTTCCGCCCAGGGCTTCCCTTGGCCCAGCAATTGCTGTATTAAAAGGCCTCGCCAAATGGCCTCGCCCCGGCCGGACCAGGTTGCCCTGCCGCCGGGTTCAGATCCCTTTGCCACAAAAGGAGTTTTTCCGTGAGTATCACCGGCATCAAAGGCATGAACGACATCCTGCCGCAATCCGTCGCCACCTGGCAGTTTCTCGAACAACAGGCCCGGGCCATTTTCTCCGTCTACGGCTTTGAGGAAATCCGGGTTCCGGTGGTTGAGAAAACCGAGCTGTTCTGCCGTTCCATCGGGGAAACCACTGACATTGTTGAAAAGGAGATGTACAGCTTCACCGACCGCAATGACCTGAGCCTGACCCTGCGACCGGAGGGCACCGCACCGGTCATGCGCGCATTTATCGAACACCGACTGCACAACCGCGATGCCCTGAACAAGCTGTATTACCTTGGCCCCATGTTTCGCTACGAACGGCCCCAGAAAGGCCGTTACCGCCAGTTTCACCAGATCGGCGCCGAGGTCATCGGGCTGGACGATCCCCGTATCGACGCCCAGGTGCTGGCCATGTTGAGCCATTATTTTGACGCTGTCGGCATTTCCGCCGTCAGCCTACAGATCAACTCCCTCGGCTGTCCCAAGTGCCGGCCTGGCTACCGCCAGCAGCTCATCGACTTTCTGAGCCAGCGTCTCGATTCCCTGTGCGACGACTGCCGCCGTCGCTGCGGCAGCAACCCGTTGCGGGTGCTCGACTGCAAGGCGACCGGCTGCCGTCAGGCGACCGAGCAGGCACCATCGGTACTTGATCACCTATGCCCGGAGTGTGACGACCACTTCAGCCGCCTGCAGCGACATCTGACCGAACTGCAGGTGCCCTACAGCATCAATGCCCGCATGGTACGCGGACTCGACTACTACACCAAGACCACCTTTGAGATGGTCACCGGCGCCCTCGGTGCCCAGAACGCCGTTGCCGCCGGTGGCCGTTATGACGGCCTCATCGCGCAGTTGGGAGGACCGGATCTGCCCGGCATCGGCTTTGCCATGGGCGTTGAGCGGCTGGCGCTGCTGCTGGGTGAGGACGCCATCGCCAGCCCGCCACCCGATCTGTTCATTGCCGCCCTCGGCGAGGCCGCCGCGCGCCAGGCCTTTATCTGGCTGCACCAACTGCAGCGGGCCGGACTGCAGGCCGACATGGATTTTAGCGGCAAGAGCCTCAAGGCCCAGATGCGTCGCGCCGACAAACTGGGCAGCCGTTTCACCCTGGTGCTTGGTGACGACGAATTGGCCAGCGGCCAGGCCCAGCTCAAACGCATGGCCGATGGCCAGCAAAGCCCGATCGAGCTTGATCAACTAACGACCCAGCTACGGGCAGCCCTTGACGCCGCTGCGGCCGCCTCGCTATAATCGCGCGTTCTTTTCCCGCCTGCGGGCGGGATGTCGCATTTATTTGACCTCTCCGGCACCCCCGGCAACCCCTTATTGGGAGGGCACCCCCTTGAACACGCCCCTGCATGACACCCTCGGCACCTGGAAACGCAGCCATTACTGCGGTGAACTGACAAGCGCCCACATCGGCCAGCAGGTCTGCCTGATGGGCTGGGTCCAACGCCGCCGCGACCACGGCGGTCTGATCTTCATCGACCTGCGTGACCGCGAAGGCATCACGCAGCTGGCCCTCGACCCGGACCGCGATCCGCAGGCCCACAGCAAGGCCGACCGGGTACGCAGTGAATACGTCATCGCTGTCATCGGCACGGTGTCGGCCCGCCCTGAAGGCACGGTCAATCCGAAAATGAAAACCGGCGAGATCGAAATCGAGGTGGCACAGCTGAAGATTCTCAACAGCGCCAAGACACCGCCTTTCGGGCTCGATGAGTACACCGAGGTGGCCGAGAATATCCGCCTGAAACACCGTTATCTTGACCTGCGCCGACCGGCGCTGCAGAAGAACCTGATGCTGCGCCACCGCGTGGCGCGTACCGTGCGCACCTATCTCGACGCGCAGGGCTTTCTTGAAATTGAAACCCCGGTACTGACTAAAAGCACTCCCGAGGGAGCGCGCGACTATCTGGTGCCAAGCCGGGTCAACGGCGGTTGTTTCTTCGCCCTGCCGCAGTCGCCGCAATTATTCAAACAGCTGCTGATGGTATCTGGATATGACCGCTACTGCCAGATCGTCAAATGCTTCCGCGACGAGGATCTGCGTGCCGACCGCCAGCCGGAGTTCACCCAGATCGACTGTGAGATGAGCTTTGTCGACGCCGATGATGTCATCACCACCATGGAAAACATGATTGCCCAGGTGTTCCGCGACTGTCTCGGTGTCGAGGTGACGACCCCGATGGCCCGCATGACCTATGCCGAAGCCATGACCCGCTTCGGGGTCGACAATCCCGACCTGCGCTTCGGCCTGGAGCTGATTGAACTGACCGACCTGGTGGCCAACTGCGGCTTCAAGGTCTTTGCCGAGGTAGCAGCCAGCGGCGGTCTGGTCAAGGCGATTAACGTCAAGGGCGGCGCCGGCTTCTCGCGCAAGGACCTTGATGAATTGACCGATTTCGTCAAGATCTACGGCGCCAAGGGCTTGGCTTGGGTCAAGATCACCGAAGAAGGCTGGCAGTCACCCATCGCCAAGTTCTTCTCCCCGACCGAACTTGACGCCCTTGGCCAGCGCCTTGCCGCTGCCCAGGGCGACCTGCTGCTGTTCGTCGCCGACAATCCCCGCATCACCAACGAGGCTCTTGGCCGCCTGCGTGGTCATCTCGGCCAGCGCCTCGGCCTTGCGGCAAAAGACGATTACCGCTTTGTCTGGGTCACGGACTTTCCGCTGCTGGAATGGGACGAGGAAAACCAGCGCCACGCCGCCGTTCACCACCCCTTTACCGCACCGCGCGACCAGGACCTGCCGCTGCTTGACAGCAATCCGGCAGCAGCCTGCGCCAAGGCCTACGATCTGGTGCTCAATGGTTCTGAAATCGGTGGCGGCAGCATTCGTATCCACGACCAGGCCATCCAGAGCAAGATGTTTGCCCTGCTCGGCATCGGCGAGGAAGAGGCGCGAGAAAAATTCGGCTTCCTGCTTGATGCCCTCGAATACGGAGCACCGCCTCACGGCGGCCTGGCCTTTGGTCTCGACCGGCTGGTCATGATTCTGACCGGCTCGGACTCCATCCGCGACGTCATCGCCTTCCCCAAGACCCAGAAAGCTACCTGCCTGCTGTCCGGGGCACCGGGCGAGGTCGACGAGAAACAGCTGCAGGAGCTGTCCATCCGTCTGCGTTTGCGCAAAAAAGATCAGTAGATTCCTCTGTACCCTGGCGCAGGCCGGTTTTCGGACCGGCCTGCGCCACAGTCCCTCTGCCGTCCTCAAGGAAGCCCATGCCGTCCGTCGCGCGCCGTCTGTCCTGTCAGAGGATTCTCCTGCCGCTGGCTTTTCTGGTCATCACCAGCCTGCAGGGTTGCAGCCTGGCGCCCCAGACCGAGCTTAAACAGGCCCGCGAAGCCTTTCGGCTGGTGCAACAGGATGCGGGACCGCGCTATAGCCCCGAATTGACCCGCGCCGCCAAACGGGCACTGGTCAAGGGCCGCCTGCTGTACGACCAGGGCCGGCACCAGAGCTCCGCCCGCTTGCTGGAGCTGGCCCAACAACTGTCGTTGCAGGCCGTTATCGACAGCCGACTGCAACACCAGCGTCTGCTCCGGCTGCAAGGCTATCTCCATGCGCCACGCCGAGCCGACTGGATTTTGCAGCTGCAGCCGGTTGTCACGCCTCCCGTCCGACCCGTGCCGCCGCCGGCCCCGGTCGCACCGGCAGCAGATGCCCGACCTGCCGCCTCTGTCTCCAAGGCACCCGTCACGGAACACCGGGTACGGGATGGGGAAACCCTTTCCAGCATTGCCGCCCAGCGCAGCGTCTACGGCGACGGCCTGCTCTGGCCGCTGCTGTACCGCGCCAACCGCGACCAGATCAAAGATCCCCGCCAGATCTATCCGGGCCAGATCCTCACCATTCCACGCGGCCAGTCGGCCGCCGACCTGGAAAATGCCCGCGAAACGGCCCGTCAGTCGGGGCTGTTTTTACCCGGAGAGAACCCGGCGCAGGGACCCCGACTGTCAAAGTGAATTTACTTGACAGCCCCAGGCCTTTTGCATACGGTATACAACGTTTGTCGGCGCCGCCCGTGCGGCGTCGGGCAGCCCGCTGCGAATCACGACAATATCCAGCACGCCGCTCCGTACAACGCCGCTTTCGGCCCGATCCGTCGACTCCTCAGTGAAAGGCACGACGCTATCCATGCCCAGCCCGATCGCGAACCCACGAACCTCAGCCCGACAGGCTTCCCGCGAAGCTGCGGAACAGCTGTGACCCTGCAATCGACCCGTGCCGGTACGACTTCTGTGAAGTTGTACCGGCTTTTGTTCATTTAATCGCAACATAAGGAGAGAGAGACATGGCAAGAGCAAAAATTTCCCTGATCGGTGGCGGTCAAATCGGTGGTGTCCTGGCCCAGCTGTGCGCCCTGCGCGAACTGGGTGACGTGGTTCTGTTCGATATCGTTGAGAACATGCCGCAGGGCAAAATGCTCGACATCGCCGAGGTTGCCCGCGTTGATCAGTTCGACGTCAATCTGAAAGGCACCAACAGCTACGCCGACATCGCCGGTTCGGACATCGTTATCGTTACCGCTGGCCTGCCGCGCAAACCCGGCATGAGCCGTGACGACCTGCTCGGTGTCAACGCCAAGATCATGAAGCAGGTTTCCGAAGGCATCAAGCAGTACGCACCGGAATCCTTCGTCATCATCATCTCCAACCCCCTCGACGCCATGGTCACCCTGTGCCAGAAGATTACCGGCTTCCCGCCGGAGCGCGTCATGGGTCAGGCCGGCGTGCTCGACTCAAACCGCTTCTGCTCCTTCATCGCCTGGGAACTGGGCGTATCGGTACGCGACGTCAACGCCATGGTGCTTGGCGGCCACGGCGACACCATGGTTCCCATCGTGCGCTATGCCAACGTCAACGGCATCCCCGTGATGGAGCAGCTGATCCGCAAGTACGGCGAAGCCAAGGCCAAGGAAGTGATGACCGCCATGGTTGAGCGCACCAAGATGGCCGGCGGCGAAGTTGTCAAGCTGCTCGGCAACGGTTCGGCCTTCTACAGCCCGGCATCCTCGGCCATCGCCATGGCAGAAGCCATCCTGCGCGACCAGAAGCGCGTGCTGCCGACCTGCGCCCTGCTCAAGGGTGAGTTCGGTGTTGACAACTACTATGTCGGCGTGCCTTGCATCCTTGGCGCTGGCGGCATTGAAGGCATCATGGAATTTGAGTTGGACGCTGAAGAGCAGGCTCTGTTCGACAACTCGGTCGCTGCCGTCAAGGGCCTGATCGACGAACTGCCCAGCATTCTGCCGGACATGGCAGCCCTGCTGAAGTAATTTTCGGCACAGCCTGCAGGTACCACAACAAGGGCAATGGCAACATTGCCCTTGTTGCTTGTCAGTAAAGCCACCCTGCCTTCACAGCCCCTGCGTTACCCGCGCTGTCGTTGTTTACAGTCTGGCTGAAAGAATGACCCTTTTTTAGCGGGTTGGATACGATCACGGCTTGCACCGCAGTCGCATTTGGTGCTATACCAAGCCCGTTTGAGTTCCAACCCACGTTTTATTCGCTATTGCTATCGCAGCAGTGGCAATTGCACCTCTCGTTTCGAACAGGAGACAGTATGGCTCAGAATGCAAAACTCACCAAAGCCGAGCAGATTGTCGTCAAGTTTACCGGAGACTCCGGTGACGGCATGCAGCTCATCGGTAACCAGCTGACCGCCCTGGCGGCTCTGGACGGCAACGACGTCAACTCGCTGCCGGATTATCCCGCTGAAATCCGCGCCCCGGCCGGCACCGTCGCCGGCATCTCGGGTTTCCAGATGTGTCTGGGGGATCACAAGATCTACACCGCCGGTGACGCACCGGACGTGCTGGTGGCCTTCAACCCGGCCGCCGTCAAGCACAGCTCCAAGTTCGTCAAAGCTGGTGGCATGATCATCACCAACTCCGACACCTTCACCGACAAGGCGCTGGAAAAGGTCGGCTTCAAGAGCAATCCGCTGGAAGACGGCAGCCTGGCCGGCTATGACGTCAAGGCCATTCCGATGCACACCCTGGTGCGCGAGGCCCTGGCCGATATGGACATGCCCAACGCCGCCAAGGATCGTTGCAAAAACTTCTTCGTCATGGGCGTGCTGTGCTGGCTGTTCAACAAAACACCGCAACTGGTCCTCGACTTCATTCAGGAAAAGTTCGGCCCCAAAGCGAAGAAACCCAAGCTGGAAATTGCTGAAGCCAACACCAGAGCCTTCAAAGCGGGCCTGAACTACGGTGAAACCACCATCATGTTCCAGGAGCGCTACGACCTGGGTGCCGCCCAGATCGAAAAAGGCCTCTACCGCAATATCACCGGCAACGACGCCGCTGCCCTGGCCATTGCCGCCGCCGGTCACAAAGCGGGCCTGCAGCCGTTCATCGGCTCCTACCCGATTACCCCGGCAACCGACCTGCTGCACTACGCCTCGGAATTCAAGGACCTGGGCCTGGTGACCATGCAGATGGAAGACGAGATCGCTGGTATCTGCTGTGCCGTTGGCGCCGCTTGCGCCGGCAACCTGGCCTTCACCACCACCTCCGGCCCCGGTCTGGCTCTGAAAACCGAAGCCGCTGGCATGGCTCTGATCCTGGAGATCCCCCTGGTGATCGTCAACGTCCAACGCGGTGGTCCCTGCACCGGTCTGCCGACCAAGACCGAGCAGTCTGACCTGCTGCAGTCCATGTTCGGCCGCAACGGCGACAGCTATATGCCAATCATCGCCGCCAACAGCCCGGCCGACTGCTTCGACGCCACCTATCAGGCCGCCAAAATCGCCCTGAAGTACCGTACCCCGGTAATCGTTCTGACCGACGGCTACATCGGCCAGGGCAGCTGCCCGTGGAAGGTGCCGACCATGGCGGAACTGGAAGACCTGCGTCCCTATGTCAACCTGTGGAAACCGGAAGATCACCCGGGCGAAACCTACCAGCCCTACAAGCGTGATCCCCAGACCCTGGCACGTGACTGGGCCATCCCCGGCACCAAGGGTGTGCAGCACCGTATCGGTACGCTGGAGAAGGACGCCCTTACCGGCGCCGTCAGCCATGATCCGATGAACCACCAGATCATGACCGAGACCCGCTACGCCAAGGTTGAGAAAGTGGCGCAGGATCTGCCGCCCCTTGAAATCAACGGCAAGGATTCCAACAAGATCCTGGTCATCAGCTGGGGCGGCACCTATGGCGCCGTCAAGGGCGCTGTCGATCGTCTCATCGCCGAAGGCAAACCGGTATCCGGCATCAACCTGCGCTGGGTGTGGCCGTTCCCGCCCAACCTGGGTGACATCATCAAGCGTTTCGACAAGGTCTTGGTACCCGAGCTGAACATGGGCCAGCTGAGCCTGCTGCTGCGTGCCCGCTACCTGGTGGACGTGCAGTCCCTGTCCAAGGTTCAGGGCGACCCGTTCCGCGAGTATGAGGTCATCGACAAAGTCCACGAGATGTTAGGAGAATAATCACCATGGCAGAACTGACAAAAAAAGATTTCGCCTCCGCCGCCGAGGTTAAATGGTGCCCGGGTTGTGGCGACTACGCCATCATGAATGCCGTGCGCGAAGGCATGGTTGCCGCTGGCAAGCCGCGTGACGAAGTGGCCATTGTTTCCGGTATCGGCTGCTCCAGCCGTTTCCCCTACTACATGGAAACCTACGGCTTCCACACCATCCATGGCCGCGCCGCTGCCGTGGCCTCGGGCCTGAAGGTTGCCAACCCGAAACTGGATGTGTGGGTCATCTCCGGTGACGGCGACTCCGCCGCCATCGGTGGTAACCACTTCATGCACGCCGTGCGCCGTAACGTGAACCTGAACTACGTCATGATCAACAACAAGATCTACGGTCTCACGAAGGGTCAGTACTCGCCCTGCTCCGAAATGGGCCAGATCTCCAAAACCAGCCCCTACGGCGTTATCGACTACCCGATGGCTCCGCTGCGCGTGTGCATGGGCCTGGGCGCCACCTTCGTCGCTCGCGGCCTGGACGCCCTGATGAAACTGTCGGAGGAAATCTGCATCCGTGGCGCCCAGCACAAGGGCTTCAGCATGATGGAGATCTATGCCAACTGCGTGATCTACAATGACGGCGCACACAAAGCCCTGGTTGACAAGGAAACCGGTGCCAACCACCGTATCGTTCTGCGCCATGGTGAGAAGATGATCTACGGTGTCGATAACGACCTGTGCCTGGTTCAGAGCGGTTTTGGCATCAAGGCCGCCAAGGTGGCCGATGTGCAGGAAAGTGACATCCTCGTGCACGACGAGAAAAACGCTGAGATGGCTGCTGTTCTCACCGCCATGCGTCCGGATGCCGGCCTGCCTATCGCCTTGGGCATCATCTTCGCCAATGACAACAAGAAAACCTACGACGACATGGTTTATGAGCAGATCGCGGCCGTTAAAGCCAAGCGCGGTCGCACCATGGACCAGCTGCTGCAGGAAGGCCACACCTGGACGGTGTAATCTTCCTTTCCAGCACTGAGCACAAACAAAAAAAGCCCGGGATCTTCCCGGGCTTTTTTTATCCAGCTGGTTTTCAGACGGGGGCCACAGCGCCACGCTGACAAGTGCTTCATCCGGGCGATTGGCTGTTGCGGCAAGGGTTGAGTAAGCAAGCCTTTGCCGCAACAGCAATATCGAACAGCAGTATCTGCGCTCGCCATTGACAGCACAATGGTGAACGGCTCGTCAGTCCATCAGCGTTTCAGCCCGATCAACCTGGCCCCAGTCTTCGAAGCCCCAGCTTTCCAAACGCGGTAACCAGGGCGAACGCGTCATGGTGCGCAAAGGCGCTGGCACCTGGGTGGCAGGAACCACTGCCGGCAGCCCTGACGTGATCGACGATGATCGCGTCTGCTCCGGCGACAGGGGCGCTAACGTAACCGGTGCAACCGGTTCGGCGTTCTGCGCGGACGCAGCAATCGGCAATTGCTGTGGCATGGCTGGCCCAGGCACAGTGGCCTGCGCAAGCGGCGCTGGCGGGACAAAAGCCGGGGCGATCTGTGGAACCGCAACAACCGGCGGGGTTGAAACGGGCTCCGTCAGAGCCGCTGGTGCCACCTCCGGTTGACGGGTCAGACCGGTAAAGACCGCCTCAAGGGCCGCCAGATGGTCGGGCTCACCACCACGGGGATAAAAATAATCGGCCAAGGCGACCAGTTGCTGATCGGGCAGCGATTCAATGCGCAGGTGCAAGCTGGCCGGCTGGTAGATCAGCACATTATCCTCGGTCAGATCCTTGCGCCACTGCCAAAAAAGTTTCGCCTGAGCCTGAGCCTGCGACCTCGGACTGGCCTGCCAGGCCAGGGCGACCAGCTGTTTGCCGATCTGCTCATCGAACCAGGCCGCCGACTGACTGGCAGGGGCCCTGTCAATCGCGACCTGAACACGCTGAACCTGGCTGGGACTCCAGCCCTGCTGCAGATCGACATGCAAATGGGCACAGCCCGCGAGGGCCATGAGGAACAGCAGCGGCGGCCAAAATAACCTGACAGAGAAATTAACGGCCTTCATGGGAGTTCTCCTTGTCTGCAGCGGGACCTAAGGGCCAGAAAAATTGCAGCAGATCCTCACGCTCCTGCTGCTTAAGGCGTAGGGCTGGCATCTGGCTCAGCGGACGGATCTTGCGCGGATTCACCAGCCAGTCAGACAGCGCCGCGCGAGTCCAATGGGCGCCCTCACGCGCGGTAGGCGGGTAAAAGGCACCGCCAAGCCCCGACAGGTCGGGCCCGATGCGGCCGCCGCCGAGACTCCCGGCAGAAGGCGTCAGCATCCGGTGACAGGCGCCACAGTGCTTCTCAAAGGGATGGGCCTCATCCGCCGGATGGGCGAAATGAACCACCTCTGGCGGTTGCTGGCTCGGCGGGGCAACCCGCTGGGCCGCATCGAGCAGACCGGTAATCAGCAGATCACGTTCGGTCACCGCCAGATCGAAATCGGGCATGAACAACGCCGGCTGATCCAGCGCCTGTTCCAGGGCAACACTGGCGCGCTGGGGTACCACCCCATCAAGAATTGTTGCCAGGCGCTCGCCGGTGCCGCCGATCTGATGACAGCGGCGACAACCGTAGAACTGCAGCGCCTCGGCCGCAGCCAGGCGCCGCGGTGTCAACCTCAGACCATAGGCGCTGTGAGCGGCGCGGATCAGGCCACTGTGGGCCAGTTCCTTGCGACGAGTGACGCCATTGCCCCGATGACACTGGCCACAGGCGGCCTGCTCAGTGTGCGGGCAACTGAAATCATGACAATGACGGCACAGCGCCGCCTGAGCCTGCGGCGTGCCACCGAGCAGCAGGATCAGAAAAACCAGCCAAAGACCCAATTTTCCCCCCGCAGATACAGGGCGACAAACGTCAGCGCCACAATCATACCAAAGGTCAGCAGTGTCAGCGCATTCACCCAGCGCTGATCGGCCGGCAACCAACGGGCCTGACGTGCCGGTCGGGTATGCGGCAGCCAGGGCAGCACAGCAAACAGCAGGCCCAGCAGCAGCAGGCCATAGACCGCCTGTTTGGAATAGCTGACCACCTCCTGAGTCCAGACCAGAAACCAGGCCGCACGTGACGGATTGGGTACCGTCGCCAGGTTCGCCGGCTCCAGCAGCGGCGCCGGCAGCAGAGCCGCCAGCGCCACCACCAGCAGACAGACCACCGCCATGGCCTGACGGATCAGGCGAAAGAAACAGGGCGAGCTTCGTACATAATCGGTATGGGGATCGGGCTTTTTCACAGGTACGGCAGCACTCCCTTCTGTTTGCGGATGCGATAGAAATGCAGACAGCACAGCAGCAGGGTCAGAAGCGGCAACACCACCACATGCAGCAGATAAAAGCGCAACAGCGACAGCGGCCCACCGACCTGGTCCGGCACCATGAAACGGTAGAACAGCTCCCCCATGGGCACCGTTCGCACCAACTCCATGCCGGTCTGGGTCGCCCACAGGGCAAGCTGGTCCATCGGCAACAGATAACCGGTATAGCCAGAGAACAACGCCAGCAACAGCAGGCAGAAGCCAATCAGCCAGTTCCACTGGCGCGGCGGCCGATAGGCCCCCGTCAGAATCACCCGCAGGCTATGCAAAAACAGCAGCAACAGATAGCCGTTGGCGGCAACGCGATGCAGACTGTGAAGAAAGTGGCCGCCAAACACCTGCTCCTCAATCAGCAGAATCGAACCGTAGGCAGCGGCGCTGTGCGGCTGATAATAGAAGGCCAGCAGCAGCCCACTCAGACCCAGCAGCAGAAACAGGGTAAAGGCCATGCCACCAAGGCAGAAGGTGTAACGGATGCGCAGATTCGCACGCAGCACCACCCGCGGAAACAGATGTCGGAGAAAATCGCGCATAGGCTCCTCAAAGGGTTCAGCCACGCCCAATCGGCTGATCGTAAACCTGCCACTGATCGCCCTGCCGTTGCAGTCGCAGGCGCGGTAACGCCTGGCTGGCCGGACCGGCCTGTACCGCTCCCGCCGCATCAAAGCGGCTGCCATGGCAGGGACAGACCAGCGCCTCGGGCAGCACCGCCAGGGTACAGCCCAGATGGGTACAGACCAGACTCAGGGCGTACACCTGATCCTGTTCACGAATCAGCGCCAGGCGCTGCTGGCGAAACACCAGGGCGCCACGCTGCGGCAGATCGGCATCGCTCACCGTGAGCAGCAACCGGGCCGGCACTGGCGGCAGGGTAAAAAAGCGCCGCAGAAACCAGCCTCCGGCCAGCCCCAGCATCAGGGTTTTGATGAAGCGGCGGCGGCTGGCAACAGGGTTTGCCATTTTCTGACGTATCCTTCGACAAAGGCCGGCGACGGACGCGTCAACCGGTCAAAACGGTCCTGGGGAAAAAAACTTCCGTTGCGCAGGCGCTGGCCCTGCTGGTGCCAGAAATCGGCCAGCCCCAGACCGTCAAGATCGGGCCGGTAGATGCGTCGCTCTGGCGGCTGCAACAAAAAACGGCGGGCATCGCCATGGCAGGCATCGCACAGGGGTGCGCCACGACGGATACTGTGCGGCGCGTAGGCCTTCCATTCCGCCGCCAGCAGACGGTTTTCCTGCCCCACCGGCTGGTTATCGCGCATTTCACTGTAATAGGCCAGAAACTGCGGTCGGATCGGACTGACCAGCCCCTGGTCGTTCAGGCCCAACAGCGGCCCGTCCTGTCGGCGCAGATAGCTGCTTTTCACATAATCGGTACCCGCCGGCCGCACACGGAAATACTGCCGGTTGCTGCTCCCACCCAGTTTCAGATAGAAGGTGCCATATTCCTGCGCTGACCAGGCCGCATGGCAGCTGCTGCAGCTCAGCCGCTCAAGATGCGCGGCAATACCATGCTCGATCACCGTCGCAGCGGGCGTATGACAATCGCGACACGTCCGGCTCACCCGCAAGCCCTGCTGCAAGCCCGCCATGGCGTGGCAGTCGCCACAGACCAACCCGGCTTCGGCATGGACATCGGGCCTCATCTTCAGGTAATGCTGCCCCTGGGCCTGCGGACCGCGCTGATAGCGTTCATGATCCTCACGCGGCGCCCGCCCCAGGTAATCCCAGCCGACGAAATAACCGTTATGGCAGCGCAGACAGCTGTCATTATCGGGCCGCCGCAGGGCATGGCCATCGTCACCATGGCAATCGTGGCAGCTGCTGACATGGCAGCCCTGACAGTTGGTCTGAAAGAAGTCCGCATCGGCCTGGCCCCAGCTGCGCCGGCAGAAAGCCTGTTCCTCGGCCCGCGTCGCCATGGCGTGCTGAAAGATTTGCGCCGAACCGGCATGGCAGCCCTGACAGCCCGGCGCCAGCGGGCCATCGGCGGGTCGCCGCAGGTTGCCGGCAGCGCCGTGACAGCTCAGGCAGTCGAGGCCGGCGTGTACGCCTTGCAGCCGGGTTTCATGGCACTGGAGACAGCTATCGCCAGCCGCGACCGCCGGCTCAGCGCGGCTCGCTACCGCCATCAGACCGCTGCCCAGCAGGGCGCAGCAGACGACCATAATCCAGTTTTTGCTGATAAATGACATCCTTGCCACTTTCATGACAGACCAGACACTGATTGACGGCGAAAACCCGCTGGATCTCCTCGCCCTGCAGCGGTCGGCTGTGTTCGCGGACAATCGCCGAAAACGCCTGAATCCCGTTCTGAGTCATCTGCTGGAAACCATCCAGGGGTTTGTCGTCGGCCTTTTCGCACAGCAGGCTGGCCTCGATGCTGCCAGCGACTACCTGATGCTGGCCGAAACCGACAAAAACCGGATTGGCGTGACACTCACGGCACCCCACCGTGCGGCCGGTCGTGTTATGGGAATAAAAGGGCGCAAAACGCAGCTGCTGACGATCGCGGAAACGGGTGACATATTCCTCGCTCTCCGGCTGACCCCGCCGGTCCTTGACGGTCACAAAGGTCTGGCAGCCGGGCGTGACCGGGGCAATCTGGCCCCGCTGGTCAAGTGCCAAGGCAAAGGGATAAAGCGAGCGATAATCCTCGGTTTCACTGAAACGGCCCCGGGTCATGCGCTGGCGGATGAAGTCCTGGCCCGGTTGGGAACGGTCATATTCCGTATGGCAGCCGAAACACTGCGGCACCGCCGCCGAATGGCAGCTGTAACAACTCAGCCGCTCATGTCCGGCAATGCGATGTTCCAGCGTACCGGTGATCACCTTGCTGACATGGCGTTGCCCATCCCGCTTACCCAGCACGATTACCTGTCCTTGTTCGAAAAAAACGTTCGAATAGGGCCGCTGCTTGGCGGTCAGCACCGCTGGCGCCTCCAGTGGTGGCACGGTGTGATAAGAACGGGCCTCACGGCGTGCCTCCGTCTGTTCCCGCTGGGGCGGCGCCAGTCGCGGGCGCTCGGTTGCGCTGCCGTGACAGTCCGTGCAGGCGATCTCGGTCTGCAGATACATGTTTTCATAGGCATAGCCATCGCCCATCAGGTCGCGCGAGGTATGACAATCGATGCAGTCCATGCCTCGCTGATGGTGAATGTCCGCTTCGATCCGGGTGACATTACGCACCCCGCTGATCAACTCCGGCCCCGGGAATGCCTGGCTCACCGGCATCAGGCCGTTATTGCCATCATTAAGTCCCTGATAGGTCAGAGCAATCCGGCCGCTGCGGTTATGACAACGCAGACAAACCTCGTTGGTCGGCAACGGCTCCATGCGATGGCTGGCCGAATGGGGCCAGCGGCCGCGCATGACCACATCCGTGCCCTGGTAGGTCGCGTTGTCATTAAAAGGAAAATGACAGGCGGCACAACCCGACGCATGGGACCCGGTCCAGACCTCATGCGATTCCATGCCGACATGGCACAGCGAACAGAACTTACGGTACAGCTCACCGGCCAGATTGTTCAGCTGGGCCACATCCTTCAGTTCCAACGGTTCGCCGGCAGCATCGAACAGCTGCTGGGCCTGGGTGCCATACAGGTGGCCGTCCTGGCCCTCCCAGGTCAGCTGGATGTTCTTGATGAAACCGGTGTTGGTGAACATGAGATTGCCACGCATCCGCTCCAACTGATAGGGATGGCAGCGGCCACAGGTTTTTTCCCAGAACGGCGGCGCCGACGGATTCCGCGGGCCATACATGCCGCCATGGGCCTTTTTTTTGTCCGGCTCCCGGGCATCGCCACCATGGCAGGCGATACAGTCGGTGTGGCTGGCGCTGGCCGGCTCCAGACCGACATGGCAGGCGACACAGCGCGACGCCGGCGGCTGGTGGCAACCGGCCAACACCCCCACCAGAGTCAGAGCCCAAAACAGTGCCCCGATGCTGTTCGACCAGAATCTCACCGAACCTCCCGTCCCATCCATACCGCTTTGCAGGTCATGCGGCTTGCCGCGTCAGTGCCGGTGTCCGGCAGCCAGCGGACGAATCGGCATTCTATCACAGCCAGGCCTGCGCGACCACCATCGGCAAATGTGCTGCGACCGCTGCCAGATAAAAAAAGCCCTCCGGCCACAAAAGCCGGAGGGCGGGAACAACGCCAGACCGGAAACGGTCGGCGATTGTGGTGGCGATCTAGAAAATCACCTGCAGCTGCGCCGTGAGGGTATCGAAGTCCTGGCACTCGCGGCTCTCGGTGTCGAACTCAACCGTGGCGTATTCCACCGTCAACTTCAGATCCTGACCACGGAAGTAGTAGTTGAAACCACCACCAAGCCAGTCGACTTCCTGATCGTACACGCCATCCCACTCGGCAAACGACCAGTTTTCAGCCCGAACAAAGAACTGCAGCGGGAAATTCGGCAACATGTAGCCGGCCTTCATGTAACCACCATTTTTTTCGCCATTGACACCCAGGGTGCTGGAGGTCGGAGTGGCACCCTTGTAGGCCTCGTCGAGATCGTAATCGACATAGGCGGTGGAGAAGGTGAAGGTACCAATGCCGTCGAAGGGATACTCGACGAAGAAGTCCACCGTCCAGGCCTTGTAGTCAACTGCGCCTGCTTCAAGAGCTTCGTTGGCGTAGGCCACATCGGCCTCATACTGATAAGCCGCACCCAGGGTGATGACCTTTTTATTGCCCATATAGGTACCCCGGTAGCCGTAACCGGTTTCCTTGTCGAGGAAGGTCAGGTGGGCACGACCGGTATAGCGGAAATTCGAATCCGGTGCCGACGAGGAATCGTTGCGACCGTTCATCACGTCGATGCGGTACTGGAACACATCGTCAAACAGATTGCCCCACAGGGCCACACCCTTGTCGCGGGTTCCCACAAACGGTGCGCGGATAAACAGCGAGCGGTCGAGGTTAAGCGGGATTTCGCAGGCCTCAAGGTTCTCGCGCGTGAAGTTATACTTGAACTTACCCAGGCGCAGCTCAGCCGCATCGCTGAACTTGTAGCGGAACTGGGCGTCCAGCACGCGGAACTCAGACTCGTCGCCATCATCAACATTGAAATTGTCAATGTTGACATCCTCGGTGTATTCGGTCTGAAAGTAGAAACCGAGCTTGTCGTAGGCACCGATCAGGGCCAGACGGTTACGGCGAAAATTGAATTCCATGGTGTCGTCATCATCGGGACCAGCACCCATGTCGCGGTGGGTCAGCTGGAACTGGCCGAAATACTCCAGTTTCAGTAGGCCCTGATCCTCCGGGCCAAAGGTCCAGACCGGGCCGGCAACGGCCGAGGACGCCATCAGTACCAGCCCCGCGCAGGCGGTCAGCAGTTTTCCAAGTTTCACGATAGGACTCCTTTTTAAAAGGGTAACAGCAGAACAACGCGCTTTAAAGGGCAGCTGCCGCCTTAGCAGCCGCCACCGCCTGCGCCACCGCCAGAAGACGCACCATCACTTCCGCCTGCAGCCGGCGTCGCCCAGTAGGCGTAGTCCTCGTCCTCGATGCTGTTGGCATCGGCGTCATAGGGGCTCAGCATGCCGTCAAGAATGCGGAAGGTCGGCTTCTCGATGGTTCTGGGGAAATTCACGTTGTAGTAGGGGCCCGCAAAGAATGGACCATTCGTTTCCAGCCGATGGTCGGTAACCAGCACATCGGTCGCCCACTCGGACAGCAGGGTCGGCAGAGCATAGCTGGCATCGGGCACATAGGCGGCACCGGTCTGGTTGGTCAGGCTGCCGAACTGGCTCCAGGAACCGTCGTAGACCATGACATCCCAACCCAGGGCAACGTCAATAGGCATGAAGCCATAGGAAGCAGCGTTACCGGCGCGGCAGTAGGTAATGATGGGCTTGGATCCGTCGATACCATAGCTTTCAAGCAGGGCACGGATCTCATCGGCGCTCTTCAGGGCATTATTGGGGCTGCCACCCACGTAGAAGTCGGCATAACCAACATGGGCAACGCCTTCAATGCTTCCCTGGAAGATGACATAATCACCAGCCACATCGGCAAAAATACCTGAGGTTCCGCCAGCTTTTTCCGTATTGTTCAGCAGCGTGTTAAGAGGCTGAACACTGCCCTCTTCAACGCCAACAATCAGTTCACTCAGTGCCGCGCGCACATCATCACGCAGTGCCGGAAGATCACGCACGCTAAATGTCGAAGGCGTTACATTCGGCTCGACCGTGGTCAGCTCATAGCCCGCGGCAGTCCAGGCAGCCTGGTTGCCATTCAGAACCTTCAGCTTCTCTTTCGGGAAACCCCAGTAGCGGAAGGTAAAGTACAGGCGCGCCGGGTTGCCGCTGCCAGCGAATACCACCGTCGTACGCTCGTCAATGCCGCAACGCTGCAGCTCAGCATCCATGGTCGGTCCATCCAAAACCATGTTGCCACTGAGCACGGGGCCTTCGTAACGGTCTATGCCAAGGGTTGACCACAGCTGGGCGCCAGGAATATGCCCGGCTGTATAGGTCCCGCCAGCGCAAAGAATCACAACCTTTTCGTAACCGGTTTCATTGTTTACCAGGCCTTTATCCACCCAAGATTTCAGCGTTGCGGCATCAATCAGCACATTTTCGGTCTGGCCGACAACCGGCGGATTGTTTGTGCTGGTATCCGGTTCATCGTAGCTGTCGGAACCGCCACCGCCACCGCAACCCGCCAGGGGCAATGTACCGACAAACAGAAACAGAAGCAGGGCCATCAGGCGCATGCGCGAACGTTGAAACACCTCTTTCATGTGACCTCCAAGATCAGTTGACAGGAAAACAATTCTCATCGGCTCGATCCACATTCTTCCTTGTGCTGCCAGAAACCTCCTTTCTGCAGACTAAAAACGAATGATCATTCACCTATGGCGGCAAACGTAGCACAGCAACCGGAGGTTGAAAAGATTATTCGATCACAAAAAATGCAGACCAATCCGTTAAAATAAAAAAATTAGTTTGCGGTCGAGTGATTGGCGATGGCGGCCCAGGCGTTGGCCATGAGTTCGTCGGCGATCTCCTGCAGGGGGGTGTTCACCACACACAGCAGACGCAGCTGAATGGCCCGCAGAATCACACCGGTATAAGAGATGGCCGCAACATAGACGTCCTGCCGGCGGATGTCGCCCCGATCCATACCCTGCACCAGAATGCCGCGTACCAGCCGGAAGGGTTCGGTAAAACAGATGGGCGTGGTGTCGGTCATGAATTCGGCATGCTTCATGTAAAGCATGTATTCCATCATGACCGGATCGGACTCAGCCACGTCGAAGCACAGGCGGGCAAAGGCTTCGAGCTTTTCGCGTGTGGTCTGCGCATCGCGCAGCCGGGCATCGAGCATCTGCTGAAAATCCTGCAGCGTTTCGGCATGGATACGCCGCGCCAAATCCTCCTTGTTAGCAAAATAGCTGTAGATGGCGCCGGTACTGACTCCCGAAGCCTTGACAATCAGCGGTATCGATACGTTGTAGTAGCCCTTTTCGACAAACAGCTGCCGCGCTACCCTGAGCACCCGCGCCATCTTGGCTTCGGGCGCAATCTCGCGCTTCTTCCCCGGTGCCATATTTCCCCTCCTCTTGCCTGAATCGATCCCTGATGCCGGTCGGAACCCCACCGGCGAAAAGCGGCGCCATCTTAGACCAACAGCACAGCAGAAGGAAACCCCGTTCTGATTGGAATCCGCTTCATTCCGCTGCAGCCTGGCCCCTGTTCCGTGCGGCCAGCAGCGCACCGGGCCGAACACACTGACACAATGCTTCGTAGCCACCGTCAAGCACCCGCAGGTTATCGTATCCCCGTGCCGACAAATAAACATAAGCCATGGCCGCCCGCACACCATGGGGACAAAAGATACCCACCAGAGGCTTGCTGGGCACCTCGGCCCAACGGTCGGGAAGCTGATTCAGCGCCAGGCACTGCCAGGGCAGCGGAAACGCCTCCCCTGGCAGCAGCGCCAACATCTCTTCAGGGGTGCGCACATCCAGCACCCGCGCGCCGGGCTGCTGCAACAGCTCAGCAAAAGTCACCTTGTGGCGCAGCGTTCCGATAAACGCCAGATCCATCCGCTGCAACACCGCGTCGAGCATCGCCGCCTCCTTCGTATGTGCACGAGTACGCAAACTCAAACCCGCCACAGCCGCCAGCAACTGTGAATCCGCGGATTACGACGGAAATCCTCCGGCAACGTGGCCACGCCCAGATTCTCCCAGGCCAGTCCGGCGTCGGTCAGCGCTGCAGCATCAAGACGGAAACGGCGCAGATTGGTGGAAAAAATCAGCTCGCCGGCGACATCCAGACGGGCGGCGGCTGCGGTCAGCAGTTCCACATGGTCGCGCTGCACATCGAAAACCCCTTCCATTCGCTTGGAATTGGAAAAGGTTGGTGGATCGACAAAAATCAGGCCGTAGCAGCGCTGCTCTTCAGCCAGCCAGGCCAGGCAATCCGCCTGAATGAAACGGTGTGCCGGGCCATCAAAGCCATTGCGCTGCAGATTGCGCCGCGCCCAGCGCAGATAGGTAGCTGACAGATCAACGCTGGTGGTACTGCGGGCACCGCCGGCAGCGGCATAGACCGTGGCACTGCCGGTATAGGCAAACAGGTTGAGCATGTCACGGCCAGCGGCCTTGTCACGGATCAGCTCGCGGGTCTGGCGGTGATCGAGAAACAGGCCGGTGTCGAGATAATCCTGCAGATTAACCTCGAATTTCAGCCCGCCCTCCTCGACGATAAAAAACCGGCCGCTGTCATCCTGCCGCTGATACTGCGCCTGGCCACGCTGGCGCTGACGCACCTTGACATGAACGGCATCGGCCGATACGCCAAGCACCTCGGGCAGCACCGTAACCACCTCGCGCAAGCGCCGCCGTGCCAGCCGTGGATCACACTCCGGTGGCGCCTGATATTCCTGCACCTGCACCTGCTCGCCATAAAGGTCAATGGCGACGGCATAATCCGGCAGATCGGCATCATACAGGCGATAACAGCTGATCTGGCGCCGACGGGCCCAACGACCAAGGTGGCGCAGATTTTTACGCAAACGATTGGCGAACATCTGCCCGCCGTCCGACAGCTGTTCAACCGGCGCCAGCCCGTGGGAGGCCTCGACCGGTTCCCGGAAATAATACTGCGGTTCGATAACGAAATGCAGCAGCTGGCACGACAGGGCGCCATTGAAGAAATGGTGCTTACGCAAGGCCCGCAGGCCGAGCTGTGGCCCCAATTCGGGCGCGCCGGTCAACACGGCCAGCTTCCAACCCTGAGCCGCCTGCCGCAGCTGAACACCCAGCTGGCGATACAAGCCCGCCACCTGTTCGACCGTGCCCAGCCGCTGACCATAGGGCGGATTGGTCAGCACCAGTCCGGCAGGCTGGGGCAGGCTGCGGCATCCGAGCTGATCCAGGGGCAGACTTTCAAAACAGACCTGCTCGCTCAGGCCGGCCCGTTCGGCATTGATCCGCGCCAGAGCCACGGCGTTGGCATTCTGGTCAAAACCCAGCAACGGCGGCACCTGCGCCATGCCCAACTGCCAGCGCCGCCGGGCTTCGGCGCGCAGCTGCTGCCACAGAACCGGATCGTGCCGGCACCAGTGTTCGAAGGCAAAGCCCGAGCGCAGCAGGCCAGGCGCACCATCGCCAGCCATCAGGGCCGCTTCCAGCACCAGCGTGCCACTGCCACACAGCGGATCGACAAAGGCGCCCCCGCGCGCGGCAATGGCGGGCCAGCCGGCCCGCGCCAGCAGCGCCGCCGCCAGATGCTCCTTGAGCGGCGCCACGCCACCTTCACAGCGGTAGCCACGCCGGTGCAGGCTTTCGCCCGACAGATCCAGACTCAGCGTCAGCTGATCGCGATATAAATGCACATTGACTCGCCAGCAGGGCGTGCGGCTGTCAACATCGGGGCGCTGTCCGGTTGCCGCGCGAAAGCTGTCAACCACGGCATCCTTGACCTTCAGGGCGACGAACTGGGAATGGCGCAGCTGCGACTGCTGGACATGGCTGTCAACGGCAAAGGTGGCACTGACCGGGAAGTGGGCCGACCAGTCAACCTGGCGCGCCAAGGCGTAGAGCTGATCGGCATCACCAGCCGCCCCCTGGCACAGGGGCAGCAGCAACCGGCCACCAAAACGCGACCACAGACCGATACGATAGACCAGCGCCAGATCGCCCCGGCAATGCACGCCACCCCGCGCCGGCCGCACCGCATCGGCAGCCAGAGCGGTGAGCTCCTCGGCCAGCAGCGGTTCCAGGCCACGCGGCGCACTGACAAACAGCTCCAGGCCGGCCGCCGGCCCCTGCTTCACCACATCCATGCTGCCTAAGCGATCTCCACCAGTTCAAGGGCAAAATTGAGTGCCCGGCCAGCCAGAGGATGGTTGCCGTCGAGGGTGACCGTCCCTTCGCCCAGCTCCGCCACCGTCACCACCAGCGGAATGCCTTCGGCCGTCTGAGCCTGCAGCTGAATCCCGACTTCCAGCTCCAGCTCCGCCGGCAGCATGGCACGCTCGACCGTGACGCATTGCTCCTCGTCATAATCGCCATAGGCCTCGCTGGCCTCTATCCGCACCTGCTTGCGTTCACCAACCTGCATGCCCTGAATCGCCTGATCGAAACCGGGGATCACCGCGCCTTCGCCAAGGGCGAATTCCAGCGGCTCGCGCCCCTGCGAGGAATCAAACTGACTGCCATCGTCAAAGGTGCCGGTATAATGAACCTTGACGCGATCTCCGGGTTGCGCTGTAACCATGAAAACTACTCCTGTAAATGCTGGTGCGTTTGCAGAAACAGCTGCAGCCGTTCATAGCAGCTGTACGGGATATCGCCGATGGCGCGAATGCGACCGAATTCGGCCCCGCCATCCTCGATGCCATGAAAATCGGAACCGCCGGTCACCAGCAGATCGCGCCGCCGTGCCTGGGCCAGATACCATTCGAGTTCATCGCAATTGACGCCGTTGTTATAGGCTTCGATGCCCTGCAGGCCGCAGGCACAGAGCTCATCAAGTAACTGCTGCATGGCCTGGGGATCGCGGGTGATGTAGGGCGGGTGGGCCAGAACAGCCACACCACCAGCGGCGCGGATCAGACCAATGGCCTCATCGACGGGGAAAAACCGCTTCGGCTCATTGCAACTGACCAGATACTGTTGAAAGGCCTCCTCCATGTTGCTGACCAGTCCCTGAGCCATCAGTTCCATGGCAATATGGGGCCGGCCGATACTGCCGGCGGCCCGGGCGCTGACGGCGGCGAAATCCAGCGGCGGCAGGGCACGCTGACGCAACACCGCGTTCACCTTTTCAACGATACGGCCGTTGCGCTGGGCGCGAAACTGCTGAAAATCGCGCAGGGCCTGCCCCAGTACCGCATCGGCCGGGTCAAAACCGTAACCCAGCAGATGAATATCCTGATAATTGCGCCAGACACAGGACAGCTCGACGCCGCTGACCAGATGGATACCCAGATCACGACTGGCGTCCTGGGCGGCAACCACGCCATCGATATTGTCGTGATCGCACAGCGCCAGCGCCCGCACGCCAGCCGCAGCGGCACGCGCCGCCAGAAGCGGTGGCGGATGAACACCATCGGAACAGCTGCTGTGAACATGCAGATCGACGCGCGGATGCATGAAGGTCCTTTGTGCCGGAGAAAAAAGGCAAAGCGAAATGGCCTGAAAGCCGAGGGAAGCGCCAGAAACGGCCGTCATGGTAGCACAGGGTGAACGCACTCACCACCCCAACTTCCCGCTGTATGGACAACATCAGCGACAAGCAAAGGCTTGCCAACAGCGTCGATCATGCCATAATCCAGCCAGACGGCTGCCTCGGCACACCGTTTTTCTGTATCCGCCCATCCCGTCGCTCAGTCCCTGGGGAGAGACCCCACCTATGTCTTCGGTTGTTGAACTGCTCCGCCACCTGTTGCTCCAGCTGGCGTGCTTCGTCCTCGGCGCTGGCCTGCTCAGCTTTCTGTCCTATCTGCAGAAACTGCTGATCGGCTATCCGCAGAGACTCATTGGCTATCTGATCCCAGTGCTGGCCGGTGGCGTCACCTCCATCATCATCGCCTACCTCTATGGCCGGCTGCAGCGAGCTGAACAGGCCAACCTGCGCCGGGCCGGGCTCGACCTGCGCCGGCAACTGCCCCAGCTGCTGGTGCTGATCAATGCCGTGCTGGCCGGCAGCCTGCTGCTGTGCCTGTTCTCGCTGGCCCAGAAGGTGCTGGCCGGCTACCCCCTGCATCCGAAAGGCTTTGTCGTGCCGGCCCTGTTTGGCGGCGCCAGCGGCCTGCTCATCGGCATCTACCTGCTGCGCAATCATCAGCTGCTGGCAAGCCAGAACGAAACCCTGGAACGACTGCGGCAGGAAAAAAACAAGGTGTCGGACATTCTCGCCTCCATCAGTGACGGCTTGCTGGTGGCCGATGCCACCGGCCGCATCGAACGGGTGAACGGCGCTGCCCTGCAACTGCTCGAATTGGACGAGGCCAACGCCTGCGGCCAAACCCTCGAAGCCCTGTTCGCCCGGGCTGTCACCAGCAACCTGGATGACTTCTTCTCTCCCGAGCGGCGCGGCCGCAGCCGCACCTTCAGCCTGCTGACCCGCGACGGCAAACCCCGCACGGTAAAGGCTCAGGTGGTGAATATCCGCAACGACCGCGGCGATTGCGGCGGGCTGCTGCTGATTCTGCATGACACCACGGAGGAACACCGCATCGACCGGATGAAATCCGAGTTCATCTCCAGCGCCGCCCACAATCTGAAAACCCCGATAACCGCCATCGCCGGCTACTCCGAACTGCTGCTGGCCGATGGCGAACTGCCCGTGAGCCAGCGACAGGAATTTCTCGGTTACATCCACGAAAAAGCCTGGCAACTCGACCGGCTGATCAACAACCTGCTGGATATCAGCCGAGTCGAATCCGGTCGCGAGATTCGCCTGGAAAAACAGCTGCTGCCGGTAGCCAGCCTGCTGGAGCGCGTTCAGCGGCTCTGCCATCAGACCCCCAGCACCTGCCAGTTCCGGATCGACTGTCGCGACGAGCAGACCCTTGTGTTCGTCGACCCGGACAAGATCGAGCAGGTCCTGCAAAACCTGATCAGTAACGCCATCAAGTTCTCGCCCGGTGCCGAGTATGTCTTTGTCCACGGCCATCGCGCCGGCCACTGCTATGAAATCAGTGTGCGCGACGAAGGTATCGGCATGACCGACGAGGAAACCACCCGCATCTTCGACCGGTTTTACCGCACGGACGCGGCCTCGGCCACCGCACCGGGTCTGGGACTGGGCATGAGTCTGGTGAAGGCGCTGGTGGAGGCGCACGGCGGCGAGATCCGGGTTCAGAGTGTGCTGCATCAGGGCACCACGGTCACCTTCAGCCTGCCCGCGCGCGACGACAAGACCCCATGAGTCAGACCGCGCCCTGTCACCTGCCCGACCAGCCCTGCTTGCAGGTCCGCGGACTGAGTACCTTTTTCTTCACCCGTGGTGGCATCGTCAAGGCCGTACGCGAGCTTGACCTTGACCTCTGGCCTGGCAGCACCCTGGCCTTGGTGGGCGAATCCGGTTGCGGCAAATCCATCACCGCCCTGTCGCTGCTGCGGCTGGTGCCCGCCCCCGGCCGCATTGTCAGCGGCAGCATCCGACTCGACGGCGAGGAGCTGCTGCAGCTGCCCGCCCAGGAGATGCGGCGGCGCCGTGGCAACCGCATCGCCATGATTTTTCAAGACCCCATGACGGCCCTCAATCCGGTGCTGACCATCGGCCGTCAACTGACGGAAGGGTTGGAGCTGCATCGCGGCCTGAGCGGCCGAGCGGCCCTGCTGCGAGCGGCGGAGCTGCTCGACCAGGTCGGGCTGGCCAACCCGGTCCAGCGCCTGCGCGACTACCCCCATCAACTTTCCGGGGGCATGCGTCAGCGCGTGGTCATAGCCATGGCGCTGGCCGGCAAACCGCAGATCCTTATAGCTGACGAACCCACCACGGCACTGGATGTCACCATCCAGGCCCAGATCATGACCCTGCTGGGCGACCTGCAGCGACAACAAAACATGGCCCTGCTGCTGATCAGCCATGATCTGGGGCTGGTGGCCCAGAATGCCGACGAGGTCGCCGTGATGTACGACGGTCTGGTGGTGGAACAAGCGCCGGTCACCCACCTGTTCGACACCCCCCTACACCCTTACAGTCGCCATCTGCTGAATTGCATTCCTCGCCGTGCCGGCCAGCCAACCGAGACAGCCAGCCCGACCGGCCCATTCTGGCACCACTGCCCCGCACGCTTCCGGCCGCGGCCGACAGGTCCGCCGCCGCTGCAACAGACCAGCGCCGGTCATTGGCTGCGCTGCTGGCCGGAGACCCCCTGATGGATACCCTGCTGCAACTGGAAGGCCTGACCAAGGGCTTTCATGTCAGCGGCGGCCCCGGCCGGCCGCGCCAGTGGCTGCGTGCCGTCGAGCAGGTCAATCTGCAGCTGCGGCGCGGCGAAACCCTCGCTTTGGTGGGAGAATCGGGCTGCGGCAAATCCACCTTGGCCAAACTCATTCTGGGCCTGCTGACACCAGACAGCGGTACGCTGCGCTTCAAGGGCCTCGAACCGACCCGCCTGTCCGGCGCGGCCCGGCGTCAGCTGCAACGCCAGATGCAGATGGTTTTTCAGGACCCCTTTTCCTCCCTCAATCCGCGCATGCAGGTCGGCACTATTTTGGCCGAATCCTTTCATATCCACCGTATCTGCTCCCGCGCCGAAGCCCACCAGCGCGCGCTGCAGCTATTGGAAGAGGTCGGTCTCTCGCCGGATCATGCCCGGCGCTTCGCCCACGAATTTTCCGGGGGGCAGCGGCAGCGCGTCGGCATTGCCCGTGCCCTGGCCCTGCGACCGGAGCTGGTGGTGGCGGATGAACCGGTTTCGGCCCTCGACCTCTCCATTCAGGCGCAGATCCTGCAGTTGCTGCGCGATCTGCAGCAGCGCCACCAGCTGACCTACCTGTTTATCAGTCACGATCTGGCTGTGGTTGCCAGCCTGGCCAGCCGGGTAGCACTGATGTACCTGGGCCGCGTGGTGGAAATCGCTCCGGTGGACGCCTTCTTTGGCCGCCCCCTGCATCCCTATGGCGAAATGCTGCTGCAGGCCCTGCCCCTGCCCGACCCGCACCACCGTCAACGGCCACGGGCGCGCGGCGAGATTCCTTCCGCCACGGCACCGCCGCCCGGCTGTCCGTTCCATCCACGCTGTGCCCACGCCCAGCCTTTGTGCCAACAGCAGCGCCCGCCACTGCAGGACGCTGGCAACCACCGACAGGTGGCCTGCTGGCGCGCCGCCGAGTTGCAGCTTGAAGGCCTCGAACGACTGCTGCGACAGAGCCCTTGACCAACCTGTGCCAGCTGTGACACAGTGCCTGTCCGACGCACCCCCGCGTCCGCCGAGAAGAAGGAATCCGTGTCATGGGCCCCATCCTGACCGTCAAGGAACGCTGTCGCAAATGTTACGCCTGCGTACGCAACTGCCCGGTCAAGGCCATCAAGGTCAAGGCCCATTACGCCGAGGTCATCCATTCCCGTTGTATCGGCTGCGGCAAATGCATCGCCGTCTGCACCCAGAAAGCCAAGGTTATTGCTGACAGCCGCGAGCAGACCTGGCGTCTGCTGGGCGGCAGCGACCGCAAGATCGCCGTTCTGGGCTGTTCCTACCCCGCCTTCTTTCAGGACGTGGCTCCCAACCAGCTGGTCAGCGGCCTGCGCCGGCTCGGTTTTGACGAGGTCCATCAGGGCGCCGCCGGCGTCGAATTGCTCAGCGCCAGCTATCATCAACAAATGCAACAGCCCGGCGACACCCCCCTGATCACCAGCCACTGTCCAACCATTGTCGACCTGATCGAACGCCACTATCCACAGATGCTCAAAAACCTGCTGCCGGTGGTCTCACCGATGATCGCCATCGGCCGCTTTATCAAGGCCTGCAACAGCGCACCGGTCCAGCTGGTCTACATCAGCTCCTGCATCGCCGGCAAATTTGAGATCTTCGCTGAACCCGTGGCTGACGCCATCGACGTGGTGCTGACCTACAAGGAACTGGGCCAGATGTTTCAGCAGCAGCGCCTTGATCTCACCCGGCTGGGGCACACCCCGTTCGACGGCCTGCAGCCGCGCCGCGGCTGCCTGTTTCCGATCAGCGGTGGCCCCTTTCAGGTTCTCGATATTCATGATGATTTCTTCCAGCCACGCTATTTCTGTGCTGAAGGCGAGGAAAACTCGCTCGAAATCATCCGGGATCTGGCCGCCGGTCGCATCGATGCGCGCCTGGTGGATATCCGCTTCTGCAATGGCGGCTGCATCGGCGGCCCCGGCCGCAACAACCGCCTGACCACCTTTGCCAAACAGACCCTGATTCACCGCCACTTTCAGCGCGACGACATCCGCTACAGCACCAGCGAACGTTACGGCAAACCGCCACAGATCGATTTTGGCCGCAGTTTCCGCAACAAATACAAGCGCCTCGACCTGCCCAGCAGTGACAGCATCCGCAAGATTCTGCTGCAGACCAACAAGCACAGCGAACAGGACGAGCTCGACTGCGGCGGCTGTGGCTACCGCACCTGCCGGGAACATGCCATCGCCGTCTATCAGGGTCTGGCGGACATCGAAATGTGCCTGCCCTACTCCCTCAAGCGGCTGGAGGAAGACCGCCTGACCCTGACTCAGAAATACGAACTGGCGCAGCACGCCCTGTCACAGGAGTTTGGCGATCTGACCCTGGTCGGCAAGGACAGCCACACCCAGGAGGTGCTCAATCTGATCCACCAGGTCGGCCCGACCCCGACCACGGTTCTGATCCGCGGCGAAAGCGGTACCGGCAAGGAACTGACCGCCCGCGCCATTCACCGCGTCAGCCCACGCACCGACAAGCCGCTGGTCACCCTCAACTGCACCACCCTCAGCGACAGCCTGCTCGAAAGCGAGCTGTTCGGTCACCAGAAGGGAGCCTTCACCGGTGCCGTCAGCGACAAAAAGGGCCTGTTCGAGGCCGCCCACGGCGGCACCATCTTTCTCGACGAGATTGGTGACATCTCGCCCAAGGTACAGGCCGAACTGCTGCGGGTGCTCGACAGCGGTGAGATCCGCCCCGTCGGCGGCAATCACAGCAAGAAGGTGGATGTCCGGCTGATCGCCGCCACCAATAAAAACCTGGAGGACGGCGTGCGCGAAGGCTGGTTCCGCGAGGACCTGTTCTACCGTCTCAACGTCTTCTCCATAACCATGCCGCCGTTGCGCAACCGCCTTGACTCACTGGAAGAACTGCTGGAACATTTCCTGCGCCACACCAGCAAGCGCGTCAACAAGACCATCACGGCCATAGATCGGCGCGCCATAGAAGCCATGCGCCTGTATCACTGGCCCGGCAATATTCGCGAACTGCAGAACATCATTGAACGGGCGGCGGTTCTGACCCAGGATCGCAGCATTCACCTGGAGAATCTGCCGGTAATCTTCACCGAACTGATCGGCCGACGCGGTCAGCAGTCGGGCGCGACCGATCAATCCCTGCGCCAGAGCCTGGAGCAACAGATCAGCCTGATCGAAAAAGGCCTGTTGAAAAACTATCTGGAACAGGCCGCGGGTAATGTCTCCGCCGCCGCGCGCCTGGCCCAGATGCCCCGTCGCAGCTTTTATCGCCTGCTGGAACGGCATCAGTTGCACAGCGCCGAACAGCGCAGCGACCAACTGTGACAAATTAGGCACAGCAGCAAGAATACCTGTGCCATGAAAGGCACAAATCTTCGGCCCGCACCCCAACCCGCCCACTGTCCGGCGACCTCGCAAACCACTCAGGCGCACTGACAATCAAAACGATATCGGTGAGTTACAGACAAAACACCCGGACCCCTACGATCTTGGCACTAAGACTGCTAGACTTCTTCAGCATGTCTATGCTAAGGGAGCGCGTCTTTCTCATCCCCCGATTGACCGAAAACTCCTCCCTTACCTGTTCCGCCGCTCAGGATTCTCTCCTCCCGGGCGGCGTTTTTTTATTGTGCCACTCAGCCCGCCTGCCCGCCAGGCAACCGCTTTGCGGTTGAGTCGACCACCCTGGACATGGTAGTCTATTGGGATTTTTCTACCCAACAGCCTTGATATCAAAGCGACTCCGGCGGCACAAGCCCGCCACCGTCGCTGACCAGAACGCAACAAAAACGCGACAACGAACAGGAGAACCCCGATGGCAGGACACAGCAAATGGGCCAACATCAAACACCGCAAGGGCGCCCAGGACGCCAAGCGCGGTAAAATCTTCACCAAGTTGATCAAGGAAATTACCGTAGCGGCCAAAATCGGTGGCGGTGACGTCGAAACCAACCCCCGCCTGCGCACCGCTATTGACAAGGCCAAGGGCAGCAACATGCCCAAGGACACCATCGACCGTGCCATCAAGAAGGGCACCGGCGATCTGGACGGCGTCAGCTACGAAGAGGGCACCATGGAGGGCTACGGGCCCGGCGGTGTCGCTGTCCTGGTTGAGATCATGACCGACAACCGCACTCGCACCGTGGCCGACGTGCGCCACTGTTTTTCCAAACACGGTGGCAGCCTCGGTGTCGATGGCTCGGTGGCGTTCCAGTTCGACCGCCGCGGCCAGATCACCGTTCCCGCCAGCGCCGATTTCGACAGCCTGTTCGAAGCGGCCCTTGAACTGGGTGCTCTCGACGTCAAGGACGAAGACGAGTTCTATGAAATCCTCACCGAAGCCACCGATTTCGCCCAGGTGCGCGACGGCCTGAGCGCCAAGGGGTTCAACTTCGAATCGGCTGAACTGACCATGATTCCGCAGAACATGGTGGAACTGGACGAAAAAAAGGCCGAACAGATGCTCAAGCTGATCGACAAGCTTGAAGACAACGACGATGTTCAGAACGTTTACACCAACGCCGACATCGACGACGACATCCTGAGCAGGATCATGGGCTGACGCGGCGACCATGCGCATTCTGGGAATCGATCCGGGTAGCCGCGTCACCGGCTACGGCTTGCTCGACCGACAGGGCAACCGGCTGCTGCACGTCGACAATGGCGCCATCATCACCCGCTCACAGGACGATCTGCCCCTGCGGCTGCAGCAGATCTTCGACGGGCTCGGCGCCATCATCCGCCAGTACCGCCCCGACGCCGTCGCCATCGAGCAGGTATTCGTCGCCAAAAACGCCCTGTCGGCGCTCAAGCTGGGCCAGGCCCGTGGCGCGGCGGTGGTGGCCGGTGTCAGCGCCGGGCTGCCGGTCTATGAATACACCGCCCTGCAGGTCAAAAACGCCGTCGTCGGCTACGGCAAGGCGGCCAAGCCACAGGTGCAGCAAATGGTGCGGGTTCTGATGCATCTGCCCGAGATCGCCCAGGAGGATGCCTCGGATGCTCTGGCCGTGGCGATCTGCCACGCCCACAGCAGCCCCTTGGCCACGCGGCTGGCCGGAGAGGCCGGCGCCAGCAGTGGCCGCCGGAGACTGGCGTGATCGCGCGCCTGAGTGGGCTGCTGTGCCACAAGGAACCCGAACAGCTCATTATCGACGTGCAGGGCGTCGGCTACCGGGTGTTCGTCCCCCTGTCCAGCTTTTACGAACTGCCGGACACCGGCCAGCCGGTGCAATTGCATATCCACACCCTGGTGCGGGAGGATGCCCTGCTGTTGTACGGCTTTTCCAGCCTGCTGCAGAAACAGCTGTTTCTTTTGCTGCTGGGCATCTCCGGCATCGGTCCCAAGGTGGCTCTCAACATCCTGTCGCATCTGAGCTGCGACGAGTTGCAGCAGGCTCTGCTGCTGCAGGATAGCATCCGCTTGGCACTGGTGCCGGGCATCGGCAAAAAAACCGCCGAGCGCCTGGTACTGGAACTGCATGAAAAGGTGCAGAAGCTCTCAGCGGCAGCTGCTACCAGTGGTCGCAGTGCCGCAACGACCGCTGGCCGCAGCGATACCGATGTGCTCAGCGCCCTGCTGAGTCTGGGATACAAAGAAAAGGAAGCCCGCGCCGCCCTCGGCCGTATCGAGGGAGCGGCCGGACTGAGCACCGAAGCCCTGCTGCGGGCGGCCCTGCAGGAACTGACTCCTGGCAGAAACTGACTGCCTTAAGGAAACGCCATGTCCGACCGGCTGATCAGTCCGCATCTGCGTGACGATGACGCAAACTTCGACAATCCGCTCAGGCCACGCAGCCTGGCCGAGTACATCGGCCAGGAACAGGCCAAACAGAACCTGGCGGTGTTCATCCAGGCGGCCCGCCAGCGCGATGAAGCCCTCGACCATGTGCTGTTTTACGGCCCTCCCGGTCTGGGCAAAACCACCCTGGCCCACATCATCGCCAGCGAGATGGGCGTCAACATCAAGAGTACCTCCGGCCCGGTCATCGAAAAAGCCGGCGATCTGGCCGCCATCCTGACCAACCTGGAACAGGGCGATGTGCTGTTCATCGACGAGATTCACCGTCTCTCGCCGGTGGTGGAGGAAATCCTTTACCCGGCCATGGAAGACTACCAGATCGACATTCTCATCGGCCAGGGGCCTTCGGCCCGCACCATCAAGCTTGATCTGCCCCGCTTCACCCTGGTGGGCGCCACTACCCGCGCCGGGCTGCTGTCGTCTCCCCTGCGCGACCGTTTCGGTGTCATCAGTCGGCTGCAGTTCTACACCCATGAGGAACTGGCGGTGATCGTGCGGCGCAGCGCCGACATCCTCCAGGTCGCCATCGACAGCGAGGGCGCGCTGGAAATTGCCCGCCGCAGCCGTGGCACACCGCGCATTGCCAATCGCCTGCTGCGGCGGGTACGCGACTTCGCCCAGGTCGGCAGCGACGGCCACATTGATCGGGCCATCGCTGACCGGGCACTGCTGCGCCTGGAGGTTGACCGCCGCGGCTTCGACCACATGGACAGTCTGTTGCTGCAGAGCCTCATCGACAAGTTCGCCGGCGGCCCCGTCGGCCTCGACACCCTGGCTGCCGCCATCGGTGAGGAAAAAGATACCATCGAAGAGGTCATTGAACCTTATCTGCTGCAACAGGGCTACATCAGCCGCACCCCGCGCGGCCGCATGGCCACGGCACTGGCCTATCAGCACTTTCACCGGCCCTTGCCGTCCCAGGCGGGTCAGAATGCCGGCCTGTTCGACCGCCCGGCCCCACAGGACGAGCCGGCATGACCAGCGTGGCTTCGTCTTCGCCCCTGGCCCGGCAACTTTGCGACTGGCTCGCGCCGGCACTGGAACAGGGCCGCTATCCGTTTCGCAAGGCCGACTGCGGCCTGCGCCTGTACAGCATCCGCGGCCTGCTGCACCCCGATCTGGTGCTGTGGATCAATCCCGGCAGCTTTGTCGCCGCCGCGCTGCTCAACCTGCTGCAGCATCCGCCCGACAACGACGCACTGGTAAATGCCCAGGCCGCCGCCGAGGTGCTCGGGCTGAACCATTTCGTGCTCTGGCATCCCGGCGGACTCGACATTTACGAAACCGGTTCGCTGCGCATCCATCAGCATATCGCTGCCGGCGAACCCCGCCCGGCACCCCAGGCAGCAGCTGTCCTGACGGAGTTGCTCGAGCAGCTGCGACTGCTGTGCGTGCTGCACACCCGCCCGCCGGAACAACTCGGCGCCTGGCATCTGTACAACCTGTGCGAACAGGCTCTGTGGCGAGCTGGCGACCTTCACGCCACCCGGCTACGCCGGACGGCGGAGCCCCCCGCAGATTTGGAAGCGCGCGTACACCAACAGATGCTGCTGGTACTGGCCCTGTTGCTCGACGCCCTCGCCGACGGCCGCCTGCCACGCTATCTGGGGCCACAGCAATTGGCCACCTTTGTCGCGGCCCGACGATCGCCGGCCACGACCGACAGCCTGCCGTTACCCGAAGAGGCCGCTGCCGCCGAACTGCTGTTCGTGCTGCACCGGCTGGAGCAGCTCAGTCCCTTCCACCCCGTCGAACGGGCCAGTCAATTCATCGGACTGCTGCTGCGTGGCAGCCACCCCCTGGCCCAGGCCGGGCTGCCGCAACCGAAACTGCCCGCTGCCGACACCGCCGCTCTGCAACTGTACTGCGATGATCTGCTCAGTGACCCCGCAGCCATCGATATCGATCATTCCGGCCGATTGGCGCTCAAAACCCTGCTGCGGCGCCTGCACCAGATGGACAGCCCTCCCGGCCGCCAGGAAACACAACTGTTCGCCCTGACAGCCTGCAACCTGCACCAGGCACGGGCCTGTCTGGTGGACAGCCGGGCACCTTCAGCCCAGCAGCTTCCACGACTGCAGGGGTTACTGCGTCAGGTCTGGCCAGGCCGACGGCTGATCCTGCCACCCCACAGTCCGCTGGCCCTCTGGCAACTGGCCTATCTGCTGGGATTGCTGCCAACCGGGGCTCGCTGCGATCTGTGTCTGCCGGCCGCGCTGCTGGGCCAGCCGGCTGCGGAGACGGTGCTGGCGCTGATTCATCAGTGCTGCCATCTTGAACAGCTGCAATCGGATGGCAGTCTGTGCCACCTGCGGCTGCGGCACCAACCGGCGGAGCCGGGTGCACTCACCCAGCTGATCCATCTCAACCACCAGCGGGTGCTGGCCTGGCATGATCAACCCTTTGCCACCAGGCCACTGCAAGCGCAAGCGCCACATCAAAACATTACCGAAACAGAGCCTCCGCCAGCGGCAACACCCATGCCAGGCCGCCAGCAACAGGTGCGCGAGGCCATCGACCAGCAGATTGCCGCCCGACCGCGCTTTCATTTTCCAGCCGACTATCTCTATGATCTGGCCAGCATCGAACGCCGTCATCACACCCTCAACAACGGCCCCTGGCAACTGGGTCAACAGTTGCTCGAAAATGTCAGCCTGCTGGATTGTCACGGCAAGCGGATTGTGGAAACCGACATCGACCACGCCTGGGCCTTGCTGCTGGCATCCCACAGTCAGCAACAGATTGAATTGCCCCTGGCCCAGGAGGCCTGCCGTGAGCTGGTGCTGCGCTATCTGGAGGATCTGGCCAGCCTGCGCACCCTGATTCTGAGTGAAAGCCATGCCGGCCTGACCCCCGCCCGGCTGGCCCGTCGTTTTGCCACCCGCCTGTGGCGCCAACTGGGCCTGCCCCCCTGGGATAGGATACGGCTCTGCGCCCGCCAGTACGGCCGGTCCCTGCCAGCCTGAGCATGAGAACTTGCAGGCGGCCCTGATCCTGCTAGACTGCCCAAATGCCAACAGGCGCGTACCGCGCCCTCTTTTGCCCATTGGAGGTGCTTGATATGTTCGAGATTCTGGAAAAAACCCTGCTGACCGCCCTGGGAGCCGCCAGTCTGACCCAGAAAAAAGCCGAGGAACTGGCCAGCGAGCTGCGCCAACGCTTCAACCTGAGTGAGGAGGAAGGCAAGAAACTGGTTACCAGCGTGCAGGAGGCGGTAAAGCAACGCCAGCAGGATCTGCAGGACGCAGCCCGAGACGAGGTTCGCCAGGCCGCCGAACGGCTGGGCCTGGTTCCCCGCAGCGAACTCGAAGCCCTCGAACAGCGCGTCCGCCAGCTGGAAGAGCGGTTGGGCCAGAACTGAAGCCGGCGACCGGATGTTGCCATTCCTGCACCTTGACCGCAACCTGCGATCCCTGCGCCGCTATCGCGAAATCCTCGCGGTCCTGGTGACCTATGGCTTTGACCATCTGGTCGAACAGCTCAATATCGATTATTACCTGGAGCGGGCGCGACGATTGATCCGTCGCCAACGTCAGCAGCTTTCCGCCTTGGAGCGTCTGCCAGCCGAACAACGGCTGCGCATGGCACTGGAGGAACTCGGCCCGACCTTCATCAAATTCGGCCAGCTGCTATCTACCCGCCCCGACCTGCTGCCGGCCAGCTATATCCGCGAACTCAACCGCCTGCAGGACCATGTCGCGCCCCTACCCTGGAGCGCCATCGAACAGCGACTGACAACCGAGCTGGGCGCACCGCCCCAAAGCCTGTTCAGCACCGTTGATCCGACACCGCTGGCGGCAGCATCCATCGCCCAGGTCCACCGCGCCCGCCTGCACGACGGTCGACAGGTCGCCCTGAAGGTGCAGCGACCCGGCATCGAGGCCGTCATTGCCACCGATCTGGACATTCTTGAGGGACTCGCCGGACTGCTCGAAAACAACCAGGACCGCACCTCGCTGGTGTCGCCGCTGCAACTGGTGCGCGAGTTCCGCCGTACCCTCTACCGCGAGCTCGACTTCACCAAGGAGGCTCACAGCCTGTGTCGTTTTCGCAGCAACTTCGCCGGCAACCCGCATCTGTACGTGCCGGAGGTGTTCTGGGACTACAGCAGTGAAGCCCTGCTGACGCTGGAACTGATCGACGGCTGCAAGATCGACGACCTTGATGGCCTGCGCCGCGCCGGACACGACCTGCCCGAGCTGGCCAGGCGCGGCGCCCAATGTTTTCTTACCCAGGTGGTTCATCACGGTCTGTTTCACGGCGATCCCCATCCCGGCAATCTGCGGGTATTGGCCGATGGCCGCATCTGCTTTCTCGATTTTGGCATGGTCGGTCATCTCGACGACGAATTGCGTCAGCAGTTGGCCAACCTGCTGCTGGGCATCTTTCGCAAGGATACCGACATGCTGGCCGAGGTTCTGCTGACCCGGCGGCCACGCACCAGCGAAATCGACCTGCCGGCCCTGCGCCGCGACCTGCTTGAATTCATTGACGACTATCATCAGCGCCCCCTGAAGCAGATCGACAGCTTCAAACTGATGACCGAATTCATCGCCCTGATGGGCCGGCACCACATCCGCTTTCCGGCCGACCTGATGCTGCTGACCAAAGCCCTGGTCACCATCGAAGGCATTGGCCGCCGACTCGATCCCGATTTCAATCTGATCGAACAGATCGAACCCAACGTCCGCGCCCTGCTCAAACAACGGCTGTCATCGGAACACCTCGGCCGCCAGACCCTCAATTGCCTGCGCGCCTATCTTGATCTGGCGCGCAGCCTGCCCCACGACATCCGCGAGGTACTGTTACGCCTCAACAGCAATAGCTTCAAGATCGATCTGGAACATCGCGGGCTGGAGCGCCTGATCCGCGATCTGGACAAATCGAGCAACCGCCTGTCCTTTAGTTTTCTGATCGGTTCTCTCATCATCGGTTCCTCCCTCATCGTGCAGACCGGTGCCGGACCGCAGTTGTTCGGCCTGCCGGCACTGGGGCTTCTCGGTTACAGCATCGCTGCCCTGCTGGGGCTGTGGTTGGCCATAGGGGTCCTCAGCTCCGGTCGACTGTGACAGGTCCTCGCCGCAGCAGCTGAAAAATCCATTGCCAAACCAGCTGCGTCAGAATGCCCCCAAAGCGCCCTTTGAACCCCGACAGGCCAAACCCTGACCAGGAAACGGCCAGCATCCTGCCCCTGTACGCTAACCAGAACAACACAGTGTGGCATCGCCGCCACAGCCGCCCGCCCCAGAAACCACAGTTTCTGCGCTATCTCTCCCAAGCCACCCAAACCAAATCCTGACATTACGACCAGTTAGGAGAATCGCATCAATGGCACGATCCGTGCTAAACGGAGAGACACAACCCTTCGCGGATTCTGCGGCCGCACCTGTCGACCGGGAACCACAGTGTTTGCTGACCAAGGATTGATTGGCATATGATCTACCAATGCACCATCGCTAAAGCCGCCACCCTCAAGGGCATCGGCCTGCATACCGGGCGGGAAATCACCATGCGTCTGCTGCCGGCCGCCGCTGGCACCGGCATCCTCTTCCACCGCAGCGAAGGTGACAAATCCCGCGTGATCGAAGCGCTCTCGGCCAATGTCGTGGATACCCGCATGGCCACTGTCATCGGCAAGGGTGATCTGCGCGTCTCCACTATCGAACACCTGATGGCGGCGCTGGTTGCCTGCCAGATCGACAATCTCGTCATTGAGATCGACGGCCCCGAGGTTCCGATCCTCGATGGCAGTGCTGCGCCCTTTATCCGCCTGATCCATCAGGCCGGCATCGCCCGGCTGGCGCGTAGCCGCAAGGTGATCGCCATTACCAAACCGCTGACCCTGGTCGAAGGTGAAAAACGTGTCAGCCTCATTCCTTCGCGCTTTTTGCGCGTCAGCTTCGATCTGAACTTCAGCCACCCCTGCATCCGCCAGCAGCAACGCTCCTTCAAGCTTTCAACGGAAAGCTTCTGCAGCGAAATCGCGTCGGCCCGCACCTTCGGCTTCCTTGAAGAGGTAGAGTACCTCAAATCGGTCGGTCTGGCCCGGGGAGGATCCCTTGCCAATGCCGTCGTTATCGGCAAGGACAGCATCCTCAACCCTGAGGGACTGCGCTATGGCGACGAATTCGTGCGCCACAAGATTCTTGATACCCTCGGCGATTTTGCTCTGCTCGGCTACGGCCTGCTGGGTCACATCAAATCGTACAAGGCCGGCCACGACATCAACCACAAGATGGTGGAGAAGATTCTCGCCACGCCGGACAGCTGGCGTTTCGTCGAATTTTCTGAAGCGGCGGTGGCGGAGGCCCTGCGCCTGCCCCTGCCAGCGTTCAATCCCGATCTGGTGCAGGCCTGATGCTGTGGCCTATCTGACACAGCGGCGCTGCTCAACATAACTGACACAGGGGCTGTCCGTTCGCGGACAGCCCCTGCACGTTTGGCATGCCGGGCAAAACCGTTGCAGCCACTCCCGGCCCGTGCCATCATGCCGGCGACCCCGCAAAACCGCCTCCGACCGTCCTTTAAGAAGAGCTTCGCCCATGTCTGAACAGCAGCCACCTCGGGAACTGCGCAAACGTCGCCGCGAATGGGGTCTGATTGTGGTCACCATCGCGCTGCTGTGCACCTTCCCGTTTTTGGAACGCTATCTTTACGAACAGGCCGCGCAGATCCAGTTGTCCAACAACATTCTGGTGCTGGCGCTGATCAACCTCAATATTCTGCTGATTGTTCTGTTCCTGTTTCTGATCTTCCGTAATCTGTTCAAGATCTTCGTTGAACGGCGACGCCATCTGCCGGGCGCCCGCCTGCGCACCCGGCTGGTGCTGGCCTTCGTCTCTTTGTCGCTGGTACCGACCCTGCTGCTGTTCTTTGTTTCGGCCGGCTTCATCACCAATTCCATCGAAAACTGGTTCAGCAACGAGATCGAACGCTCACTGACCGAATCGCTGTCCGTTGCCCAAACCTATTACAAAAATTCTGCCACCAATGCCCTGTATTACGCCGAGCAGCTCGCCGGCCAAATCAAGGAAGGCAAGCTGCTCAACGAAGGCAATCTTGACGCTCTGCGCGAACTGATCAGCCGCAAGCAACGCGAATACAATCTGGGCGTGGTGGAGGTCTTTTCGGCCACCCACGAGGAACTGGTGCGGGCTTCCAACCCGCTGGTGCCACTGGCCGACTTTACCGATCCGGGCTCGGCCACCATCAACGAGGCACTGCAGGGTAACCGTTTCACCCGCGTGACCCCGACGGGCAAGGCCGATCTGATCCGCGGCGTGGTGCCGGTACGCTCCAACTGGAACGAAAAGGATTTTGTCGGCGTGGTGGTGGTCAACTACCATGTCCCCTATTCGCTGGTTAACAAGATGCAGGAGATTTCCGGCTCCTACCAGCAGTACAAGGAAGCCCAGCAACTCAAGGGCAAGATCAAGCAGGGGTACATTGCCGTGCTGCTGCTGATCGCGCTGGTCATCATCTTTTTGGCCAGCTGGTTCGGTCTGCGTATCGCCCGCTCCATCACCGACCCCATCCAGGAGCTGGTCATCGCCACCCGTCAGATCGGCCGAGATGACCTTGATGTGCAACTGCCGCCGCCGAGCGACGACGAAATCGGCCTTTTGATCGACGCCTTCGACAAGATGACCACCGAACTGCGCCGCGAGCGTCTGCGCATTCACCAGGCCCATACCGAGTTGCAAAACTCCAACATCGAACTCGACCAACGGCGCCGCTATATGGAGATTGTGCTGCGCAACGTCACCGCCGGGGTCATCTCCCTGGACAGCCAGGGGCTGCTCACCACCATCAACAAATCCGCCGAAAAAATGCTCAAGATCACCGCCACCCAGGTGCTCGGCAAGCATTACCGCGATATCGTCAACCAGGAGCAGCTCAATGTCATCCGTGGGTTTTTAGCCGAGCTGATCAGTTCCGGAAAGGAAACCGTGCGCCGCCAGATCGCCCTGAGCGTGCAAGGCCAGCAGCTGACCCTGCTGCTCAACGCCACCCGCCTGTATGACGAAAACGGTCAGGTGATGGGTACCGTCATTGTATTCGACGACCTGACCCATCTGCAAAAAGCCCAGCGCATGGCGGCCTGGCGAGAGGTGGCGCGCCGCATCGCCCACGAAATCAAGAATCCACTGACACCGGTGCAACTGTCGGCCCAGCGCCTGCGACGGCGCTATCTCGACCGCTTCAACGCCGAAGATCCCGTGTTCGACGAATGTACCCGCATGATTATCAGCCAGGTCGACGACCTGAAAAACCTGGTTAACGAATTCTCCAGCTTCGCCCGCATGCCGGCCGCCAATCCGGCGCCGGAGAATCTCAACAACCTGATCCGTGAAACCCTGGTGCTCTACCAGCAAGGCCATCGTGATATCCAGTTCAATTTCCAGCCTGCGGTGGACCTGCCGCTGATCGAACTGGATCGCGAACAGATCAAGCGGGTACTGCTCAATCTGCTCGACAACGCCGTCCATGCCGTCGAGCAACAGCCCCAGGGCGGTATCATCGAACTGCTGACCGAGCACAACCGGTCCCTGCACATGGCCACCCTGCGGGTGCGCGACAACGGCTGCGGCATTCCCGAGCAGGACAAGCCGCGCCTGTTCGAACCCTACTTTTCCACCAAAAAAAGCGGCACCGGGCTGGGCCTGGCGATTGTCGCCACCATCATCTCGGACCATAACGGCTACATTCGCGTGAAGGACAATCCACCGCGCGGCACTGAAATCGTCATTGAACTGCCGTTGCCCACGGCTCACCCCTGACAACGGGAGATGCGTTATATGAAACACATTCTGGTTGTTGATGATGAACTGAACATCCGCACCAGCCTCACCGGCATCCTGCAGGACGAAGGTTTTCAAACCAGCACCGCCGCCGATGGCGAAACGGCACTGCAGCTGATCAGCGAGGAAAAACCCGACCTGGTGCTGCTTGATATCTGGATGCCCGGCATGGATGGTATTGAGGTTCTCAAAAAAATCCGCCAGTTACCCGACGAGCCCCAGGTCATCATGATGAGCGGCCACGCCACCATCGAAACCGCTGTAACCGCTACCAAACTGGGCGCCTACGATTTTGTCGAAAAGCCCCTTTCGTTCGAAAAACTGCTGGTCTGCATCCAGAATGCCTTCAAGGTCCACCAGCTGGTCAGCGAAAACCGCAGTCTTAAAGCCCGCATCTACCGCGACTACAGCATGATCGGCAACAGCCCGCCCATCCGTGAACTCAAACAACAGATTGGCATTGCCGCGCCGACCTCGGGTTGGGTGCTGATCACCGGCGAAAACGGCACCGGCAAGGAGCTGGTGGCCCGTGCCATCCACAGCCAGTCACGCCGCAGCGACAAACCCTTCATCGAGGTCAACTGCGCCGCCATTCCCGAAGATCTGATCGAGTCAGAGCTGTTCGGTCACGAAAAAGGCGCCTTTACCGGCGCCACCGGCAAGCGCAAGGGGAAATTCGACCAGGCCCACGAAGGCACCCTGTTTCTCGATGAAATCGGTGACATGAGCCTGAAAACCCAGGCCAAGGTGCTACGCATCCTGCAGGAGCACAAATTTGAACGGGTGGGCGGCGAACGCACCATCGAGGTTGACGTCCGAGTCATCGCTGCCACCAACAAGAATCTGGAAGAGGAAATCCGCACCGGCAACTTCCGTGAAGACCTGTTCTACCGCCTGAATGTTTTGCCCTTTCATGTGCCCCCCCTGCGGGAGCGGCGGCAGGATATTGCGCTGTTGGCGGAACATTTTCTGCGGGCCTACTGCCGCAAGGAGAATGCCGAGATCAAGCAGCTCAGCCCTGAGGTATTGCAGGCCTTAAGCACCCATCATTGGCCCGGCAACGTGCGTGAACTGAAAAACCTGATTGAGCGGCTGGTCATCATGACCCCAGGTGAACGCATTGACCTGGCGGCCCTGCCGGCCGAGTTGCGCGGTGGCGGCGACAGTGGCGAGGAGTTGCGCATCGCCCTGGAATGCGACAATTACAAGCAGGCGCGCGAGGAATTCGAAAAGGAGTTTATCCGCACCAAGCTGGAGGAAAACGACTGGAACGTATCGCGGACCGCCGAGGTCATTGGCCTGGAGCGTTCCAACCTGCACCGCAAGATCAAAAGCCTGGGGCTGGAACTGGAAAAACAGTAACCCACTGCGGCTAGCAGGCTGTTGAAAAACAGCCTGCTGGAGCCCATGGACGGGCGACCAAAATCAATCATTACTTGGTAATGGATTGATTTTGTGAGCAAGACGGAAATCGCATTTTCGGCTTGCGTCGTTGAAAAAGCCCCGGAAGGGACTTTTTCAGCATCCTGCTAGGATCGTTCTTTTCCCCCTTGACTTTTGTCAGCCGATCCCAAAAGATAATGCCGCCTGCCGAACTGACTGATCAGTCAATCGGCGCCTGGTCTGAGCCGATTCCGGCCGGCGACAATCCTCCCGCTGCCTTGTCACAACCTTTCCAGTCATCTGCCCGAGGTTTTTATGAAACGACCGCTTTCAGGTAACTTCGCTGTTCTTATCCTGCTGTTGCTCGGCCTGTGCCTGTCCGGCTGCCAGCGCACTTCCGATGCGGCGCTCCAGCCCCCGCAGTCCGCGCCGCCCCAGGTTTCCGTGCTGCGGCTTGAGCCCCGGCCACTGACCCTGAGTACGCGCCTGCCGGGCCGTGTCAGTGCCTATCTGGTGGCCGAAGTGCGCCCCCAGGTGGAAGGCCATATCCTGAAACGGCAGTTCACCGAAGGCAGCGACGTGCGCCAGGGCCAAGTGCTCTACCAGATTGACCCGGCCATCTACCGTGCTCAGCTGGCCAGCGCCGCAGCCGTACTGCTGGAAGCCGAAGCCGATCTGGTCACTCTGCAACTCAAGGAACGGCGCCTGCGAGAACTGGTCGAGGTCAAGGCGGTGAGCCAGCAGGAATACGACGATGTCCATGCTGCCCTTAAGCAGGCGCAGGCCCGAATCGCTTCGGCGACGGCAGCCCGGGACCTGCAGCAGATCTATCTGGATTACACCCGCATCACCGCCCCCATCAGCGGTCGCATCGGCATCTCCAACGTGACCACCGGCGCACTGGTCTCCACCCATCAGGCAGCGCCACTGGCTACCATCCAGCAGATTGACCCGGTCTACGTCGACCTGACCCAGTCAAGTGCCGAACTGCTGCGGCTCAAACGCTCACTGATGGCGACCCAGGACACCGCCAGGGCTGCCAGCGCCAGGGTACGCCTGGAGTTGGAGGACGGCAGCCCCTATCCCCAGACCGGCACCCTGCAATTTTCCGACATCAGTGTTGACGAAGCGACCGGCTCGGTCACCCTGCGCTGCCGTTTTGACAACCCCCAGCACCTGCTGCTGCCAGGCCTGTTTGTCCGCGCCCAGGTTGAAGAGGGGACCCTGGAACAGGCCCTGTTGGTTCCCCAGCGGGCAGTCAGCCGCCTGCCCGACGGCACGGCAACGGTTCTGCTGGTGGAAGCCGATGGCACCGTATCGCAGCGGCCGATTGAGGTCGAGCGGGCCGTGGACCATAACTGGCTGGTCCGTTCGGGTTTGCAGGGCGGCGAGGAAATCATCCTGGAAGGCATACAGAAAATCCGGCCGGGGATGAAGGTGAGCACGGTGCCTTTCGCCGGCACGGCAGCAGAATAAGGAGCGGCGTTCATGGCACGTTTTTTCATCAACCGGCCGATTTTCGCCTGGGTTCTGGCCATCATCGTGATGCTGGCCGGCCTGCTGTCGATCCTGACCTTGCCGGTGGCGCAGTATCCGGCCATTGCCCCGCCGCAGATTTCCATCAATGTGGTCTATCCCGGCGCTTCGGCCCAGACGGTGCAGGACACTGTCACCCAGGTCATCGAGCAAAAACTTAACGGCATCGACAACCTGATTTACATGGCCTCCAACAGCGATTCGGCCGGCTATGCCACCATCACGCTGACCTTCAAGGCCGGTACCGATCCCGACATCGCCCAGGTACAGGTTCAAAACAAGCTGCAACTGGCCGAACCCATGCTGCCGGAAGCGGTCAAGCGGCAGGGGATTTCCGTCACCAAATCAACGCGTAATTTTCTGCTGATCATCGGCCTGATCTCCGAGGATGGCTCCATGAGCCGCTTTGATCTGGCCGACTACGCCGTCGCCAATATTCAGGACATCGTCAGCCGCCTGCCCGGCGTTGGCGAGGTGCAGATGTTCGGCTCGCAAAATGCCATGCGCATCTGGCTTGATCCGGACAGACTCTACAGCTACGGCCTGACCAGCAACGATGTCATCGCAGCCCTGCAGGCTCAAAACGCCCAGGTCTCCGGTGGCCAGTTCGGCGGCAACCCGGCCACGGCGGGGCAGCAACTCAATGCCACCATCACCGCCCGCAGCCTGTTGCAGACGCCGGAGCAATTCAACGAGATCTTGCTGCGCACCAGCGCCAGTGGCGCTTCGGTTCGGCTCAAGGATGTCGCCCGCTGTGAGGTCGGCACCGAAAATTACGACATTCAGGCCCGTTACAAGGGCATGCCGGTCGCCGGCCTCGGCATCCGCCTGGCGTCGGACGCCAACGCGCTGGATACCGCCACCGTCATCAAGAACAAGATGGAGGAACTCTCAGCCTATTTCCCGCCGGGCATGTCTTTCGTGTTTCCCTACGATACCACCCCCTTCGTCAAGCTCTCCATCCAGGGCGTGGTGCGCACTCTGATCGAGGCGGTGCTGCTGGTATTCGTCATCATGTTCCTGTTTTTGCAGAACATCCGGGCGACCCTGATTCCAACCATCGCGGTACCGGTCGTGCTGCTTGGCACCTTCGGCATTCTGGCCGCCACGGGTTTTTCCATCAACACCCTGACCATGTTCGCCATGGTTTTGGCCATTGGCCTGCTGATCGACGATGCCATCGTGGTGGTGGAAAACGTCGAACGGCTCATGACGGAGGAGGGACTGCCGCCCAAGGAGGCCACCATCAAGTCGATGGAGCAGATCACCAGCGCCCTCTGGGGCATCGCTCTGGTGCTGGTGGCCGTGTTTATTCCTATGGCGTTTTTCGGCGGCTCCACCGGCGTCATCTACCGCCAGTTTTCCATCACCATGGTTTCGGCCATGCTGCTGTCGGTTCTGGTCGCTCTCATCCTGACCCCGGCACTGTGCGCCACCATGCTCAAGCCAGTACACAAGGGCCACATCGCCGCCGAAGGCAGCTGGTTCAAGGGCTTCTTTCGTGGCTTCAACCGGGCCTTCGATTACAGCAGTGACCTGTATCAGTCCATCGTCGGCTGGTCCGTGCGCCGTACCGGTCGGTTCCTCTTGCTGTTTGCATTGATTTGCAGCCTGCTCGGCTACCTCTTTGTCCGTATGCCGACGGCCTTTCTGCCCGAGGAGGATCAGGGCTACATTCTCTGCCAGTTACAGCTGCCAGCCGGAGCGACAGCCAATCGCACCTTCGAGGTCATTCAGCAGATCGAGCGTCATTTTCTGGAAAATGAAGCTGAAGTCATTGAATCGGTGTTGACCGTTTCCGGTTTCAGCTTCGCCGGACGCGGTCAGAACATGGGCCTGGCCTTCGTCAAGCTCAAGGATTGGCACCTGCGCCACCGTCCCGACCAGCGGGTGGCCGCCGTGGCGGGACGGGCCATGAGAGCCTTTTCGCAGATCAAGGACGCCCTGGTTTTTGCCTTTGTTCCTCCCGCAGTGATGGAACTGGGCACGGCCAACGGCTTTGACTTTCAGCTGCAGGATCGGGCCGGGCTGGGACACAACAGCCTGATGGCGGCCCGCAACCAGTTGCTTGGCATGGCAGCCAAAAATCCGGTACTGATGGCGGTACGACCCAACGGTCAGGATGACACGCCGGAATTCCGGCTCCTGCTGGATGACGAGCGGGCCGGCGCTCTGGGCCTGCAACCAGCGGCCATCAACGAGGTGATCAGCAGCGTCTGGGGCAGTGCCTACGTCAACGACTTTATTGAAAACGGCCGGGTCAAGAAGGTTTATTTGCAGGCCGGCGCCCCGTTCCGCATGCAGCCACAGGATATTGACCGCTGGTATGTGCGTAACGCCAGCGGGGCCATGGTGCCATTCTCAGCCTTCACCACAGCCACATGGAGCTACGCCTCGCCGCGGCTGGAACGCTATAACGGCTTGCCCTCGCGCCAGATTCTCGGCCAGGCGGCCCCAGGTTACAGCACCGGCGACGCCATGGCGGAGATGGAAAAACTGGCCAGCCAGTTGCCCGCCGGCATCGGTTTCGAATGGACGGGACTGTCTTACGAGGAACGGCTGGGCGGCGCCCAGGCCCCTATCGCCTACGCGATCTCCCTGCTGGTGGTGTTTCTCTGTCTGGCAGCACTGTATGAAAGCTGGGCAGTGCCTTTTTCTGTTATGCTGGTGGTACCTTTGGGGGTAATCGGCGCGGTGACCGCAGCCACGCTGCGCGGTTTTTCCAACGACATCTATTTCCAGATCGCCATTCTGACCACCATCGGCTTGTCGGCGCGTAATGCGATCATGATTGTCGAGTTCGCCAAGGAATTGATGGAACAGGGCATGGGCCTGATCGAAGCCACGTTGGAAGGTGCCCGCCTGCGGCTGCGGCCGATTCTGATGACCGCCATGACCTTCATCATCGGCGTACTGCCTCTGGCTCTGAGCAAGGGGGCCAGTTCCGGTGCCCAGAATGCCATCGGCACCAGCATGGCCGGCGGCATGCTCAGCGCCACCTTCCTGGGCCTGCTGTTCGTGCCCATCTTCTTTGTTGTGGTCCGGCGCCTGTTCCCGGTGCGCCCCGAGCAAGAGACTTCTTCCCACGTTGAGGTTTAACCCATGCGCAGACGTTGTACCGCCCTGCTCTGTTGCCTGCTGTGCCTGACAGGTTGCGCCACCCTGGCACCGCCCTATGAAATTCCCGCAGCGGCCAGCAGCAACCACTGGCCCGCAGGTGCTGCCTATCCAAAACTGGCGGACAATACTGGCCCCCTGGCAGCGCATCTGCCGCTGGAACAGGTATTTCCTGACCAGCGCTTGCAGCAGTTGCTGTCTCTGGCCATCGCCAACAACCGCGATCTGCGTCAGGCCGTTATCGCTATCGAACAAAGCCGGGCTCTGTTTCAGATTGAGAGGGCTGCGCTGCTGCCCCAGGTGGATGCTGAGGCCCAGGGCTATCGCGAGCGACGGCCGGCGGACCTCAGTGGCACCGGGCAATCGCGCATCACCAGCGAATACCGGGCAGGCTTGGGAGTGAGCGCTTACGAACTCGATCTGTTCGGGCGTATCCGCAGTCTGAGGGACCAGGCCCTGCAAACCTATCTGGCCACGGAAGAAGCCCGCCGAGCCGTCCACATCGGCCTGGTAGCGGAGGTGGCCAGCGCCTGGTTGACCCTGGCGGCCGATCAGGAGCATCTGCGCCTGGCGCGCGAGACCCTGACCAGTCAGGAAGCCTCTTATCGCCTCATCCAAAGTCGTTACGACGCCGGCATTTCGTCGGCCCTCGATCTGCACCAAGCCCAAACCAGTGTCGACAACGCCCGCATCGATATTGCCCGCTACAGCCGGCTGGTGGCTCAGGACCAAAACGCACTGACGCTGCTGGTCGGCAGCGCCATCCCCGCTAACCTGCTGCCCGAGGGGCTGCAGGATATCCGCATTGCCATCAGTGAACCGGCCATCGGTCTGCCTTCCCAGGTTCTGCTGCAGCGCCCCGACATCCTGCAGGCAGAACATCAGTTACGCGCCGCCTATGCCAACATTGGTGCTGCCCGCGCCGCCTTTTTCCCCAGCATTCACCTGCTTGGTTCTTTCGGCAGCGCCAGCGCCGAACTGACCGATTTGTTTCAGGCCGGCTCGCTGGCCTGGAGTTTTACCCCCCAGATCTCGGTTCCCATCTTCGACGCTCAGCGCAACCGGCTGCGCCTGAGGGTCGCCGAAACCGAGCGTGATCTGCTGCTGGCGCGTTATGACAAAGCGATTCAAACCGCCTTTCGTGAGGTAGCCGACGCCCTGGCGGCTTTTGGCACCCTCGATACCCAGTTACAGGCCCAGCGCTCACTGGTTGATGCCACCGCAAACAGCTACAATCTGTCCCAGGCGCGCTATCAGCAGGGCATCGACAGTTATCTCAATGTGCTGGATTCGCAGCGTGCGCTCTACCGGGCCCAGCAGGAACTGATCAGTACCGAACTCGGCCGCCAGCTCAACCGTACCAGCCTGTACCGGGCACTCGGCGGCGGTTGGTACACATCCGAACCATCGTAAAACGGGGGGGGGAAACCTCGTCATGTCGTTGCCGGCCCTGCTGAAAAAATTCCTGACGCTGTTATTCAGTGGCGGCATCCTTGGGCTGGGGCTGTTGTGGAGCTATCAGCTGCTGCACCAGAAGCGCCCGTCAGAGGATTTTGCCCAAGGCAATGGCCGTATCGAGGCGGTGGAGATTCAGGTGGCCACCAAGGTTGCTGGCCGGGTACAGGAGATTCAGGTCAACGACGGTGACTTTGTCCGTGCCGGCGCTATCCTCGCCCGAATGGACACGGCGGCATTGCGAGCCCAGCAGCGTGAGGCTCGGGCTCACCTGCGACAGGCCGAAATCGGTGTGGAAGTGGCTCGCAGTCGGCAGGCCCAGCTGCACAGCGAAAAGGTCGCAACCGAGGCGGTGGTTGCCCAGCGCCAGGCCGAACTGGAGGCGGCACGCAAACGATTGGAGCGCTCCCGCCAGCTGACCCGCAGTCATGCCATCCCCCTGCAACAGCTCGACGATGATCAGGCTGCGTTCCTCGGCGCCCAAGCGGTTCTGCGAGCGGCCCAGGCCCAGGTCATGGCAGCGCAGGCAGCCATTGTCACAGCCCAGGCTCAGGTCATCGGCGCGGAAGCCGCGGTTGAGGCGGCTCAAGCCACCATCGAGCGTTTACAGGCCGATCTTGATGACAGCGCCCTGAAGTCTCCCCGCGACGGCCGGGTGCAATTCCGCATCGCCCAGCCCGGCGAGGTTCTCGGTGCCGGCGGCATTGTCCTGACCCTGCTCGACCTGGCCGATGTCTCCATGACCTTCTTTTTGCCGACGGCCCAGGCGGGCCGTCTGGCGCTGGGCGCTGAAGCCCGGCTGATTCTCGATGCCGCGCCTGGGCTGGTGATCCCGGCGCGGGTCTCCTTTGTCGCCAGCGAAGCCCAATTCACGCCAAAAACCGTTGAGACCGCCAGCGAACGGGAAAAATTGATGTTCCGCATCAAGGCCCAGATCGCGCCGGAATTGCTGCGTCGCCATATCGAGCAGGTAAAAACCGGCCTGCCAGGTGTCGCTTATGTACGGCTCAACCCACAGGCCGACTGGCCCCCCCATCTGCAGCTGCGTTCACTGCCATGAACACAGCGGCTGCTTGGCACCTGACCAATGGCACCGCCCCTGCTGTTCGTCTTGCTGATATCAGCCTAAGCTACGGTTCCGTCACCGCCCTGCAGCACATTGATCTACTGCTGCCCGCCAATTGCATGATCGGCTTCATCGGCCCTGATGGTGTCGGCAAATCCAGCCTGCTGGCCCTGATCGCCGGTGCCCGCAAACTGCAGAGCGGACAACTGGAGGTTCTCGGAGGCTCGATGGCCTGCCGTCATCATCGTCAGGCGGTCTGTCCACGCATCGCCTACATGCCGCAGGGTCTGGGCAGGAATCTTTACCCCACCCTGTCGGTATGGGAAAATGCCGATTTTTTTGCCCGTTTGTTCGGCCATAATGCAACACAGCGGCAGCATCGTATCGCAGAGTTGCTGCAGGCGACAGGGCTGACCCCTTTTGCCGACCGACCGGCCGGGAAGCTCTCTGGCGGCATGAAGCAGAAGCTTGGCTTGTGCTGCGCCCTGATTCACGACCCTGACCTGCTGATTCTCGACGAACCAACCACCGGCGTCGATCCCCTGTCGCGCCGCCAGTTCTGGGAACTGATCGGCCGCATCCGCCAGCAACGCCCAGCCCTGTGCGTCCTGGTGGCCACAGCCTATATGGAAGAGGCGGCCCGCTTTGACTCGCTGGTAGCTCTGCACCGCGGCACCGTACTGGCAGTCGGCACACCGGCGCAACTGCTCGCTCGCAGCCATAGCGGCAGCCTGGAAGAAGCCTTTATCGCCCTGCTGCCGCAGGAGCAGCGCGCCGGGTATCAGCCTATTGTCCCCCACCCGCGCAATACCACTGGAGAAAATCCTGTCGCCATTGAAGCCCGCGATCTGACGATGCGCTTCGGCCGCTTCACGGCGGTAGATCGGGTCAGCTTCTGCATCCGGCGCGGCGAAATCTTCGGCTTTCTGGGTTCCAACGGCTGCGGCAAAACCACCACAATGAAGATGCTTACCGGCCTTCTGCCCGCGACCTCCGGCAATGCCTGGTTGTTCGGTCAACCGGTCGACGCGCGGGATCTGGCTACCCGCCGGCGGGTCGGCTATATGACGCAGGCATTTTCGCTCTACAACGAACTGACTGTACGGCAGAACCTGCAGCTGCATGCCCGCCTGTTTGCCCTGCCACGGCAAGGGATTCCAGCCCGTATCGCCGAGCTGGCTGCCCGTTTCAACCTGACCGAGGTGCTTGACAGCCTACCGGCCAGCCTGCCTCTGGGACAGCGCCAGCGGCTCTCCCTGGCGGCAGCGCTGATTCACCGACCAGAAATGCTGATTCTCGACGAACCGACCTCGGGTGTCGATCCGGTAGCGCGGGATGCTTTCTGGCAATTGCTGATCGATCTGGCCCGCAATGATCAGGTCACCATCTTCATTTCTACCCATTTCATGAATGAAGCCGCCCGTTGTGACCGCATCTCGCTGATGCATGCTGGGCGGGTACTGATAAGCGATAGCCCGCAAGGGTTGCTGCAGAGCAGCGCCACAACCGACCTGGAACAAGCCTTCATTCACTACCTGGAACAAGCCACATCCGACCAGCTTCCGGCACAACCTCTGGCGGTCGCGCCCGCAACAGAGTTTGTCACGGCGGCCCCGCACCGTTTCAGTCTGCAACGTCTAGCCAGTTACAGTCACCGCGAAGCGCTGGAATTGCGCCGCGATCCCATCCGGCTGACTCTTTCACTACTGGGCAGCTTGATTCTGATGCTGGTGATGGGCTACGGCATCAGTATGGACGTGGAGGATCTTGCCTACGCTGTGCTGGACTACGACCAAACCAGCCTCAGCCGCGACTATGCCCTCAATCTGGCCGGATCACGCTACTTTATCGAAGGCGCTCCGCTAACAAACGATGCCGACCTCGACCGGCGGCTGCGCAGCGGCACCATCAGTCTGGCGCTGGAAATTCCTCCAGGCTTTGCCCGCGATCTATACCGCGGCAGCCCTGTCAGCATCGGTGCCTGGGTTGATGGCGCCATGCCCAGCCGGGCCGAAACCCTCCAGGGCTATGTCCAAGGCATGCACAACCAGTGGCTCGCGCGCCACTACCGCCAGCACAGCAAAGGCGGCGGCGTCCTGCCCATGGCCACCATTGAAACCCGCTACCGCTATAATCCCGACGTAAAAAGCCTGCCGGCCATGGTGCCCGCCATCATGCCACTGCTGCTGATGATGATTCCCGCCATGCTTACCGCACTGTCGGTGGTGCGGGAAAAAGAGTTGGGTTCCATCGTCAATCTCTATGTGACGCCTATCACCCGGTTGGAATTTCTGCTCGGCAAACAAGGCCCCTATGCCCTTCTGGCCCTATTCAATTTTGCAGCTTTGACCATCCTGGCGGTCACGATTTTCGCCGTTCCTTTGAAGGGCAGTCTGACCGCCTTGAGTCTGGGCGCACTACTCTATGTCATGTCTGCCACAGCCCTGGGTCTGCTTATCTCCACCTTCATGCGCAGCCAGATAGCGGCCCTATTCGGCACCGCCCTGCTGACGATCCTGCCAGCGGTGCAGTTCTCCGGCCTGCTCGATCCGGTGTCCTCTCTGGAAGGATTCGGCGCACTGTTCGGCGCTATCTACCCTACCACCCATTTTCTGACGATCTGTCGCGGGACCTTTGCCAAGGCCCTGACCTTAGCTGAACTGCAAGGCACCATCTGGCCACTGTTGCTGACTGTTCCGGTGTTAATCGGCCTGGCTACCCTGCTACTGAAAAAACAGGAGCGCTAAGCATGCGCATCGCCAATGTACTGCATTTGGGCGTTAAGGAATTGCGCAGCCTGCTGCGCGATCCGGGCATGCTGGTCCTGATTCTGTATGCCTTCACGTTGGCTATCTATATCGGGGCCACGGCCATACCGGAAACCCTGCACAAAGCTCCCATTGCCATTGTCGATGAGGATCGCTCGCCTTTGTCACAACGCATTATCGCCGCCTTCTATCCTCCCCAGTTCATGCCGCCGGTCATAATCGATCACACCGCCATGGACGCCCGAATGGATGCCGGGCTGGACACTTTCGCTCTGAATATCCCTCCCAATTTCCAGCAAGACCTGCTGGCCGGGCGCCAGCCAGTCATCCAGCTAAATATCGATGCCACGCGTATGAGCCAAGCTTTTACCGGTAATGGCCACGTTCAGGCAATTGTTCAGCGAGAGATCAGCGACTATCTGCGAACCCCGGCCACTTCGGACGGCAACTCGGTGACCCTGGCGCTACGGGCACGGTTTAATCCCGAATTAAACAATGCCTGGTTTGGCGGTGTCATGAAACTGATCGACAACATCACTCTCCTGTCAATCATTCTGACTGGCGCGGCCTTGCTGCGAGAACGTGAGCATGGCACCATTGAGCATCTGCTAGCCATGCCTGTCACCCCGTTCGAGATTATGGCAGCAAAAATCTGGGCCATGGCACTGGTGGTGCTACTGGCAACCGCCGGCTCACTCGTCATGATCCTGGAGGGCCTGCTTGCCATGCCCATTGAAGGCTCGAAAACGCTGTTCCTGGTCGGGACAGCACTACACCTGTTTGCCACCACCGCGCTAGGCATTTTCATTGCCACCTTGGCCCGCTCCATGCCCCAGTTCGCCTTACTGATGATGTTGATTCTGTTGCCGCTACAGATTCTATCCGGCGGCACCACCCCTCGCGAAAGCATGCCAGAACTGGTTCGGCTTATCATGCTGGCGGCCCCCAACACCCACTTTGTCATCTTGGCACAAAGCATTCTCTACCGCGGTGCCGGCATTGACATCGTCTGGCCACAACTGCTTGCCCTGTTCATTATTGGCCTGCTGTTCTTCAGTTATTCCCTGACGCGTTTTCGCAAAACACTCAGCCAGTTGTCCTGAAGAGACACTGCCGCACATCGTCAATAAAGCGAAAGAAATTTTACGTTATTGTTCAAAGGTGTACTGATGAGCAGGGGAATGGAAGCAGGGGGAGTATGATCGGAAGCACTACTCAGCAGGATAAGTAAACAGTGCTCTATTAACAAAAAAAGGACTCACAAAAGTGAGTCCTTTTTCGGAGAAAAAATTCGGCGGCGACCTACTTTCCCACACAGTCACCCGTGCAGTATCATCGGCGCAGCGAAGCTTAACTTCTGTGTTCGGGATGGGA